>Ga0207696_1000095_pt1 | contig 179123 bp, 159 predicted proteins | sample KBSS54metaG_FD_184403 | JGI IMG/M metagenome (GOLD analysis project Ga0207696, IMG submission 184403) | Switchgrass rhizosphere microbial communities from Kellogg Biological Station, Michigan, USA - KBS S5-4 metaG (SPAdes) (version 2) | ecosystem: Host-associated > Plants > Roots > Rhizosphere... | reverse complement strand
GACTTCCAGGCCCTCGATAAACACTCTGTCCAAGCACTTTTCTCCGCTGCACGACAAGGGCGCAATGCGCCGTTAGAATCAGGGCGTCCTCGCCCGGAATAGTTAGCATGTTTTGGTTACTGGCGACCCTCGCCTACCTGCTCGGCTCTCTGTCCTTCGCCATTTTGCTCAGCCGCCTGACCGGTAACCCCGATCCGCGAATGAGTGGCTCGGGCAATGCCGGCGCCACCAACATGTTGCGCCTGGCCGGAAAAAAACTCGCCGTCCTGACCTTGATCGGTGACCTCTTCAAAGGTCTGCTACCCGTACTGATCGCCGGCGTTGCGGGCCTTTCGCTTCAAGAACAGGCCTGGATCGGCGTCTGTGCCGTCATCGGTCACCTGTTCCCGTTGTACTTTCGCTTCCGCGGCGGCAAGGGTGTCGCCACCTCTGCCGGCATGCTGCTGGGCCTCTACCCGCCCGCCGCACTGCTGGCGGTCTGCGCCTGGCTGCTGACGTTCTACCTGACTCGCACCAGCTCACTGGCGGCCTTGATCGCTACACCGCTGACCCTGCCGCTATTGGCCTGGCAAGAACCGGCGGCACTGCTGCCCATGAGCGCACTCACGGGACTGATCGTCTGGCGTCATCGGGGCAATCTACGCGACCTGTTTGCCGGGCGCGAACGGCATTTTTAAATACCGGGCATGAGCGCTGCTCATCACAGCGCCGACAATTGCTCCATCGGCCAACGCGCCTGCACGCTGATCGCCAGGCTTTCGTGCTGCCCGGCCTGCAAGCGCTGGCAGCCGGCAAAGGCAATCATCGCGCCGTTGTCGGTGCAGAACTCCGGACGCGCATAAAAAACATCGCCCTTCATGTCGCCAAGCATCTTCTCCAGCGAGGCACGCAGCGCCTTGTTGGCGCTAACGCCGCCAGCGATCACCAGACGCTTCATACCGGCCTGCTTCAGGGCACGCTTGCACTTGATAGTCAAAGTCTCCACCACGGCCTGCTGGAACGCCAGCGAGATGTCGCAACGGGCTTGCTCGCTGTCGTCCCCGGCGCTGACGCTCTGCTGCCAGGTGTTCAGGGCGAAGGTTTTCAAGCCACTGAAACTGAAAGCCAGGCCCGGGCGGTCGCACATCGGACGCGGGAAAGTGAAACGTCCTGCAATCCCTTGCTCCGCCAGCCGAGCGATTTCCGGGCCACCCGGATAATTGAGGCCCATCATCTTCGCGGTCTTGTCGAAAGCTTCACCGGCGGCATCGTCGAGGGTCTCGCCCAACAGCGTGTATTGACCGATCCCGTCGACCTGAACCAGCTGCGTATGACCGCCAGACACCAACAAAGCGACGAACGGGAATTGCGGCGGTTGTGACTCCAGCATCGGCGCCAGCAGGTGACCCTCCATGTGGTGCACACCCAGCGCCGGAATACCCCAGGCGAAGGCCAGTGCCTGAGCGCAGGAAGCGCCCACCAACAAGGCACCGACCAGGCCAGGACCCGCGGTATAAGCGATGGCGTCGATCTCGGTCGGCACACAGTCAGCTTCGGCCAACACCTGACGAATCAAGGGCAGCATGCGTTTGACGTGGTCACGTGAGGCCAGCTCCGGCACGACCCCGCCATAGGCGCGGTGCAGGTCGATCTGGCTGAACAGCGCGTCGGCCAGCAGGCCGCGTTCACTGTCATATAATGCGACACCAGTTTCGTCGCAGGAGGTTTCTAATCCCAGTACTAGCATGGGTTTGCGCCTTGTTTAGGCTGAATTCGAAGGCGCGCATAATAGTCGCCATGTGATGCCCCGACTAGCGGTTTTCGATCAGAGGCTTTGCATTCCGAGCGATGAGGGGTTAACATCCGCAACCCTTAAAAACCGACGTCTTCAAGTGCTCTTTTGCCACGAGGATGTTGACCCCGGTAATGAATGAAGGTAGCTCTGGATGCCAGCCGTCAAAGTAAAAGAGAACGAACCCTTCGACGTAGCTCTGCGTCGTTTCAAGCGCTCCTGCGAAAAAGCCGGTGTACTGGCTGAAGTTCGTAGCCGCGAATTCTACGAGAAGCCTACTTCTGAGCGTAAGCGCAAAGCAGCAGCCGCTGTTAAGCGTCACGCCAAGAAAGTTCAGCGCGAACAGCGCCGCGCCGTTCGTCTGTACTAATACACAGACGTTCGTAGCAAGCTTCTGCCAAGCCCGGCCCTCAGCCGGGCTAATGGCATTTGCGGATAACGCTTGATGCTTCACCGTCAAAGCCGCACACGCGACCGAGACAAATCTGCTTCACAGCGTCAGACCTGGCTCTTTTGCCAGCGGTGCACGTCTTTTCTGACGAGCCTTCCAAGGCTACTGACGAGCACACCCACTGATTCCTCTCACGACGATCAGCCCAAGGCGCCTTCTTGCGTGCCAGCTTATGAGCTATCCGAGGCCATCGACAGGCCGCAGCGGATTTCAGCGCAACACTTTCAAATAGTCGAATACTGATTGGTACTAACGTCAGTGGATTTTCGGCAGATACACTTCCCGACAGCGATTACGCAGACGACACTGGTCGAGCCGCACATTTTGCGCGCCTCAAACAACGACCCGCGCTCAGCCGCTCTTCGTTTCGGATCCATTGCAGCGCAGATGACGAGAACGCCATGGCCGGGCTAATTCCCCAGAGCTTCATTGACGACCTTCTGAACCGCACCGACATCGTCGATGTGGTCAGCTCGCGCCTGCAAATGAAAAAGGCTGGCAAGAACTACACCGCCTGCTGCCCGTTTCACAAAGAGAAAACCCCCTCCTTCAGCGTCAGTCCCGACAAGCAGTTTTATTATTGCTTTGGCTGCGGCGCTGGCGGCAACGCCCTCGGCTTCATGATGGACCACGACAATCTGGATTTCGTCCAGGCTGTCGAAGAACTGGCCAAAGCCGCCGGCATGGAAATCCCCCGCGAAGAAAGCGGACGGCCGCACAAACCGCGGCAGCCGACCGATTCGCCGCTCTACCCGCTACTCACCGCCGCCGCCGACTTTTACCGTCAGGCACTGAAAAGCCATCCATCGCGAAAAGCAGCTGTGGATTACTTGAAAGGCCGCGGACTGACCGGCGAAATCGCCCGAGACTTCGGCCTCGGCTTTGCCCCGCCTGGCTGGGACAATCTGTTCAAGCACTTGAGCAGCGACACCCTGCAACAGAAAGCCATGATCGATGCTGGCCTGCTGATCGAGAACGCCGAAACCGGCAAACGCTATGACCGCTTCCGCGATCGCGTGATGTTCCCGATCCGCGACAGCCGCGGGCGAATCATCGCCTTCGGCGGCCGGGTATTGGGCGACGACAAGCCGAAATACCTGAACTCACCGGAAACCCCGGTATTCCATAAGGGCCAGGAACTCTACGGCCTTTATGAAGCACGCAAGAACAACCGCAACCTCGACGAAATCATCGTCGTCGAAGGCTACATGGATGTTATCGCCCTCGCCCAGCAAGGCCTGCGCAATGCTGTCGCGACCCTGGGCACCGCCACCAGCGAAGAGCACTTGAAACGCCTGTTTCGCGTCGTGCCCAACGTGCTGTTCTGTTTCGACGGCGACCAGGCAGGTCGAAATGCCGCCTGGCGGGCATTGGAGGCAGCGCTGCCGAGCCTGCAGGACGGACGGCGCGCACGCTTTCTGTTTCTGCCCGAAGGCGAAGACCCGGACACGCTGGTCCGCTCCGAAGGCACTGATGCCTTCCGCGCACGGATCAATCAGCATGCCCAACCATTAGCGGATTATTTTTTTCAACAGCTGACCGAGGAATCGGACCCACGCTCGCTCGAAGGCAAGGCCCACATGGCCACCCTCGCCGCGCCGTTGATCGACAAAGTCCCGGGGGCGAACCTGCGCATCCTGATGCGTCAGCGCCTGACCGAAATTACCGGGCTTAGCGGTGAAGCCGTGAGCCAACTGGTACAAAGCGCCCCCCAGGAAGCACCACCGGCGTACGACCCGGGCATCGATTACGACGCCATGCCGGACTACAGCGACTACCATCAGCCGCAGACACAAGAGATGTATGTGCCGCAGCAGGAATGGACGCCGAAGAAACCCGGCGCCGGCGGCAAAAAATGGGACAAAAACGGCAAACGCAGCGGTGATCACGATCAACCCCGCGCGCCACGGGTGCCGGCCGCTGTAGAGCCGCCGACCCTGGCCGCCTTGCGCACGCTATTGCATCACCCGCAATTGGCCGAGAAAGTCGAGGATGCCGGGCACTTTGCTGCCGAGGATCACACCAACACGCAATTACTGGTGGCCCTACTCGAAGCCGTGCAGAAGAATCCCAAGCTAAACTCATTTCAGTTGATTGCACGCTGGCACGGAACGGAGCAAGGACGTTTGCTCAAGGCGCTGGCGGAAAAGGAATGGCTGATTGACGGAGATAACCTTGAACAACAGTTTTTCGACACCATTACTAGCTTGTCAGCCCGCCAACGCGAGCGAAACCTGGAACAACTTCTCAGGAAAGCACGTCAAAGTGAACTGAGTGCCGAAGAGAAAAATCAACTGCGCGACCTATTAAGTCGCAATGTTTCCGCAACAAGCCCGACCTCAACTGGCGCGTGAGGTCATAGCTCAGGTATAATCCTCGGCTTGTTTTTTGCCCGCCAAGACCTTCAGTGGATAGGGTGTTATGTCCGGAAAAGCGCAACAGCAGTCTCGTATCAAAGAGTTGATCACACTTGGTCGTGAGCAGGGTTACCTGACTTACGCGGAGGTCAACGACCACCTGCCGGAGGATATTTCAGATCCGGAACAGGTGGAAGACATCATCCGCATGATCAATGACATGGGGATCAACGTATTCGAGGTTGCGCCAGATAAGGATTCCCTTATGCTGGCCGACGCCGATACCGACGAAGCCGCGGCCGAAGAGGCAGCAGCTGCGTTGGCAGCGGTCGAGACCGACATTGGTCGCACCACCGACCCAGTGCGCATGTACATGCGTGAAATGGGTACGGTAGAGCTCCTCACACGTGAAGGCGAAATCGAAATCGCCAAACGTATTGAAGAGGGCATCCGCGAAGTGATGGGCGCAATTGCGCACTTCCCTGGCACGGTTGACCATATTCTCTCCGAATACACTCGCGTCACCACCGAAGGTGGCCGCCTGTCCGACGTCCTGAGCGGTTATATCGACCCGGACGACGGCATTGCGCCGCCTGCTGCAGAAGTGCCGCCGCCTGTCGACCCGAAAGCCGTGAAAGCGGACGACGACACCGACGACGACGAAGCCGAAGCCAGCACCGACGACGAAGAAGAAGCCGAAAGCGGTCCGGATCCGGTCATCGCAGCTCAGCGCTTTGGCGCTGTCTCCGATCAGATGGAAATCACCCGCAAGGCGCTGAAAAAGCACGGTCGTGGCAACAAGCTGGCAATTGCCGAGCTGGTGCTTCTGGCTGAGCTGTTCATGCCGATCAAACTGGTTCCGAAGCAATTCGAAGGCCTGGTCGAGCGTGTTCGCAGTGCCCTGGATCGTCTGCGTCAGCAAGAGCGCGCGATCATGCAACTTTGCGTTCGTGATGCCCGTATGCCGCGTGCCGACTTCCTGCGCCAGTTCCCGGGCAACGAAGTCGACGAAAGCTGGACCGACGCACTGGCCAAAGGCAAAAGCAAATACGCTGAAGCCATTGGTCGTCTGCAACCGGACATCATTCGTTGCCAGCAGAAGCTGACCGCGCTGCAAACCGAAACCGGTTTGACGATCGCCGAGATCAAGGACATCAACCGTCGCATGTCGATCGGTGAGGCCAAGGCCCGCCGCGCGAAGAAAGAGATGGTTGAAGCGAACTTGCGTCTGGTGATCTCCATCGCCAAGAAGTACACCAACCGTGGCCTGCAATTCCTCGATCTGATTCAGGAAGGCAACATCGGCTTGATGAAGGCTGTGGACAAGTTCGAATACCGTCGCGGCTACAAATTCTCGACTTATGCCACCTGGTGGATCCGTCAGGCGATCACCCGCTCGATCGCCGACCAGGCCCGCACCATCCGTATTCCGGTGCACATGATCGAGACGATCAACAAGCTCAACCGTATTTCCCGGCAGATGCTGCAGGAAATGGGTCGCGAACCGACCCCGGAAGAGTTGGGCGAACGCATGGAAATGCCTGAGGATAAAATCCGCAAGGTATTGAAGATCGCTAAAGAGCCGATCTCCATGGAAACCCCGATCGGTGATGACGAAGACTCCCACCTGGGTGACTTCATCGAAGACTCGACCATGCAGTCGCCAATCGATGTCGCCACTGTTGAGAGCCTTAAAGAAGCGACCCGCGACGTACTGTCCGGCCTCACTGCCCGTGAAGCCAAGGTACTGCGCATGCGTTTCGGCATCGACATGAATACCGACCACACCCTTGAGGAAGTCGGTAAGCAGTTTGACGTGACCCGCGAGCGGATCCGTCAGATCGAAGCCAAGGCGTTGCGCAAGTTGCGCCACCCGACGCGAAGCGAGCATCTGCGCTCCTTCCTCGACGAGTGACACCAGAACCCCCGGCCCAGGCCGGGGGTTTTGCTTTGTACAGATAAAATCCCGCGCAAATCCCCTCCCCCGCAATGCCCGTCTACACTCGAAACATTCCCCGTGCCATAACGAGACCGTTATGCCCAGATTGCCGACTGTGTTACTGCTGTCGCTGCTGACCTGGACCGCAACGGCTGGCGCGTTGACTCTTAGCGATGATGAGCGTGGCTGGCTGGCGGACCATCAGGAGTTGCGCGTGGGGGTGGACGCCTCCTGGCCACCCTTCGAATACCGTGATGAAGAGGGCCGCTACCAAGGCCTGGCGGCGGACTACGTACGCCTGATCCAGGAACGCCTGGGGGTCAGGATCAAACTGATTGAGCCGGTCAATTGGAGTGCCTTGCTGGAGCAGGCACGCCACAACCAACTCGACCTGCTGCCGGGCATCATGTCTACCCCCGAACGCCAGGACTTCATGGCATTCACACGCCCTTACCTGGACTTTCCCATTGTCATCCTCGCCCATGAAGGCGGCGCCCGACCACGCAACCTCAAAGACCTTTATGGGTTGAAGATTGCCGTGGTGGAAAATTATGCCCCCCATGAACTGCTACGCACCCACCATCCAGACCTCAACCTGGTGACCCTGCCCAATGTCAGTTCGACGCTGCAGGCCTTGGCCACCGACGAAGTCGACGCCGTGGTGGGCGACCTCGCGTCGAGCGTCTGGAGTCTGCGCCAGCTCAAGCTCGATGGCCTGTACGTAAGTGGCGAAACGCCGTACCGCTATCAATTGGCGATGGGTGTACCCCGCGACAACAAAATACTGGTGGGTATCCTGGACAAGGTTCTGGCCGACCTCAGCCCTGCTGAAACAGAAGCCATCCAGCAACACTGGGTGGGCAGCCTCACCGGCCATCGTACGTTCTGGACCGACCTGCTGATGTACGGCCTGCCCGCCGTGCTGTTGTTGAGCACCGTATTGGCCATCGTCATTCGGATCAATCGCCGGCTGAGTTCGGAAATCTCCCGCCGCGTCGCCCTCGAACAGGAACTGCGCAGCAGCGAATACCACTATCGCGGCCTGGTGGAGAGCCTGTCCGCCATCGCCTGGGAAGCCAGCGTTAGCGATTTCACCTACAGCTATGTGTCACCCCACGCCGAGGATCTGCTCGGTTACCCGCGCGCCCATTGGCTGATTCCGGGCTTCTGGCGCAACATCATTCACCCCGCCGACCTCATCCGCGCCGAAGCCTATTGCTACCGGGAAACCCGCGCCAACCGCGACCACAGCATCGACTATCGGGTGATCACGGCGGACGGCCGCTGCCTTTGGGTGCGCGACATTGTGAGCCTGATCGAACACGGCCATGAGCCAGTGTTGCGGGGCTTGATGATCGACATCAGCGAAGCCAAACGTACTGAAGAGGCGCTGCAGCTTTCCGAGCAAAAGTTTGCTTCCGTGTTTCAGCAATGCCCGGACATCCTGGTGATCGCGCGGCTGTCCGATGGCTGCCTGCTTGAGGTCAACAAAGCATTTGAGGATCAAGTAGGCCTGAAAGCCGCAGAGGTGATCGGAAAAAACGCGACCGCCCTGAATATCTGGGGCATCCCCGGTATCTGTCCCGACCTGTTGCAACGCGTGCAAACCACCAGCATTCGCAACCTGGAAATGCCCTTTCTGCGCAGCAATGGCCAGGCCTTTATCGGGCTGATTTCCGCCGAGCCGTTTCAACTCGACACCACTGAAGCCATTGTGGTGGTGGTCCGCGATATCACCCAGCTCAAGGAAACCCAGCAACAACTGCAAATCTCCGAAGAGAAATTCGCCAAGGCCTTCCACGCCTCTCCCGATGGCTTGCTGCTGAGCCGCCAGCGAGATGGCCTGCTGATTGAAGTGAACGATGGTTTCAGTCGCATCACCGGCTTCAACAGCACGACATCCCTCGACCAATCGACCCTTGACCTAGGCATCTGGGTCGATCTTAACGAACGCAAGCACATGCTGGAGTTGATGCATCGAGATGGATACGTGCGTGACTTCATCTGCCATATACGCCGCAGCGACGGGCAGATCCGGCTGTGCGAAGTCTCCAGCCGCCCACTGCCAATTGCCGGTGAAGACTGCATGCTCACCATCGCCCGGGACATCACCGAGCGCCAGTTGATGCAGGAAAAACTGCAACAGGCCGCCACGGTATTCGAGAGTACCGCCGAGGGCGTATTGATCACCGACACGCGCCAGAACATCAGCGCCGTCAACCGCGCCTTCAGCGAGATCACCGGCTACAGCGAAGCCGAAGCCCTGGGCCAGACACCGCGCCTGCTCGCCTCCGGCCTGCATGACAGTGCCTTCTACGCCGCCATGTGGCACCAGTTGACGGCCCAGGGTCATTGGCAGGGCGAAATTTCCAACCGCCGCAAGAACGGTGAGTTGTACCCCAGTTGGCTGACCATCAGCGCCGTGCGCAACCGCGACCAATTGATCACGCATTTTGTCGCGGTGTTTGCCGACATCTCCAGCCTCAAGCTGGCCCAGGCGCGCCTCGACTATCAGGCGCACCACGACCCACTGACCGGCCTGCCGAACCGCACGCTGTTTGAAAGTCGGCTGCAGGCGGCCCTCAACGGCCATCAGGAAACCGGCAAACAAGGCGCGGTGCTGTTTCTCGACCTGGATCGCTTCAAACACATCAATGACAGCCTCGGCCACCCGATCGGCGACCTGCTGCTCAAAGACATCGCCGTACGCCTCAAGGAGCAACTGCGTGACATAGACACCGTCGCGCGCCTGGGCGGCGATGAATTCATCATCCTGCTGCCCGGCCTGCAACACGCCAGCGACGCCGAGCAACTGGCCAACAAGCTGCTGGCCTGCTTCACCCCGCCGTTCCAGGCCGGCGAACACGAGTTCTTCATCAGCGCCAGCATCGGCACCAGCCTGTACCCCCAGGACGGTACCGACGTGGCCACCCTGGTCAAGAACGCCGACGCCGCGATGTACCGCTCCAAGGCCAAGGGGCGTAACCGGGTCGAAAGCTATACCCGTGATCTCACTGTACAGGCCAATGAGCGCGTAGCGTTGGAGCACGAATTGCGCCGCGCCATTGAGCGTGATGAATTGAGCCTGTATTACCAACCAAAACTGAGCCTGGCGACCCAGGAACTGATCGGCGCCGAAGCGCTGATTCGCTGGCGGCACCCCATGTTTGGCGAGGTCCCGCCCGAACACTTCATCGCCCTCGCCGAAGAGAACGGCACTATCCTGCAAATTGGAGATTGGGTCCTGGAACAGGCCTGCCTGCAAATGCACACCTGGCAAACCATTTTCGATGACTTTGGCCCACTATCGGTCAACCTCGCCGGCGCGCAATTGCGCCACCCTGGTTTACTGGCTCGTATCGAACAGCTACTGCGCGACTACAGCCTCGAACCGGGCTGCCTGCAATTGGAGATCACTGAAAACTTCATCATGAGCCAGGCCGAAGAAGCGCTGGCAGTCCTGCACCAACTCAAGCGCCTGGGCGTACAGCTGGCAATCGACGATTTCGGCACCGGCTATTCGTCCCTCAGCTATCTCAAGCGCCTGCCCCTGGATTTCCTGAAGATCGACCAGTCCTTCGTCCGCGGCCTACCTGACGATCCCCACGACGCCGCCATCGTGCGCGCCATCATCGCCCTGGGCCACAGCATGCAATTCACCATCATCGCAGAAGGCGTGGAGAACCCCGCGCAGCAAGCCTTCCTGGCCGCTGAAGGCTGCGAACAGATGCAGGGCTACATCGTCAGCCTGCCGCTACCGCCCGAGCTTTTTGCGGCTACCTTCCTTCGCAGGAGCATTGAGGATTTTTCGGATAGCACAGTGGAGAAACCATCGTTATAATCCGCGACCTACTGAGGGCCTATAGCTCAGTTGGTCAGAGCAGAGGACTCATAATCCTTTGGTCCACGGTTCAAGTCCGTGTGGGCCCACCAACTCCAAAGCCGCGCATTGCGCGGCTTTCGTGTTTCTGGCGGAACCATCGCGGATACAGTCCTATGGTCTAAAGGTACAAATTAGGTACAGTGCGGCTTCGCTTGCACGCCTTTGGAGTCCTTCAGATGGCCACAATCGTCAAAACCCCTGCCGGCACCTGGAAGGCCGTCATCCGCAAAACCGGATGGCCGACCAACGCCAAAACCTTCCGCACTAAGCGCGACGCCGAGGACTGGTCACGACGCACCGAAGACGAAATGGTGCGCGGCGTGTACATCCAACGCAGCGGATCCGAGCGACTTACGCTCGAAAAGGCGCTCCAGCGCTATCTCCGTGAAGTGAGCCCTACCAAGAAGCCGACTACACAGCGAGCAGAGGCCACCAAGGCGCAGCAGTTGATACAGCATCTGGGCAAGTATTCCCTCGCAGCGTTATCGTCCGAAGTGATCGCCAATTATCGCGACACCCGACTGGGCTCACTCACCAACCGCGGCAATCCCACGAGTAACAATACGGTGCGGCTGGAGCTGGCTTTGCTTAGCCATCTGTTCACGGTTGCGATTCAAGAGTGGGGGCTCGGATTGACCTTTAACCCAGTGCTCAATATTCGTAAGCCGAGCCCAGGCGAAGGTCGAAATAGACGCCTCATGGCTGATGAGGAAAAACGCCTATTGGCAGCAGTGAACAAGCACAGCAACCCCATGCTGGGGTGGATTGTCCAGATTGCCTTGGCAACGGGCATGCGCGCTTCTGAGATCGCGAGCCTACGTCGCTCACAGATTGATATCCAAAAACGGATAGTGCGGCTCTCAGACACGAAAAACGATAGCGCTCGTACCGTCCCTCTGAGCAAATTAGCTACCGAGGTATTTCGTACCGCCCTGGCGAATCCGGTACGTCCTATCGATTGTGATTTGGTCTTCTTCGGCGAACCAGGAAAGGACCAAAAGCGTCGCCCTTATGCGTTCACGAAAATCTGGGGCACGATCAAGAAAAAGGCTAACGTACCCGATTTCCGCTTCCATGATCTTCGACACGAGGCTGTCAGCAGGCTTGTCGAGGGAGGACTTTCTGATCAGGAGGTTTCCGCGATCAGCGGTCATAAATCGATGCAGATGCTCAAGCGCTATACGCATTTACGTGCCGAGGATCTGGTGCGTAAGCTCGATCAGTTTGGCTGAGTTCCCAACCTTAAAAAAGAATGTAGCAGCTATCCGGCTGCTGCCTTCTATTGTTTTCCTTCTGTTATATTTTGTTTTCTTTAGTTTTCCTGTGTTTTTTAGTTGTTACCAATTTGTTTTTCAACACAGCCACACTACTGTTGGCGACAACTTCCCAGCAACCCCCTATCTTTACTGTCACCAAACTTAATTGATAGCTTTCTCCGAACATTACAAATGATACGTAAGCCAACGTAACTACGGAGAAATATATGACTTCCGAACAATACCTTTTGGACCGATTTGGTCCGTTGATGAGCATGGCTCAAGTCGCAAACTTGTTGGACCGTTCTGCAGACGGATTCAGAGTAGCGATGTACAGCGACTCAGAGCTCTCCAGAAAGCTGAAGCCTGCGGTTGTTCGCGTTGGGCGTCGAGTCTACTTCCGCACTCTGCAAGTCAACCAGGCACTGTCTCTTGATACACCAGCTCTTCAGGCCTGAACATGAGCTACAGGACTATAGACTGGGTTTATAACCAGCAGCTACCTGCGCAAGACAAGCTCATTCTCGTTTATATCGCTAAATGCGAAAACGAACAGGAGCCCTGTTTTGCCAGCGTAAAACTGTTAGCTGCTAAATGCGGCGTTTCGGCCCGAACAGTACAAAGGATTTTGAAGAAGCTCTGTGAAGCCGGACTTGTCTCCTCTACCCCACGGTTTAGAACTGACGGCTCACAAACCAGTAACTTCTACACTATTAACGTTGAGCGGGATGTCACAGCTATGTCACCCCCCCATGACATTCAACTGACAGGGGGGGATGTCAGCCGGGTGTCACCGCCCGACGCCACGCAGATGTCAGGCCTTGAACTACCAAATAAAACCAAATCAAAGCCACCACTACCTTCGGACACGTCACCCAGGCATCTGGTTTATCCACAAGGGTTGACGAAGCATTCCAAGGATTCAGTTGGCAGGATCCTGCAAGGAATCCCCACCGATGCCGCCCAGACGCTTCTGGATGAACTGGCCGGGGCTATGGCCGCAGGCTTCATCAAAAAGGGACCTGAATACTGGCTCTCTGGGGTAGCGATGAAATATCGGGCCGGGCAATTCAAACCGAACCTTGGTTTGGAGATAGCAAAAAGCAGAAGACCTCAGGCGAGCCTTCCCTCACCAAACAAGCCGCCTGCAAGCGAGGTGAAAGTGGACCGAGGAGTGGGGAATAGATTCCTCGCCCAGTTACGACCACAGCGAACGCCATGATGACGTTTTTTAAGAACTCTAGGCCTCTCCGCGCTCCGCTTGGGCAACCCCTTCGGTTGCACCCCGCGTCCTATCCTTGCCGGACTGGCGGCAGGGGCAGGTCCTGCGGCTTCGCCTGGTTCCTACCCCTGGCGCTAGGCTTGGACGCTTGCAGCTGTATCAAGGGTAAAGGCTGCGCCCATCATCCTCGCCCGTTCGGTGCTCGCCCTGAAGGGCTCCGCTCCGCTGCGGCCTCCGGTGATGCCCTTGACACATCTTCCAGCACAGACGGCGCTGTAGAGCGTACAAAATCACTCAAATCCAGATCGCCGTTTACAAAAGCCTGAGCGCGAGCTTCATCTTCGGTGCTTAGGCTGTAACCCGAAAGCTCGGTCGATGCTCGAGCATAATCAACCGCTTCCTGCCTGCGCTTCCGCTCTTCGTCGGTAATGGTATTGCGTAGCTTCATTTGATCACTCCGAAACACCGACAGATTAATAACAAGACAAATTCAGCGCGGACTCAGTGGGTCAAGGGCGGCACCACAAGCCGCAGCTCGCGAAGCGGGACCGGGTGAGGATGCCGGCGAAGCGAACCCTTGACGCGCTTTTCACGATGACCCTATTGGCTGGGTTGCGGGAGGCGTTATTCCCGCAGCCCTGCCACCCGGCGAGGGGCAGGAAGTCCAGAGGGGCAGAGCCCCTTTGGGTAAGCCCGCCAGGGCGCGCAGGGCAAACACACATGCAGCCAGAGGAAGTCGATGGAGGACGATTAGCCTTGTCCAATCCTTCCACCTTTCGCATGTCCCCAATTCTTGCCTAAGTTTTGCATTACGTGTTGCCGGTAAGCTGGATTCCAGAGGGTATTACCCGCCACCAGATGATTTGTACGGCCAGCTGTCACCATCATGCCGGACTCCATATCGCGCCGCGTGCTAGGGGCATTCATCATCCGAGCAGCAGTTCGAATAGGCGAGGCAGCGCCCTGAGCCATCGCGCGCAGTGTGACTGCCGCACTGCTGATTCCACCGGCAAGCTGCCCTGCAACTGAGTTCGCCTCACCGAGCAACCAGAACATGACAATGGTGAAAGTGATCAGAACAAGAGACGTGAACAGCGGACTTTGCTCGCTATCCAGGTCAACGCTGTTTATCAGTGCATCGAACCCTTTGAATGCCAACCCTACGACAGCCGCCATGAGGGCGATCCGCAACACATAGGTCATAACCTGGCCAAACCAGCTATCGAAGAAACGAGCAGTGGCGGGCCACATCAAAGCGATGAGAAAGAAAGGGCCTATACCGAGCATGATCGTTAACCCCGCCTTAGCAACAACGATCATTCCGCCAGCCGGGATACCCAGCAAGCCGGTTGCTACCGCAATGATGCCGGCATTGAAATACTCACCAAATGCCATGCCGATTTCCGACCAGTCACGATTGGCCGCCCTCTCCCAAAGGTCACCAGCGATCCCCCATCCTCGACCTAACGCGTGATCTACTACTTGATACACGGAAGTGGCACCCCCGCCAGAGGAACCCGTGCCGGCAAACGCCGAAGTGAAGCCCACCTCCAAGGACCGAATGCCCCCGACAATCCATTCCATATACATGTCAGCATTCAGCGCAAATGCTGCGATCAAAATGAGCTTGGCGCAGGTTTTAAGAAAGGTGGACATCGGCGCTTCGATATACCCCCAGCCGATCATGTAACCCATGACAGTCAGGTAAAGCGTGGTGCCCCCAAGCGCGAACAGCGTAAACATCGTAATGACGTTGCCGGCGGTTTGGCTCACGAATGCATTCAATGCAGTATCGAGAAAAGCCCCGATGAACTGAAAAATCATTGGCCCTTCCATGTTCACTCTCCCTTCTTGTCGAGATCGACTGCACCTGGGGTGAGCCATCCGCGTCGGGCATTGGCTTTTTCGTTGTCGGCCTGCTGCGCATTAACGCAGTTCGGCGAGGCGGCCAGTTCACCAGGACTGGCTTTACATTTGGCAACCATCGCCTTTCTTTCCGAGTCGTGCTGTTTGTACCAGTCGACAGTTTGCACGGGGGTGTTTTCGCCACATCCAGCCAGTCCTACGGCGATCAGCAGAGTTAGGAAAAAACCTCTCATTTCCGCACCTCCTGCTTTTCTACATCGATCACAACACCTCGACTCGACCCATGACGAGCCTCATGTTGCTGCGCGAAATTCAAAGCGTAAGCAAGCTCAGCAGCATCGATGATGCGGAGCGTCGCGACAGTTCGCAGGGCGCTTTCCCGAGTGCCAGCCCAATGCCCAGCGAAGCGACTTCCAGAATCGCGTAACGCCAGCACTGCACCACCTAAACACCCAACTGAAAGAAAGGCGGCTAGCACCGGTGAAACCGGTCCTTCCTGGTACGGCAATGGAATCCCGAACCAATCGACCGCTGCGATTACGAAGGGCAAAAATGCGAGCGATACAACGAGGATGTCAGTGTGAACCAACGCAGGTGCGCGACGGCCCACCTCCCGAAGGAAGCCCATCTTGTCGATGCAGATCCAGAAACGGCGCATGGCTAGCAAGAGGAAAAAACAGACTGCCAGAATGGGAAGCTGAATGAATGAAATCATGACGCGTCCCCCTCAGTTTAGGTTGTTCGATGCATTCGGCTGTATCCAACCACGTCGGGCATTGGCCTGGGCGTTGAGCTCCCGCTGCCGTTGTTGCTGCAAACGGTCCTCAGCCTGCGCCACCATCTGAAACATCTGAAGCTTGGTTTGCTCGTTCTGGATTTTCGCTTGTTCAATCGCAATCCGGCCTTGCAACTCCGCGATGGCCTTCGGATCTTGCGTCGCATTGATCCGCGACATCAGCCCATCGATTTGCGAAAGTCGGCTTTTAGCCGCGTCGTAGGCATCAAGGGCAACCGCTTTGTCTTGCGACGGTTTGACCGTCCGCGCTTCACACGCCCGTTGCGCGTCGCGGGAGTTGATGAAGCTGCAGCTATCAAATGTCTTGTTGGCGGCATAGACCTGTTTACCGCGACCAGTCAGGCCGGCATAGCCACCGTCCCTCACGGAGTCGTAGACCTGTTGCCAGTCTCGCGGCAGGTAATCACGCAGAGTCGGGTTGTCCATGATGCTGCCCATTCCACGCGATCCGGTGATCGACTGGTACTGGCGCTTCATCTGGTCAATCTGCGACGTCATTTGCTCGACTTGCTGCGCCCAGCGCGCAGTGTTGGCCGAGAACTCGGCCATGGTCATCGGCGAGTCACTTGCCTGGGTAGTTACTGTTACAGGTATTTGCGCGAAGGCTGCTGAAGGCATTGCAATGCCTACAGCCAAGAACCAAGAAGGTAAGGGATTTTTCATATTCGCCACTCCAAAGGTTGGGGGCGAACGCAGGATCGTACTGTTCCGATCTGTCGGCCTGTTTAGGAACCGCGCCCGGCACGCTGAGCGTTCTTGGGGCGACTAGGCGGCCATTCTGTTCTTGGCGGTCAGGCCCTTCTTCTCAGGCCGGCACCCGGTACGCGCGAGGCGTTCTTGGGGTAGAGCAACGTTCGTTAGAAGACCAAAACTATTCATTCTGGCGTGCGACATTTTCCCATTTTGGCTAGAAGATGTCGATCACGCAAAAACGTTTAGCCAGCAATTTGCTCGCAGTTTTACTGAGCACATCCCCAGGTCGAAAATTTCGTCATGACGAAGAAATGCAAAGGTATGTGGACTAGTGCAGGATAGGCTAACCGCCGGTTAAATGTGCGCACACATTTAGCACTGCATGACTTTGCAAGTTTCGTTACCGTTGAGGGGGAGTATATGGAGAACTCAAACCGAGCCTTGAACGTTCACCTGGGCGCAGACCTAAAAGCCCGCTGGGCGGATTACTGCCTTGCTTTGGGTCAATCTCCTGGAGCAGCAATCAAAGCTGCGATTGAGCAACAACTGGCGCAATCAGCGGCGAACCCGGCCCGAAAGACTTATCAGCAAGTCGCAGAGAAGACGACAAGCGTTCCCAAGCAACGCTTTGAAATCCTGCTGACTGCTTCGGAAAAAGCAGCTATCAACGAGCGAGCTAAGATAGAGCGCTGTTCCATGCGGCGTTGGATCGTTGACGCCATCCGTATCGGGTTGACCCACGAGCCACAGTTCGGCATGGATGAAATCGACGCATTAGGTGAATCGAACTATCAGCTTTTGGCTCTAGGACGAAATCTCAACCAGATCGCCCGCAGCCTGAATGATGGTAAGTATGAACCGGTCACTGCCGAGATGATTACAGCATTAAGCGGGTTGATTCAGAAACACACTGAAGTGGTCAGTAAGGCCATTCGCGCTAGCCTTGAGCGTTGGGACATCGAATGACGTGTAACCTCCTCTGAAATCACTTTAAGACGGCATGTGCAACAGAATGGAGCAGAGGGTCGAACAGAACTCATAATCGGCACATCAGCCGTTGTGCCTGCATCGAGGTTGGAAACGGTATCAGAGCAGTGCTGTCGTCTGGTTGCAGAGATTTTAACTAGCCGCTACCATCAGCATCGGTAGTGACAGCTGCCCCGTGCTCGCCATGCTAAGCCACAGCCCCGTGGCCCTGTTGCAACACTCCTCATTATCTCTGGGTTCTTCATGCTCAGAAACGATTGCGAGCTTCGTTTCCGCTGAGCTTGGAGTTGTCCATGATCGCAACACCCCGTAAGCCTAACTCCATCGCTGGCATCAAGAAATTTGCCAAAGAATTGAAGAAAGGCTCAAAAATCACTCATTTCCAAGCATTGAATCTGGCAGCTCAGTTGTCAGGTTTTCATAACTTCAACCATGCCCATAGCTTGCTGAATTCATCTGCATCTGGGATGCCGCAAACTCACAAGTACCAGGTGACGATATCTGCTAGGTGGAGAGACTGGGAAGGCAACAAAGGTAGCGTCTCTACAACAGTGTCTATCCCCAATCCGTTGCATCAATTGGTCACTCCGCAAAATTTTTTCGGGCTGCTTTCCGATTTGGAAATCAACGGTTCTGAAGAACTATCGTTTTCCAAAGTCCTACCGGGAGAGGGACACGCAGAAATGAGGGTGTTCTCTGCAGCACGAGCGATCCGATTTATCTCTGTGACGGGCTTAGTCCCCGCGCTGACACCACGAAACCCACTACCGTTTTTTGAGGACGTCCATGGATTTCAGCGCAAGATCCCTAACGGTGATCACACTCGCTTTTGGAAAGATCCTATCAGTGGACATCACGTCATCACGGATGAACCCTATCTCGGCGGAGCCACTCCTCCATTAATGAAGGCCAAACGGACTGAGTGGGCGAACAAGCATCAGCTCAGTGTTGGATTTCCGGAATGGCCAGGGATGCACAACCCAGGTTACGGAACACGTTTAACGCTTTTTTCGCAAAATCTAGACGTAGCGCCCTTTGTGAGAACTTTGGACAAGATTCCCGCTCCAGGTGAAGGTTACGATGCAGATTTATTAGAACCAGACTATCGAAAAAGTACCTCACCGATTGGCAAACGAGCTTATAGCTGAAACTAGCTACAGTTTTAGGTGATGATCCGTTTTCGTCAGTGGTATTTCGAAAACGGATCGCCCCGCACTCCGATATCGCCAAAACGAGTACATCCAATAGATAGCGCCTGTAGTGTTTGGCTCATTTCAAGAAAAATTCAAGCCGCTCGCACCCGACATAAGCATGACGGAGACCAAATTTTGTCTTGAACATGAACAGGAAGGCCCGAATACTTTCATATCGTGGGCCTTCGAAGGTAGGCAAGAGAGCATCCCCTCATGTATTAGCGAACGGCTGCTGGAGTGCCGACGCCGACTAAACTTACAACGCTACCTTCTTAGACTAGAAATCTAACTTCCTGTATATTAGCAAACACACTCATTCAAATTTTTATTCAGCAAAATTTACTGTTACTCGTCCGACCCGCTGAGTTACAGTCGCTCCTATTTCTGCTACGTCGGGGTCAAATAATGCTAAATTAACGCCATCCCCTACCGAACTCCGATACATAACACCATCAAACCCACAAACTTTCACATACTCGCATAGATATTGGCTGGGTACGTAATCGAACGCAGCAGATCTTGGCAAAACGGGCCGAGTAAGTTCCTCTCCTAACTTCTCAAGAAACTCTACATCACTTCTAAGCATAGATATTTCGCTCTCATCAGAAAGCATAAAAGGAGAAACACTTCTTTTAGGATGTCTGAGATCAATAACTTTTAATCCGTCAGGAATACGTACACTGGCAACGCACGCATCCTCTCCCGTATGAGGGCGAATTTCAGAAACAGCTGTTATAGGTGTGGACGCCAAGTATAGATATGGAATACCTGCTGGATTGGCTCTACCATGTGACGCGAGGTGTTTTGGAGGCGATTTCATTTCTATAGGAGTGTATGTCGAAGCACCGGTTTGTATCCGCGCACGGAACCAGTTTGTAGCCACCTCCGCGGCAGGAAGCAACAAATAATCAAAAAGCCTTTTGAGACGGGAAAGATTTATTTCAGTTTCAGGAAAATACCTGTTTTTATGTATGAGTTCCTGACGTAAATCATCCCATCTTTGTAGTGCGTTATCTGAAACGGCAGTCTCAGATGGCCTGTATCGTTGCCTTACCAATTCACCATCATCGAGAACATCGCTAAGAAGCTCTTTAGCATGGGCTATGTCCATTCTCTCATGACTGAACATTCCCCAATCACTTTTCAGCAACTCGACAAGTCCAATTCCCTGGGGATCTCTGACATAGATCCCTGTCAACAACTCAAATTGCTCTCTAAGTTCTCGCGGGGATAACAGTGGCTGATCGGGGGAAAGACAATAACTACAAACCCCTATTTCGTGAGAGAACTGAACAAAAAAACTTCTTCGAAGATGTATATCACCGAAACAGCTTGGGCAGCAGTACAATTTCATTCCCGTCCATGAAAATAATCGGCCATCACTTCAATGTGATGCTGCATAGAGAGCTTTTTAACATACCCCAATCCGGGAAAGTGGCCGCGCTCATGCAACTCAATAAACTCATCAACCGCACGAGTTCGGAAAATTTTCGTGTCGGGCCTCAAGGCTTCATCAACTAACTTACGCAAAGCCTCAGCAAATTTACCTGCTGGGTCAGTCGGCGTTTCGAAGCGATCAGACTTAAAGTGATGGATATACATTCCATCGTCCTGTTCATCGTCGATGAATGTTAAATGAATGGCAACTGCGTAAGCAGGCCCTCCACCTTCAGAGTACTCGTCTCCAACTATTAGAAAATCTCCAAAACCTTCAGCCCCATCATCTTCGAAGGTAACGTGCAAGTCCGAGAAAAATTCTACAGCGGGGTGAAGCCTATTCGCACGTTTCTCAAATCCATTCTTAACTACAATCTTTTCAAAATCGGTAAAATTTCTCTGATATAGACGTCCATTGTAACCATCTAAGAAAACATGAGCAGAATCATCGTCCCGAGGTAGAAGATTTAACAGCCCTCGAGCATCGGTAAAACCAGCATGGATGAATAGTTTTTTGCGCTGACCTACAGACTCTAAGATATTTTCAATCTGATGAATATCAGTCTCATCAGTGAGCAATACTCCGGCATACACATTCGCAGCGTGCTCATAATTACTATCCAGAAGCTCTATCAATCTAGACGGGTCGCCGGAAAGATCTCCATAGCGAGGATTTACTATAAGCGAAATATCACCGCCAGCATCGCTCACAGCATCAATTGCCCGTATCAAACCGTTCACTGCTTCTTTGACTGGTTCGATAATTGGGACAAATCCCCGCTCAGACATAATATCCGCACATTCGCGAATAGTAATTAAATCATACTGCTTACCGCGAAAATAAGGGTAGTACATGCTCCATTCATCCCCACTTCAATGCTTCCATTAGTGGAGTATCTATTGCATCCAATAGATTCCCCTTAGTCCGTTCTGTTAGAGGAACGGTTAACGCAAAAAATCTTATTGAAGCTGGCAAGCTTCTGACCGACTCAGACAGCCCCGATAGATTTCTAGTACTTTTTAAAACTCGTACCATTTCATCATGCACAATAGTAGAGGGGATTTTCACGAACTCTCTATCCAGAGCGCTATGCATTTGTGTGTTTGGTAAGCTAGGGACACGTACATCTAGATTCTTCAGGACCTCAATGGCCTCTCTTTGAGTAATGGCCTTGAATATAGAGCTTGAGATAGTACGACTAGGATCACAGAAGCTTTTACGAAATGTAGAGATCTGATATCTATCGGTGAGCACAGAAACGCCTACAAAGTCAGGAACAATAGAAACAACTGCCTCTAGATGTCTTTCAGCACACAGCACCGTAACACTCGCAAAAACCTCACTATACGACACGACCTGTGAGTAGAGCCTATCCAACTTATCCCGATCAGACTTGATTTCATATGCCGTGGACGTACCATTCAACATAACTATATCAGCTTTATTCTTACCAACTCTAAACTCATCGACAAGCGACGCGGTCCTCAAAGAGTGCGAACCAAGCAATACTTTTTGAGCGACGGCAGTTTTATAGGCATACTCATTTCTAAAGCTCTTCCGCTTCAGTAAGTCGAAGAGCTCATCCAGTATCCGCCCTACGCTCCAAGTGTACTTATCAACCTCAACTGCAAGCTCTTTCATCAATCGTGCAAAGATCGGAGACTGGCCCTTTTTGACCATCTCGTGAAAAACGGCAGCCGTGAAAATCCGTGCGATAGCCGCTTGCTCTCGGACCTCTGTCCCCTTCACCGTTCTCAACATAAGCCTTCTTGAAGCCCTCGCCTTTCAGTCAATCTGGTTCTAGCCATCCTGGCCGCCACTCTCGCTTAGCCCAAGAATAGGGTTACAATCACCATCTGCTGGTCCCAGTATACCCCTTCCCCCAGCAGCTAGCTTCAGTACAATGCCATCACATTAGCAGGCTTGTTCAGATTTCACTTAGCCTCGCTTGAGCCCTGCGGTGTCAATATCGAGCATTGGTGAACTGTCGCAAGGGTGTTTATTTTCTAGGCTTAGCCCGATACAGATCAACTCACCACCCTTGGCCCACAGTTCGAGTTCGGGTGGGCCCACCAAACGTCATAGCGCCGCGCAAATGCTCGGTTTTGACGTTTTCTGGTCTACACGGGCTGATGCAGTGCATCGGTCCAATGTCAATGAGAGAGTCAATTCAGCATTCTTCAGTTTCCCCAAAGGAACTGGCAAAACATAAGGTCATACAAAACTAATTGGACACGGTAGACGTACAGGAAAAAACTTGACGCTCAACTGCACTCAGACACTACCTACCCAATTATAAATCCGCCATCAACAAATACACTGCCTTGTACCCACCCATATAGGCAAACGGGTGGTAAGCACCAGAACCCTTTCCTGCCATTGTAATAGTTTTCACATATTCAACTAACGTGCTCAAATCAATCTCTCGCGCTTCTAGCTCGACAGATCGCAACACATCTTCAAGATCGCCAATCACATACTTCTCAAAACATCCTCGGTGAGAGGATTCATCTACCAAGATAGTAAAATCCACGTCAGACGATGAAACTTTTTTTAAATCCACCCAAAGAAATCTATCGCAACGCCCCAACTCAATAAGATTTCTTGCCAGCGGGCAGCCAGCAATCATTGGAATACCTAAACTGTACCCCACAGCGGCAGATATAACTATTTCCTGATTAATCTTAACACTTATTAAATCATCCGAATTTGAAATCTTAGGTCGCCTTGCATAGAGACCTAATACTTTAAACCTTACTGCAGCATGGTGTTCCCTGGAAAATCTTGACCCCTCGCGGGTCATCCATGGATAAATAGGAGTTACAAACGAATATTTCTCTTTCAACTTCCTGACCAACTCAGGAATCAATACATACTCTGCAGACCTTTCACAAATGTAGCTTATTGGTTCAGGCATAGTTTTTCTCAACTTGGCACACACCGACTTATTTAACAGAGTCGTAGTGCTCTATACATTGTACAATTCGACTCAGAAGCACTCTAAAGCCGGAGAAATCAATACTACCTTTCTTAGCCAATACAACCTTCTTAGCAAATATTTCTTTGCCGTACTCTTTAGTAATATCCATCTTATTCGACGGATTGAATTTTTTCCCTGAAACGATCTCGTCCAATGTGGCCCGCGTAAAAAGATCTTCAATTGCCGTGCTTTTTTCTGTCCCCAGAGGAGTGAGCACAATGTACAGATTATGGACGACATGGATAAAATCTGCATTTCGACAGCCTGCGCCCCCTAATCCAATCGGATAAACCACTGCTTGATTTTTTTTATTACTTCTGAGTAGAGTCTCAATAGAGTTAAAGCCTGTATCATTATCCAAGATTATGATTACAGGGTTAATAGGCTTTGGCGCCTTGTAAAAATTATAATGCTGTTCATAAGTCTCGATAAAATCCTTGAGGTAGGATGTCCCGCCATACAGCTGAAGCAGAAACCTCGTGCGCTCAGTATAGTTAAATAACGAAACCAAAAGCTGGTAAGCTGATGTTAGGGTTTTAACTTTTGCAAGCCGCGGATAGACTGCAGCGAGCCTGCTTATCGCTGATTTAATATATATATTATCAGTCTTGCCTTCACAGAGAATAGTAGGTTTGTCGTTACCGTAAAAGGATCTGTAATATAAAAATCTACTGAAAGTCCGCTCCCTTCCACTAAGAACATTTCGAGTATTTAATCCATGCTTAGCAAGATCATACTCCGGATTCAAAGGGGCCTTCTGTCGCAAGCGGTTATAATAGTCAACTTGATCAATAAAATTTAGACGACCTTCCAACTCAAAAATATTTCCATCTTCAACTTCGCCACCATTTTTCGTAACAAATTTCCCACTTTTGAAAAGCAAGTGACATTGAGATTTCACCGTCCGCCAATACTCACATTTCACATTGGGCTTTTTATTTACTACCAGACCAGTGACATCCTGGCGGGAGTCCTTATATTGAATTCGGGTTTTCTTATTGTTTAGCGTAAACCCTGCCCGACTAATTTCACTTTTAAGACCATCGCCACACACATAACCTTCGGCCTCTTCCTTCATAATATTTAGAGGAAAGACCTTTTCTCGCGTAGAGAAAGTTATATCGTCTGCATAACGAGAATACGTGCAAGAATTTTTCTTTGCGAGTGCTGCCAGCTTGATATCCAAACTGTGTGTAATTAAGTTAGTGATAACTGGAGAGCAGGGGCTTCCTTGCGGCAGCTTGTTATCATAGCAAGCAATTTGCGCAATAACAGTAGCGATATTCGGATCAAGTCGAAAGTTGTTATTCGTTATAAAAAAGCCTCTAACCCGCCCGAAGTTAAAGCTATCAAAGAAGTTTTTGATATCAACATTTAAGACATTTTTCTTGTTCAAATGCATCAGAGCATTTGTGATTATTGACCGTTTTCGCACAAAGCCATGAGATAATGTAGAAGTGAAGACGTAATCCACCAGCTTTGTTCGCTTAATTGCTGGAAGCTTTTCAGTCTTTGCAAACTTCCCTTTAGGGGCACGCGGCGGCTTTGCTTTATTGATATCTTCAATACAATCTTGTAAAAGCATAGAGAGAGAAGATTGCACAACTTTTAGCCGCTCAGATGGCGAATGAATTGTGCGTGTCCCGCCAGTTTTTTTCGGGATTTCAAAGCTAGAGTACTGTGTAGAGGGCTTCAACACATACAACAGGTATGTGAGAGCGGAAGCTTTAACTCCTAAAAGCAGCGCGAGTTCAGGCTTCGTCCGAACTGCCCGAAGAGCATCGATTTTTCTCATAGTACGCACTGAATTGGTAAGAGGGGGTGGCTTATGGGCACTCCTACGCAAATTGGAGGGACCGTCAAGAGTCGACAAGTCTCATAGGGCAGTCCTTTCGGACATTGTTGTCACTGATCGCGATCCGCGATCCAAAATCTGCCCATAAGCCAAGGTTGACGCTATCAAAATGACACCACTACTACAAGGAAGATTCTTGAAAATCTTCTACACCGCACAGCTCAGCGATTCTGGAACGTGTCAAGGCAACGTCCGACACTCATGATCCTTTTAACCGCTCCCTCTTCGCCATGCCCTACCGGTATAGATCAGATGTCTCTACCAGTAGCGGAGGATGTTATTGGATTTCAGGCCCCTACCAACCTCCGGAATGGATAAGCCCTCTAGTACGGCACCGATCATCGCCCCGAAAAACAGTGCAACCACAGTACAGTGCCAAGCTTGGGCAACCTTCTCAAAATTACGCTTAACATCAAGTTTTACGTGCCCTCCAGCTATGCTAACCTACGCCCAGCTTCGAGCGATTTCTCGTGACTTATCGCATCGCCCAGCAACTCATAATCCTTTGGTCCACGGTTCAAGTCCGTGTGGGCCCACCAATTCGAAAGCCGCGCATTGCGCGGCTTTTGCATATCTGGAAGATTGTAATATGGCTCCCCTCACCGCCCATACTGGAGCCACCCTTGGCCGTCCTCGATGAAATCGATCGTCAATTGATCGCCGCCCTGCAGATCAACGCCCGCGAAAGCGTGGCCATGCTCGCCCGGCAGTTGGGCATTGCGCGCACCACGGTGACGTCGCGCCTTGCGCGCCTGGAGAAAACCCAGGTGATCACCGGTTATGGTGTGCGCCTGGGTCAACGCGTGGTAGATGGCGGCTTGCAAGCCTATGTGGGGATCACCGTGCAACCGCGCTCGGGCAAAGAAGTGCTGCGCAGGCTGAGCGCCATGGCCCAGGTTCAACAATTGTGCGCTGTCAGCGGCGAGTTCGATTACGTGGCCTGGTTGCGCACCGATTCGCCGGAACAGCTCGATCAATTACTGGACCAGATCGGCAGTGTCGATGGCGTGGAGAAAACCACCACATCGATCATCCTCAGTAACAAATTGGATCGCGGCCAACCCATCTGACCACCTAATTCGTCACTATGACTAAAAACAATTCATTCCGACGACACTTTGCGTCTTATTAACGAACGCAACGCTCCCTAAACTGGCTGCCATCTTTTCCTATACTCAGCGGGTTACTTCCCGCCGAGTCGTCAGCAAGGGCCCGCCATGAGCATTCCGTCCAGCACCATCAGCAAGACCCATCGCCACCCTGCCGACGGTAAAAAACCCATCACCATCTTTGGCCCGGATTTTCCGTTCGCCTTCGATGATTGGATCGAACACCCCGCCGGACTCGGCAGTATCCCCGCCGCCAACCATGGCGCTGAAGTGGCCATCGTCGGCGCCGGTATCGCCGGGCTGGTCGCCGCCTACGAGCTGATGAAGCTGGGCCTCAAGCCCGTGGTGTATGAGGCCTCGAAGATGGGCGGCCGTTTGCGTTCCCAGGCCTTCGAAGGCGCCGAAGGCATCATCGCCGAGTTGGGCGGGATGCGTTTTCCGGTGTCATCTACCGCGTTCTATCACTACGTCGACAAGCTGGGCCTGGAAACCAAACCCTTCCCCAACCCACTGACGCCAGCGTCCGGCAGTACGGTGATCGATCTCGAAGGCCAGACCCACTACGCACAAAAGCTATCCGATCTGCCTGCGCTGTTCCAGGAAGTGGCTGACGCCTGGGCCGACGCCCTGGAAGCCGGCTCGCAGTTCGGCGATATCCAGCAAGCCATCCGCGACCGTGATGTGCCGCGCCTCAAAGCGCTGTGGAACAAGCTGGTGCCCTTGTGGGACGACCGCACCTTCTACGACTTCGTAGCGACCTCCAAGGCTTTCGCACAGTTATCGTTCCACCACCGCGAGGTCTTTGGACAAGTGGGCTTCGGCACCGGCGGCTGGGACTCGGATTTCCCCAACTCCATGCTGGAAATATTCCGCGTGGTCATGACCAACTGTGACGATCACCAGCATCTGGTGGTCGGCGGCGTAGCCCAGGTGCCGATGGGCATCTGGCGCCATGTGCCGGAACGATGCGCCCACTGGCCCGCCGGTACCAGCCTGAGCTCGCTGCACCGCGGTGCACCACGGGCCGGGGTAAAACGCATCGCCCATGCTGCCGATGGCCGTTTCGCGGTGACCGACAACTACGGCGATACCCGCGAATACGCGGCAGTGCTCACCACCTGCCAAAGCTGGCTGCTGACCACCCAGATCGAGTGCGACGAAACCCTGTTCTCGCAAAAGATGTGGATGGCCCTGGACCGTACCCGCTACATGCAATCGTCAAAGACCTTCGTGATGGTCGACCGCCCATTCTGGAAAGACAAAGACCCGGAGACCGGCCGCGACCTGATGAGCATGACCCTCACCGATCGCCTCACGCGCGGCACCTACCTTTTCGACAACGGCGACGACAAACCAGGGGTGATCTGCCTGTCGTACTCGTGGATGAGCGACGCGCTGAAAATGCTCCCGCAGCCCATCGACAAGCGGGTGAAACTGGCACTGGACGCCTTGAACAAGATCTACCCGAAAGTCGACATCAAGGCGCGCATCATCGGCGACCCGATCACCGTGTCCTGGGAAGCCGACCCGCATTTCCTCGGGGCCTTCAAAGGCGCGCTGCCGGGTCACTACCGTTACAACCAGCGTATGTATGCGCACTTCATGCAGAAGGACATGCCCGCTGAACAGCGTGGGATTTTTATCGCCGGTGACGACGTGTCCTGGACTCCAGCATGGGTGGAGGGCGCGGTACAAACCTCACTGAACGCGGTATGGGGCATCATGACCCACTTTGGCGGCAGCACTCACCCCGAGAACCCGGGGCCGGGTGATGTGTTCGATGAGATCGGGCCGATTGCCCTGGCCGATTAAGGAGTTACGCCATGCGTGTCGCCCTGTACCAATGCCCGCCGCTACCGCTGGATGTAGCCGGGAACCTCAAGCGCCTGCACCAGCTCGCGCATGAAGCGACCGATGCCGATGTGCTGGTGCTGCCGGAGATGTTCCTCACCGGTTACAACATCGGCGCCGAAGCCGTAGGTGCATTGGCCGAAGCGCAGGATGGGGAGTCTGCGCAAGCCATTGCCGAAATCGCACAAAACGCCGGGCGAGCCATTCTGTACGGCTATCCGGAGCGGGCCCAAGACGGGCAGATCTACAACGCCGTGCAGTTGATCGACGCCCACGGCCAGCGCCTGTGCAACTACCGCAAGACCCATCTGTTCGGCGATCTGGATCACTCGATGTTCAGTGCCGGCGACGATGATTTCCCGCTGGTGGAACTCAACGGGTGGAGGTTGGGGTTCCTGATCTGCTATGACCTGGAGTTCCCGGAAAACACCCGACGCCTGGCCCTGGCCGGTGCCGAGCTGATCCTGGTGCCCACCGCCAATATGGTGCCGTTCGACTTTGTCGCCGATGTCACCGTGCGGGCGCGGGCCTTCGAAAACCAGTGCTATGTGGCCTACGCCAATTACTGCGGGCACGAAGGCGATATCCAGTACTGCGGGCAAAGCAGCATTGCCGCACCGGATGGCCAGCGAATCGCCCAGGCGGGCCTGGATGAAGCCTTGATTGTCGGGACAGTGGACCGGCAATCGATCCTCGACGCCCGCGCCGCCAACCATTACCTGCAAGACCGGCGTCCCGAGCTTTACGGCCCGCTGCACAAGCCCTGATTGAATGGGTTTGTTAGCATAGGCACTTGCCCCGTTCTGGAAGTGCCCATGCCCGCCCCGGCCCACCTTTATCCCGTTCACCTGACCCTGGCCAATGGCCTTCGGGTTTCCCTGCGCCATGCACCGCGCTTAAAACGTTGCGCGGCGGCGCTGCGGGTCGCTGCCGGTAGCCACGACGTGCCGTTGGCCTGGCCGGGGCTGGCGCATTTTCTTGAGCATTTGGTGTTTCTGGGAACCGAGCGCTTCCCTACGGGCGAAGGCCTTATGGCCTACGTGCAGCGCCACGGCGGCCAAGTGAATGCAAGCACCCGCGAACGCACCACGGACTTCTTCTTTGAACTACCGGTTTCAGTCTTTGCGCACGGGCTGGAGCGGCTGGCGGACATGCTGACCCATCCGCGCCTGACCCTGGAAGATCAACTGCGCGAGCGCGAAGTGCTGCACGCCGAGTACGTCGCCTGGTCCCAGGATGCCAAGGCACAGCAGCAGGTGGCGCTGCTCGAAGGCTTGGCAGCCGATCATCCACTGCGCGGCTTTCACGCGGGCAACCGCGACAGCCTGCCGGTGGAGCGCGAGGAATTTCAAAAGGCACTCAGGGAATTCCACGGACATTTCTATCAAAGCGGGCAGATGACCTTGAGCCTCGCCGGCCCGCAGACGCTGGATGAGCTGGAAGCCCTGGCGCAGCGTTTCAGCGCGCAACTGATCGCTGGCCCCTTGCATCCGCAGGCCTCACCACCGGCCTTGATGCAAGGCCAGGCTCGGCGCTATCAACACATCGACAACAACCACCTGCACCACGTCATCACCTGTGAAGAGCCCCGCGAAGCCCTGGATTTCCTCTGCACCTGGCTCAATGCTTCTGCGCCGGGCGGGCTGCTCGCCGAGCTGAAAACCCGACACTTGGCCAGCGCCCTGCAGGCATCGGTGCTGTACCACTTCGCCGGACAAGCCGTACTGGACATCGACTTTACACTCGATAGCAAGGACGAACCGACCACACCCATTGAGGCGCTGCTGCACGACTGGCTGAGCTTTTTCGCCCACAGCGATTGGACGCCACTGCGCGAAGAGTTCGCCCTGCTGAATGCTCGCCAACAACAGGTCCAGGGCGCCCTGGCATTGGCTCGAAACGACAGCGAAGACCTCAGTGAACAGGGCGTCGCCACGCTCAAGGCCCTGCTTGATTCACTGCACTTGCCGCCCGCCAAACACCGTTGGCAACTGCCCCCGAACAACCCGTTCCTGCGCCCACCGGTCAAAGAAGAACGCGCCGGCCTGATTCGTGGCCAAACCAGCGCTCACCGAGGCTTGCGCACGTTTGCCCAGGATCGCTCACGGGGGCGAAGGGACGTATCGGCGCTGACCTTCGGCCAGGCCTTGGCGGATGACGGCGATGAAGGCGCGCTGTATGTGCAGTGGCGCTTTGACGCGCCAGCGCCTGCCGGGCTGGAAAACACCTTGCAGCCATTGCGTGAGCATGCGCGCCAGGCGGGCGTCGAATTATCGTTCGAAGCCACCGGCAATGATTGGCGGGTGAAAATGATAGGGCTGCACGAGCCGATGCCAGCCGTGCTGGAGGCGTTGGCGCAACACCTGAACCTGCCGCAGGAAACTGCCCCGGCACCTGCGCCCATGATCGCTATCCGGGAACTGCTCCAGGCCCTGCCCGCGTGCTGCGCCACCGGCCATGCCGACGCCAGCGAACAGCCTGGATCCTGGGCCACTGCACGCTGGCACGGCCTGGGGCTGAGTCTGCCCGCCGCATGTGAAACGTTGATAAAGGCGGCCGCCGCCCGTCTGCCTGGGCAACCTGCACACTTCGAACCGTCTCTTCAACACCTCGGTGGTCAACGGGTGTGGCATACGGTTAAAACTGACTCAACCGAAGCCGCCGTGCTGCTGTTTTGCCCGGCACCCAGCCAATCCCTGGCCGATGAAGCCTCATGGCGGCTGCTTGGGCACCTGCTCCAAGGGCCGTTTTACCAACGCCTGAGGGTCGAGTTGCAGTTGGGCTACGCCGTATTCAGCGGTGTCCGACAGATCAACGGGCAAACCGGCCTGCTGTTGGGTGTGCAATCACCCAGCGTTTCACTGGCAGGTATCGTCGATCACCTGCAAGCCTTCCTGAAACACCTACCGTTGTTGATCGACGGCACCGGTGACGTGGGCAATCACGCCTTGGCACAGCAGTTCTGCGCCGCGACGTTACCGATCACCCAAAGCGCCGAACTGCTTTGGCACGCGCGCCTGGCGGGCCATCCGTCGGATTACCTGTACCGGCTTCAACAGCTGATCCAGGCCCGCACACGGGAGGACCTGCAACACGCGGCCCAACAGCTGCAGGACGCGACCGGCGGCTGGCGCTGCATCGCCAACGGCCCGCCTGTCGACGAGAGCTGGCAACCAGCGAGCTGATCATTGCCAACCCTGCAACAGGCTTTTTCCACCAAGACAGCGCTAACTTGAGAAGAATTGCGTAACATTCCCACGCACACATCTGAACATCTCCGACTGGAGGTGGACTATATGTATTACTTGGTAGTAAACGTCCCATCCCTTCGTAGGAGTAAGAATATGACCTGGTCCAAACCTGCTTACACTGATCTGCGCATCGGCTTCGAAGTCACCATGTACTTCGCCAGCCGCTAAGCCGCTGGGTAATACAACGCCTCGGTTCGCCCGGGGCGTTTTTGTTTTGAGCTTTGCTTGATGGAGCGGCCATGTTTGTCCAGATTCTAGGTTCCGCCGCTGGCGGCGGCTTCCCGCAGTGGAACTGCAACTGCGTGAACTGCGCAGGTTTTCGTGACGGCAGCTTGCGGGCGCAGGCGCGGACCCAATCGTCCATCGCCATTTCCGACGATGGCGTGAACTGGGTACTGTGCAATGCCTCGCCGGATATCCGCGCGCAACTCCAGGGTTTTGCGCCGATGCAGCCCGGCCGCGCACTGCGCGACACCGGCATCAGTGCCATTATCCTGATGGACAGCCAGATCGACCACACCACCGGTTTATTGAGCCTGCGCGAAGGTTGCCCGCATCAGGTGTGGTGCACCGACATGGTCCACGAAGACCTGAGCACCGGCTTCCCGCTGTTCACCATGCTCACCCACTGGAACGGCGGCCTGGCCTGGAACCGCATCGAGCTGGATGCCAGCTTCACCATCCCGGCCTGCCCCAACCTGCGCTTCACCCCGCTGCCACTGCGCAGCGCTGCCCCGCCCTACTCGCCGCACCGCTTCGACCCGCACCCAGGCGATAACATCGGCCTGATCGTCGAAGACCTGCGCACCGGCGGCAAACTGTTCTACGCCCCGGGCCTGGGCAAGGTCGACGCGCCGTTGCTGGAGATCATGACTGGCAGCGATTGCCTGCTGGTGGACGGTACGATGTGGGACGACGATGAAATGCAGCGCCGTGGCGTCGGCACCCGTACTGGCCGCGAGATGGGCCACCTGGCGCAGAATGGCCCCGGCGGCATGCTCGAAGTGCTGGAGCAGTTGCCCAAGCAGCGCAAGGTGCTTATCCACATCAACAACACCAACCCGATCCTCGATGAAGATTCTCCCGAGCGCGCGGAACTGGTGCGGCGCAATGTCGAAGTCGCTTACGACGGCATGAGCATTGAATTGTAGGAGCAGACGACATGACTGACACACCATTGAGCACCGCAGAGTTCGAAGCCGCCTTGCGGGCCAAAGGCGCCTTCTACCATATCCATCACCCGTACCACGTGGCGATGTATGAAGGCCGTGCCACCCGCGAGCAGATCCAGGGCTGGGTCGCCAACCGTTTCTATTACCAGGTGAACATCCCGCTGAAAGACGCGGCAATCCTGGCCAACTGCCCGGACCGCGAGATCCGTCGCGAGTGGATCCAGCGCCTGCTCGACCACGATGGCGCACCGGGTGAGGACGGCGGCATCGAAGCCTGGCTGCGTTTGGGCCAGGCGGTCGGCCTCGACCCCGACCAGTTGCGTTCCCAGGAACTGGTGCTGCCCGGCGTACGCTTTGCGGTAGACGCCTACGTGAACTTTGCGCGCCGCGCCAGCTGGCAGGAAGCCGCCAGCAGCTCGCTCACAGAGCTGTTCGCGCCGCAGATCCACCAGTCGCGCCTGGACAGCTGGCCGCAGCACTACCCGTGGATCGACCCCACCGGTTACGAATATTTCCGCACCCGCCTGGGCCAGGCGCGGCGCGATGTGGAGCATGGGCTGGCAATCACCTTGCAGCACTACACCACCCGTGAAGGCCAGGAGCGCATGCTGGAAATCCTCCAGTTCAAACTCGATATCCTGTGGAGCATGCTGGATGCCATGAGCATGGCCTACGAACTGAAACGCCCGCCGTATCACAGCGTGACCGAGCAGCGGGTGTGGCATAAAGGGATCACCCTATGAGCTTCGATCGCAGCAGAAAACCGACCTGGCGCCAGGGCTACCGCTACCAGTACGAACCCGCGCAAAAAGGCCATGTGTTGCTCTACCCCGAAGGCATGATCAAGCTCAACGACAGCGCCGCGCTGATTGGTGGCCTGATTGACGGTGAGCGCGACGTGGCGGCGATCATTGCCGCCCTCGAAGAACAGTTCCCCGGCGTGCCTGAGCTGGGTGACGACATCGAGCAATTCATGGAGGTCGCCCGTGCTGAGCACTGGATCACCCTTGCCTGAAAAACCCGCCATCGGCCTGCCGCTGTGGTTGCTCGCCGAGCTGACCTACCGCTGCCCGTTGCAATGCCCGTATTGCTCCAACCCGCTGGACTTTGCCGAGCAGGGCAAGGAACTGAGCACCGAGCAGTGGATCAAGGTATTTCGCGAGGCCCGTGAGATGGGCGCGGCGCAACTGGGGTTTTCCGGCGGTGAGCCGCTGGTGCGCCAGGACCTCGCCGAGTTGATCGCCGAGGCGCGCAAGCTGGGGTTCTATACCAACCTGATCACCTCGGGCATCGGCCTGACCGAGCAGAAGATCAGCGACTTCAAGAAAGCCGGCCTGGACCATATCCAGATCAGCTTCCAGGCCAGCGACGAACAGGTGAACAACCTGCTGGCCGGTTCTAAAAAAGCCTTCGCGCAAAAGCTGGAAATGGCCCGCGCAGTGAAGGCGCATGGCTACCCGATGGTGCTGAACTTCGTCACCCATCGGCACAATATCGACAAAATCGACCGCATTATCGAGCTGTGTATTGCGCTGGAGGCGGATTTTGTCGAGCTCGCCACCTGCCAGTTCTATGGCTGGGCGCAACTCAATCGCGTGGGTTTATTGCCGACGAAGGAACAACTGGTGCGCGCCGAACGCATCACCAACGAATACCGCGCCAAGCTCGAAGCAGAAGGCCATCCGTGCAAGCTGATATTCGTGACGCCGGATTACTACGAGGAACGCCCGAAAGCCTGTATGAACGGCTGGGGCAGTATCTTTCTGACCGTGACGCCAGACGGCACCGCCTTGCCCTGCCACGGCGCCCGACAGATGCCGGTGCAGTTTCCCAATGTGCGCGACCACAGCATGCAGCACATCTGGTACGACTCTTTCGGGTTCAACCGCTTTCGCGGCTACGACTGGATGCCCGAGCCGTGTCGTTCGTGCGATGAAAAGGAAAAGGATTTCGGTGGCTGCCGTTGCCAGGCCTTCATGCTCACGGGGGATGCGAGCAATGCCGACCCGGTGTGCAGCAAGTCCGAGCAGCACGGCATCATCCTCAAGGCGCGGGAAGAAGCCGAGTACGCTACCCAGACCATCGAGCAACTGGCCTTTCGCAATGAGCGCAATTCACGGCTCATCGCAAAAGGCTGACGGGCTCAGCGCTTGGCGATGATGTACACGGCGTGAATGATGCCTGGGAAGTAACCGCACAAGGTCAGCAGAATATTCAGCCAGAAAGCGCCCGCGAAACCCACTTGCAGGAACACACCCAGTGGCGGCAGCAGAATGGCGATGATGATACGAATGATGTCCATGGGTCAGCTCCAGAAAATCGGCTCGTGTGAGCCGTGTAGCTAATCGACCTTGGGCGTTCGTGAGGGTTCAGTGGGATCTGGCACCGGGCCATCCTTCAGGCCAGAATCTCTAACCCATGCTTTTGCACGATGCTAAGAAGTTTGAGCGCCATGCCGCTGGGTTGCTTCTCGCCAGATTCCCATTTTTTCACCGTGGAGGCGCTGGTATTCAGGTAACGAGCAAACACCGGTTGGCTGACATGGCTACTTTCACGTAGCTGCTTGATCTGTTCGGCAGGAATTTGCGCCGGGATCGTTGCAAGGCATGCCTCGTCGAACTCGCGAAGAGTAGTTTTGTTGATGGCGCCAATTGCATAAAGCGCTTTGGCAGATTGGTGAACAGACTCAAGAATTTCGCTTTCATATTTTTTGGTCATGGCGCATCTCCACAAATTCCCCACTATCCAGAAGGTGTTGAACCTGTACCTCGTTTAACCCTTCATAAACCTTAGCTAGTGCTCGCAACGCGCTGAGTTCCTTATGGCTGATATTGCTTCGCCTCTGCTTGTCAAAAAGAGAGTAATAAACCCAGTAATGCCTGCCCTTGGCCAAGACAATAGATCGATGTCGGTTCTCTTTAAGGCGTTTCTTCCAGACACCACCTCCCAAATTGTCAGCTTGCCCCCTGAGCAATTGGCCGAACGCCTCCCTCAACTCCGAATCACAGATCCACGCCTTTCTGGCCGCCTCAGAAAAATTCCTGGTTTTAAACAACCTAAGCCTCATGGATATCCCTTCCCATAAACATACCACCCAGTGGTATAGATTAGAAGTGGAGCAACCAATGCTCCGTCGACAGTCCTTATCGACGCACGCTAAAAAGCCATTGTTTTCACAGGTGATCAATCAACGCTTTCAATCCAAAAATTTCACACGCAAAAAAACGCCCCCAGCCGAAAAAATCAGGCTGGAGGCGCCGCGTATACCGCGAGACGGTTCAGGAATGTGGGTCAGACGGCGATGCCCTTGCGGCATTGCAACTGGGCGGTGCGCACCCGGGAAAAAGCGCGGGCCAGGCGCAGGAGCATTTCATCGATGTTGCTTTTGCTCACCGTAAGCGCCGGGGTGAAGCGCAGGCAGTCAGGTTGCGGGGCGTTGAGGATCAGGCCTTCGTGCAGGGCAGCTTTTACCACTGCATCGGCAGAATCATCCGACAGCGTCAGGCCCCACATCAGGCCGTGGCCGCGCAGTGGACCCTGGTCGTAGCGGTAGGCCAGCCGGGCAAGGCCTTCGCCCAGGTAAAGGCCGGATTCACGTACGTGTTCCAGGAATCCATGCTCCAGCACCGTATCGAGTACCGCCAGCCCGGCCGATGCCATCAATGCGTTGCCATGATGGGTACCTTCCAGCTCACCCACATCGAAGCAACAGGCGTTGCCGCGCGCCAGCAGCGCAGCCAATGGCACGCCGCCGCCCAGGCCTTTGCCGAGGGTGATGATGTCGGCCCGCACACCGTATTGCTGTTCGGCAAGCAAGGTGCCGCAACGGCCGAGGCCGGTTTGTACTTCGTCGAGGATCAGCAGGATCCCCAGTTCGCGGCACAGCCGTTCAACCCCCTTGAGGTAATGCTCCGTCGCGGGGATCACACCGGCTTCGCTCTGGACCGGCTCCAGCAGGATGGCGACTGTCTGTGCATCGACCGCGGCATGCAGGGCCGGAAGGTCGTTGAAGGGCACATGGCTGAAGCCGGGCAATTGCGGTTCAAAGCGGTTTTCCAGATTGCCGGCCGACGCCGCCAGTGCGGCGAAACTGCGCCCATGGCAACCATTGCTCGCGCTGATAATGCGGTAGGCCCCGCCGCGATGCAGTTGGCCCCACTTGCGCGCCAGCTTGATCGCCGCTTCGCAGGCCTCGGCGCCACTGTTGAGCAGGTAGGCCTGGTCGCTGCCGGTACGATGGCACAGGCGGTCGACAAGATTGAGTTGAGCGCGGTTATGCAGACCCAGGCCTGGATTGATCAGGGCCTGGGTCTGGTCGGCAAGGGCTTTGATCAAGACCTGCGGGCTGTGGCCGAGGCTGTTGGCAGCGTTGCCCTGGCTGAAATCCAGGTAAGCACGCTCGTCGCTATCCCACAGCCAGGAGCCCTGGCCACGTACGAAAACCTGAGGCGGCCTCGCCACGGTGGGCATCAGCGCCTCGCTGGACAGCGTATCGGGTGAAGCCTCCAGCACCAGGTCGTCCAGGCTGGGCACGGGGCGACGCATATTGAAGAGATTCACAGCTTGCCCCCAGTGGCAACCGGACCTTGGTCGGTTTTCCCTGCAATCACTGTCTGCGGGTGTGTTGCCTTGCCTATGTAAACGCCATCAACATAAACGCTGTTCATTGCCCGATCCGGCCCTGTAAGCCCTGCGAATAGGCGCTAGACTAGGCGCCTCGGGGGCCACCGGCCATTTCGTTTTTCCAGCTTTTTCGATAAGTAAGCCTTATGGATTTTAAGCAACTGCGTTATTTCGTCGCGGTGTATGAAGAAGGCCATGTGGGCCGTGCCGCTGAACGCCTGTCGATCTCCCAGCCGGCGCTCTCACAACAGATCCGCCAGTTGGAGCGCAACCTCGATGTGAGCCTGTTCGAACGCAGCAGCAAACGCCTGCTGCCCACCCTGGCCGCCCATACCCTGTACAACCATGCCTTGCCGCTGATCGATGGCATGCAGCAAGCCGTCGAAGCCTTGCGTAACTTCAAGGGCCAGGCCATGCGCACCCTGGCCATCGGCGTGCTGCAAACCGTGCACACCAGCCTGGTCCCGCAAATGCTCGAGCGCGTGCGCAAGGCCCAGCCGCACCTGGTGGTGCAGATCTACGAATTGACCGGGATCGAGGTTGAACGGCGGTTGCTTAACGGCTCGCTGGACATCGGCATCAGCTATCTGCCGCCACGCCAGCCGGGGTTGCACGGCGTGTTGTTGTATGAGGATGAGCTGAAGGTGGTCATCCCCGAGGACCATCCCCTGCGCGAATTCAAGAAAGTCTCGCTGAAACAGGCCGCCGAACTGCCGATGCTGTTGCTGGGGGAAGAGTTCCAGGTTCGACAGATCTGGCAGGGTCAGTTATCCAACCTCGGACGCCGGCCGCAGGTACAGGCGGAGTTGAATACCATGGTGGGGATTCTCGACAGCTTGCCTAACACCAAATTGGCCACGGTGCTGCCGGGACGCTCCCAGGACGAACACAACAGCCAGTCGCTGCTCTGGAAGCCCTTGAGTGAACCCAGGGTGCCGTTAAAGGTAGGTTTGGTGTGTCGCGATGTACAGCGCCAGCAGGCAACCATGGCGCTGCTGCGCACCTTGCTGGAAGACGTGATGAATGCCCCGCCGGCACTGCCGTGAAATTCGGCGCCTGACTTTTTCGCGGGCAAAAGAAAACCCCGCCGAAGCGGGGCTTTGCAGACTGTTTCCCTGACATCCATTTCACTCCGCCATCCTGGCAGAATCCTACGTGTCCGTGTTGTTGCTTTGCGCTTCCTGCGCGACGTCCATGTGAAGTAGATTATCCGTGGATCCAATTTGGCGATAGAGGACGATTAGCAGTACGTCATGTAAGAGAATGCTTACACGCCCTCCAAGCCCTTAGAACAGTGCCTCATCCAGCAAAAACAAGGATTCGCTACCGGCTTTTACCGACGCACTCAGCGAGTGAATACGTGGCAACAGACGCGCAAAGTAGAAGCGCGCGGTGCCCAGTTTGCTGGCGTAGAAGTCTTCCTCAGCCTCCTTGCCCAACGCCGCCTTGGCCATGCGTGCCCACATATAGGCGTAGGCCATGTAACCAAATGCATGCAAATACTCCACCGAGGCTGCGCCGATCTCGTTCGGGTTGGTCTTGGCGCGATCCAGCACCCAGGCGGTCAATTCGTCCAGGTTATCCACCGCTGCGCTCAGCGGTTGGCTGAACTCAGCCAATTCGGGCCCCGCCGAGGCGATGAACTGGCGGATCTCGTCAGCGAACAAAGTGTAGAACGCACCACCGCTGCCGACGATCTTGCGCCCCATCAAATCCAATGCCTGGATGCCGTTGGTGCCTTCGTAGATCTGGGTGATACGCACATCACGCACCAGTTGCTCCTGGCCCCACTCACGAATGTAACCGTGGCCGCCAAACACTTGCTGGCCGAGCACGGTGGTTTCCAGGCCCAGGTCGCTGAGGAACGCCTTGGCGACCGGCGTCAGCAACGCCACCAGGTTATCGGCCCGCTCGCGGGCAGCGGCATCTTCACTGAACTTGGCGATGTCCAGCTGCGTCGCCACATAGGTGGAAAACGCGCGTCCGCCTTCGTTGGCGGCTTTCATGGTCAACAGCATACGGCGCACGTCGGGGTGGACGATGATCGGGTCGGCCACTTTGTCTTTGGCCTGGGCACCGGTCGGCGCACGGCTTTGCAGGCGGTCGCGGGCATATTCAATCGCGTTCTGATAGGAGCGCTCGCCGGACGCCAGGCCCTGGATACCCACGCCAAGGCGCTCGTAGTTCATCATGGTGAACATCGCCGCCAACCCACGGTTGGGTTCGCCCACCAGGTAACCCACGGCTTCGTCGAAGTTCATCACGCAGGTGGCGGATGCCTGGATACCCATCTTGTGTTCGATGGAGCCGCAGCTCACCGGGTTGCGCGCGCCCAGGCTGCCGTCGGCGTTGACCATGAACTTCGGCACCAGGAACAGCGAAATCCCCTTGGGGCCGGCCGGGGCGTCCGGCAGCTTGGCCAGTACCAGGTGAATGATGTTCTCGGTGAGGTCGTGTTCACCGCCAGTGATAAAGATCTTGGTCCCGCTGATCCTGTAGGAACCGTCTGCCTGCGGCTCGGCCTTGGTGCGGATAATCCCCAGGTCGGTACCGGCGTGTGCTTCCGTCAGGCACATGGAGCCGGCCCACTCGCCGGAATACATCTTCGGCAGGTAAATGGCCTTGAGTTCCTCGCTGGCGTGGGTGTTGATCGACACGCAGGCGCCGGAGGTCAGCATCGGGTACAGGCCGAACGCCAGGCTTGACGAGTTGATCATCTCCTCGACCTGGGCCGATACCGCCTTGGGCATGCCCATGCCGCCAAACACGGGATCGCCGCCTACGCCGACCCAGCCACCTTCAGCGTAGGTCTTGTAGGCCTGTGGATAACCATCCGGAGTAAACACCGCCGTGTTATCCCAGCGGCAGCCCTGTTCATCGCCGCCACGGCTGAGCGGGGCGATGGATTTGGCGGTGACCTTGCCGGCTTCTTCGAGGATGGCCTCTACGGTTTCGGCGTCAACGCTGTCTGCCAATGCCGGCAATTGGGCCCAAGTGGTGGCGACCTCAAAGACTTCGTTGAGGACGAAGCGCATATCACGCAGCGGCGCTTTGTAATCAGCCATGGCAAACCTCGTGAGAACGTGAAAAGTGATTCGATAGGATCGGTTTTACAGGCTCCGAGTGTACCCGAACAACTTTTCAGACACATAGGGTCCACTTGTGACTGACTGGTATTTTTAAGTCATCATAGCGCAAACGACTCCGCAGGCAGACTCATCAGGCATTCGCTGCCCGCTTCCACGGCGGCGCGGTGGGTTGCGGTACGTGGCAGCAGGCGCTTGAAGTAGAAATCGCAGGTCGCCAGCTTGGCCGTGGCGAAGGCAGTGTCATCCTGCGCCAGCGCTGCAATGGCCATCCGAAGCCACAGGTAGGCGAGGATGATGTAACCGCTGTACATCAAGTAATCCACCGCCGCTGCGCCCACCTCATCCGGGTTTTTCATCGCGGCCATACCGACCTGGGTGGTCAGCTCGCCCCATTCCTGATTCAGTTGATTAAGCTGCACCACATAGCCCTTGAGCTGCGCATGTTCGGCATTCGCCGCGCAAAACTTATGCACGATTTTGGTAAAGCCGCGCAGCAGCCTGCCCTGGCTGCCCAACACCTTGCGCCCCAGCAGGTCGAGGGCTTGGATGCCGTTGGTGCCTTCGTAGATCGGCGCAATCCGCGCATCGCGCGCCAGTTGTTCCATGCCCCACTCACGAATGTAGCCATGGCCGCCGAATATCTGCATGCCGTGGTTGGTCACCTCCAGCCCGGTGTCAGTCATAAAGGCTTTACAGATGGGAGTGAGGAACGCCAACAGGTCTTCGGCCTCCTGGCGCTGGCCGGCGTCGCTGCAAAGGTGCGCGGTGTCGAGCAACTGCGCGGTGAAATAGGTCAGTGCGCGGTTGCCTTCGTTGAAGGCTTTCATGGTCAGCAGCATACGGCGCACATCGGGATGCACGATGATCGGGTCGGCGGCTTTCTCCGGGGCCTTGGCGCCGGTCAGCGCGCGCATTTGCAGGCGGTCGTTGGCGTACTTGATCGCGCCCTGGAAGCTCGCCTCGCCATTGCACAGGCCCTGCATGCCGGTGCCCAGGCGGGCGTGGTTCATCATGGTGAACATGCAGTTGAGGCCTTTGTTCGCCTCGCCAATCAAAAAGCCCTTGGCGCCGTCGAAGTTGAGCACGCACGTGGCCGAGGCCTTGATGCCCATCTTGTGCTCGATAGAGCCGCAGTGCACCGCATTGCGCTCAGCCGAATCCACATGGAACTTGGGCACGATAAACAACGAGATACCCTTGGTGCCCGCCGGCGCATCCGGCAGCTTGGCCAGCACCAGATGGATGATATTGGCGCTCATGTCGTGCTCACCGGCCGAGATGAAGATCTTGCTGCCGGTGATCGCGTAGCTGCCATCCGCCTGGGGCACGGCACGAGTCTTGATCAGGCCCAGGTCGGTGCCGCAATGGGCTTCGGTCAGGCACATGGTGCCGGTCCATTCGCCGGCGGTGAGTTTGCTCAGGAACGTGGCCTTCTGCTCTTCGGTGCCGTGGGCGTGGATCGCCGACATGGCGCCGTGGGTCAGGCCCGGATACATGCCCCACGAGGTGTTGCTGGAGCCGATCATCTCGCTGAGCACCAGGCCCAACGAGTGCGGCAGGCCCTGGCCACCATAGGCCGGGTCCGCCGCCACGCCGTGCCAGCCGCCTTCGACGTACTGGGCGAAGGCTTCCTTGAAGCCCTTGGGCGTGGTCACCACGCCGTTGTCGAAATGGCAGCCCTCTTCATCACCACTGCGGTTGAGTGGCGAAAGCACGTTCTCGCAGAATTTGGCGCCTTCTTCCAGGATTGCACTGACCATGTCCGGGCTGGCGTCCGTGGCGCCCAGGGCAGCGTAGTGGCCGTGGAAATCAAACACGTGGTCGATCAGAAAGCGCATGTCGCGCAGGGGAGCTTTGTACTCAGGCATGGCGATGTCTCCGGCAGCAGATCCTTTCAACCTACTGCCGGCCAACGCCTCGGACAATCATTGTAGAACCGCTGAATACAGCGCCATCACTCAACCGGCAGCGCTCTGCATGCGCACCGCGCCACGGCGGGTCTGCCCGGCCGCAACCACACAGTTACGCCCCGCGCCCTTGGCGGCGTACAGCGCCTGGTCGGCGGACTTGAGCACTTCTTCCGCCGTGCGCTGGTCGATCTGGCGTTCGGCCACGCCGATGCTGACCGTCACCGACACACTCGACGCGCCGCTGCCCGCCCGCCGTTGACGGCCTTGTTGATCATCCTGGGGCCGGTCCGAATTGCGCAGCTTGATGTCGTAGTTGGCGACGATCTCGCGGATTTCCTCCAGATGCGGCATGCACTCATCCAGGGTCTTGCCGGCAAACACCACGGCGAATTCTTCACCGCCGTAGCGGTAGGCACGCCCACCACCATTGACCTTGGACAGCTTGCTCGCCACCAGGCGCAGTACCTGGTCGCCCACATCGTGACCATGGGTGTCATTGAAGCGCTTGAAGTGATCGACGTCGGTCATCGCCAGCACATAGTTGCGCCCCAGCCGCTGCATGCGTTCGTTCAGGGCACGGCGCCCCGGCAGGCCGGTCAGTTCGTCGCGGAACGCCATTTGATAAGCCTCGTGGGCCACACCGGCGGCGATCATCAGCATGACCTGGCTGCACATGATATTCAGCGTGAACGGCAGGATGAAGGTCTGCGGCAACATCCAGAACATCCCCAGCAACCCGACCAGTTGCGCCGCATGCAGCGGGCGCGGCTGGTACCAGTATTGCGCCGCCAGAGTGAGGAAGCCGACCAGGAACATCGGGTATGACAGCTGGATCAGGCTCATCCAGGTCCCATGCAGAGCGGGCCAGCGGATCTCCGCCAGCCAGTTCAGCAGTGCCTGGGGATAACTTTGCTCCAGGGCCAGCGCGACGCTGCCGATTGCCAGTAGCACCGCACAACGGGCAACGAAGTCGCGAAACAGGTGGGTCTTCTCCTGCCACAGCGCGTAGATGCTGAACAGCAGCGGCAATAACAGGCAACACAGGTGAAACACCACGGCTGCGTCTTCGCGCACGCGGCCATTGTCGCGATAGAAATCGGTCTGGGTATCGAGCAGGAAGTAGGCGATGTACACCGTGATCATCAGGAACAATTCACGCTGGCGGCGATAAACCGCGCAGTACGAACCGCCCAGCAACAGCACCAGGGTCGGCAACACATTGAACAGCGAGGTGAAAAAGACGCTGAGGTCCTTGACGTACGCAGCCGAGAGCCCGGCCAGCAACAGCAGCAACGAAGGAAGAAAGTGACTGAAACGTAAAGCAGACACGCGTGACAAGGGTAAAACTCCGACCCGCAAAAAGTAGTGGCACTGTGCCTTGATGCGAACAGTTAAGCACACCTTGCCCGTCATGTATCACATTGCCATCACTGTAACGGCAGCCGGAGAAAATCCCTGAGCGCTGCACTGTGTTTTTTATCCCCCAATGAAAAAACCGCCGCTCCCAAGGGAAGCGACGGTTTCAGATGAACCCGGTAAGGCTTAGTAAGCCAGGCCGAAGTCTTCTTCTTTCATGTCCATCAGGTTACTGGCGCCCGACAGCATAGTGGCCACGTGGGTACGGGTCCGCGGCAGGATGCGCTGGAAGTAGAAGCGCGCGGTTTGCAGCTTGGCGGTGTAGAACGCTTCTTCGCTGGTACCGGCGGCGAGTTTTTCGGCAGCCAGGCGCGCCATGTCGGCCCAGAAGTAAGCCAGGCAGGCGTAACCGGAGTACATCAGGTAATCCACCGAAGCGGCCCCCACTTCTTCGCGGTCTTTCATCGCGGCCATGCCGACCTTCATGGTCAACTCGCCCCACTCTTTGTTCAGCGCAGCCAGCGGTGCCACGAATTCCTTGACCGCATCGTTGCCTTCGTTGGCCTGGCAGAACTTGTGCACGATCTTGGTGAAGCCCTTGAGCGCTTCGCCCTGGGTCATCAGCACTTTACGACCGAGCAGGTCCAGTGCCTGGATGCCGGTGGTGCCTTCGTACAGCATGGAAATGCGGCTGTCGCGAACGTTCTGCTCCATGCCCCACTCGGCGATAAAGCCGTGGCCGCCATAGATCTGCACGCCGTGGTTGGCGGATTCAAAACCGACTTCGGTCATGAACGCCTTGGCAATCGGGGTCATGAATGCCAACAGGCCATCGGCCTGTTTCTTGGCCTCGTCGTCGGTGCCGTACTTGACGATGTCCACTTGCTTGGCGGTGAAGTACACCATCGCACGGTTACCTTCGGCGAAGGCTTTCATGGTCAGCAGCATGCGGCGCACGTCAGGGTGCACGATGATCGGGTCAGCGGCCTTTTCCGGCGCTTTCGGGCCAGTCAGGGAACGCATCTGCAAGCGATCGCGGGCATATTTCAGGCCGCCCTGGAAGCCGATCTCGGCGTGGGCCAGGCCTTGCAGCGCGGTGCCCAGGCGAGCGGTGTTCATAAAGGTGAACATGCAGTTCAGGCCTTTGTTCGCCGGGCCGATCAGGAAACCGGTGGCCGCGTCGAAGTTCATCACACAGGTGGCATTACCGTGGATACCCATCTTGTGTTCCAGGGAACCACAGCTCACGGCGTTGCGCGCACCGATCGAGCCGTCGGCGTTGGGCAGGAACTTGGGCACGATGAACAGCGAGATGCCTTTGGTACCGGCCGGTGCGTCCGGCAGGCGGGCCAGCACGATGTGGACGATGTTGTCGGCCATGTCGTGTTCACCGGCCGAGATGAAGATCTTGGTACCGGAGACTTTGTAGGAACCGTCGGCCTGAGGCTCGGCCTTGGTGCGCAGCATGCCCAGGTCGGTACCGCAGTGTGGCTCGGTCAGGCACATGGTGCCGGTCCACTCGCCCGACACCAGCTTGGTCAGGTAGGCCTCTTGCTGCTCGGGGGTGCCGTGCTCGGAAATGGTGTTCATCGCGCCATGGGACAGGCCCGGGTACATACCCCACGACCAGTTGGCTTCGCCGACCATTTCGCTCACGGCCAGGCCCAGGGATTCCGGCAGGCCTTGGCCACCGTGCTCCACGTCGTGGGCCAGGCTTGGCCAGCCGCCTTCGACAAATTGCTTGTAGGCTTCTTTGAAACCAGCAGGGGTTTTAACGCCAGACTCACTCCAGGTGCACCCTTCGATGTCACCCACGCGGTTCAACGGTGCCAGCACTTGCTCACAAAACTTGGCGCCTTCTTCGAGAATGGCGTCAACCATGTCCGGGGTAGCGTCCTGGCAAGCCGGCAGGCTCTGATAGTGCGCTTCATAGCCGAGCAGTTCGTCACGAACGAAGCGAATATCACGCAAGGGGGCCTTGTAGTCAGGCATAGCGATAAACCTCTGCTGATGTATCTGGAATGAACAACCGCGTGGATTTGTTATGGCGGTCAAACAGGTGTTTGAAACATACGTTTACGACCTGGGGATGTCAAGCGCCGTCCAGACACCGTTTGTCATGACGCGGGTCAATGGCAGGCACGGCGAGGCCTGCGGCGGGATGCCACAAGGTGCTCAGAAGAAAATGGAGGATTGCACAAAGGCGACCAGCCCCAGGAAGGAGCCGGTCGTACGAAAGAGGGGTTAAGCGAAGGTGTCGATCAGGGTACCGAGCATTTCGTCTGAAGCCTTGGCGACCTTGGCGCCCAACTCCACTTGAAACTTGCCTTGGGCCATTTCAACCATATTGCTCGCCGAGTTCGTCGGCTGGGCGCGGTCATTGGCTTGCAACCGGTCGCTCTGTGCGTCCGACGGCTGGGTGGTCGCGGCGCTGGCAATTCTGCCGGCGGCCTGGTCGACACGGCTCTGCCCGGCCTGAATGGTGCTCAGCCCCGAGTAAAACGCGCTGCTGCCAGAGATGTCCATGGCTTCAACCTGCCTTTAGAGAATCGTGAAGTTGAATTGAAGCAGACATACTGGCAAAAAGCCCGTTAAAAACACTAATGGCATAATGCCGTGCCGATAGCCAGAATCAGTCAAGCAGGTCCAGTTGCAGGTACTCAGCTACCGCCTCAGCGCCGGCGTGCTTGAGCTTGGGCACTCGGCCCAGGCATGGTGCGGGCAAACGCTCGGCCAGGGTGGCGAGGTTTTCTTCCAGACGAGAGGTCTTGGGGTCGATGATATTCGCCACCCAACCGGCCAAGGGCAAACCGTCCCGGGCGATGGCTTCGGCGGTGAGCAAGGCATGGCTGATGCAACCCAGGCGCACGCCCACCACCAGGATCACCGGCAGTTGCAGCGCCATGGCCAGGTCCGACAGGTTGTCCTGGTCAGCCAACGGCACACGCCAACCGCCTGCGCCTTCGATGAGGGTGAAATCCGCCTGATGCGCCAGAATCTGCTGCATGGGTTTCAACAACGACTGCACCGTCAGCGCGACGCCGGCCTCCCGCGCGGCCAGATGGGGCGCGATGGCGGGTTCGAACGCCACCGGGTTGACCTCGGCATAACTCAACGGCAATGAACACTCGGCCAGCAGCGCCAGGGCATCGGCGTTGCGCAAGCCCTTGGCCGTGACCTGGCAGCCGGAAGCCACGGGCTTTCCAGCCGCAGTGCTTCTGCCCGCTTGCCGGGCGGCGTGCAACAGGCCGGCGGCGATAGTGGTCTTGCCGACATCCGTATCGGTGCCGGTGATGAAATAGGCGGCGCTCATAGGGGCTTCTCCAGAACGGCGTACACCACTTGATACGTGGCCGGCAGTCCCTCGGCCTGACGGAACTGCTCGTAGGCGTCTACCAGTGCAACAATCCGCGCACGGCCCGTCAACCCTCCCGGGCGGCCCGGATTGAGATTGTGCGCACCGAGCGCCTTGAGCTCATGGGTCAGGCTGCGCACATCCGGGTAATGCAGCACATGGGGCCGTCGCTCCAGGCTGACCACGCGCAAACCGCTGGCCGCGCACAACTGCTGGTACGCCTCGAAGGTGCGGAAGCGATTGACGTGCACCAGGCCATCCGCCGCCCGCCAGCTTTCGCGCAGCTCATCCAGCGTCCCGACGCACAAACTGGCGAACGCCAGCACGCCACCCGGTTGCAGCACGCGATAGGCCTCGCTGAGCACCGCCTCGAAGTTCGCACACCACTGCACCGCCAGGCTGGAGAAGAGCAGCTCGAAGCTCTCGGCTTTCAGCGGCAAGCGTTCTGCATCGCCCGCGACAAAATGATGTGCGCCACCCAAAGGCCGCGCATGGTTAAGCATGCCCTCGGCAATATCGAGCGCCACACCTTGGCTGGCGGGCAACAACTCGCCCAGCACACGGCTGAAATAACCCGTGCCGCAGCCCATATCCAGCCAGCGCCGTGGCGCACACGCTGATGGCAGCCGGGCCAGCAGCCCATGCCCCACCGCCCGCTGCAACTCGGCGACGCTGTCATAACTGGCCGCCGCACGGGAAAACGACGCCGCCACCTGGCGCTTGTCCGGCAAGGCGCCCGGCAGTGGGGGAAGGGATAAATCAGTCATCAACGCACTCATGCAAAAAAGCCTGGATGGCCCCCGCTACACCGTGGGGGTCTTCCAGAAGAAAAGCGTGACCAGCCTGTTCAATCAGGCCGATTTCCACATCCGGCAGCAGCCTCAGCAGGTCGCTGGCGGCTTCGGCGGGCACCAATCCGTCCATGCCGGCGAACAGGTGCAACTGTGGGCCGCGATAAGCCAGCAAGGCTTCGCGGGTATCCAGTTGGGCCAGCAGTTCCAGGCCGGGCATCAACACGCTGGACGCTGAATGCGGCGCGCCGCTGACCAGCAGGCGCGACAGCCCGCGCGGGTCTTCGGCGCCCTTGGCGCACAACAGGCCGAAGCGCTTGAGGGTGACTTGGGAGTCGGCATGGCAGCCGGCCAGGAACGCATCGAAGGTCTCGGCGGGCATCCCATGGGGCCAGCCGTCGTGGGCGACGAAACACGGGTTGCTCGCCAGGGTCAGCAAGCCGCAGCAACGCTCGCCGCGCCGCGCCGCCAGCTCGGAAGCAAGCATGCCGCCCAGGGACCAGCCGCCCAGCCAGGCGTTGTCGGGCAGGGTAGCGTCGAGTTCGTCGAGCCATTCATCGAGGTCACTGGAAGCAAGCGCCGGCAATGGCTCGACCTGCACCTGCAGGTGTGCGTCCAGGCCACGCAAGGCGGCGGCCAAAGGCTCCAGCGGCGATACGCCGAGGCCCCAGCCGGGCAGCAGGATCAGTCGATCACGCATGGTCGGGCTCCGAGGCACCAGACAAGCGGAAACACTCTTCCAATGCGTTTAACAATAGCTGCACCTGCGCTTCGCTGTGGGCTGCGGTCAATGTCACGCGCAAACGCGCGCTGCCGGCAGGTACGGTGGGCGGGCGGATCGCCGTGACCATCAGGCCGCGCTCACGCAGCATCTGCGACAGGCGCACGGCCTTGGCACTGTCGCCGATCAGGATCGGCTGGATCGGTGTAAAGCTGTCCATCAAGTCCAGGTCAAGTTGTTCAGCGCCCTGGCGAAACTGACGAATCAGGCGGTCGAGGTGCTCGCGCCGCCAATGTTCAGTGCGTAGCAGCTCCAGGCTTTTCAGGGTGGCGCAGGCCAGCGCCGGCGGTTGGCTGGTGGTGTAGATATACGGCCGGGCAAACTGGATCAGGCTTTCGACCAGGTCCTCACTGCCCGCGACAAACGCGCCCGCCGTGCCGAACGCTTTGCCCAGGGTGCCGACCAATACCGGCACGTCGTCCTGGCTCAAGCCGAAATGCTCGACGATCCCGCCGCCATTGGCACCCAGCGGACCAAAACCATGGGCATCATCCACCATCAACCAGGCGCCTTTGGCCCTGGCGGCACGGGCCAGCGTCGGCAGGTCGGCCAGATCGCCGTCCATGCTGAACACGCCATCAGTGACCACCAGCGTATTACCGGTGGCTTTCTCCAGACGCTTGGCCAGGCTGATCGCGTCGTTGTGCAGGTAGCGATTGAAGCGCGCACCGGACAGCAAGCCGGCATCCAGCAGCGAGGCATGGTTGAGACGGTCTTCCAGCACCGTATCGCCCTGCCCCACCAACGCCGTGACCGCGCCGAGGTTGGCCATGTAGCCGGTGGTAAACAGCAGCGCACGCGGGCGGCCAGTGAGATCGGCCAGCGCCTCCTCCAGTTCATGGTGCGGCGTGGCATGGCCCACCACCAAGTGCGAGGCACCGCCGCCCACGCCCCAACGAGACGCCCCGGCGCGCCAGGCCTCGATCACTTGCGGGTGATTGGCCAGGCCCAGGTAATCGTTATTGCAGAATGCCAGGAGGGGTTGACCGTCAACCACCACCTCCGGGCCTTGGGGGCTCTGGAGCAGCGGGCGTTGACGGTAAAGGTGTTCGGCACGGCGGGCAGCGAGGCGCGCGGAGAGATCAAAAGACATGCAGGCCTCGGGGTGGCAGGTGCAACTCGGTCAAAACAGGTGGGGATCAAACAACGGCGTTATAGAACTGCTCGCTGCTCTTCTGCTCCACCAACGCCTGTTCGATGGCCGCCTGGTGCACTTCATCCGCATGCTCTTCACGGGCTTCCGGCAGGATGCCCAGGCGCGAGAACAGTTGCATGTCCTTGTCGGCCTGAGGGTTGGAGGTGGTCAGCAATTTGTCGCCGTAGAAGATCGAGTTGGCACCGGCAAAGAACGCCAGGGCCTGCATCTGCTCGTTCATGGCTTCGCGCCCCGCCGACAGGCGCACATGGGATTGCGGCATCAGGATGCGCGCCACGGCCAGCATGCGGATGAAGTCGAACGGGTCGATGTCCTCGGCATTTTCCAACGGAGTACCAGCGACTTTCACCAGCATGTTGATCGGCACCGACTCCGGATGCTCCGGCAGGTTGGCCAACTGGATCAGCAGGTGGGCGCGGTCGTCGAGGGACTCGCCCATGCCGAGGATGCCGCCGGAGCAGATCTTCATCCCCGACTCACGCACATAGGCCAGGGTTTGCAGGCGCTCGCTGTAGGTACGGGTGGTGATGATACTGCCGTAGAACTCCGGCGACGTATCCAGGTTGTGGTTGTAGTAATCCAGGCCGGCCTGGGCCAGGGCTTCGGTCTGGTCCTGGTCGAGACGGCCGAGGGTCATGCAGGTTTCCAGGCCCATGGCCTTCACGCCTTTGACCATCTGCAGCACATAGGGCATGTCTTTGGCCGACGGGTGTTTCCAGGCGGCGCCCATGCAGAAACGGGTCGAACCGATGGCCTTGGCGCGAGCGGCCTCTTCGAGGACCTTCTGCACCTCCATCAGCTTTTCTTTTTCCAGGCCCGTGTTGTAGTGGCCCGACTGCGGACAATATTTGCAATCTTCCGGGCAGGCACCGGTCTTGATCGACAGCAGGGTCGACACCTGTACACGGTTGGCATCGAAATGCGCGCGGTGCACGGTCTGCGCCTGGAACAACAGGTCATTGAACGGCTGCACGAACAACGCTTTGACTTCGGCTAAGGACCAATCGTGACGCAAGGTGGCGGTGGTGCTGGCGCTCATGGGCGATTCCTTGATTATGCTTTGGCAAGCGCTGCGGGAAGGGCAATACCCACAGACACGACACGGATGCTCGGCATATTTAAGGAAGATTCATGCACTGTCAACCAAGCTACAAACACGAAGTTTACATCTGGTCAAAAAACATACAGAAATGTTTAATCTGCGACGAGACGACTGAAACCGCTGACTGTGTGTGCAACGTCTGCGAAACCGAGCTGCCCTGGCTGATGGAGCATTGCGAAATCTGCGCCTTGCCTTTGGCGATGGACGGCCTGGTCTGCGGCCAGTGCCTGAGACAACCGCCCGCCTTTAAACACGTGATCGCCCCCTGGACCTACAGCTTTCCGGTGGACACCCTGATCAGTCGCTTCAAGCACCAGGCACGCTGGCCCCTCGGGCATATGCTGGGGCGCTTGCTGGGGCACTACTTGCAACATCGCTTCGACAACCACTCACTCACCCGCCCGGACATGCTGCTGCCGGTGCCCATGGCCCGCAGGCGCCTGCGTGAACGGGGCTATAACCAGGCGCTGATGCTGGCGCGCTGGCTCAGCGCCGACCTCGACCTTCCCCACGATGAACACCTATTGCAACGCCCTTATGAAACCGTCGCGCAGCAAGCCCTCGACGCCAAGACGCGCAAACGCAACCTGCTCAACGCCTTCGCCCTGGCCCCGGGTGCCGAGGTGCGCGACCGCCACCTGGCGCTGGTGGACGACGTGCTCACCACCGGCGCCACCGCCCACAGCCTGGCGCGGTTATTGATCAACGCCGGCGCACGACAGGTAGACGTGTACTGCCTGGCCCGCACGCCAAAGCCTGGCACTTGACTCTCATGCCTCGCGGCCGCAACGTCCGCTCATCCCAACACAGCGTGTGCCCATGTCTCTACCGACTCTGCTCAGCCAACATATTGTCCGCCGCCCCCAGCGTATCGCCCTGCTGGGGCATATCGCCGAGCAGGGCTCCATCACCCGCGCCGCCAAAAGTGCGGGCTTGAGCTACAAGGCCGCCTGGGACGCCATCGACGAGCTGAACAACCTGGCGCAAAAACCCTTGGTCGAACGCAGTGTCGGCGGCAAGGGCGGCGGCGGTGCCCGGCTCACGGCCGAAGGTGAACGGGTGTTGCGCCTCTATCAACGCCTGCAAGTGTTGCAGGCCGAGGTGCTCGGTTCGGACGAAGCCGCCAGTGACTTCAACCTGCTCGGCCGCTTGATGCTGCGCACCAGCGCCCGTAACCAGTTGCATGGCCAGGTCATTGCGATTGAACAGCATGGCCGCAACGACCTGATCCACCTGCAACTCGCCGGAGGGCTGACCCTGGCGGCGCAAATCACCCATGACAGTACGCAACGGCTGGAGCTGGAGGTCGGCGTGGAAGTCGTCGCGCTGATCAAGGCCGGCTGGCTGGAACTGCTGGCGCCCGACAAACCTGCAACACCTGGACACAATTGCATGAGCGGGACCGTAGACGCGATTCTCGCGGCCGAGGACGGCCCCAGCGAAGTGCGCATCGCCCTGCTCAATGGCCAGGTTTTATGCGCCTTGGCGCAGCCCGCCGCGCTCGAGGCCCTGGGCGCCGCCGCTGGCAGGACGCTCCAAGTGCAATTTGCCGCCAGCAATGTGCTGCTCGGCACGCCGGTCTGAGCCGAGTAGCTCTTCAAACTGCAACAATTTCGTCACGCCTGCTCCTTATGGTGTCTGCAAAAACCGCAGGGAGCCTGACATGAACCTATTAGAAGAAAACCAAGCCACCGACCTCGAACAGATGGTCGGCCTCACCCGCCGCCGCTTCATCGGTGCCGGCGCCCTGTGCGGTGCGGCGATGTTCCTCGGTGGCAACCTGCTGAGCCGCAGCGCCCTGGCCGTCAACGCCGCCTCCGCCAGCCCGCTGCTGGGCTTTACCAGCATCGCCGCAGCCACCAGCGACACCATCACCCTGCCGCCGGGCTACAGCGCTTCGGTGCTGATCAGCTGGGGCCAGCCGCTGCACAGGAGCGCGCCGGCCTTCGACCCGTCCGGCAACGGCACCGCCAAGGCCCAGGAACAACAGTTCGGCGACAACAACGACGGCATGAGCCTGTTCGCCTTCCCCGGCGACGACAACCGCGCGCTGATGGCGATCAACAACGAATACACCAACTACCGCTACCTCTTCGCCCACGGCGGCGCGCCGCAATCGGCCGAAGACGTGCACAAGGCCCAGGCCAGTGAAGGTGTGTCGGTGATCGAGGTACGGCGCAAGGGCGATACCTGGCAGTTCGTCCAGGACTCGCGCTACAACCGCCGCATCCACGGCAACTCGCCGATCCGCCTGAGCGGCCCCGCCGCCGGCCATGAATGGTTGAAAACCAGCGCCGACAAGTCGGGCAAAAAAGTCCTCGGCACCTTCCAGAACTGCGCCAACGGCCAGACCCCATGGGGCACTTACCTGACCTGTGAAGAGAACTTCACCGACTGCTTTGGCAGCAGCAACCCACAACAAACCTTCGATGCCGGGCAGAAACGCTACGGCGTGGTGGCCGCCAGCAAAGAGATCAACTGGCACCTGCACGACCCGCGCTTCGACCTGGCCAAGAACCCCAATGAGCTCAACCGCCACGGCTGGGTCGTGGAAATCGACCCGTTCGACCCGCAATCCACCCCGGCCAAACGCACCGCCCTGGGCCGTTTCAAGCACGAGAACGCCGCGCTCGCGCAAACCCGCGACGGCCGCGCCGTGGTGTACATGGGCGATGACGAACGCGGCGAGTTCATCTACAAGTTCGTCAGCCGCGACAAGATCAACCACAAGAACCCCAAGGCCAACAAAGACCTGCTCGACCACGGCACCTTGTACGTGGCCATCTTCGATGCGGGCGATGGCAACGCCGATCATCCGAAGGGCAAAGGGCAATGGGTCGAGCTGACCCATGGCAAAAACGGCATCGACGCCAGCACCGGCTTCGCCAGCCAGGCCGAAGTGCTGATCCACGCACGGCTGGCCGCCAGTGTGGTGAAAGCCACGCGCATGGACCGCCCGGAATGGATCGTGGTCAGCCCCACCGACGGCCAGGTCTACTGCACCCTGACCAACAACGCCAAGCGCGGCGAAGACGGCCAACCGGTGGGCGGGCCCAACCCGCGAGAGAAAAACGTCTACGGCCAGATCCTGCGCTGGAAGGCCAACGCCGATGACCATGGCGCCGCGGACTTCAGCTGGGACCTGTTTGTGGTGGCCGGCAACCCGGGCGTGCATGCCGGCACGCCAAAAGGCGGCTCGTCGAACATCAACCCGCAGAACATGTTCAACAGCCCCGACGGCCTGGGGTTCGACAAGGCCGGGCGCCTGTGGATCCTCACCGATGGCGACTACAGCAACGCCGGCGACTTTGCTGGCATGGGCAATAACCAGATGCTGTGCGCCGACCCAAGCACCGGCGAAATCCGTCGTTTCATGGTTGGGCCGGTGGCCTGTGAGGTGACAGGCATCAGCTTCTCGCCGGATCAGAAAACCCTGTTTGTGGGGATCCAGCACCCGGGTGAAACCGGGGGTTCGACCTGGCCGGAGCATCTGCCGAATGGCAAGCCGCGCTCCTCGGTGATGGCGATTCGGCGGGATGATGGCGGGATTGTCGGTGCCTGATTGATCGCTATCGGGGGCAAGCCCCCTCCCACACTGGACCGCATTCCTACAGGATAAACGCGGTCACCTGGGAGAGGTTGCCCCCGATGCCAATGGCACAGGCGCCCCCTATCTCCAGCCTGGTGCGTTACCATACCCGGCCGGACGCGGCGACCTGCTGCGCGCAGGAGTTCGCATGGCCCATCCGTTTGAAACACTCACTCCCGACCTGGTACTCGACGCTGTCGAAAGCATCGGTTTCCTCAGCGACGCTCGCGTTCTGGCGCTCAACAGCTACGAAAACCGCGTGTATCAGGTGGGCATCGAAGACTCCGAACCGCTGATCGCCAAGTTCTACCGCCCCCAGCGCTGGACCAACGAAGCGATCCTCGAAGAGCACCGTTTCACCTTCGAGTTGGCCGAGTGTGACGTGCCGGTGGTCGCGCCGATGATTCATAACGGCGAAAGCCTGTTCGAACACGCAGGTTTCCGCTTCACCCTGTTCCCCCGCCGTGGCGGCCGCGCACCGGAGCCGGGCAACCTTGACCAGCTTTATCGCCTTGGGCAACTGCTCGGCCGCTTGCATGCCGTGGGTTCCACCCGCCCGTTCGAACACCGCGAAGCCTTGGGTGTGAAGAACTTCGGTCACGACTCACTCAATACCTTGCTCGAAGGCAACTTCATTCCCAAGAGCCTGCTGCCAGCCTACGAGTCCGTGGCCCGCGACCTGCTCAAGCGCGTGGAAGAGGTGTACAAAGCCACGCCGCACAAGAACATCCGCATGCACGGCGATTGCCACCCCGGCAACATGATGTGCCGTGATGAGATGTTCCACATCGTCGACCTCGACGACTGCCGCATGGGCCCGGCGGTGCAGGACTTATGGATGATGCTCGCCGGTGATCGCCAGGAATGCCTGGGCCAGCTGTCGGAACTGATGGACGGCTACCAGGAATTCCACGACTTCGACCCCCGCGAACTGGCGCTGATCGAGCCGCTGCGCGCGTTGCGCCTGATGCACTACAGCGCGTGGCTGGCACGGCGCTGGGATGACCCGGCGTTCCCCCACAGCTTCCCGTGGTTCGGCAGCGAGCGGTATTGGGGCGACCAGGTGCTGGCGCTGCGCGAGCAACTCTCAGCGCTCAACGAAGAGCCGCTGAAACTCTTCTGATTGCTTCTAATGTGGGAGGGAGCCCCCTCCCGCACAAAGCAGACCTCACTACCAAGCCAGTCCCATTGGTAGACAAATATCCTTACAATCGCCCTTTGTTAGCTGCCTAAGCAAGGATTCCGCATGCAAGCCGCCAACCCCCGCAAGGGGTACATCCTGGGCCTGAGCGCCTATGTCATCTGGGGTCTGTTCCCGCTCTACTTCAAAGCCATCGCCAGTGTGCCCGCCGCCGAAATCATCGTGCACCGAGTGCTGTGGTCGGCGCTATTCGGTGGTTTGCTGCTGATGGTGTGGAAGCACCCGGGCTGGTTCCGCGAACTGCGCGACAACCCCAGGCGCCTGGCAATCCTGGCACTCAGCGGTTCGTTGATCGCCGGTAACTGGCTGACCTATGTGTGGTCGGTGAACAGCGGGCGCATGCTCGAAGCCAGCCTGGGCTACTACATCAACCCGCTGGTGAATGTGCTGCTGGGCATGTTGTTGCTCGGCGAGCGCCTGCGTCGCCTGCAATGGGTGGCCGTGGGGCTGGCCGCAGTGGGTGTGGCACAACAGGTCTGGCAGGTGGGCAGCTTGCCGTGGGTATCGTTGGTACTGGCGTTGACCTTCGGTTTCTACGGCCTGATCCGCAAGCAGGCGCCGGTCAAGGCGCTGCCGGGGCTGGTGGTGGAGACCTGGATGCTGGTGCCGATTGCGGTGGCCTGGTTGTTGTTCAACCCGTCGGCCCACAGTGCACAACTGGCGTTCTGGAGCACATCCGAAGCCTGGTGGCTGGTGGCGGCCGGCCCGGTGACGTTGATCCCGCTGGTGTGCTTCAACGCCGCCGCACGGCATTTGCCTTACACCGCCCTGGGCTTTTTGCAGTATGTGGCACCGACCCTGGTGTTGCTGGAAGCGGTGCTGCTGTTCGGTGAGCACCTGGCGCCGAGCACGCTGATCGCGTTTGCCTTTATCTGGGCCGGGCTGGTGGTCTACAGCGTCGATGCCTGGTTGAGCGTGCGCAAACGCTGATCAAATAACGTACAAACATCTGCAAGCCCCAGCCGGCCTGGCTTGCAGAGATCCACCCCAAGGTTATCCACAACCTGGTCCCCGCCATTTGTGCACAAGCCCTTGAAACTGCTCGTTTTTTGCTCAGTTGGCGCAGAAGCCCGGTGGACGTGGCCTGGCGCCGGGTCTCTACAGGTTATCCACAGGCCCATGCAAGATTTCCATGCATAACCTTGTGGGTGGTTATTCCTCGCTGTGCAGTTCCACCATCAGATCATCCGCCAGGGTTTCCAGGGATTCCTGCAACGCCTCCAAGGACAAGCTCGACGGCACCTGCAACAGTGCCTCGGCGCTGAACAGCGGATCACCGCTCATCGGTGCCGGGCGTACATCGGTGCTCAAGCGCTCCAGGTTGACGCCCTGCTTGCTCAACAGCGCCGTGATCTCGCGCACGATGCCCGAGCGGTCGTTGCCCAGCAGCGTCATCACGATCGACTTGGACGCCGATGCCTGGCCACTGCTGCCCTCGCCCACCAGCACGCGAATACCGTGTGTGGATAAATCCTCCAAAGCCCCCACCAAGGCCTGACGACTCTCGGCAGGCACGCTGACCCGCAGGATCCCGGCAAACTGCCCGGCCATATGCGCCATTCGGCTTTCCAGCCAATTGCCGCCGTGGGCCGCGATATTCTGCGCGATGCGTTCCACCAGGCCGGGTTTGTCGGCGGCGATAATAGTGAGTACAAGATGGTCCATGGCGAAGCCCTCTGAATTCAATCTACAAGGTGGACCCGGGGGCCCGCGAAAACAAATCGTGTACCATTTTTATATTTATCTGGAACAATCCAATAGTTTTTTGAGAACATCCGGTTCTCCGCTGTGACCGTACGACCAAAGTGGGTCGCTAAACGACGTATTTAGTCTAATTTTCACAACCGCAAGTCATCATGTAGTATGCCCTCCCGTGCACTACATAATGAAAATCCGAAACAGCGCATTAGCTCCGCAGAGTGAGGCAAGCAATGACTGAACACGTTCAAGTCGGTGGCCTGCAGGTCGCCAAAGTCCTGTTCGACTTCGTGAACAACGAAGCCATTCCCGGTACCGGCATCACTGCCGACCAGTTCTGGGCCGGCGCCGACAAGGTCATCCACGACCTGGCACCGAAGAACAAAGCCCTACTCGCCAAACGCGACGATTTCCAGGCGCGGATCGATACCTGGCACCAGACTCACGCCGGCCAGGCCCACGACCCGGTGGCCTACAAAGCCTTCCTGCAAGACATCGGATACCTGCTGCCAGAAGCCGCAGACTTCCAGGCCTCGACCCAAAACGTCGATGACGAGATCGCCCGCATGGCCGGCCCGCAACTGGTGGTGCCGGTGATGAACGCCCGCTTCGCCCTCAACGCGTCCAATGCGCGTTGGGGCTCGCTGTACGACGCCCTGTATGGCACCGATGCCATCAGCGAAGCCGACGGCGCCGAAAAGGGCAAGGGCTACAACAAAGTGCGTGGCGACAAGGTGATCGCCTTCGCCCGTGCCTTTCTCGACGAAGCCGCGCCGCTGAGCGCCGGCAGCCACGTCGACTCAACCGGCTACAAGATCGTCGACGGCAAGCTGATCGTCAGCCTCAAGGGTGGCAGCAACAGCGGCCTGCGTGACGATGCCCAGTTGATCGGTTTCCAGGGCCCTGCGGCCGAGCCGATCGCGATCCTGCTGAAACACAACGGCCTGCACTTCGAAATCCAGATCGACGCCAGCACCCCGGTCGGCCAGACCGATGCCGCCGGCGTCAAAGACGTACTGATGGAAGCCGCACTCACCACCATCATGGACTGCGAAGACTCCGTCGCCGCCGTCGATGCCGATGACAAGGTGGTGATCTACCGCAACTGGCTCGGCCTGATGAAGGGCGACCTGGCCGAAGAAGTGGCCAAGGGCGGCAAGACCTTCACCCGCACCATGAACGCCGACCGCGTCTACACCGGCGTCGACGGCCAGGACGTGACGCTGCACGGCCGTTCGCTGCTGTTCGTGCGCAACGTTGGCCACCTGATGACTATCGACGCGATCCTCGACAAACACGGCAACGAAGTACCGGAAGGCATCCTCGACGGCCTGCTCACCAGCCTGGCCGCGATCCACAGCCTCAACGGCAACAACACGCGCAAGAACAGCCGCACCGGTTCGGTCTACATCGTGAAACCGAAGATGCACGGCCCGGAAGAGGCCGCGTTCACCAACGAGCTGTTCGGCCGCATCGAAGACGTGCTGAACCTGCCGCGCAACACCCTCAAGGTCGGGATCATGGACGAGGAGCGCCGCACCACGGTCAACCTCAAGGCCTGCATCAAGGCCGCCAGCGAGCGCGTGGTGTTTATCAACACCGGCTTCCTCGACCGCACCGGCGACGAAATCCACACCTCCATGGAAGCCGGCGCGATGGTGCGCAAGGCGGCGATGAAGGCGGAAAAATGGATCGGCGCCTACGAGAACTGGAACGTCGATATCGGCTTGAGCACCGGCCTGCAAGGCCGTGCACAGATCGGTAAAGGCATGTGGGCGATGCCCGACCTGATGGCGGCGATGCTCGAACAGAAAATCGCCCATCCACTGGCCGGCGCCAACACCGCCTGGGTACCATCGCCGACGGCAGCCGCACTGCACGCGCTGCACTACCACAAGGTCGACGTGTTCGCGCGCCAGGCCGAACTGGCCAAGCGCGAACGCGCGTCGGTGGACGACATCCTCACCATTCCCCTGGCCAGCAACACCGACTGGTCCGAGGAAGAAATCCGCAACGAACTGGACAACAACGCCCAGGGCATCCTCGGCTATGTGGTCCGTTGGATCGACCAGGGCGTGGGCTGCTCGAAAGTGCCGGACATCAACGACGTCGGCCTGATGGAAGACCGCGCCACCCTGCGCATCTCCAGCCAGCACATTGCCAACTGGCTGCGCCACGGCATCGTCAACGAAGCCCAGGTGATGGAAAGCCTCAAGCGCATGGCGCCGGTGGTGGACCGCCAGAATGCCGGGGATGCGCTGTACCGTCCGCTGGCGCCGGATTTCGACAGCAATATCGCGTTCCAGGCAGCGGTGGAGTTGGTGATTGAAGGGACTAAGCAGCCGAATGGCTATACCGAGCCGGTGTTGCACCGTCGGCGCAGGGAGTTCAAGGCCAGGACTGGCTTGTAATTAACTGGAATTAAAAAGCCCTGGTCGAAAGATCAGGGCTTTTTCAATGCGCTGCTTATTATTGTGCAAACCGAAATATACCTTTGACGCTAATGTCATCCGTCTTAGAAGAAACATTAAAGTCGCCGTCTTTTTTGGTCCTCCCTTCGCTGATAACTAGAGTGAAGTGCCCCTGGCCCAAACCGTGCTCGTGCCCATCAGCATCGATATAAGTGGCTCCCAGGAATGGGCCATTCTGCGGACTAGGAAACTCATATCGACCGTCGGATAGAATAACCGGGTGACGTAGATACAAACGCTCCGAGAACTCAGGCCCATTGTCTATACCCACGCCGATAGCCGTTGTATACAAGGTCGGACCTTCGAATTTAAACGCAAAGTTCTCCCCTCGGTAAACCTCGACCGTGGCAGTGCCCTCTACCTTTTTCCATTCCTTGCTATCTTTGCTACTCATGGTGAACTCCTGTTATCGACTTGACGCAACACTGAATGACCTCTCAGCGCTTCCGAGCCAAGTAGACATCTGGAGTCCAGCCCTTTCTACTGTCAGACTTGACAGTTCTAAGCGTATACCGACCAATGGAGCGGATACTGGTCTACTGCGCCATCCCCAACTCCCGCTTGACCAACTTCGCCAACTTCACGCTATCGATCGGCTTGAGCAGGAAGTCCACCACGCTCAAATGCATCGCATCAATTACATCCGGCGCTTCGGCATCCCCCGACATGATGATGATCGGCAGCGCCGCGCGGGTGGATTCGCGTACTTGTTTGATCAACTCCAGACCATTGCTGGGTTTCATGCGCAAATCGGTGATCAGCAAACCGATGGAACTGCTGGACTTCAATAAATCCCACGCGGCCTCGCCACTGTCGGCCGTCATGCAGCGAATGCCGTCCAAGCCCAGGATCTCCGCCAGCAGTTCACGCGCGTCCTTGTCGTCATCAACAATCAACACGCGTTGTGGCGGTAAATCAGGCTCCAGCATCACGGCGCTCAGCGCCTCGCGCTCGGCATCACTCAAAATATCGTGGTCGGACATACGTTTCTCAGCGGTTTTCGACAATCTTCCAGCACACTCGTCAGACATCTGCGGAAGGGCGTTCAATGTGCACTTCGTCGGAAAGTTTGCCTAGTGGGTGTTCTACGGGGTTTGGACGATAGTCGTGTAAGGTTTTTCCCTAGTTCTGCGGCGTTTTCATCGACCTAGACTTACGTCCAATGGGCACCCGCCGCTCAGGGGTCGACCATGCAGGACGATAACGACAAAAAAATTGCGGTCATGGTTATGAGTAAAGCTGATGCCTTCGCCCAGGCGGGAAAAACTGCTGTCTTGCAGAACATCCACGGCACCCTGCAGTTCCTGCAACGCTTCCCACCGTTCAACCAGATGGAAAACGCGCACCTGGCGTTTCTGGTGGAACAGTGCCAACTGCGCTTCTTCGGTCCCGGCGAGAGCATCCTCAAGCCGTCGGGCGGACCGGTGGAACACTTCTACATCGTCAAGCAGGGCCGCGTCGTGGGTGAACGGCCGGACGCCACGCAAGCCACCTTCGAAATCACCACCGGCGAGTGTTTCCCCCTCGCTGCGCTGCTAGGTGAACGCGCCACCCGCACCGAACACAAGGCCGCTGAAGACACCTTCTGCCTGCAACTGAACAAGCCGGCCTTTATCAAGCTGTTCGCGCTGTCCAGCCCGTTCCGCGACTTCGCCCTGCGCGGCGTCAGCAGCCTGCTCGACCAGGTCAACCAGCAAGTGCAGCAAAAAGCCGTGGAAACCCTCGGCACCCAATATTCCTTGAATACCCGCCTGGGCGAATTGGCCATGCGCCATCCGGTCACCTGCAGCCCGCAGACACCGTTGCGTGAAGCGGTAACGCTGATGCATGAGCAGCAGGTGGGCAGCATTGTGATCGTCGATGAACACAAGGCGCCCCTGGGTATTTTCACCCTGCGCGACCTGCGCCAGGTGGTGGCCGACGGCACCGGCGACTTCAGCCAGGGCATTGAAGGCCATATGACCCAGGCGCCGTTCTTTTTAACGCCGGACCACAGCGCCTTCGACGCGGCCATCGCCATGACCGAGCGGCATATCGCCCACGTCTGCCTGGTCAAGGAACAGCGCCTGTGCGGCGTGGTGTCCGAGCGCGATCTGTTTTCCCTGCAACGGGTCGACCTGGTGCACCTGGCCCGCACCATCCGCAACGCGCCCCGGGTGGAAAACCTGGTGGCGCTGCGCGGCGAGATCGGCCAACTGGTGGAGCGCATGCTCGCCCATGGCGCGTCGTCTACCCAGATCACCCACATCATTACCCTGCTCAACGATCACACCGTGTGCCGGGTGATCGAGTTGACCCTGGCCGAAAAAGGCGATCCCGGCGTGCCGTTCAGTTGGCTGTGTTTCGGCAGCGAAGGCCGGCGCGAGCAGACGCTGTACACCGACCAGGACAACGGCATCCTGTTCGAAGCCAGGGACGCGGTGGAAGCCGCCGAGATTCGCGGGCGGCTGCTGCCCCTGGCGCAACAGATCAACCAGAGCCTGGCGCTGTGCGGGTTCAGCCTGTGCAAGGGCAACATCATGGCCGGCAACCCCGAGCTTTGCCTGTCGCGGGCGGAATGGGCGCGGCGGTTTGCGGCGTTTATTCGCGAGGCGACGCCGGAGAACCTGCTGGGCTCGAGTATCTATTTCGACCTGCGCGTGGTGTGGGGCGATGAACGCGGCTGCGAGCAACTGCGCCAGGGCATTCTCGACCAGGTCGGGGATAACCGGCTGTTCCAGCGCATGCTGGCCGAGAATGCCTTGCGCCAGCGCCCGCCCGTAGGGCGTTTCCGCGATTTTGTGCTGACCCGCAAAGGCGCGGAAAAGGCCACCCTCGACCTCAAGGTGCAGGGCCTGACCCCCTTTGTCGACGGCGCACGCCTGTTGGCCCTGGCCAACGGCATCCACGCCAATAACACCCTGGAGCGCCTGCGCCAGTTGGTGGTCAAAGAAGTGATCGAGCCCCTGGACGGCGCCGCCTATGAAGAGGCGTATCACTTTATCCAGCAAACCCGCATGCAGCAGCATCAGTTGCAGACCCGCGAGAACCAGCCGTATTCCAACCGCGTCGACCCCGACAGCCTCAACCACCTGGACCGGCGCATCCTGCGTGAATCCCTGCGCCAGGCCCAGCGCCTGCAAAGCAGCCTGACCTTGCGGTATCAGCTGTGAGCTTGTTTGACTGGCTGCGCGCGACCAAGCCCAGGCTGGATACCGCGCAACAACGGCGCCTGGAGCAACTCCCCAGGCCCATAGTGTTGGGCGACAGCACGTTGCGCAGCCAACGCTGGGTAGTGGTGGACCTGGAGACCAGCGGCCTGAATCTCAACCGCGATCAGGTGCTGTCCATCGGCGCGGTGGTGATCGAGGACGGCGCGGTGGACTTTTCCCAACTGTTCGAGCGCACCCTGCACCGCGCCGACACCAAACTCAGCCCCAGCGTGCTGATCCACGGCCTCGGCCCCAGCGCCATCGCGGCGGGCAGCGACCCGGCCGAGGCACTGCTGGACTTTATGGAGTTTGTCGGCGACAGCCCGCTGCTCGCCTTCCACGCACCATTCGATCAACACATGCTGGGCCGCGCGCTCAAGGACAGCCTGGGTTACCGCCTGGCCCACACGTTCCTCGATGTGGCCGACATCGCCCCGCTGTTGTGCCCCGAGGCGCATATCCGCGAGGCCGGCCTGGACGACTGGATCAACCACTTCAACCTGCACGTGGGCGAACGCCATCACGCCAGCGCCGATGCCCTGGCCACGGCGGAGCTGATGCTGATCCTGTTCAGCCGCGCGCGTCAGCAGCAGATCGACACGCCTCAGGCGCTGCAGGAGCGTTTGAGTCAATGGAAACGGCGCAGGCACGCGCCATCATTTTAGTGTCATCTCCCGACGGACGCCAATTGCACCCGCCCCACGCCTCTGACACAATCGCGAATAATTCTCGTTAGTTTAAAACTCTTGTTTATTCGGTGATGCCTTGTCGTCGGTCCAGAACCCACACAGTGAGCTTGTTGGCGCCTTGTACCGCGACCATCGTGGCTGGCTGTTGGCCTGGCTGCGGCGCAATGTGGCCTGCCCGAGCCGTGCCGAAGACCTGAGCCAGGACACCTTCATGCGCCTGCTCGGCCGTGACGAGTTGCGCGAGCCCCGCGAACCACGGGCGTTTCTGGTGGCCATCGCCAAGGGCTTGCTGTTCGACTACTTCCGCCGCGCGGCCCTCGAACAGGCCTACCTCAGCGAACTGATGCTGATCCCGGAAAGCGAACACCCGTCGCCGGAAGAACAGCAACTGATCCTCGAAGACCTCAAGGCCATCGACCGCCTGCTCGGCAAGCTGTCGAGCAAGGCCCGCGCCGCCTTCCTATATAACCGCCTCGACGGCCTGGGCCATGCCGAAATCGCCCAGCGCCTGGGTGTGTCGGTGCCGCGTGTGCGCCAGTACCTGGCCCAGGGCATTCGCCAGTGCTATATCGCCCTGTATGGCGAGCCGCTGTGAACGTGATCAGCTCCAAGCCCGTGTCGGCCCGTGTCCTGGATGCGGCCATTGCCTGGCAGTTGTCCCTCGATTCGGGTGATGGCAGCGCGGTAGAGCGCGAAGAATTCAGCAAATGGCTGGCCAGCGATGAAGAGCACGCCCGTGCCTGGCGCCAACTGGGCATGCTCGACCAGCGTTTCAGCGTGGCCTCGGGCCCGGCGCGGGCGGCGTTGTTACAGTCGCGCGAGGGCATTCGCCAGCGCGTGCGCAAGCTCGGCAGCGGCCTGGCGAGCATTGCGCTGGTGTGCGGCCTGGCGTTGTTTGCCGGCGAGCGCTACGTACCGATCCACTATTGGCTCGCCGACCAGCGCACCGCCACCGGGGAGCAGCGCACGCTGAAACTGGCGGACGGTACGTTGATCAACCTCAACACCCACAGCGCCATCGACGTGCGCTTCGATGAGAAGCGCCGGCTGATCGTGTTGCAGGAAGGCGAAATCCTCGTCGAAACCGGCCACAACGATGCGCGCCCGTTTTATGTGCAAACCCGCGACGGCAGCCTGCGCGCGCTGGGCACGCGGTTTATCGTCAAGCGCGAAGACGACGCGACGCGCCTGAGCGTGCTGCAATCGGCGGTGGGCGCCCAGCCTGAGGCGCTGCAGCGGGAACAGGTGTTCAAGGAAGGCCAGCAAGTGCTGATGCGCAGCGACGGCCTCGGCCCCACACTGGCCGTCACCCCCGCCAGCGATGCCTGGACCCGCGGCATGCTGGTGGTCGACAACGCCCGCCTGGGCGATGTGGTGCAGGAACTCAGCCGTTACCGCACCGGCCATCTCGGGGTGGATAAAGACGTGGCCGACCTGCGCATCACCGGCAGCTTCCCGCTGCACGACACCACCCTGGCGCTCAACGCGCTGCTGCCGACCCTGCCGGTGCAGATCGAACAGCACACGCCGTGGTGGGTGACGGTCACAGGTAAGCCTTAGGGCCTGTGGTAGCGGGGCTGTCGCTATCGGGAGCAAGTCGAATCGTCGCGCCGCCCCTCCCACAGGTTGATTTGCGAATACCTTCAAATGTGGGAGGGGGCTTGCCCCCGATGAGGCCCTCAAACCCACCACAAAAATATTTTGATCCTGCCCTATCACTTTTCGATTCTCGTTCGGCACATAGGCAATTGCGAATTACTTCCATTCAGGAGCCGCCCTATGTCCCGCACGCTAGATACCTTGTTGCGCCCCAGCCTGTTAGCCGTGGCCATTGCCCTCAGCGCCCCGCTGGCCAGCACTGCGCTGATTGCCGCCGAACAAGCCTCCAGCGTGCGCGCCTACAACCTGCCGGCCGCTTCATTGGCCAGCACCCTGAACCAGATCGCCAGCCAGGCCGGCCTGGCACTGACCCTCAACCCAGCGTTGGCCTCGGGCAAGACCTCGGCCCCGGTCCAGGGCCAGTTCGATGCACCGGGTGCACTGCGTGAAGCCTTGCGTGGCACCGGCTTGCAGCTGGAGCAGAGCAGCGCGGGGACGTACACGCTGGTGGCGGTTCCGGAGGGGGTGATGGCGCTGCCGGTGACTAACATCACAGGGCAAGATGGCAACCAGGAAAGTGCCTGGGGCCCGGTACAAGGCTACCTGGCCACACGGACCGCCGCCGGCACCAAGACCGACACCGCCCTGGTGGAGGCCCCGCGTTCGATCTCCGTGGCCACCCGCGAGCAGATGCAGGATCGCAACGTGCAGAACCTGGACGACGCGGTCAAATACATGCCCGGCATCGTGTCCGCCAGCTATGGCAGCGACACCCGCTACGACTGGATGCGCGTGCGCGGCTTCGAGCCCACCCAGTTCCTCGACGGCCTGCCGTTGCCGCGCGGCGTGTACGCCAACCCCAAAGCGGAAACCTGGAACCTCGACCGCCTCGCCCTGCTGCGTGGCCCGGCCTCGTCGGTGTACGGCCAGACCCCACCGGGCGGCCTGCTGGACATGGTCAGTCGACGCCCCAGCGCAGAATCGAGCAACGCCATCCAAGTGCAATACGGCAGTGACAACTACCGCCAGATCAACTTCGCCAGCACCGGCAAGATCGATGATGAAGGCCAATTCCTCTATGGCCTCAGCGGCGTGGTACGCGATGCCGGCACCCAGGTCGATCACATCGACAACAAGCGCTACAACATTGCGCCGAGCCTGACCTGGAACATCGATACCGACACCAAGCTGACCCTGCTCTCGCAGTTCACCCGTGACGATACCGGGACCACCAGCCAGTTCATGCCGATCCAGGGCACCAAGATCAAATCGCCGCTGGGCGAAGTCTCCCACCACAAGAACCTGGGCGACCCGGACTACGAGTTCTACGATCGCACCTACTACGCGCTGGGCTATGCCTTCGAGCATCGTTTCAACGACACCTGGCAGTTCAAGCAAAACCTGCGCTATACCAAGTCGGATCTGTCGTTCCAGCAACTGACCGTGGGTTCCTACGCGTTCTCCCCCGCGGATGCAGCGGGCAATATCAGCCGCTCGACCACCAACGTCGACGAGGACATCGGCCAGTTCGCGGTGGATAACAACTTCCAGGCAGACTTTGCCACTGGCGATGTCATCCACACCCTGCTGCTCGGCCTGGACCACCAGCGCACCGATACCTCCTATCGCGCGATATTCGGGACGGCCTCGGGCACCAATATTTTCAACCCGATCAATACCCAGCCAACCCTGCGCCCGACCGATGTCCGACCTTTTTACGACTACAACCAGAAAACCGTGCAGACCGGTCTCTACGTGCAGGACCAGATGGCCCTGGACAAGTGGCGCCTGACCCTGGGCGGGCGTGAAGATTGGGTGCATCAGGGCACCACCTACTTCAACGACAGCGATGCGACCAACACTGACCGCATCAAACACTTCAGCGGCAACGCGGCGCTGAGCTATGTATTCGACTCGGGCTTCGTACCCTACTTGTCCTACGCCGAGTCGTTCCAACCGGCGAGCAACGCCGATACAAACGCGCTCAAGACGTTCAAGCCCACCGAAGGCAAGCAGTGGGAAATGGGGGTCAAGTATCAGCCGCCCGGCTCCAATACGTTGCTCAGTGCAGCGGTCTACGACCTGACCCAGAAGAATGTGCAGGTGACCACCCTCGGCGCTGGGGGCCAGCAGATCAACAGCCAGACCGGCGAAGTGAAGGTCAAGGGCCTGGAGTTGGAAGCCGTGTCCGACGTGAGCGAAAACCTCAAGGTCATCGCCGCCTACACCTTGGCAAAATCCGAAGTGCAGAAAGGCATCTACAAAGGCAACCGTCTGACGTTGATGCCTAACCAGCAAGCCTCGCTGTGGACCGACTACACCTGGCACACCGGCATGCTCGACGGCTTCGGCATCGGCTTTGGCGCCCGCTACACCGGCAACACCTATGGCGACCAGGCCAATACCTGGCTGGGCAAGGCCAATGCCTATACCGTGTTTGACGGTGCGGTGCATTACGACCTGGGCCGACTGGACAACAGTCTCAAGGGCGCATCGGTCAAGTTGAACGCCACCAACCTGTTCAACAAGGACTACCTGTCGACCTGTGATGGCAACTACTGCTACTTCGGCGACCAGCGCAGCGTCGTCGCCAGCGCCACCTACCAGTGGTAATCGACCGCTTATGTGGGCGGTTTTGGCGTGTTTGAAGCATGAGTCTCTACACAACTTCAATAGGCTAATGCGTAGCAGCTGTCGAGCCTTGGCGAGGCTGCGTTTGCGGTGTGTCAGGCATAACGCAAACGCAGCCTCGCTTGCGCTCGTCAGCTGCTACAAGGCTAGAAAATGAAAAGCAAAACCATCCGCCGCTGGTCCTTCATCCACACCTGGACCAGCCTGATCTGCACGGTGTTCCTGCTGCTGCTCGCCCTCACCGGCCTGCCGCTGGTGTTTCACCACGAGATCGACCACCTGCTGGGCAACGAGCCCCAGCTGGCGCAGATGCCTGCCGATACGCCACAGCTCAATCTTGAGCAACTGGTGAGCAAGGCCCAGGCCCATCGCCCGGGCGAGGCCATGCAATACCTGGCGTGGGATGAAGATGACAAGAACGGTGTGATCGCGATCATGGCCGCCACAGCGGGGACCGAGCCCAACTCATCCCACACCTTCATGCTCGATGCGCGCACCGGTGAGGCGGTCGAAATGCCGTCGGCCAATGGCGGCTTCACCCTGTTCCTGCTGCGCCTGCATGTGGATATGTTCGCCGGCCTGCCGGGCAAGTTGCTGCTGGCATTCATGGGCGTTCTGTTTGTGCTCGCGATTGTCTCGGGCACGGTGCTGTACCTGCCGTTCATGCGCCGCTTGAAGTTCGCCACCGTGCGCCAGGACAAGTCCACGCGCCTGCGCTGGCTCGACCTGCACAACCTGATCGGCGTGGTCACCCTGACCTGGGCGCTGGTGGTGGGCGTGACCGGCGTGATCAGCGCCTGTGCCGACTTGATCATCGCCGCCTGGCGCACCGACAGCCTCAGCGCAATGATCGAACCCTACAAAAACGCCCCGCCCCTGACCCAACGCGCACCGGCCAGCGAGCTGCTGAACATCGCCGCCAAGGCCGCGCCCGGCATGCAGCCGGACTTTATCGCCTTCCCCGGTACGCGCTTCTCCAGCGAGCACCATTACGCGGTGTTCATGAAGGGCAGCACACACCTGACCTCGCACCTGCTCACGCCGGTCCTCATCGATGCCAGCACCCTGGCCGTCACCGCCATCGCCGAACGGCCGTGGTACATGGACGCCATGGGCATGTCGCAGCCACTGCACTTCGGCGACTACGGCGGCATGCCGATGAAGATCCTCTGGGCAGCGCTGGATGTGCTCACCATCATCGTGCTGGTAAGTGGGATTTACCTGTGGATCGTGCGGCGCAAGGCGGGCAAGGCATGAAGCCAAGGCAGTCGAGTTTCTGGAAGGTATTTGGCATTCCCCTGGGGATTGGCCTGCTCAGCGCCGCCGGGTTGTTTGCGGCGTTGCTGGGGGATGGGCTGTGGGATTCGTTGAGTTGGGTGGGGTTGGGCATACCGGCCGCCATTGGCATTTGGGCGTTGTTCAAGCGGCGTGGCTGAGGGCGCTATCGGGGGCAAGCCCCCTCCCACAGTTGACCGCGTGGTTATGACGAACGCGGGACACATGTGGGAGGGGGCTTGCCCCCGGTGAGGCCCTCAAAAACACCCGCACTCCCCCTCGCCAGCCACCGCGCAACCCTCTAGGCTAGCCACAGTCCATTGTGAGGTTCGCCCATGTCCGCTCCCAGCATGACCTTGTTCCACAACCCCGCGTCACCGTTCGTGCGTAAAGTCCGCGTGCTGCTGGCCGAGACCGGCCAGCAGGACCGCGTCGCCCTGCACGGTTGCATGCCGACACCGGTCAACCCCGATGCGCATCTGGTGCAAGACAACCCCGTGGGTAAGATCCCGGCTCTGCGCCTGGCCGACGGCAGCGTGCTGCACGACAGCCGGGTGATCCTCGATTACTTCGACCACCAGCACGTCGGCAACCCACTGATCCCCCGCGATGGCTCGGCCCGCTGGCGGCGCCTGACCCTGGCTTCGATGGCCGACGGCATCATGGATGCCGCCGTGCTGGTGCGTTACGAGTCCGCCCTGCGCCCGGCGGAAAAACACTGGGCGCCGTGGCTCGACGAACAGCGCAACAAGATCCGTCGCGCCCTCGCCGAGCTGGAACAGGACGCCATCGCCGAGCTGACCAGCCACTTCGACATCGCTTCGATCAGCGTGGCCTGCGCCCTGGGCTACCTCGACTTCCGCCATCCGGATATGCAATGGCGCTCGGAGAACCCCAAGCTGGCCGCCTGGTACGCCGAGGTCAGCCAGCGGCCTTCGATGCTGGAGACCCAGCCGCCCGTGTGACGTTCACACCGACCCAATGTGGGAGCGGGCTTGCCCGCGATCGCGGTATGTCATTCAGCACATCCGTTTCTGAACCACCGCTATCGCGGGCAAGCCCACTCCCACATTGGACGGTGGTGGTATTGAGGAATGTAACGATCCTTGCGGCTAACTGCGCCCCCACTTGCTGATCCTCCCGCAACCCGATCATTGCACCGCCTCCAGGTCGAACTGCAGGGGCTCGGCCGCCTTGCGCTTGCCCACGCCGTACCAATCCAGTTTGCGCGTCAGCACCATCACCGTCCCCAGCAGCCCGAACAGCAGCAGCGAGCCCATCAGCAGTGCGTAGTCCTCGGCACTCAACAGCCCGTACAGCAAGCCATACAGCGCCGCCAGCCCCGCCGAAAACCCCAGGCCATGGGCAACGCTGCGCAGCACGTGGCACACGTAGAAGCCGATCAACAGCACGCAGGCACTCGCCGAAATCAGGTAGGCCAAGGCAAAGCCCAGGTGCTCGGACAACGACAACAACAGCAGGTAGAAGAACGCCAAGGCAACGCCCACCAATGCGTACTGGACGGGGTGCACCGCCAGGCTCTTGAGCACTTCGAAGAGGAAGAAACCGGCAAAAGTCAGGGCGATAAACAACAGCGCGTATTTGATCGCCCGGTCGCTCTTGAGGTACTGGTCCACCGGGTCGATGAAGTTCACGCCGAAGCTGCGGTTGTTGAAGTCGTTGCAGCCCTGGCCGTCCAGGCACGTTTGCAGGGCCTGTTCGAGGTTGGTGGAAAAGAATGAGGTCTGCCAGTTGGCCGTGAAGCCGTTGTCAGTCACTTCGCGCCGGGCCGGCAGGAAGTTGCCGATAAAGCTCGGGTGCGGCCAGTTGGAGGCCAGGGTCACCTGGCTGGTCTTGCCCACCGGCACCACTTGCAACTGCTCGGTGCCTTGCAGGCGCAGGTCGAAGGCGAAGTCCACTACAGCCGGTTTCCTGCTGTCCTGCTCTGGCAATGCCACATGCACGCCCTCACCCAGCCAGTCCACTTGGGAGCCCGGTTCGAACTCCAGGCGCTGGCTGCCCAGCTCCAGCTTCAGCGCGTTTTCGATGCCGCGAATATCGCTGATCCCCACCGCCAGAAACGCCGGTTCGAAGCGGTAATCGGCAAAGTCTTCGGTGATGCCCAACTGCGCCGGCAGCTCGAAACGCCCACTGATACGGTTGTCGGCATGGAACAGCCGCGCCTGGTAAATCCCCCGTGCGCGCAGTTCGGTCTGCACCTTGCCGTCCAGCTCAAAACGGTCCGGCAGGAAATACAGGCGACCCCGCTCTTCACGGGTGACCTCGTAGCGCTTGTTGAGCTTTTCATTGAGCTTCCACTCGCGCACGGTCTTGCGATACGGCACCACCATCACCGGGCCGGTGAGGCGCTGGGCGTAGCTGGAACTGCGCGCGATGTCCATCAGGACGCCGTCGCGCAGTTGCTGGCGGTCACTGATGATGCCGTTGATCATCAGCAATGGAATCAGCAACAGCAGGATCAGCAGCGCAATCGCGCCAAGTTTGAAAAGCAGGCTGCGGTTCATGGGTCTCTCCCTGTTTTGATGGGGAGAGTCTGGGCAGCCTGTGTGGGGGATTTATGTGGGCAATGTGGAAACTGTGTGGAGATGCAGCACCACGTGCACGCCGCCAGGCACATTGCCGATCTGCAAGGTGCCGCCGTGCAGCTTCATGACTTCCTCGACAAAATTGAGGCCCAGGCCAGTGCTTTTGCGCCCGCTGCCAGGACGCGGCAAGGAGTAGAAGCGCTCACTGAGACGCGGCAGGGCGTAGTCGGGGATCGGCGCGGCCTGATTGAACAGGCTCACCTGCACGTCGTTGTGCAGCGTCTGTGCGCTGAATCTCAACACGCCCCCGGGCGGAGTGAAGTCCAGCGCGTTGTCCAGCACGTTACCCAGGGCCTGGCGCAGCAGGAAGGGTTCGCCGACTACCTTCACATCAGCGGCAATCGTCTGTTCGACGTGCAGCCCGGCGCCTTCGATTCGCGCACATTGGGCGTTGAGTACATCGTCGACCAAAGCCGCCAGCGGGATACTCGCCTGCTCCTCCAAACCCTGGCGTTGCTCCACCTGCGCCAGGTTCAGCAGACGTTCGATCAACTGCTGCAGGCGCGCGCTTTCACTGTCGATATTGCCGACGAAGCGCTGCTGCTGTTCGCGGCTCATATCGCCCTGCAACAGCTCGGCCGCGCCGCGAATCGCTGCCAGCGGGCTTTTCAATTCATGGGTCAGGGTGTGCACGTAATGTTCGACGTAGGCCTTGCCCTCCAGTTGCGTGCGCATGTGCTCGACGGCGGTGGACAGCTGCTTCAGCTCGCCGCCGCGATAATGCGGCAGCTCTGCCCTTCGGCCTTCACTGACGGCTTCGGCGTAGGCGGTCAGGCGACGCAGTGCAACGCTCAGCCACCACGACAGCAACGCACCGAGCAACAGGCCGAGGATGACCAGGCCCGCGCCGTACCACAGCAGACGGCGTTCAGTGCGGTCGACATACGGCTGCAACGAGCTGTTGGGCTTGGCCACGGTGACCACGCCGATGATCTGCCCGTTATCGCGGATCGGCGCGCCGACGTGCATCACCGATGAGGTGGGGTCATCCGCTGCACTGCGAGTGGAGCGCGCGCCGTATTCGCCGCGCAGGGTCAGGTAGACGTCGTTCCACTTCGAGTAGTCCTGGCCCACCGCTTCGCCCGTGGAGTCGAGCAGCACGGTGCCTTTGGCGTCGGTCACGTAGATACGGTGGTTGACCTGGTTTTTCGCCAGGCCCCAGATGGTCGCGCCCGGCTGGCGATTGCCGTAGGCCTTGAGCAGCTCCGGCCAGTGACTCTGGCCGAGGGTGCCGTTCTTCACGTCTTCGCGCAGGATTTCGGCCAGCAGGTTGGCGGTGTCCACCAGGGTTTCTTCGGTGGACTGGCGCACGCCGGGGCGGATTTCCTTCATCACCGTGCTGAGCACGAAGTAACCGGTGAGGCCGATAAACAGCGCATACACCAGGAAAATCCGCAGCCCCAGGCGCATCAGCTGTTGCTCGGGCTGTAGCTGTAGCCGAGGCCGCGATGGGTCTGGATCGGCTCGGCATCGGCGGCCACGCTGCGTAACTTGCTGCGCAGGCTCTTGATGTGGCTGTCGATATTGCGCTCGTAACCGGCGTCGGCCGCCACGCCCACCGCGTCCAGCAACTGCTCGCGGCTGAACACCCGCTCGGGTTGCTCCAGCAGGCTTTGCAGCAGGCGGAATTCATGCCGGGTCAGGCTCAGGGGTTGGCCGCGATAGCTGATCTGCATGCGCTCCAGGTCCACCTGGAACAGCGCCGGCGCCACACCGGGGCCGACGCGCTTGAGGATCGCCCGCACCCGCGCCGCCACTTCCCGTGGGCTGAACGGCTTGACCACGTAATCGTCGGCGCCGATCTCCAGCCCGACCACGCGGTCGATCTCGCCATCCCGCGCGCTGAGGAACATCACCGGCACTTCGCTGAAACGGCGCAATTGCTTGCAGGTTTCAAAACCGCTGATGTCCGGCAGGCCGATGTCGAGGATGATCAGGTCGGCGGGGGTCTGGCGCTGATGGGCCAACGCCTCCTGGCCGAGGCTCAGCCAGGTGGTGGTAAAGCCCTCGCCTTGCAGGGCGAATATCAGCGTGTCGGCTATCGCCGCTTCGTCTTCGACAATCAGGATGTGGGGCATGGGTTCAAATCAGCAGTCCGGTTTGTCGGCAGTGTAGCGACGGGCCGGGTTTACTGCTGCGCCAAATTCACGCAAGGCCTTGGCGCCGATCAGCAACGGGTAATTGAAGCTGCTGCGATCGGTGAGGTTGACCTCGACGGTACGCTTGACGTTGCCCAGGCACATTTCCAGGTCGATCACCGGGCGCTTGGCCACAGTGGCTTCGTCCTTGTCGTCGTCTTCATCGGCGCGGCTCTTGATCTTGCTGATGCGCGAGACCTTGTGTTCGTAGACCTTGTTGGTAGCGTCCTTGCCGCCGAGGCGGAAGCGCACCCAGTCGTCACCGTCACGGGTGAAGGTCTCGATGTCGCGGGCCGACAGCGATGCGGTCAGCGCGCCGGTGTCCATCTTGGCCTTGAAGGTTTCGCCGATCTCCGGCAATTGGATGTATTCATAGCGACCGTAAAGGGTCGGCTCGGCAGCCATGACAGGCAGGGCAACCAGGGCGAGGGAGGCAAGAAGCAGTTTCACGAAGTGATTTCCTCGGAAAGAAGTAGGCGGATTCTAGACCGCAAAGACGGCACTTAGTTAGTCACACCCACCATAACCGGCACATTGTGAAACATTCGTACGGCCATTTGCGATTTGGCCTCTAGACTCAGCTTGCTTATGATGGCCCGCCCACAAGATTCCAAGAGTTACTTATGCGCCGCCTGCTCACCGGCTGTTTGGTTTCACTGCTGCTGTTGCTCAACACCCTGGTCCTGATCGGACCGCTGCTGGTGTTTGCCCTGCTCAAACTGGTGGCGCCCGGTCGCTATCGGGACTACGCCTCATGGGCGGTGATGTGGATCGCCGAGACCTGGGCCGAGATCGACAAGCTGATTTTTTCCTTGTGCATCCCCACCCAATGGGACATTCGCGGCGGTGATGAGCTGCGCGGCGATACCAGCTACCTGGTGATCAGCAACCACCAATCCTGGGTGGATATCCCGGCGCTGATCCAGGCCCTCAACCGCCGCACACCGTTCTTCAAATTCTTCCTGAAAAAAGAGCTGATCTGGGTACCCTTCCTGGGCCTGGCCTGGTGGGCGTTGGATTACCCGTTCATGAAGCGCTACAGCAAGGCGTTCCTGGCCAGGCACCCGGAGCTGGCGGGGCAGGATTTGAAGATCACCAAGGAGGCCTGCGAGCTGTTCAAGCGCCAGCCGGTGACCGTGGTCAATTACCTCGAAGGCACGCGGTTCAGCGAGGCCAAGCGCAAGCAGCAGGCTTCGCCATTCACTCACTTGCTCAAGCCCAAGGCGGGCGGCGTGGCGTTTGTGCTGGCGGCAATGGGCGAACAGCTGGACGCCGTGCTCGATGTGACCGTGGTCTATCCGCAGCAAAAGATTCCGGGGTTCTGGGATTTGATCAGCGGTGCGGTGCCCAAGGTGACCATCGACATCCAGACCCGTGAGCTGGACCCGGCGTTGTGGCAGGGCGATTACGAGAATGATCCGGCGTTTCGCCAGACCGTCCAGAGCTGGGTCAACCAGCTCTGGACGCAGAAAGACGCACGCATCGAACAACTGCGCGCGAAGCGTATTTAGCTCCCGGTGCCCCAGGCCTGGGCCAGTTTACCCAGCAGCGAGCTGTTGGCACCCTGCCCGCCCAGGTATTGCAGGATCACCGGGGCAAACTGCCCGACCATGCCACTGTCCATCCCCAGCGCACTGAACGCGGTGTTCAGGTCATTGGTGTTCTTCACGTTACCCAGCAAGCCGTCCAGGCCGCTGGTCTTGCTGCCGCCGGCCTGGCCGAGCATCCCGCTCAAGGCGCTGAGGCTGCCCAGTGCATTGTTACCCGACAGTTGGTCGAGGCCCGGCACGCTGTTGCCCAGTTGCGAATAGTCGTTGCCACTCAATTTGTTCTTGGCCAGGCCCAGCATGGCACCGGTACCGCCAACGGCCTGCTCGGGGGTGATGTTCAGTTGCGAGGTCAGGGCGCTGAGCAGGCCGGCCGTCTCGGACGACGGTGCTGCAGCTGCGGCCTTGTTGTTGCCCCCTTGCATGCCCGCGATGGCATTGGCCGCATCGCCAAGGCTGAACCCCGCGGCAAAGACCGGGGTGGCGGCCAGGCTCATCAGGCAGGAAAGGGCGAAACCGCGTGAAATCTTCATTGGAGCAACCTCTGGATGTCGGGGTGAACGCAGGCGTTGGACTGGGTATCCCGTCGGTTGTTCCAGGCACCTCTGGAACCCCATCGGAATAAGCCGGCCTGAATCCGCGTCAGCAGCAATCGATCAGCAACCCCGGGGAACTGATAGTGAGCTCGGAAAGCAAATAAGGATCAGTGAGTAAGCGGCCAACGGGCCCGACCGTATACCAAGTGTGTTGGCCAACCGTAGATATCCCAAACACGAAAACCCAAATGTGGGAGGGAGCAAGCCCCTTCCCACATTTGGGTTTCGTGTACCCGGGATTTATGCCGCGCTGAACAACTTATGCGGATCAATCACAAACTTCTTCGGTACGCCCGCATCGAACTCGCCATACCCACGCGGTGCGTCATCCAGGCTGATCACCTGCACGCCGACGATCTCGGCGATGTTGATGCGGTCCCACATGATCGCCTGCATCAGTTGGCGGTTGTACTTCATCACCGGCGTTTGCCCAGTGTGGAAGCTGTGGGATTTGGCCCAGCCCAGGCCGAAGCGAATGCTCAGGCTGCCCATTTTCGCGGCGGCATCCACGGCACCCGGATCTTCGGTGACGTACAGGCCAGGGATACCGATCTTGCCCGCCACGCGCACCACGCCCATCAGTGAGTTGAGCACTGTGGCCGGGGCTTCGGCCTTGACGCCGTCGTGGCCATGACCGCGTGCTTCAAAGCCCACGCAGTCGACGGCGCAGTCCACTTCCGGCTCGCCGAGCAGCGCGGCGATCTGTTCATGCAACGGCGTATCGGTGGACAGGTCGACGATTTCAAAACCCTGGGCCTTGGCGTGGGCCAGGCGGATGGAGTTGACGTCGCCGATGATCACCACCGCGGCACCCAGCAGGCGTGCAGACGCGGCAGCCGCCAGGCCGACCGGACCGGCACCGGCGATGTACACGGTGCTGCCAGGGCCAACGCCGGCAGTGACGGCGCCGTGGTAGCCGGTGGGGAGAATGTCGGAGAGGCAGGTCAGGTCACGGATTTTCTCCATGGCCTTGTCACGGTCCGGCAGTTTCAGCAGGTTGAAGTCGGCGTACGGCACCAGCACGTACTCGGCCTGGCCGCCGGTCCAGTCGCCCATGTCGACATAGCCGTAGGCGCCACCGGCACGGGCCGGGTTGACGGTCAGGCACACGCCGGTGTGTTGCTCCTTGCACGAGCGGCAGCGGCCGCAGGCGACGTTGAAGGGCACGGAAACCAGGTCGCCGATCTTCAGGTTTTCGACGTCGCTGCCCTTCTCGATCACTTCACCGGTGATCTCGTGACCGAGCACCAGGCCGGTCTGGGCGGTGGTACGGCCGCGCACCATGTGTTGATCGGAGCCGCAGATGTTGGTGGAGACCACGCGCAGGATGACGCCGTGCTCAATCTTCCTGCCACGGGGGTCCTGCATTTTGGGATAGTCGATTTTCTGTACTTCGACCTTGCCGTTGCCGAGATACACGACACCACGATTACCAGACATGCTTTCACCTCGCTGTTGTTTTTATGGAACTGCGTTGCCCTTTTGGGTGGGCAGCGCGTTTAAGTGCTCGGGTACAGATGCTGTTTCTTGTGTTGTTTGTGAGGGCCTCATCGGCGGCAGTCAGAGCACCACAGTTCTATTGGCGTTCAAGAACACCCGCCGCTCAATGTGATACCCCACCGCCCGAGCCAATGTCAGCCCTTCGATGTCCCGCCCCTTGGCAATCAGATCCTCGGGATAGTGACTGTGATCCACCACCTCCACGCCCTGGGCGATGATCGGGCCTTCGTCCAGGTCGTTGTTGATGTAATGCGCCGTGGCCCCCACCAGCTTCACCCCCTTGTTGTAGGCCTGGTGATACGGCTTCGCGCCCTTGAACCCCGGCAGCAACGAGTGGTGGATATTGATGGCCTTGCCGTCCAGCTTGCGGCACAGCTCCGGCGACAGCACTTGCATGTAGCGCGCAAGGATCACCAATTCGGCGCCGGTATCTTCCACCACTTGCCACACCTGACGCTCCTGGGACGGTTTGTCGTTAGGGTCGAGGGGGAAATGGTAGTAGGGAATTTGATGCCAGTCGGCCAAAGGTTTGAGATCGGGATGGTTGGACACCACCGCGACCACGTCCATCGACAGTTGGCCGATACGCTGGCGGTACAGCAGGTCGTTGAGGCAGTGATCGGCCTTGGAGACCATGATCACCACTTTTGGCCGGTAGTTCGGCGCCGTCAGCTCGAAGATCATGCCAAAGGCTTCCCCCCGCGAGGCCAGGCCATCGCGGAACGCCTGCTCATCGAAGCCATCCGGCTGACGGAATTCCACGCGAATAAAAAACCGGCCCGAGAGGCGGTCATCGAACGAGTGGTGCTCGGTGACGTAACAGCCCTGCTCGAACAGATAGCGGGTGACCGCGTCCACCGTGCCGAGCACGCTGGGGCAGTCGGCGGTCAAAATCCATGTATCGGGTGCGCGGCTCATGGGTCATTCCTCAGGCTTGAACGCTCAGGCCAAATTCGGCCGAGGCGTCCTGCAACCACAACCACCAGTAATCCGAGAAGCTGCGACGAATCACCAGTTCCCAGGTGTCTTCGGCGGTGTGGCGGATCACCAGTTGCGACTTGGCGAACACCGTGCCCACCGCCTTGCCCACCGGGAAGTTGTTGGGGTGCACGTCGTAACTGGTGGACTTCATCAGCACATCGCGCACGTTCGGGCCGCTGAGTTCGAGGATCTGCTGACCGCCGCTGACGTTGACGACCTGGATATGCAGGTCGCCCAGGGCGGCGCGCAGGTTTTGTTCGGCGGCGAATTCCTCACCGCCTGGCACGATCAGCAACCACTCATCCGGGCCGAGCCATTGCAGGCTGGTTTCGCCTTTGACGATGACCTGCAGGGCGCCAGGCAGTTCGATGCCCAGGGCCTTGTGCACACCGGCGGCGAAGGCCGCGTCATGGCCGTCGCCACGGATCGTGAGATGACCAAGCAATTTCTTTTCGCGCACGGTCACGCCGGCGTTCTTGCGGCCCTTGCCGACCAGGCTGGCGAGGTCGGCATGGTGCAGCGACGACTCGGCCTTGGCACCGGTGGTGGGGCGTTGCTGGTAAACATTGGCTGCTGTCATAAAGCACCTGTCTTGAATTCTGGGGTGACTGTTCTGGCCTCATCGGGGGCAAGCCCCCTCCCACATTTGGAATGCATTCCCCTGTGGGAGGGGGCTTGCCCCCGATGCAGGCGACTGGGTCTATCAGATGTTCTGCCGATCACCCTTAGGGTCGAAGAACACCGAAGACACAATCTCCGCCTCGATCACGCTGCCATCCGCCTGGGGCGAAAACACCCGTTCGCCGATGCGCTTCAAGCCGCCCTTGACCACGCCCATGGCAAACGAATAACCCAGGGAGTTGTGCGCGTAGCTGGAGGTGACGTGACCGACCATCTTCATCGGGATCGTCTGCTTCGGATCGAACACCAGTTGCGCGCCCTCCGGCAGCCACACGTTCGGGTCGATCGGCTTCAAGCCCACCAGTTGCTTGCGCTCTTCACGCACACAGTCTTCCCGGTTCATGCCGCGCCAGCCGATCCACGAGAACGGCTTGGTGCGACCGACACACCAGCCCATGTTCAGGTCGTCCGGGGTCATCGAGCCGTCAGTGTCCTGGCCGACGATGATGAAGCCCTTCTCGGCCCGCAGTACGTGCATGGTTTCGGTACCGTACGGGGTCAGGTTGTACTTCTTGCCAGCCGCGACGATCTGTTCCAGCACGCCCATGGCGTAGTCGGCCTGCACGTTGACTTCGTACGACAGCTCACCGGTAAACGAGATACGGAACACCCGCGCCGGTACACCGCCCACCAGGCCTTCTTTCCAGGTCATGAACGGGAAGCCGTCCTTGTCCAGGTCGATGTCGGTGACTTCCGCCAGCAGCTTGCGGCTGTTGGGGCCGGACAGGGTCATGGTCGCCCAATGGTCGGTGACCGAGGTGAAGTACACCTTGAGGTCCGGCCATTCGGTCTGTTGGTAGATTTCCAGCCACTGCAGCACACGGGCGGCGCCGCCGGTGGTGGTGGTCATCAGGAAGTGGTTGTCGGCGAGACAGGCGGTAACGCCGTCGTCGAAGACCATGCCGTCTTCCTTGCACATCAGGCCGTAGCGCGCCTTGCCCACGTCGAGCTTGGTCCAGGCGTTGGTGTAGATGCGGTTGAGGAATTCACGGGCATCCGGGCCCTGGATATCGATCTTGCCGAGGGTGGACGCATCCAGCAGGCCGACGCTGTCGCGCACGGCCAGGCATTCGCGTTTCACCGCGGCGTGCAGGTCTTCACCGTTGCGCGGGAAGTACCACGGGCGTTTCCATTGGCCGACGTCTTCGAACTCGGCGCCGTTTTTCACGTGCCAGGCTTGCAGGGCGGTGTAGCGCACCGGCTCGAAGATGTGCCCACAGTGCCGGCCCGCCACCGCGCCGAAGGTCACCGGCGTGTAGTTGGGGCGGAACATAGTGGTGCCCATCTGCGGGATGGTCACGTTCAGCGAGCGCGCGGCAATCGCCAGGCCGTTGACGTTACCGAGCTTACCCTGATCGGTGCCGAAGCCCAGCGCGGTGTAGCGCTTGACGTGTTCCACCGACTCGAAACCTTCGCGGGTGGCCAGTTCGATGGCAGCGGCGGTGACGTCGTTTTGCAGGTCGACAAATTGCTTCGGCGCCCGTGCAGTCGCTTTCTCGTGAGGCACCTGGAACAGCGCCAGGGTCGGCTCTTCCAGACGGCTCAAGGCTTTTGGCAGCGTACCTTCCACCGGGGCAAAACCGGCGTCGCTGGCGGCACGCACGCCGCCTTCAAAACCATCGGCCAGGGAATCGCCAAGGCCGTAGACGCCGTTGATACCACCGACGCACACGCGTTTCTGCGGGGCTTCACCCGGTACAAAGCCGAGGATGTCTTCGCGCCAGGTCGGCTTGCCGCCCAGGTGCGAGGCCAGGTGAACCACCGGGCTGTAGCCGCCGGAGCTGGCCACCAGGTCGCAGTCCAGCCATTCGCCGGGGCTGGTGACTTTATGCGCCTTGACGTCGATCGCGGCAATACGCGCAGCGGTCACGCGCTTGGTGCCACGGGCCTCGATCACGGCGCTGCCGGTGAGGATCCGAATACCTTTGGCGCGGGCTTCTTCAACCAGTGCACCGCGTGGGTTGTGGCGCACATCGGCCACCGCCACCACTTGCAGGCCCGCATCCAGCCAGTCCAATGCAACGCGGTAGGCATGGTCGTTGTTGGTCGACAGCACCAGTTTCTTGCCCGGCGCCACGCCGTAGCGGCGCACGTAGGTGGAGACCGCACCGGCCAGCATGTTGCCCGGCACGTCGTTGTTGCCGTACACCAGCGGACGCTCGCACGCACCGGTGGCCAGCACCACACGCTTGGCACGTACACGATGAATACGCTGGCGCACCACGCCAATCGGCGCACGGTCACCCAGGTGATCGGTGAGGCGCTCGTGGATGGTGAGGAAGTTATGGTCGTGGTAGCCGTTGACCGTGGCGCGGGGCAGCAGCACCACGTCCGGCAGGGATTTCAATTCGGCGATGACACTGGCGACCCACTCGGTGGCCGGCTTGCCGTCGAGGCTTTCGCGGGAGTCGAGCAGCGAACCGCCGAACTCTTCCTGCTCATCGGCGATGATCACCCGCGCGCCGCTGCGGGCGGCGGCCAATGCGGCAGCCAGGCCGGCAGGGCCGGCGCCGACCACCAGCACGTCGCAATGACGGTTGAAGTTGTCGTAGGTGTCCGGGTCGTTCTCGGTCGGCGAGCGACCCAGGCCGGCGGCCTTGCGGATGTACTTCTCGTAGGTCATCCAGAACGATTGCGGGTACATGAAGGTTTTGTAGTAGAACCCCGGTGGCATCAGCTTGCCGCCGACCTTGCCGAGGATGCCCATCATGTCGTTGTTGACGCTCGGCCAGCCGTTGGTGCTGGTGGCGACCAGGCCCTGGTACAGCGCCTGTTGCGTGGCGCGCACGTTAGGGATTTGCGTGGCTTCGGTAGCGCCGATCTGCAGCACGGCGTTCGGCTCTTCGGCACCGGCGGCAAAGATGCCCCGTGGGCGCGAGTACTTGAAACTGCGGCCGATGATATCGACGCCGTTGGCCAGCAAAGCAGCGGCCAGGGTGTCGCCCTCGAAGCCTTTGTAGCTCTGGCCGTTGAAGCTGAAGGTCAGGACTTTGTTACGGTCAATGCGGCCACCGTTGGACAGGCGATTGATCTGGCTCATACCTTCTCTCCAGAGGCCTTGGCGGTGAACTGAGGCTTCTCACCGATCTTGTAGGTTTCAAGAATTTCGTAGGTCACGGTGTCGCGGGTCGCGTTGAAGTATTGGCGGCAACCGGCAGCGTGAATCCACAGTTCGTGGTGCAGGCCACGGGGGTTGTCGCGGAAGAACATGTAGTCGCCCCACTGCTCGTCGGTGCAGGCATTCGGGTCCAGCGGGCGCGGGATGTGCGCTTGGCCGGACGCGTGGAATTCCTCTTCGGAGCGCAGTTCGCCACAGTGAGGACAGAAGATATGCAACATAGGGAATTTCTCCTGTTAGTGGGCGACGGCCGCAGCGCCGTGTTCGTCGATCAACGCACCGTTGTGGAAACGGTCGATGGAAAAAGGCGCCGCCAATGGGTGCATTTCACCCTTCGCGAGGCTGGCGGCAAATACGTTGCCTGAGCCCGGCGTGGCCTTGAAGCCACCGGTGCCCCAACCGCAGTTGAAGAACATGTTCGGTACCGGGGTCTTGGAGATGATCGGGCACGCATCCGGCGTGGTGTCGACGATGCCGCCCCACTGGCGGTTCATGCGCACCCGCGACAGCACCGGGAACATCTCGACGATGGCCTGGATGGTGTGTTCGATCACCGGGTACGAGCCGCGCTGGCCGTAGCCGTTGTAGCCGTCGATACCGGCACCGATCACCAGGTCGCCCTTGTCGGACTGGCTGATGTAACCGTGCACGGCGTTGGACATGATCACGCTGTCGATGATGGGTTTGATCGGCTCCGACACCAACGCTTGCAGCGGGTGGGATTCGATCGGCAGGCGGAAGCCCGCCAGCGAGGCCATGTGCCCGGAGTTACCCGCCGTCACTACACCGACGCGCTTGGCGCCGATAAAGCCTTTGTTGGTTTCCACACCGATGCACACGCCGTTTTCCTTGCGGAAGCCGATCACTTCGGTCTGCTGGATCAGGTCCACGCCGAGTGCGTCGGCGGCGCGGGCAAAGCCCCACGCCACGGCATCGTGACGGGCCACGCCGCCGCGACGTTGCACGGTGGCGCCGAGTACCGGGTAGCGGGTGTTTTTCGAGCAATCCAGGTACGGAATTTCGTCGGCTACTTGCTTGGCATTCAGCAGCTCGCCATCCACGCCGTTAAGGCGGTTGGCGCTGACGCGACGCTCGGAATCACGAATGTCCTGCAGGGTGTGGCACAGGTTGTAGACGCCACGCTGGGAGAACATCACGTTGTAGTTCAGGTCCTGGGACAGGCCTTCCCACAGTTTCATCGCGTGTTCGTACAGGTGCGCCGACTCGTCCCACAGGTAGTTGGAACGCACGATGGTGGTGTTGCGCGCGGTGTTACCGCCGCCCAGCCAGCCTTTCTCGACCACGGCCACGTTGGTGATGCCGTGCTCTTTGGCCAGGTAGTAGGCCGTCGCCAGACCATGCCCGCCGCCGCCGACGATGACCACGTCGTAGACCTTCTTGGGGGTCGGCGTGCGCCACATCTTCTGCCAGTTTTCGTGGTGGCTGAGGGAGTGCTTGAAGAGGCCGAAGCCCGAGTAGCGTTGCATAGTCATTACTCCAAAACCGCGCTCAGCGATAAACCGGGAAATCAGCGCACAGGGCAGACACGTGCTTGGCCACGTTGGCCTCGACGTCGGCGTCGCCGAGGTTGTCGAGGATGTCGCAGATCCAACCGGCCAGCTCGATGCACTGCGGCACCTTGAAACCGCGCGTGGTCACCGCCGGGGTGCCGATGCGCAGGCCCGAGGTTACGAACGGCGACTGCGGGTCATTCGGCACGGCGTTCTTGTTGACGGTGATGTGGGCGCGACCGAGGGCGGCATCCGCCTCTTTGCCGGTGAGGCCCTGACGGATCAGGCTGACCAGGAACAGGTGGTTATCGGTGCCGCCGGACACTACATCGTAGCCGCGCTTGATAAACACGCTGGCCATGGCCTGGGCGTTATCGATCACTTGCTGCTGGTAGGCCTTGAAACCGGGCTCCAGCGCTTCCTTGAAGCACACGGCTTTGCCGGCGATGACGTGCATCAGCGGGCCGCCCTGGGCGCCGGGGAAGACGGCGGCGTTGAGTTTCTTTTCAATTTCTTCGTTGGCCTTGGCCAGGATCAGACCGCCACGGGGACCGCGCAGGGTCTTGTGGGTGGTGGTGGTGACCACATCGGCGTACGGCAGTGGGTTCGGGTACAGACCGGCGGCGACCAGGCCGGCGACGTGGGCCATGTCGACGAACAGCAGCGCGCCTACTTTGTCAGCGATAGCGCGGAAGCGTGGGAAATCCAGGGTCTTGGAGTAGGCGGAGAAACCGGCCACGACCATTTTCGGCTTGTGCTCCACCGCCAGGCGCTCGACTTCGTCGTAGTCGATCAGGCCGGTGTCGGTGTTGATGCCGTACTGCACCGCGTTGTACAGCTTGCCCGAGGACGACACCTTGGCACCGTGGGTCAAGTGACCGCCGTGGGCCAGGCTCATGCCCAGGATGGTGTCGCCCGCATTGATCAGCGCCAGGTACACAGCGCTGTTGGCGGACGAACCGGAGTGTGGCTGTACGTTGGCGTAATCGGCGCCGAACAACTGCTTGGCGCGTTCGATGGCCAGGGCTTCGACCTTGTCCACGTGCTCGCAGCCACCGTAGTAGCGCTTGCCCGGGTAGCCTTCGGCGTATTTGTTGGTGAGGCCGCTGCCCTGGGCTTCCATCACACGCTTGCTGGTGTAGTTCTCCGACGCGATCAGCTCGATATGATCTTCCTGACGCTGCTCCTCGGCGTTCATGGCCGCCAGCAGTGCGTCGTCATATCCCTGGATCTGGTCTTGTTTGCTGAACATCGCGTCTCTCCCAGCCTTTCGTATTGTTGAGGCCCGTGCAGGGCCCTTTGATGCGATGGTAGGGCTGGCGCAGACAGGCCAAATGCCTGCGCACGCCACGCAAAGGTGCGTTTACGACATTGCCGGAACAACACGAAACAAATGTGGGAGGGGGCTTGCTCCCGACAGCGGTGTGTCAGGCGATGATGTGGCGCAGGAGCAGCAGCAGGAGGAAGTGCAGCGGATAAAGGGCGTAGGCCCAGCGGCGCATTGCTGGCGGCGAGGTGCTGTGGGCATGTCGCAATAAGACCAGGCCCGCCAACGGCGCGATCAGACACGCGACCAATCCCAGGAGCGCCACCGGCGTACCGCTATTGAGCAGGACCTGCCATTGGTTGGCGGCCACGCAGACCCATCCTGGCAGCACACTGAAATACCAAGGCCGACGAAACACCAGCAACATCGCCAGTGGCAGCAACACACCAAAGAAACCGAACATTAAGTGCGACGAAAATACCGCCGCTATCGTGACGGCGATCAACGCCAATCCTCGATCAACAAACGCCTTCTGCTGCCATCCTCGGGCAACCAGCAGCCCCAGCGCCAAGGTGGGCAGCACGTTCAACGTATCGGCATCCTCGATAAACAGCCGATACGGCACTTCGCTGATCAGGCTGAACAGCAGCAGCCAGCCCAGGTAGCGCCATTGCCCGGTCACCGGTGCGTTGCGGGCCCGATGCAGGTTCGCCGCAATCGCCAGGCAAAACCACGGGAACGCCAGGCGCCCCGGCACATACAGGCCATCGAGGCTCAGACCGACATAACGCAGGTGGTCCAGCACCATGCTCAGCAGCGCCAGCCACTTGAGCAAATCCAAAGCGCCATCACGGACGCGTCCGACAGGCATGGTTTCAGAACCGTGCATAATTCCCCAGTGACTTTGCATTTACAGTGCGTGCGCAGCGCCAACAATCTTGGTTACAGTGCGCACCAACATCGACCACAGGAATGGGCCATGACCGACAAGAGCCAACAATTCGCCAGTGACAACTATTCGGGCATTTGCCCCGAAGCCTGGGCTGCCATGGAACAAGCCAACCAGGGTCATCAACGCGCCTACGGTGATGATGAATGGACCCACCGCGCCGCCGACGGTTTCCGCAATCTGTTCGAAACCGACTGCGAAGTGTTCTTCGCCTTCAACGGTACGGCCGCCAACTCCCTGGCGCTGTCCTCCTTGTGCCAGAGCTACCATAGCGTGATTTGCTCGGAAACCGCCCACGTCGAAACCGACGAATGCGGCGCGCCGGAGTTTTTCTCCAACGGCTCCAAGCTGCTCACCGCCCGCACCGAAAACGGCAAGCTGACCCCGGAATCGATCCGCGAGATCGCCCTCAAGCGCCAGGACATCCACTACCCCAAACCCCGCGTAGTGACCCTGACCCAAGCCACCGAAGTCGGCAGCGTCTACACCCCGGAAGAAATCCGCGCCATCAGTGCTACCTGCAAGGAACTGGGGCTGAACCTGCACATGGACGGCGCACGCTTTTCCAACGCCTGTGCGTTCCTCGGCTGCTCACCCGCCGACCTGACCTGGAAAGCCGGAGTGGACGTGTTGTGCTTTGGCGGCACCAAGAACGGCATGGCCGTGGGTGAAGCCATCCTGTTCTTCAACCACAAACTGGCGGAAGACTTCGACTACCGCTGCAAACAGGCCGGCCAGCTGGCCTCGAAAATGCGCTTCCTGTCCGCCCCTTGGGTGGGACTGCTGGAAAACGACGCCTGGCTCAAACATGCGCGCCACGCCAACCACTGCGCACAATTGCTCAGCAGCCTGGTGGCGGATATTCCCGGTGTGGAGTTGATGTTCCCGGTGCAGGCCAACGGTGTGTTCCTGCAACTGTCGGAACCGGCGATTGCCGCGCTGACGGCCAAGGGCTGGCGCTTCTATACCTTCATCGGCAAAGGCGGTGCGCGGTTCATGTGCGCGTGGGATACCGACGAAGAGCGCGTACGAGAATTGGCGGCGGATATTCGGACAGTGATGGGCGCCTGACCGTAGCAGATGCTGGCGCAATGCCGAGTCTGTCAATTGATATTTCTGACAGCTTCGCACTGGCTTTTCATTGGCTAGCCTCTTGGAACCCAAAAGGAAAACGTCGCTGCAGAGACGCCCTTTCGGGCTAACTGCCTGCCGACCATTCGGCTGGAAACGGAAATCCAGAAGAGAGCCAAACCCATGGAATATCAAAGCAACGGCAACACCCAGCAAGGCGACGGCACTGTCAACACCACCGTGATCGATTGGGATGAGTTCAGGAAGTACGCAAAAGTCGGCGACACTATCCGAGAGCCATCGCGGACGCTGCGGATCTACGACAAAGTCTATGAACTGACAGCGTCAGGCCAGCACTTTGTGGTCCACATCTACGCCCAGTAACCGTTAACCCCCACGTCGGAGACTCATGACCTCCGACGTCCCCTTGATCGTTCCCACTGCGTGGGAACGAGCTGAGTGGATCAGAACTCGATCCGCACATCACCCTTCGGTACGCTGCAGCACGACAGGATGTAGCCTTCGGCTTCGTCTTCCTCGGTGATCCCGCCGTTGTGGTCCATCTCCACCTCACCGCCCAGCTTCATCACCTTGCACGTCCCGCAAATCCCCATGCCGCAGGCCTTTGGAATCAACAGACCAAGCTTGGCCGCCGCCGCGTGGACGGTCTCGCCAGGGGCGACGCGAATGCTCTTGCCCGAGGCGATGAACTCCACCTGATGCAGATCCGCCAGATCGATTTCCGGGGCATCCGCCGCTTGCTCGGCCTGCTCCACCGCGTCGGCGCGGGCTTCCGGCGGCGTGGCGCCGAAGGATTCCTCGTGGTAGCGCGCCATGTCGAAACCGGCAACTTCCAACAGGCGTTTCACCGCATTCATGTAGGGCGTCGGGCCGCAGCAGAACACTTCGCGCTCAAGGAAGTCGGGCACCATCAGTTCGAGCATCTTGTGGTTCAGGTAACCGCGATAACCCGCCCAAGGTTCACCCAGGCCGTGCTTCTCACAGATCAGGTGCAGGCTGAAGTTGTCGATCCGCGACGCCATATGCTCCAGCTCGCGGTGGTAGATGATGTCTTTGGGCGAACGGGCGCTGTGGATAAACGTCATGTCGACATTGGCGTTGGTGTCGTAGAACCAGCGGGCCATGGACATCACCGGCGTGATCCCCACGCCGCCACTGAGGTACAGCACTTTCGGGCTGGGGAAGTCGATGGCATTGAACAGCCCGACCGGCCCGTGCACCGCCAATTCCTGGCCTTCATGCAGGGTGTCGTGCAGCCAGTTGGACACCTTGCCGCCCGGCACACGCTTGATGGTCACCGAGAAGCTGTAGGGCACCGACGGCGAACTGGAAATGGTGTACGAGCGCATGATCGGCTGGCCCTCGATTTCCAGCTCCAGGGTGACGAACTGCCCCGGCTTGAAAAAGAACAGGATCGGCTGGTCGGCCATAAAACAGAAGGTGCGCACATCCCAGGTTTCCTGGATGACTTTGACGCAACGGACGATGTGCCGGCCATTGGCCCAGGTCTGGGTGGTTACCGGATTCAGGAAATTATTGGACATGTTGTTCTCCACCGCCGACGTCGGCCTTATGGTGGCGATTCTGCGTAACGCGGGAACCGCCCATTTACCTATCTGCGACATTCACATACTTATCGCGACCAGCCCCCATGCCACGGGGGTTGCGCGTCGGGAACAGAGTGGGCCATGTCGCTCATGGATAAGGTTCGGCGCATCAGCAGCCCCACACTCGCTCCCAACAACGACGTTTTCTTTACGCCTTGCTGCAAACCTGATCAGCCACTATTCGTCGGCCACACAGAATGGCCTTGAGGACACACACGATGGACGTCACCGCAACCTTAAGCTTGGGCGATCCGCTGGAACCCGCACGCAAGGCCACCGCGCAAATGCTGCAAGAGCGCGAGCGCACGTTTTCGCTGCCGCAGCCGTTCTACTCTGATGAGCGGCTGTTTGATATCGACATGCAGGAGATCTTCCAGAAAGAGTGGTTGATCGCCGGCATGACCTGCGAGATCCCCACCAAGGGCAACTACCTGACCCTGCAAGTGGGCAAGAACCCGATCATCGTGATCCGTGGCGCCGAAGGCGTGGTGCATGCGTTCCATAACGTGTGCCGCCACCGTGGCTCGCGCTTGTGCACCAGCGACAAGGGCAAGGTCGCCAAGCTCGTGTGTCACTACCACCAGTGGACCTACGAGCTGGACGGGCGCCTGCTGTTCGCCGGCACCGAGATGGGTGCCGACTTCGACATGAAGCAGTACGGCCTCAAGCCGGTGAATGTGAAGACCGCCGGCGGCTACATCTTCATCAGCCTGGCCGAGAACCCGCCGGCCATCGATGACTTCCTGTCGACGCTGAACCACTACATGGAACCCTACGACATGGAAAACACCAAGGTGGCGATCCAGACCACCTTGTTCGAAAAAGCCAACTGGAAACTGGTGCTGGAAAACAACCGCGAGTGCTACCACTGCAACGCGTCGCACCCGGAACTGTTGAAAACCCTGCTGGAATGGGACGACGTCACCGACCCACGCGCCGATCAGGCGTTCAAGGACCACGTGGCCGCCTCCGCTGCCGCCTGGGATGCCGAAAAGATCCCTTACGCCCACGCCAGCTTCGGCCTGCGTAACCGCATCGTACGCATGCCGCTGCTCAAGGGCACCGTGTCGATGACCCTCGATGGCAAGCAGGGCTGCGCCAAGCTCATGGGCCGCATCAAGAACCCCGATCTGGGCTCGATGCGCATCCTGCACCTGCCGCATTCGTGGAACCACTGCATGGGCGATCACATCATCGTATTCACTGTGTGGCCGATCAGCGCCCAGGAAACCATGGTCACCACCAAGTGGCTGGTGCACAAGGACGCCGTGGAAGGCGTGGACTACGACGTGGAGCGCATGCGCCAGGTGTGGGACGCCACCAACGACCAGGACCGTCGCCTGGCCGAGGAGAACCAGCGCGGGATCAACTCCACCGCCTACCAGCCCGGCCCGTACTCCAAGACCTATGAGTTCGGCGTGGTGAACTTCGTGGACTGGTACAGCGAGCGCATGTTGAACAACCTCGGCGCAGCGCCGGCGCCTTACCTGAAAGGCGTGGCTGCACACGAATAACCGATACCCACAGCTCAAAACTGTGGGAGGGGGCTTACCCCCTCCCACACTTGAACCTCACACTGCTTAATATTTGATCAACTCTCTCGCAGACCACTGCCAGCCTGCCCTCCAGCCTTTACCCAACAACTTATCCACAAAGCCACCCACAGCAATTGTGGGCAACTGCGCTATCCAACCAAAATTAATTGAAGAAAATCCGTGACTTATTCAAGTTGACGGTTCCAGCGACACATTGATCATTTATTGATCAAAACCCTACAAGCTATGTAGAACGTGACCTGTAGCGGTACGCAAACACCTTATCCACAGAACCGCCAACAGACTTTGGGGGCAACTTCGGCAGCGCTGTGGAAAACCGCGTCAAACCTTCATATACCAAGGGTTTCAGCTATATTCCTGGGGTTTAGCGGCAACTTGATCAATAAACAACCAGACGACGGAAAGCCTCTATTCATAAGGCCTGTAGCGGATAGCAAACATCTTATCCACAGAAGCGCCAACAGACTTTGGGGGCAACTCCAACCGCTGCTTCCTCCTTATCCACACAAAAAAGCACCAGAAAACCGTAAGTTAGCTTGGTCGTTTTTCGTACAGGAGCTTGCAAGCCTTGATTTACGGGGCGTGTGGATAACCACCAACACCTTATCCACAGCCAGGCTCACAGTGTTTGTGGGTAACCGCGCACCTGTACAAAAAACACCCAGCATCTACACTCACCCTTGCAGTCAATTCCATGGCCTGGGTTAACGCGGAAGTCCTTGGCAGCCTGATCGGGAGGAAGAACGGTGATGTGGCAGGGCAAGCCCAGCCATCACTGCGCCAAAGGTTTTACGCTGATTGAATTACTACTGACGCTGGCCCTGCTGGCCACGCTTGCGACAGTGGCTTATCCGCTGACAGCATTGATGGGTAAACGTGATCGAGAACTGGACCTGCAACGCTCGCTGCGGGAAATCCGGCGTGCGATCGATGCCTACAAAGACGCCAGTGACGATGGCCGCATTGAAAAGAGCATCACTGACAGCGGTTATCCACCCTCCCTGCACGTATTGGTCGAGGGGGTGACGGACAAGACCAACCTTCAGGGCAACAAACTCTATTTCCTGCGACGCATTCCCCGCGATCCCGTGTGCGAGTGCCCTGAACGTGCGCCCGCAGAAACCTGGCAACTGCGCAGCTACAAAAGCACTGCGGATAATCCACAAGAGGGAGAAGATGTATTCGACGTTTCATCCCGAAGCACCCGGGAGAGTTTGAATGGAACGTCATACAGCCAATGGTAATCGGGGTTTTACCCTGATTGAGTTGCTGGTGGTCATGGCGATCATCGCCACCCTCATGACCCTGGTCACCCCGCAGTACTTCCGCCAGCACACCAAGGCGCAGGAAACCGTGCTGCGCCACAACCTGTCCTCGATTCGCCAGGCCCTGGACCAATACCGCGAGGACCACGGCGCCAACCCCGATTCCCTGCAAGCCTTGGTCGACCGCCGCTACCTGCGCGAGGTCCCCATGGACCCGCTGACCGGCAGGCGTGACACCTGGCACCTGCAACCATCGGACGAACAAGGCCTGGGCGATGTGCGCAGCGGCGCGCCCGGCACCGACACCAACGGGAGCGCCTATGCCGGCTGGTAGACAACCCCAGCAGGGCTCGGTGTTCATGGGCATGTTGGTGACAGTGGCCGTGGTGGCCGTGATGCTGATGGAAGTCGGCACCCTGTGGTCCAGCGTGCTGCAGCGCGAACGCGAGCTGGAACTGCTGGCGCGGGGCAATGAGATTCGCCGGGCAATCGGGTTGTACTACGCGGCCGGCAGCACCTACCCCAAGTCCCTCGAAGACCTGGTGCTCGACCGTCGCCAACCGACCGTCAAGCGCTACCTGCGCCGTACCTATGCCGACCCGCTGACCGGCAGCGCCGAGTGGGGCGTGGTGGCCGGACCCGGTGAAACCATCATGGGCGTGTTCAGCACGGCCGAGGGCACGCCGTTCAAACAAGGTAACTTTTCAGTCATCAATCAGAGTTTTACAGGACAAGGCAGTTATCAAGGGTGGGTGTTTCTGTTTGGCCCTGGGCAGAACAACCCTGCAACCCGCGTCGCTCCCATGGGAGATCAACTGACCCGATGACGCTCACACACTCGACACACTGATCGTTCCAGCCGTTCGGAACTTGTTTATCTGAATTAAGGTGGATCAAGCATGAGTAACTTACAGCGCTTAACGAAATGGTTGTTGGCGGCGGTCTTGTTGGCACCGACGCTGGTCATGGCCCACGGTGCGGTGGACAAGCCCATCGCGCGGCAGGTCTATTGCAAGACGCTCCCGGATTTCTGGTCAGGAAGCCCCAGCGATAACGGCTGCGCAGCCCTGTCTGCAAAAAGTGGGCAGTATCCAGGCCAGCAATGGAACGAAGTGGCCCATTTGATCAAGGCACCTGGTTACAACGATCCGGAGATCGTCAAAAGAGAAGTGCCCGACGGCCAACTGTGCTCGGCGGCCGACAGTAAGAAAGATGGCCTGAACATTGTCTCGGATGACTGGCACCGTACTGACGTAACACCCTCCAACGGCATGATGGACGTGCGCATCATCGGTACGGCCCCGCACGTTCCCAGTTTTGTGAAGGTCTTTCTCACAAAACCGGGTTTTGACCCGACCCAGTCGCCGTTGACCTGGAATGACCTGACACTCATCCATTCCGAGCAATTCAGCGTCGCACAAACCAACTGGGGCAACGATCCTCCCACCATTTCCGGCGCTTCTGGGTACTTCAAGTTCCCTGTGCCGATTCCTTCGACGCAAACGGGCAAAGCCACGCTGTTCGTGCAGTGGCAACGTATCGATCCAGCGGGCGAAGGGTTCTATAACTGCAGTGACATCAACCTCATCGGTGCCGGGATCCCGGAGCAGTGGGTCAATCTTGGCCAATTCATCGATTCGATCATGAACACCCTTAAAGCCGGTGACTCGGTCCACTTTCGCATCCTCGATAACTCACCGGCGGCCAAGGAAGTGGTGGACATCACCCTGCCGATCAGCGCGAACAACCTGGACCCCAATATCTGGGGCAAGCAGTTGGCGGACAGGATCAATCCCACTATTGCCAAAGTGGGGGAGAAAAAGGGCAACACGATCGTATTCAACCCCACCGACTCCAGTGCCAACTCGGTCTACACCACCGCCAAGGGTTACAGCCGAGCGATGGCGATCATTGCCGGCGAAGACCCTGGCCCGGTCAATCCGGCGCAACCGGTGGCACGCATCACGGGGCCGAGCACATTGAAGTCGGGGCAAAGTTTTACGTTCAGCGGCGCGGGATCGTCAGGCAGCAACGGGCCCTTGCTCTATCTGTGGACAGTTCCAGGAATGGTGGGTGCACAGAATGGAGCGACCGTCAGCGGCACTGCCTACACCGTCACGCAAGAGACGAAATTCACAGCACAGCTGAAGGTTCGCGATCAGCAAAATGGCAAGACCGACCAGGCTGAGGTTGCCTTTACGGTCATGCCACCCGGAGGCGGTGAGGAATACCCAGCTTACAAAGAGGGCACGCCCTACAAAGCCGGCGACATCGTGAGCAATAACGGCAAAAACTATAAGTGCAAACCTCACCCCTACACCGCGTGGTGCGCAGGCGCCGCATGGGCGTACGCACCAGGGACGGGCACGGCCTGGGATCAGGCCTGGGAGGAAGCCCAATGACCCATTCAAAACCATATGCAGTTACTGGATAAGCATAAGAGCCAAACGTTATAGGGCGCCCCACGGCGCCTTATATCGAGCAACGCTACAGTTGAAGATGTTCTTGAATTGAAAAGGTTCTAACGCAGTCCTACCGGCGGTGCCCGCTTCACAGCGGGCCGGGAGAGTGAGACACAACCGCCGTACCTTGGCACTCCCAACAGGGTATTTCCATGCGTATTCATTCATTTATCCACAGCCCCCAGCGTGCCTTCACCTTGCTGGAACTGCTGGTCGTCCTGCTGATCATCGCCCTGCTCGCCGGCTACGTCGGCCCGAAGATGTTCGATCGCCTGGAACTGGCCAAGGTACAAACCGCCCAGGGCCAGATGAAAGCCCTTGCCGACGCCTTGAACCAGTACCGCCTGGACAACGGCAACTACCCCGACGAAACCCTCGGCCTCAACGCCCTCACCACCCGACCCGCCACCGCGAACCATTGGCAGGGCCCTTATGTGAAGACATTGCCGCCCGACCCTTGGGGCAACCCGTATCTCTACAAGAACCCCGGCACACCGCCCAACGATGCAGAAATCATCTGCCTGGGCCGTGACGGCAAGGCCGGCGGTGTGAACACCTACGCCGACATTGTGTACGGCCTTTGACATGCACACGCTGCGACTGGTCCTGACGCTGCTGTGCCTCGCGGGGACGGCACAGGCCAACTGCTGGCAACTGGCAGCCAGCCGCTACCACGTCGACCCGCTGTTGCTGTACGCCATCGCCAAGGTCGAATCCGGCCTCAACCCCAGCGCACGCAACCTCAACAGCGATGGCAGCCAGGATATCGGCCTGATGCAAATCAACAGCCGCCACTTGCCCGCACTGGCCCGGTTCGGCATCACCGAGCAGCACCTGATCACCCAGCCCTGCATCAGCGTCATGGTGGGTGCGTGGATTCTTGCCGGGTTTATCCGCGAGCAGGGTTATGGCTGGCAGGCCGTGGGCGCCTATAACGCCGGGGCCAAGCCGGACCGGGAAGCACGGCGCTCACGCTACGCCCTGGCGGTGTGGCGTTACTACGCGGTGTTGTTGCAACAGCGCCAACAACGGGCGGGGCAAATACCATGATCGACGTTGACGTGCGCATCATCCGTGACGGCCATGTGCAGACCCTGCGCCTGCAAGCCGTTGACGTCGCCCAGGCGCGCCAGCAACTGCAGGCCGACGGCGCCCAGGTCATCTCGCTGAAAGCCCGCCGCCCACTCAAACTGCCCAGCCGTCGCAGTACGTTCGCCCTGGGCCTGTTTATCCAGGAACTGGTAGTCCTGCTCGATGCCGGCCTGGTGCTGGTGGAAGCCGTGGAGACCCTGCGCGACAAGGCGCCCGCCGGCATCAACCGGCAGGTCATGAGCGATCTGCTCGCCTCAATGTATGAGGGCAACTCGCTGTCCAGGGCAATGCAGCTCAAGCCGCAGACCTTCCCGCCGCTGTTGATTGCCACGGTGGCGTCCTCGGAACACAGCGGCCAATTGGCCGTGGCCCTGCGCCGCTACCATCATTTTGAAGCCCACCTGGCAACCGTGAAGAAGCGCGTCAGCGGCGCCCTGATGTACCCCTTGGTGGTACTCAGCGTCGGCGCGTTGATCCTGCTGTTCCTGCTGTTCTTCGTGATCCCGCGCTTTGCCTCGGTGTTCGACGCCGTGGCCGACCTGCCGGCCACGGCGCGCTTCATGGTGTGGTGGGGCGCACTGGTAGACGCGCGCGGCATGGAGTTGTTGCTTGGCCTGGTGCTGGCGATTGCCGCGCTGGTGCTGTTGTTGCGCAGCGCCGGGTTCAAGCGCCGCATCGCCCAGCTGTTCTGGAAGATCCCCAGCCTGGGCGCCCAGCGCACGCTGTTTATCCTCGCGCGCTTTTATCGCACCGCCGGCATGTTGTTGATGGGCGGCATGCCGGTGGTCACTGCGGTGGAGCTGTCCGGTGCCCTGCTGCCCGTGGAACGCCAGGCGGACCTGCGCCAGGCCATGACCGACATCCAGGCCGGCCAACCACTGTCCACTGCCCTCGCCCGCCATCGATTGACCACCGCCGTCGCCGAACGCCTGTTACGCGTGGGTGAACAAAGCGGCGAGCTGGCGGCGATGTGCGAGCGCATCGCGCAGTTCCACGATGAAGCGCTGGAGCGCGCCATCGAGCTGTTCAGCAAAGTCTTCGAGCCCTTGTTGATGCTGGTGGTGGGCGGGCTGATCGGCCTGATCGTATTCATGTTGTACATGCCGATTTTCGAACTGGCAGGCTCCATCCAGGGGTAGCGCAATGAGCGAACAGACACGGCAATGGCAGGCCCTTGCAGAGCAACGCGGGCTGAGCTTGTCCAATTACCTGCTGGAGGTGCTGGAGAAGGCTCCCGACCAATTAAGCACCATCGCCCAGCCCCTGGGCCTGCTTGCCATCGCCCCGGAAAACCTCAGTGAACACTGGCGCTTCGACCTGCTGGCACTGCCCCAGGCGCTGATCCATAACGTGCTGCCTGTGGATAACCACGGCCAGCCGTGCCTGGTACTGGGAGACCCTTTCACCCTGGCCAGCCGGCACTGGCTGCAATCCTCGAAAACCTTGCGTCAACTGCCCCTGGCCATGAGCCTGCCCGGCGCGGTCAAGGCCCAGTTGAGCCTGGCCGAAGCCAGCCAACGGGTGATGCAACCTTTCGGTGAGGACGACGAGAATGCCCGCGTCGGCCAGGCCGCCCAGGAAATTTCCCTGAGCAGCATCGCTCGCGACGACAACCCGGTGGTGCGCCTGGTCAACTCCATGCTGTTCGACGCCCTGCAAAGCCGTGCCAGCGATGTCCATGTGGAAACCACCCCCCAGGGCCTGGTGATCAAGTACCGCATCGACGGCGTGTTGCAGCAGATGGGCCAGGCCAGCGGCATGGACATGGCCGAGCAGGCACTGTCGCGGATCAAGGTGTTGTCGGAGCTGGATATCGGCGAGCGGCGGGTACCCCAGGACGGGCGTTTCAAGATGAAAATCCAGGGTCGCGAAGTGGACTTTCGCGTGTCGATCATGCCCAGCATCCACGGTGAAGATGCGGTGCTGCGGATTCTCGACAAGTCCCAGCGCGGCGAGTCCCTGAGCCTGGAAACCCTGGGGTTGAACGCCGAGACCATCGCGCGCATCCGTGTATTGGCCGGCGAACCCTATGGCATGTTGCTGGTGACCGGCCCCACCGGCAGCGGCAAATCCACCACGCTGTATGCCGCCCTGTCGGAGACCAATACCGGCGAGAAAAAGATCATCACCATCGAAGACCCGGTGGAATACGAACTGCCCGGGGTCCTGCAAATCCCGGTGAACGACAAGAAGGGCCTGACCTTCGCCCGTGGCCTGCGCTCGATCCTGCGTCACGACCCGGACACCATCCTGGTGGGGGAAATACGCGACGGTGAAACGGCGGGCATTGCGGTGCAAGCGGCGTTGACCGGACACCTGGTGCTGTCGTCGGTGCACGCCAACAGCGCGTTCAGTGTGCTGGAGCGCTTTACCTACATGGACGTGGACCCGGCCAGCTTTGTCGAAGCCCTTAACGGCGTGGTCGCCCAGCGCCTGGTGCGGCGCATCTGCCCGGATTGCGGTACGGATGCCGACCCCGACCCCGACATCACCCACCTCGCCCAACTCGCCGAGGCTCAACTCCAACAGGGTCACTACCGCGTGGGCAAAGGCTGCGAGGCCTGCCGTCACACCGGCTATCGCGGCCGACTCGCCCTGGCCGAAGTGCTGACACTGACCGACAGCATCAAGGAGGGCCTGCTCAACCGCAGTTCAGCCTCCACCCTGCGCGAACTGGCCCGTGAAGCCGGCCACGTGTTTATCCGCGACATCGCCCTGGCCCACGCCGCCCAGGGCGACACCACGCTCAAGGAGATCCACCGTGTCATTTCCCTTTATTGAGCATGTGGTGTGGCTGCACAGCGACGGCGCCGAATGGGCCGCACGACCGCGCTGGCGCGGTGCGGCAGTATGGCGTGCGCAACAGGCTGGCGAACCATTGGCCGCCTGTGCCGAACTGCTGGAACAGGCGCCGCGCGGCCGCGTCGGGTTTCTGGACCGGGCCACGGTGCTGCTGGGCTTCCCCCATGTGCACTACCTGATGCTGGCGTGGCAAACCGGCGTGTACAGCCAGGCCGACTGGCAAGGCTTGGCCGAAGTGACCTTCAACCAACAGGCAGGCATCGACCCCGGACAGTGGCAAGTGCAAGTCGCCAACAGCACCTTTGGAGATGAACGCCTGGCGGTCGCGACACCACGGAATTTGCTGCAAGACCTGCGGGAGTTGTTCAAGCAACAGCACCTGCCGCTGGTGACATGCACGCCATTGTTGACGGCCGTGGCCCAACGGTACTGGCAGCAATTGCCTGACGATTGCGTGCTGGCGGTACCTGAGGCGCGAGGTCTCAGTTGCCTTTACCGGCAACACGGTGTGGCTCATCAAGTGTGCGTGCTGCAAACCCCACCCGGCAGCCCCTTGAGCGACAACCTGTTCACCGCCGACCTGCTGGCGCAGCGGCACGCGGCGGCCACATGGGTCGTCGCCAATCACCCCACTGAACATTGGCTGGGGCCACTGCATCCCTGGCTGGGGGAGCCGTTGGCATGATCGCTCAGCTGAAATCACAGCTCGTCGGTGCCTGGCGACAGCGGCAGGCGCCGGACGTCGACTTCCTGCACCCCAACGCCGTCTATCGGCCGCTGGTGAGTGCGTTGTGGCTGGGCGCCGCCGGGCTTGCCTTCATCACCTGGCAACACTGGCAGCGCATGGAGCATCAGCAGCAACAGACCGACGCTTTGGAGCAGCGCTTTATCGAATTGACACGTCGCCAGGAACAATTGATCCAGGCCGCCATTCGCTTGTCACCCCAGCAGAAACAACAACTGGCAGCCTTTTCCCGACAGCAGGACACGCCCTTCGCGCTGATGGACGCCGTGGCCCGGGCCTGGTCCGCGGAAGTCGCGCTGACGCGCGTGGAGGTCGACACCCAGGCCCGGCTGATTCACTTGGAGTTGGAAGCCAAGGTGCTGGGCGATGCCTTTCGCTTTGTCGAACGGCTCAAGGCCCAGCCAGGGGTGCACGTGAACCTGCAACAAAGCGCACGCAAGGCCAATGACCCGCAACACCCGGTGCAGGTCAAACTCGCGGTTGGTGCGGGGTAGTCGCCCATGGACGCACTGACCCGCCACCTCCCGCGCGTGCGCTGGCACTTGATGCAATGGCAACAGCGCCTGGGCTTTTGGGGGCTGCTGGCGCTGGGGCTGATGGCGGCAACGTTGCTGATCGAAGTCACAGTGATTCATCCGGCAGGCATTGCCGACAGCCTGCGGCGCCAGGAACTGGAGGCCGGTATCGCCGAGCAGCCCCAGGATGTGCAGGTGACCGAACCGGCCGTGGTCGAACGCCTGCCCAGTGCACAGGACTTCGCCCCACGTCTGGAAAAGCTGCTGGACGTCCTCACCCGGCGCGGCTTTATCATCGAACAGACCACCCTGGCCTACTCCGCGCCCGGCGACACCGGGCTGCAACGGCTGGACGTGGACATTCCCCTCGTCGGCCCCTACGCCTTGCTGCGCGATGCCCTGGTCGACGTCGCCAATGAGCCGGCCGTGCGCATCGAACGCCTGGCCCTGGAGCGCAAGGAAATCACCAGCGGCATGTTGAACATCAGCCTCAAGGTGAGTGTGCTGGGGGTGGTGGAATGACGCTGCCGCTGTATCTGCGCGTGCTGTTGCTGCTGACCTTGATCGGCTGCGGCTGGCTATTCTGGCAGGACACTGCGGCCCCCCCCACGCCCTCACCGGTGCCAGTGATCGCCCGCCCTGTGCAGGAGCCCTCGGCACCGGTCGCCGCACCTGCACCGGCGGTGGCCGAAGCCATCGACCTGTTTCCCGCCCAGACCTGGACACCTGCACCGCCGCCCATACCGGTCGACACCTCAACGCCAACGCCACCGCCCCTGCCCTTCACCGTGAGCGCGCAATGGCGCTACGAGAACCAGGCGAAAATCGTCGTGCTCAGCGGCAATGGCAGCCAGTACATCCTGTGCAACCGTTGCTCGGTACCCGGGCGCATCGTGCCCGGCAGGATGCTCGACGCGCACTACCGGCTGGACAAACTCACCGACACCGCCGTGGTGCTGACCTACATGCCCCTCAGGCATGTCAGCACCTTGCGGCTGGACACTCACTGACCGGCGCAGGACACGATCATGGCCATACGCACGTGGATACCCTTGAGCCTCGCCGTGGCCCTGCTCAGCGCCTGCCAGACCCAGCGGGCGATCAAGGAGAGCGACGAGTTGCGCCAGAAGGGCGACATCATCCGCTCGGTCGAAGTGCTGCAAGCCGAAGCCAGACAGGCCCCCGACGATGTGCAACTGCGCACCGCCAACTTCAGCAAGCTGGAATTGCTGGTGGCCCAATACAGCCGCGAAGCCAGCACCGCGTTGATGCGTGGCGACGATGCCGCTGCCATCCGCGCCCTGGAAACCATCCTCAAATACGACCCCAGCAACCTCGGCGCGCGCCAGGAAATCCAGAGCATCCAGGCGATGAAACAGCTGCGCCCGCAACTGGCCCAGGCCTACGAGATGAAGCGCTCCAACCCGGTGGAGGCGCTCAACCTGGTGCGCCGGATCATCGCGCAAAAGCCCAACTACCGAGAGGCCCTGGACTTTCGCAATGCCCTGACCCGTGAACTGGTGAGCGCCGATTACCTCAGCGCCGACCTCTCCGAGGCCATGCGCAAACCCCTGAGCCTGGAGTTCAGCGCCCAAAGCCTGACCACGATTTTCGAGACCATTGCGCGCCTGTCGGGGGTCAACTTCGTCATCGACAAGGACGTCAATCCCAGCGCCTCGGCGAGCATGACCGCGAGCCGAACCACCGCCGAAGACGCGCTGAACCTGCTGCTGACCACCCAGGGGCTGGACAAGAAGGTCCTCAACGCCAACACCCTCCTGGTTTATCCCCGCCGCCCGGACAAGGAACGGGAATACCGCGAGTTGGCCGTGCGCACCTTCTACCTCAGCCATGGCGACCCCAAGGTCATCGCCGCCGAGATCAAACAGGTGCTCAAGCCCAAGGAGGTGCTGGTGGACGAACGCCTGAACGCAGTGATCGTGCGCGATGGCCTGGACACCCTGAGCGCCGTGGAAAAACTGGTGGAAGCCATTGATATCGCACAATCGGAAGTGACCATCGACATCCAGGTGCTGGAGGTCAGCCTGACCGACGAGTTGAACCTGGGCATCCAGTACCCGGAGAGCATCGGCCTGTCCGTGGGCAACCTGGCCAACGTGCCTGCCGGGCTGGCAGGCATCCCGCTCAGCGCATTGCGCGGGATCAATGGCGACAACATCCTGCTCGACGCGGGCAGTACTTCGGCGCGCATCAATATGCTGCAACGCAGCGGCAACACCGTCACCCTGGCCAACCCCAGGGTGCGGGTGCGCAACCGCGAAGAAGCCCAGGTAAACATCGGCGACAAGATCCCGGTGGTGACCACCACCACCGCCAACCAGATCACCACCTCGTCGGTGTCTTACCAGGACGTGGGGTTGCAGATCACGGTCAAGCCGAATATCAGCCTGAGCGATGAGGTGAACCTGGAGCTGAACGTGGAAATGAGCCATATCACCAAGCGTATTCCCGGCTCGGAAAACGTACCGGCCACCTTCGAACTCGGCTCACGGGCCACCAAGACCCTGCTGACCGCGCGCAACAATGAAACCCAGATCGTCTCGGGGCTGATCCGTACGGCGGACGTCGACGAGGGCTCGGGGCTGCCATGGTTGAGCCAGATCCCGTGGATCGGCAAGAAGCTGTTCGGCACCAACCAGAATACCCAGCAGAAGACTGAGATCATTCTGCTGCTGACCCCGAGGATCGAACGCAACCTGGACCTGCCGATTGCCCAGATCAGCACCTTCCACAGCGGCACCGAGGCGCGCAGTTCGACCCAGGGCATGATCCTGCGCGACACCACCGATAAAATGATCCTCAAGCCGATTGGCGGTGACCCCACGCCGGCGCTGCCCCCGCCGATGCAACAGCCGGATGCCACCTGGCAACCCCTGCCGCCCCCGCTGCCGGATCTGGTGCCCAAGCCTGCGCCCGAACCTGCGCCCCAATGAAGATCCAATGTGGGAGGGGGCTTGCCCCCGATTGCAATGTGTCAGTCTCAGCATCTTTAACTGAAGCACCGCTATCGGGGGCAAGCCCCCTCCCACCTTGGTTTTGCAGTGTTAGTGGGTTAACGCACGACGCCTTCTTCGATCAGCAACTTGAGAATGGCTTGGGCGCCCTCCTCGGCGCTCACACCTTTGAGCACCTGCCCACCGCCACCACTGGCCTTGGCGGTGGCGGCTTTCATGCGGTCGGCGCCGCTCTTGGCCTTGATCACCTTGAGGCGCTTGGGCCGGGGCTTGGCCGGTTGCAGCACGGCGCCTGTGAATAGCGCGTCCTGCTCGACTTCCACTTCGTGGGCCGCCAATTCACCGCGTTGTGCCGGACCGTAGGCGCTTTGCCGAGGTTTTGGCGCGGCGTTATCCACCGTCGCCAGAAACGGCAGGCGCACCTTCAAGCGCCTGCGCTGCCCACGGGGCAAGGCTTGCAGCACATGGGCCACACCGCCGTCGATAGACTCCACCTCGGCCAGCCCGACAATCAGCGGCCAGCCCAATTGCTCGGCCAACAGGAACGGCAACATGCCCGAGCCTTCACCGGTTTCGGCCTGGCTGCCGGCAAGCACCACCTGGGCACCGGCGTGGCGCAGGTACTCGCCGAGCACCGGCAACGCATCGCTGCCCTCCGGTTGTTCCAGCACGTGCAACTGCGGCAGGCCCATACCCAGGTAGCTGCGCAGGGTCGGTTCGGCGATGTTACCGGCGTGCAGCACCTGCAACTTATCCCCAGCCATCTGCAGACCCAGTTCGACGGCGCGCGCATCCTGTTCGGCGCGGCGTGGCCGGCCGGAGGTGGGGTGGGCGCCGATGGACACCAGGCTGATTACATTCGTGGTCATGGTCATGTCCTCAAGCCGCATCGCGCTTGGCGCCGTTGCGGTAGGCCTCGACCGCAGCGATCAAGGCTTGCAGAATCGCGGCGCTTTCGCCGATCACCGACAGGTCGGCACGCTTGATCATGTCGCAGCCCGGGTCGAGGTTGATCGCCACTACCTTGTCGCAGGCACCAATGCCTTGCAGGTGCTGGATCGCCCCGGAAATCCCCACGGCCACATACACCCGCGCCGTCACCCAGGTACCGCTGGCGCCGACCTGGCGATCACGGGCCATGAATCCATCGTCCACCGCCACCCGCGAGGCGCCTTCGGTGGCCCCCAATGCCGCGGCGGTCTGGTGGAACAGAGCCCAGTCCTTCACGCCGTTGCCGCCAGAGAAAATAAACTCGGCCTCGGCCATGGGAATCGCCGCCGGGTCCACCGCCACCGCGCCGAGATCCTCGATACGCGGCAGGCTGCGCGCCAGGCTTGTGGATAACTCCACAGGCAGCACTTCATGGCGTGTGTCGCTGACCGGATCGGCGCATTCGGCGGCGGCCAGAATCAGGCGTGGCAGCGGCCGCGCCAAGTCTTCCCGGCCCGCACCGGCGCGGCCGATGCACTCGTCGCCCTTGATCTGCCAGACGCGAGTGGCCGGGCGCTCCTTGAGACTGGCGGCAAAGCGCCGACCCAACTCGCCACCACCACTGCGGCTGTCGGGCAGCAACCAGTGGCGCGGGTTGAACTGGTTATCCACAGCCCGCAGGCCTTGGACACGTTGCTCCGGTGAATAACCGTCGAATTCGTGGCCGTCGAGCACCAGCAGGCGATCGACACCGGCCGTGGCAAACGCGCTTTCCTTGTGCTCGCCAAACACCACCGCCAACACCGCACCGTCGCTGCCGGCGAGTTGTCGCGCCAGGCCGAGCAGGTCGCGGTCGTGGCTGCTCAAGCGGCCGCCGACCATGTCCGGCACTACGTTGATGTAGAACGCGGGCGCAGGCACCTGATGCAGCGGCAACTGCACTTCAATCGCCGCCGTACGCTTGGCCGCACCGCCCTGCTGGGCACCGCTGCGGTCGATGCGCTTGATGCCGTTGGGGCCGATAAAACCGACACCATGCACGTTCTTGCGGAGGATGCCGTTAGGCCCCATCCAGCTGTGTTGCAGCGGCTGCATCGCCGCATGCAGCGGGTGCAGACGGTTACGGGCGATCCATTCGGCCCGTGGGTCGCGGCGGATAATGTCGCTCATCAGTGCACCTCCGCAGGTTCACGCTTGTTGGGAGCTTTGGCCGGTGCGACGTCTTCCAGCAAAGCATCGGCCACCAGCTCGGCGATGTCCTTGATCAACGGGCGCGGTTCAACCACACCTTCGAGCATCGCCGTGCACTGCGGGCAACCCACCGCCACCAGCTCGGCACCGGTCTCGCGGATGTCCTCCATGCGCATATCGGGGATACGTTGCTTGCCGGGGATGTCGGTAATCGGCGCGCCGCCACCGCCGCCGCAGCAGCGTGAGCGGAAACCGGAACGCTGCATCTCCTTGACCTCGATACCCAACGCTCGCAGCACTTGGCGTGGCGCCTCGTATTCGCCGTTGTAGCGGCCCAGGTAGCACGGGTCGTGGTAGGTCACGCTGTTGCCTTTGTGCTGGCCCAGGTTCAGCGCGCCTTCGCCGATCAGCTCGGCCATGAAGGTGCTGTGGTGCTGCACAAGATAGTTGCCGTTGAAGGCGCCGTATTCGTTTTTCAGCACATGGAAACTGTGGGGGTCGCAGGTGACGATGCGCTTGAAGCTGTACTTGGCCAGCGTCTGGATATTGCGCGAGGCCAGCAGCTGGAACGTCGCTTCATCGCCCAAGCGTCGCGCCACGTCACCGCTGTCGCGTTCTTCCAGGCCGAGCACCGCGAAGTCGACCTTGGCCGCTTTCAGTACTTTGACGAATGCGCGCAGGGTGCGCTGGTTGCGCATGTCGAAGGCACCGTCGCCGACCCAGAACAGCACGTCGGCACTGCCTTTTTCGCTGAGCAGTGGCAGGTTCAGATCCGCCGCCCAGTTCAGGCGGCCGCCCGGGGCAAAACCACCGGGGTTGTCGGTGGCGATCAGGTTTTCCAGGACTTCGGCGCCCTTGTTCGGCGTCGCGCCTTTTTCCAGGGTGAGATGGCGGCGCATGTCGACGATGGCGTCGACGTGCTCGATCATCATCGGGCACTCTTCCACGCAGGCACGGCAGGTGGTGCACGACCACAGGGTCTCGGCGTCCACCAGGCCGTTGACGATCGGCTGGTGCGGGTTGCCGCTGTGCTCGCCAATCGGTTTACCTGGATAAGGGCTGCCGGCGAACTTGGCATCGGTGCCGCCGGCCAGGCCGACCACCATGTCCTGGATCAGCTTTTTCGGGTTCAGCGGCTGGCCGGCGGCGAAGGCCGGGCACGCTGCTTCGCACTTGCCGCACTGCACGCAGGCGTCGAAACCGAGCAGTTGGTTCCAGGTGAAATCCTTGGGTTTTTCCACGCCCAGGGGCGCGCTCTTGTCGCTCAGGTCCAGCGGTTTCAAACCCGTGGAACGACCACCGCCAAAGCGTTCGGCGCGACGGTGCCAGGCCAGGTGCAGGGCACCGGCGAAGGCGTGCTTCATCGGGCCGCCCCAGGTCATGCCGAAGAACATCTCGGACACGCCCCACAGCACACCCACACTCAGCAGCGCGGCCAGCAGCCAGCCACCGAAGTCGGCGGGCAGGATCCCCGCCACCGGCAGCGTCACCAGGAAGAAACTCACCGAGAACGCCATCAGGCTTTTCGGCAGGCGCATCCACGGGCCCTTGGACAGGCGCGACGGTGGATTGCGCCGCCGCAGGTAAACGAAGGTGGCGCCGACAAACATCAACACCGACGCCAGCAGCAAGGCGTAGCCGAGGAGACGGTTATGCAGGCCGAGGCCGTGCACCAGGATCGCCAGCAGCGCCGACAGCACAAAGCCCAGGGCCGTGGCGACGTGGGTGTTGGCGATGTATTTGTCGCGGGCGACCACGTGGTGCAGGTCGACCATGTAGCGCTTGGGCATGGCCAGCAGGCCGCCCAGCAGGTCGACCTTGGAGGCACGGCCACGGCGCCACATGTTCACCCGGCGCAGGGCGCCGAGGACGGCGAGGCCCAGGGCGGCGAATAAGAGAATAGGCAGCAAGGTGTTCAACATGGTGAAGCTCCCACAGACCGCACAGGTCTACTGTGAAACTGGCCCGAATGTGGGAGGGGGCTTGCTCCCGATGGCGGACTGTCAGTTGGTACAGTTGTCGCTGAACCACCGCTATCGGGGGCAAGCCCCCTCCCACATTTGACCGTGTTCACCTCATCAAAAGTCTTTGCACAGGCGCAGGGCGTCATAGATGGCAGCGTGGGTATTACGCTGCGCCACACAGTCACCGATACGGAACAGCAAGTACCCCTCGCCCGCCTCGCTCAAGCATGGCTGCGGCTTGATCGCGAACAGCGCTTCGACGTCGATCTGGCCCTTGTTGCGCGAACCTTCCTTGAGCCCGTAGTAAATGGCTTCGTCCGGACGCACGCCGTTTTCGACCACCACCTGATCCACCACCCGCTCCTCTTTGGCGCCGGTGTATTCGTTCTCGAGCACCGCCACCAGCTTGTCGCCCTCGCGGTAGACCTTTTCCAGCATCATGTCGCCGGTCATGATCACTTCCTTGGGGTACATGCTGCGGTAGTAGGTCGGGAACGACGTACCGCCGATGGCTACGCCCGGCTTGATGTCATCGGTGACGATTTCCACCTGGCAGCCTTTGTCGGCCAGGAAGTCCGCCACCGACATGCCGGTGAATTCGCAAATGGTGTCGTACACCAGCACGTTCTTGCCCGGCGCGACTTTGCCGTCGAGCACGTCCCAGCTGCTCACCACCAGGCCTTCGGCGGCACCCCAGTGTTCGTTCTGTTCGATAAACGGATGCCCGCCGACCGCCAGCACCACCACGTCCGGACGCAGGTCCAGGATGGTCTCGGCATCGGCGGCCACGCCCAGGCGCAGGTCGACTTTCAAGCGCGCCAGCTCCAGCTGGAACCAGCGGGTGATACCGGCGATCTGGTCGCGTTGCGGCGCTTTGGAGGCGGTGGTGATTTGCCCGCCGATAAATTCTTTCTTCTCGAACAGGGTCACGTCGTGGCCACGTTCGGCGGCCACCCGCGCGGCTTCCATCCCGGCAGGGCCGGCACCGACTACCACCACCTTGCGTTTCGGCCCGGTGGACTTCTCGATGATATGCGGCACGCCCATGTATTCACGGGAGGTCGCGGCATTCTGGATGCACAGCACGTCCAGGCCCTGGTACTGGCGGTCGATGCAATAGTTGGCACCGACGCACTGCTTGATCTGGTCGATCTGGCCCATCTTGATCTTGGCGATCAGGTGCGGGTCGGCGATGTGCGCACGGGTCATGCCGACCATGTCCACATAGCCGCCTTCCAGAATGCGCGTGGCCTGGTTCGGGTCCTTGATGTTCTGTGCGTGCAGCACCGGAACCTTGACCACTTCCTTGATCCCGGCCGCCAGGTGCAGGAACGGCTCCGGCGGATAACTCATGTTGGGGATCACGTTGGCCAGGGTGTTGTGGGTGTCGCAACCCGAGCCCACCACGCCGATGAAATCGAGCATGCCGGTGTCGTCGTAGTACTTGGCGATCTGCTTCATGTCTTCGTGGGACAGGCCGTCCGGGTGGAACTCGTCACCGCACAGGCGCATGCCCACGCAGAAGTCGTCACCGACTTCGGCACGCACGGCTTTCAACACTTCCAGGCCGAACTTCATGCGGCCTTCGAAGGTGCCGCCCCACTCGTCGGTACGCTTGTTGACCCGTGGGCTCCAGAACTGGTCGATCATGTGCTGGTGCACGGCGGACAGTTCCACACCGTCCAGGCCACCGGCCTTGGCGCGCTTGGCGGCGCTGGCGTAGTTGCCGATCACGCGCCAGATCTCTTCCGGTTCGATGGTCTTGCACGTGGCACGGTGCACCGGCTCACGCACGCCGGACGGCGACATCAGGGTCGGCCAGTTAAAGCCATCCCAACGGGAGCGACGGCCCATGTGGGTAATCTGGATCATGATCTTGGCGCCATGCTTATGCATGGCATCCGCCAGGTTCTGGAAGTGCGGGATGATGCGGTCGGTGGACAGGTTCACCGAGCTCCACCATTCCTGGGGGCTGTCGATGGCAACCACCGAGGAACCGCCGCAGATCGCCAGGCCGATACCGCCCTTGGCTTTTTCTTCGTAGTACTTCACATAGCGGTCGGTGGTCATGCCGCCGTCGGTGGCATACACCTCGGCGTGGGCGGTACTGAGCACGCGGTTGCGGATGGTCAGTTTGCCGATCTGGATCGGCTGGAACATTGCTTCGAAAGCCATGGCACGGTCCTCGGCTTACAACGGCTTGACGGTGAACAAGCCGTCATCGTGGCCCTCTTCGGAGCCTCCGTAGACTTGTTCGGCCACGGTGCGGATCTGGCTGCCACGGGCTTGCAGAATCTGGTCCATGGCGCCGGCAAACCAACCGGTGAACATGTAGTCGACTTTGCGCCCGACCTTGCCGTACACATAGACGAAGGCCGAGTGTTCGAGCTTGACGCTGGCGGTGCCTTTATCCAGGTCGATGTCCTGGATCTTGAACAGGCCCCAGCCGCGTTGCGACAGGCGCTTCATGTAGTGCTCGAACACCGCGACGCCTTCCAGGCCGTGGCATTCGGCTTCTTTTTCACACCAGTGCCAGGCGGACTTGTAGCCGGCCTTGTAGAGGATTTCGGCGTAGGCGTCGGCGCCCAGCACCTCTTCGATGCCCATGTGGTTGTTGACGAAGAAATGGCGCGGCACGTACAGCATCGGCAGGGCGTCGGACGTCCAGACACCGGTTTCGCTGTCGACTTCAATAGGCAATTGCGGGGCGATCTTGGCCATGGAAACTTAACTCCAGAAAAATTCGTTGTGATGTTGCCCGTGGGTGCTTGGCTTATTCGCCCCAAACGTCCTTCAAGACGTTGACCCAGTTCTCGCCCATGATCTTGCGCACCACACGCTCGGGGTGGCCGCGCTTGAGCAGGGTCTCTGTCAGGTTGGGGAACTCGCCGACGGTGCGGATGCCCAGCGGGTTGATGATCTTGCCGAAGCTGGTCAGGCGGCGGGCGTAGCCCTTGTCATGGGTCAGCATTTCAAAGAAATCCTGGCCATGGCCCTGGGTGAAGTCGGTGCCGATGCCGATGGCGTCCTCGCCGACGATATTCATGGTGTATTCGATGGCTTCGGCGTAGTCGTCGATGGTCGAATCGATGCCCTTGGCCAGGAACGGCGCGAACATGGTCACGCCGACAAAGCCGCCGTGGTCGGCGATGAACTTCAGCTCTTCATCGGACTTGTTGCGCGGGTGTTCTTTAAGGCCGGACGGCAGGCAGTGGGAGTAGCACACCGGTTTTTTCGATTCGAGGATGACTTCTTCGCTGGTCTTGGAGCCGACGTGGGACAGGTCGCACATGATGCCGACGCGGTTCATCTCGGCGACGATCTCGCGCCCGAAGCCCGACAGGCCGCCGTCGCGCTCGTAGCAACCGGTGCCGACCAGATTCTGGGTGTTGTAGCACATCTGCACCACACCGACGCCGAGCTGCTTGAAGATCTCCACATACCCGAGCTGGTCTTCAAATGCATGGGCGTTCTGGAAGCCGAAGATGATGCCGGTCTTGCCCTGTTCCTTGGCCTTGCGGATGTCGGCGGTGGTTTTCACCGGAATCACCAGGTCGCTGTTCTCGCGGATCAGGGTCTGGCTGGCGACGATGTTGTTGATCGTGGCCTGGAACCCTTCCCACACCGACACGGTGCAGTTCGCGGCGGTGAGGCCACCTTTGCGCATGTCCTCGAACAGGTCGCGGTTCCACTTGGCAATGATCAGCCCGTCGATAACGATGCTGTCGGCGTGCAATTCGGCTGGGCTCATCAGGCGTCCCCTTATTGGCGATTCATGCGCCGAATCGTCTGCCGGCGCTTTGGGGCCAGCATATGCCCAGGGGCCGACCGAGCCGGGTGCAAAAACGACAGGGGAATTGCCGAAAGCGTCAATCCACGACAAAGGCTGTTAAGAGGTGTCTGACTGGCGGCTGTTATTTGTCTTACGCTTGAGCCAGAATTCCCGCATCACCTGATATGAGACGGCGCAATGAAATCGATTTTCCTGGCTTTGGCACTCATCGCAACCGGCGTCCACGCAGCCGAAGACACCGACAGCACGCCGTGCGATGGCATCGAAAACGACAAGCAAACCCTGGAATGCGCCACCTACAACAAAACCACTGCCGAGCAATTGCTCAAGGATAATTATCAGGGCCTGCTGGAACGCATGCATTCCACCTATGGCAGCGACAAGACCAAACTCGCCGACATTACCGCTCGTCTGAAGGATGCCCAGCAGAAATGGGAAAAACTGCGTGACGCCGATTGCGCGGTGGACACCTTTCCAGCGGTGACGGGCACCAAGGCCTATGCGATTGCACAGAATGATTGCCTGGCGCGGATGAGCGATGAGCGCTCGGAGTTTTTGGAGTCGATTGGCCAGGAGTAAGTGCCACTCCCGCAGCCGGAGCGCGGGAGCGACAGGCAGTCATCACTCCATGAACGGCGATTTGAAAGGGCTTTTCGTCAATGGTCGACTTGGCGCATAGCTGTAGCCTAACTTAGCAATATCCATCACTTCGCTGATGCGCCGACTCCAGGGCTTGAGCACATCCTCATAGTTGTGCCCGGGCGGGCCTTGCTCCATAGGGCAGTAATGCGGGGCAAGATCCGGCTCATCCAGCATTTTCTGCGCCTGCCAATCCGCCCAGATTTTGTCGACGAAGCAGTGATGCAGGAAAAATACCGGATCATCCGGTGACGTCATGGGCAACATATTCCCCCCCACCCAAAGATGTACGCGGTTATGCAATTGCGAGCCAAGCGTAACGACGTTCGGATCTCCACGCCGGACGATCCAGCCTTCCAGGCGGTTTCTGAACCCTCGGGTGAACGGGCTCGAGTTATAGTTCGGTTCGTCATACAACGCCTCGCCCATAGCTATTCTCAAATCGTCTTCGGTGGGTAGTGAGCCGATCACTGTTCCGAACTGACGCTTTAACCCAGGCCCAGGCAAGCCTTCGTTCGGGTAGGACGGCACGTTCCAGTTCCCGAATTTATGGGCGAAGACCCCATCCTGCACCCGAAACTCATCAGTAGCATCGCCATCGCCACCCAGGAAGCTCTGGTCCCACACGGGTGAGCGCTCAGGAGCGGCCGCGTCCAGGGTCCAGTTCCAATAGGGCAGCGTAATACCTGGCTTGATGGATTGAAGTTCCGCCTCAAACTGCATCAGCATTTCACGATGCCACGGCAAGAATGCCGGTCCCCGGTGAGCACCATTACGGTAGTTAGGGTCTCGAGGTTCATTCGGATAGACCGTGGGCACCATGACTTCATGATGCCAATGAACATATTTGTCATAAGCACCGCTTTTTTTCATCGCCAGTAACGTCATTGTGAATTCGAGCTTCTCCGCCACCGTCAGTGATCGGATTTCCTTGCGAATGTTCATTACATAACTCCCTTATCGGAAAGCCATCGAACAACCTGAGAGCCAACGATTGGCTCACGCAGGAAAATCTACGAGCATCATGGCAACGCGGTCTACTGTCAGAAATAACAGGTCAGACCTACTTTACGACCGGTGGTCTCGCGCCCGCGCCAACCCTGGTAATCTTTCGCCCCCCCACATTTACCAAGGCAACGTTATGACTCTCTGCGGCATCGAAATCAAAGGCAGCGAAGCCATCATCGCCGTCGCTTCCCTTGGCGATCAGGCGCTGACCCACGTCGCCCTGGCCACCAAGAAAATCGCCCTCGAAGACGACGATGAAGCGGCCAACGTCAAAGCGTTCGCCGCCCAGGTGAAAGCGTTCGTGCAGGAAAATGCGATCGAACGCATCGTCATCAAGAAGCGCAGCAAGAAAGGTGAATTCGCCGGGGGCCCGACCACCTTCAAGATTGAAGGGGTGTTTCAGTTGCTCGATGGGGTTGAAGTGACGTTACTGTCGCCGCAGACCATCAACGCCCAGAACAAGAAGCACAACTTCGAACTGCCAGCGACGCTGAACAAATATCAGCATGAAGCGTTCAAGGCGGCCTGCTCAAGCCTGATGAAAAAGTAATCCGCATCAACGTCTGACGCACTGTTCCAACCCATGACCGCCGCCTTCGTATTCGGGGCCGTAATAATATTTGGTGAAAGCGAGTTTACCTTCCGGTGTTGGAACAACTTGAGCAACACCGACTCCATAATCTTTCAGTGCCGGGTCGGTATGTGCAAAGTAAATCGCCAGCGTATCCGAGGTGCCAGCGGCGAAACCGTTATAGCGGGAGTTGTCTTCCAACGTCAGGGTGAAGATATAGGCGCCGTACTTGCCGGTACTTTGCCTGGCGTTGAGCTGCATATCGACAACCCCCTTGAAGGCGCCGATATGGCTATCACGACCAGTACACTCATAACGCCCGCTGTAATCGGCACCCGTGAAGGGGACGGAGGCGGGGGCCTTGGCAGCCCAGGCGGGGGCAGATGCAAAAGTAATGACAGCAAGCATTTTCCTGAACATACGGACCTCTTGTCGCTTAACTTAAGTAGTGAAGTGCGAACTTTAAATATCAGTTGATTAATGGTTAGTTTGGGTGTCAGCCGCAATGGACTTTTACATTAGCAGCCCCTCTACCCACGACATAGCCGACACCACAGAAAAGGATAATCCCTACATCAGATCCGCCCCTGTCAAAACACTCGACATAACAATGAAACTTGCTCAGGGCACTCCACTGGTCTGAAGCGAACCTTGAGTTTCACGCACTCACCTAGGCTGAAATCACTGTTCATTCGAGCAGTGACAAGCAACCTATTGCGAGCAATTCAAGGAGATGATCATGGCATGGTTCCCATCCCTGGCTGCCCTGGGAGGCAGCAGTGGCACACGTACAATGGCCGGTCCGCAAACGATAGGCCAACTCAAGTCAGGTACTTCACGCCTGGTGGACGCTTACCCTTATGACTACGCAAGTATCCTTCGTGCCTCCAGCCCCGAATCTGGCTGGCTGGCCCAGCCTCTGGAGGGTGTAGAGAAAGACGCGCGTGTCGTAATCATTGGCGCAGGCATGTCCGGGTTGCTGACGGCAAGAGAGCTGCTGCGCGCAGGCTTGAATGTGGTGTTGTACGAACGCAACCAGCTGGAACAGGTCGATGACGACTGGCACCGCTATATCCATGGCCGCACATGCAGTTTCGTGCGCAAGCTGGAAGCCGACACAGTGTGTGAACTGGGAGCCATGAGGTTCCCCGCGAAGGCCAAGGTCACCTGGGAAGTATTCGGGGACATCCTGGGAGATGACACATTACTCCAACTGTTCCCCAACCCAGGCCTGGTACCCACTGTCCTGTGCCAGGACGGTATCGCCCATCGGTGGTTGGCAGGCAGCATGCAAGCGCCCGACCTGCCCCCACAGTTCATCAAAGTCTCCGCCGATGTGCGCGATGCCATCAACGACATACAAGGCGGCGGCTCCAACATTCTCCAAATTCTGCGGTTGCTTGAACAACCCCGGCTGTCCGCTGAAGAAGAAAACCGCATCCAGGCGTTCTGGACGGCGATGATCGAGCGCTTCGACAAACTGGACCTGGGCACCTGGCTGCTTGGCAACGTAGCGGAGCCCAAGGGCTGGACGCCAGAACAGTTGGCAATCTTCGTCAACGTAGGCTTCGGCACGGGCGGCATGGGCAGCATGTTTTCCATGGGGTTCCTGGAGATGCTGCGAATCTGGCTGTGGGATTACCTGGATGAATATGCTCTGCCGGCAGGCATTGGCTCGGGCATGATCGCGCATGCCATCCTGAAAAAGCTCAGGGACGAATTCGGCCCAGCCGGCAAGAACACCTTTACCGTGCATGAACGCCATGAGGTACAGGAAATGGGAGTCTTCGTATCGGCCGACGGAGGGTCAGCCCAAGCCGGCCTGCTGGTACGCAACCTCAACAAAGAAGGGGTAGAAGGCGTCGCATTGGTACCGGTGAACACCGACCATATCGTTGCTGCCATACCTCATACGGCCCTGCTGACGATGATGTCGCTGGCCAGTGAACTGAGCTATCCGCGTAACGGCTTACGGGTAGAAATCCCGATCAATGGCATACCTCACGCCTTTCATAGCTACTTCGACAAAGCCTGGCCTTCGGCAATCTATAAAAGCCATATAGCGCCACTGAAAAACGCCTTGGCGCGGCTCAATATGATGAACGCCAGCAAGTCGTTTTATGTCGTTCCCCAAGCGCCATGGGCACAGGGCTCAACACTGGCCAGCACTTGGACGCACATCGACGGCAGGCCCATACGCTGCCTGATGAGCGAGGGCTGGACCCGCGCCAGCTACTTCATCCCGGCAATCGCGGAGGATCGGCCCGGCCCTGTTGCCGTATTGCTTTCGTACACGTGGAACCTGGACTCAATCATGGCACGCAGCGTGCTGGATATAGCACCCTCCCGGGAAAATGGCACGCTGGGCATTGCTGATTTCACTGAAAGCCCGGCCTGGTTCGGGCCTGGATTTCCCCAGGAGTGGTGGCGAAGCTACAGGGCATGGGCCAGCGTACTACCTTATGTACAGAACCCGACCCGCCAGGTTCGCACCACGGTGTACTTCCACTCTTTGTTGGGTAACAGGCAAGACGACCCCAATGCCATCGGCATCGACTGGCAAGATCAGATCGGTACAGGTGGGTTCAAGCTCGACGCACCTGGAGACTTCGCGACTTCCAATGCGTTGTGCAACCTGTACCTGTTCACCCAGGACCCCGCATTCAACTCACAGGCAAGGGACCGAGTCTATCGGCAAATATTCCTGTCTTCGGACAGCGCCAGTAACTATCCAGGTTGGTGTGAAGGGGCCTTTATGTCCGGGATGAATGCCGCCATCGGTGTATTGGCGAGTATCAATCAGGACAAACTCAAACCCGAGCCTGCACAGTTGCTGCAGGGCAATCCTCTGGCGGCCGTCAATCGACTGGTCCCCCTCAAGCCTTACGTCAGACAGCCGTAGCACACTTTTCGAATGGGATTAACGTCATGAAGGTTGTCGCTGAAGTGAGTAGTAGCCCCCACCACGCTAGCTTTTCCCTACGCCGTATCGAATAAGCCAAACCAGTCTTTGGGCTGGTTTGGCTTTTCTGTCCTCCTACCTGCTGGCCGCAATACCGGCCGCCTTGCTTCGTTTGACATGGCGCAGCCACTCGCCGAACGATTTGTCTTCGAGCGCATACCCGCCACGACTCGACTTCCACACCAACTCCTTGTCGCGCAAGGCATCGATGCAGGCCTGGACGGTCTGGGTGCCCGGCACCACGTCACTGCCCATGGCTTCCAGCGCCTTGCTGACAGCCGTGAGGGTGCTGTCGGTGAAGGGGGCGAAGGGTTCGTTGTTCTGGGAACGCTCCACCATCACCTCCAGCACGGCGCGCTGCGGGATAGTCAGGGCATTCCAGGCGCTTTCGAACTCGGTCCATACACCTGCGCGCAGCAGTTCGGCGCGACTGTGCAGCAATTGGCCCAGATTGCTCGCCTCGCCCAGTTCCAACGCGACTTCACCGATGATCGTGCGCAACATCTCGGGACGCCGGCCTACCAGCTCAAACGCCTCATCAATATCCGCCGCGTTGAACTGGTTGGTCTCGGCCAGGTGCGCGTTGAGGTGCACGGTGTAGGCCTGGGTGAACTCTTTACCCAGCAGCGGAAACGGCGTGATGCTGGAACCGAAGAACGGCTGGCTTTTACCCAATACCAAATGGGCGAGTTTGTCGCGATTGGAGCCGGTAAACACCAGGCGCAAGCCGCTACCCTCCTCGTCACGGCCCTGGTTGAGCTGATCCCGGGCAGCCTTCAGCGCGAACATCGCATTGATACCCGACTCGGTGGTTAAGGCGTGCTGCGCTTCGTCAATCACCAGCACAACGGGTTTTTCTGCAGCACTGTGGAGCAGTTCCAAGGCTTGGGTCAGCGTCGCACCGACAGGCAATTGTGGCTTGGTAAAGTCCCAGGAGAGCGTTCGCAGAAAGCTCAGTTTCTCGATGCCAATGTTCTTGGCCAGTTTGCGGATGCCCTTTTCATAGGGAACCAGGGCAGCCGCAATAGCACTGGCAATCAACTCTGCAGGATCTTTCTCCTTGTCAGCCCAGAGATCCACATACACCGCCAGCCAGCCCCGGAGCTGACATTCCGGAATCAAGTCTTCGCGCAGGAAAGTGCTTTTGCCGGTGCGACGGGGCGCCGCGAGAAACAGGCCAGAGGTGAAATCCTGAATACCGGCGCCCACCAGGCCATCGGCAATACTGCTTGCCAGGGCGGGGCGACGGAACACGAAGCCGCTGTGCTTGGACATGGATTTATACTCAATTATGAAAACAACTATAAATTATAGTGATGAGTATAATTCACTATAATTGCCCGTCAAACCACCTCCCGTCGCCGATCCTCCCTAGGACACTTGGCAAACCTCGCCCGATAACTCCGGGTGAAATACGACGGCGACTCGAACCCGCAGGCAATGCTCACCTCCAGCACGCTCATATCGCTCTGGCGCAGCAGCTGCCGGGCTTTTTCCAGGCGCAGGCCGAGGTAGAAGTTGCTCGGGGTATCGTTCAAATGCAGGCGAAACAGACGCTCCAACTGGCGCCGGGTGACTTTGATCGCGTCGGCCAACGCCAAGGTGCTCAGGGGCGGTTCGGTGTGCTGCTCCATCTCGCCGATCACTTGCACCAGCTTCTTGTTGTTGATTCCGTAGCGCGTGGCGATCTGCATGCGCTGGTGGTCCTTGCGCGGGCGGATGCGGCCGAGTACGAACTGTTCGGAGACCTGGATCGCCAGGTCGGCGCCGTGGGCCTGGGCGATCAGGTCGAGCATCAGGTCGATGGAGGCGGTGCCGCCAGCGCAGGTGATGCGGCGGCGGTCGATTTCGAACAGTTCCTGGGTCACGCTCAGGTGCGGGTACGACTCCTTGAAGGCATCGATGGCTTCCCAGTGCAGGGTCAGGCGGTGGCCGTCGAGCAGGCCGGCTTCGGCGAGCACGCAGGCGCCGGTGTCGATGGCGCCGAGGGTCACGCCGTCATGGTCCAGGCGGCGCAGCCAGTGCTCCAGCGCCGGCGTGGCGAACTGCAGCGGTTCGAAGCCGGCCACCACCAACAGCGTCGCGCCCTTTTTCAGCGGTTCCAGCGCGGCGTCGGCGTTGACCGACATGCCATTGCTCGCCAGCACCGCGCCGCCATCGGCGCTCAGCACATGCCAGCGGTACAACTCGCCACGAAAGCGGTTGGCCACGCGCAAAGGTTCCAATGCAGAAATAAAGCCGATGGCCGAGAACCCCGGCATCAGCAGAAAGTAGAAATCCTGGGACATGGTGGCGCTCTCGTAGGACGGGCAGCGTGGCACTGTGATACTCCCGTTCTCGGGTGGATTCAAGGGGGCAGGTCGCTGCAGTGCAAGAGCTGGTCGCCGCCGTGCGTTTTGTCGCCCCCAAAGCTACGTAACTTGGCCTCACGGCGCACAAAGACGCCGGCCCCCACAATAACGACCTGCCGAGGGATCCACCATGAACCGACTGATTCGCCGCTGCGTGCTTGCACTCAGCGCCAGCGCCATCTTGAGCACGAACGTATGGGCTGCCGACGCGGCATCCTGCCAGAACGTGCGCATGGGCGTGGTGAACTGGACCGACGTCATCGCCACCAGCGCCATGACCCAAGTGTTGCTCGACGGCCTCGGCTACAAGACCAAACAAACCAGCGCCTCCCAGCAAATCATCTTCGCCGGTATCCGTGACCAGCGCCTGGACTTGTTCCTCGGCTACTGGAACCCGCTGATGACCCAGACCATCACGCCGTTCGTCGACGCCAAGCAAGTCAAAGTCCTCGACAAACCCAGCCTGGAAGACGCCCGCGCGACCCTCGCGGTGCCGACTTACCTGGCGGACAAAGGCCTGAAGACCTTTGCCGACATCGCCAAATTCGAGAAGGAGCTGGGCGGCAAGATCTACGGCATCGAGCCGGGCTCGGGGGCCAACACCCAGATCAAGGCGATGATCGCCAAGAACCAGTTCGGCCTGGGCAAATTCCAACTGGTGGAATCCAGCGAGGCCGGCATGCTTGCCGCCGTGGACCGTGCGGTACGCCGCAAGGAAGCCGTGGTGTTCTTCGGCTGGGCGCCGCACCCGATGAACGTCAATATCGCGATGACCTACCTCACCGGCAGCGATGACGCCCTGGGCCCGAACGAAGGCATGGCTACCGTGTGGACGGTCACCGCGCCGACCTACGCCGAACAGTGCCCCAACGTGCACAAGCTGCTGACCAACCTGACCTTCACCGCCGCCGACGAGAGCCGGATGATGCAGCCGTTGCTGGATCACAAGGACGCCCTCGAGTCCGCCAGGCAGTGGCTCAAGGATCATCCCCAGGACCAAGCCCGCTGGCTGGAAGGTGTGACCACCTTCGACGGCAAACCGGCGGCGGCCAACCTGCAATTGACCAGCAAATAACCTTCTTCGAATCACCGTTTCGCGGTCACTACCGACCGCGAACGGCATCACCACGCCTGTAAGGAACCTGCCTCATGAACCACGACGTCATCATCACCTGCGCACTCACCGGTGCTGGCGACACGACCGCCAGAAGCCCACACGTGCCGGTCACCCCCAAGCAAATCGCCGCCGCTGCGGTGGAAGCCGCCAAGGCGGGCGCCACCGTGGTGCACTGCCATGTGCGCGACCCCGAGACCGGCAAGTTCAGCCGCGACGTTGCCCTGTACCGCGAGGTGATGGAGCGCATCCGTGAGGCCGACATCGACATCATCGTCAACCTCACCGCCGGCATGGGCGGCGACCTGGAAATCGGCGGCGGCGAACACCCGATGGAATTCGGCCCCAATACCGACCTGGTCGGCCCGCTGACCCGCCTGGCCCATGTGGAAGAGCTGCTGCCGGAAATCTGCACCCTGGACTGCGGCACCCTGAATTTTGGCGATGGCGACACGATTTACGTCTCCACCCCGGCGCAGTTGCGTGCGGGCGCCAAGCGCATCCAGGAACTGGGCGTGAAGGCCGAGCTGGAGATCTTCGACACCGGCCACCTGTGGTTCGCCAAGCAGATGATCAAGGAAGGCCTGCTCGACAACCCGCTGTTCCAACTGTGCCTGGGCATTCCATGGGGCGCGCCGGCCGACACCACCACCATGAAGGCCATGGTCGACAACCTCCCCGCCGACGCGGTGTGGGCCGGGTTCGGGATCGGCCGCATGCAAATGCCAATGGCCGCGCAAGCGGTGCTGCTGGGCGGCAACGTGCGGGTCGGCCTGGAGGACAACCTGTGGCTGGACAAAGGCGTACTCGCCACCAACGGCCAACTGGTGGAACGCGCCGGCGAAATCCTCAGCCGCCTGGGCGCGCGGGTCATGACCCCGGCGGAGGGTCGCATCAAGATGGGCCTTACCAAACGCGGCTAACCGAATCAAAAAATGTGGGAGGGGCTTGCCCCTCCCACAGGGAATCACCGAACGCTTTAGGAATTTGCCATGCGCTTTATCACTGAGATCAAAACCTTCGCCGCCCTCGGCAGCGGTGTTATCGGCAGCGGCTGGGTGTCCCGCGCGCTGGCCCACGGCCTGGATGTGGTGGCCTGGGACCCGGCGCCGGGTGCCGAAGCGGCGCTGCGCAAGCGCGTCGCCAATGCCTGGGGCGCCCTGGAAAAACAGGGCCTGGCACCCGGCGCATCCCAAGACCGCCTGCGCTTTGTGGCCACCATCGAAGAATGCGTGAAAGACGCCGACTTCATCCAGGAAAGCGCCCCGGAACGCCTGGAGCTGAAGTTGGAATTGCACAGCAGGATCAGCGCCGCGGCCAAGCCCGATGCATTGATCGGTTCAAGTACCTCGGGGCTGTTGCCGAGTGAGTTCTACGAGGGCTCGACCCACCCGGAACGCTGTGTGGTCGGCCATCCGTTCAACCCGGTCTATCTGCTGCCGCTGGTGGAAGTGGTCGGCGGCAAGCACACCGCGCCGGAAGCGATCCAGGCCGCGATCAAGGTGTATGAATCCCTCGGCATGCGCCCGCTGCATGTGCGCAAGGAAGTCCCCGGGTTTATCGCCGACCGCTTGCTCGAAGCCCTGTGGCGTGAGGCATTGCACCTGGTGAATGACGGCGTGGCCACCACCGGCGAGATCGACGATGCCATCCGCTTTGGCGCCGGCCTGCGCTGGTCGTTCATGGGCACATTTCTCACCTACACCCTGGCGGGTGGCGATGCGGGCATGCGCCACTTCATGGCGCAGTTCGGCCCGGCGTTGCAATTGCCGTGGACCTACCTGCCGGCTCCGGAGCTGACCGACAAGTTGATCGACGATGTGGTCGATGGCACCAGCGAGCAACTGGGCAAACACAGCATTTCGGCGCTGGAACGCTATCGTGATGATTGCCTGCTGGCGGTGCTGGAAGCGGTGAAAACCACCAAAGCCAAGCACGGCATGACCTTCGCCGAATAACGGAACCCTCACCATGCCTGCACTGACCACCTACACCACCCCAATCCTTGCCGACTGGGTGGACTACAACGGCCACCTGCGCGACGCGTTCTACCTGCTGATCTTCAGCTACGCCACCGACGCGCTGATGGACACCCTCGGCCTGGACAGTGAAAACCGCGAAGCCAGCGGCCATTCGCTGTTCACCCTGGAACTGCACCTGAACTACCTGCACGAAGTGAAACTCGGTGCCGAAGTGGAGGTGCACACGCAACTGATCGCCCACGACGCCAAGCGCCTGCACCTTTATCACAGCCTGCATTTAGTGGGCGATGAGAAAGCATTGGCCGGCAACGAACAGATGCTGCTGCACGTCGACCTGGCGGGTCCGCATTCGGCCCCGTTTGCCGAGGCGACATTGGAGAAACTCATTGCGATCAGCGCTGAGCAAGCCGACCTGCCAAGGCCCGCGCTCCTCGGCCGAGTGATTGGACTGCCCCCGAAAAAATAAGGAGCCATCATGCAAACCGCCGCCGCTGTTGCCGATTTCCGTATTTACCCGAAACTCTGCGACCTCGCCGATGCACAGGTGCTGGACGATCAGGTTCGCGTGACATGGGCCGATGGCCGGGTCAGCCCGTTTCATCATCAGTGGCTGCGGGACAACTGCCCGTGCACGCAATGCGTGTACAGCGTGACCCGCGAGCAAGTGCTGGAAATTGTCGATGTGGATGAAAACCTCGGCGCCATCAGCGTGCGTATCGACCAGGGCTTCCTCAGCGTGGAATGGCACGGCGGTCATCGCAGCCGGTACGATCCCGGCTGGCTGCGGGCCCATGCCTACGACGATGAATCCCGCGCCGAACGCCGGGCGGCGAAACCAAAGTCGCGGCTCTGGGACAACACCTTCGAACTGCCTATATTCGACTACGCGGCGGTCATGCAAGACCCTGCGGCGCTGCTGCAATGGCTACTGGCCTTGCGCGATGCGGGCCTGACGCAAATGCGCGGCGTCCCCACCGAACCCGGCTCCCTGGCGCGTGTCGCCCAGCGTATTTCATTTATCCGCGAGAGCAATTTCGGCGTGCTGTTCAACGTGCAATCCAAGGCCAATGCCGACAGCAATGCCTACACCGCTTTCAACTTGCCCTTGCACAGTGATTTGCCGACCCGGGAGCTGCAACCGGGGCTGCAATTCCTGCATTGCCTGGTCAACGATGCCGACGGGGGCGAAAGTATTTTTGTCGATGGGTTTGCCATCGCCAATGCCCTGCGCGAGGAAGATCCCGAAGCATTTCGCGCCTTGTGTGAAATACCCGTGGAGTTTCGCAACAAAGACCGTCACAGCGACTATCGTCGCCTCGCGCCGATCATCGCATTGGACGCCTTGGGGGATGTGGCAGAGATTCGCATGGCCAACTTTTTGCGTGGGCCGTTCGAGACGTCGGTGGCGCAGATGCCGTTGCTGTATCGGGCTTATCGACGCTTTATCGCGATGACGCGCGAGGCGCGCTTTCGGCTGGTCAAGCGCCTGAACCCGGGCGAGCTGTGGTGCTTCGATAACCGCCGCACGTTGCATGCGCGCAATGCGTTTGATCCCACCTCCGGGGCGCGGCACTTTCAGGGTTGCTATATCGACCGGGATGAACTGCTTTCACGAATCCTGGTGCTGCAGCGCTAAAAAAGCCCCGGTCCAGCCGTGACTGGATCGGGGCAGAGTGCCTTGTGTGAGCCGTGCATCCCGAGGGTGACCAAACCTTCAAGCTGCTTGCTGGTGGACAGTGTGCCTATTACTTCAGTGGGTAAATGACCCGAAAACGACACGCTCATAGCCATCTGAGCCATTCGTGCATTCTGCCCTTGCCGACCGGCCGGGGGCCTACCAGAATCCAAGTCGATCCCCGCTCCCTTCACCAGGATAAACGTCATGATGCATGCGGATTTGATTGACCAGGATGACCTGCTGAGCCAACTGCGCTCCCTGGGTTTCGAGGTGTCCAGCGGCGCCAGCGCCGAACAGGCCTGCGAGTGCGCGGTACGCGGTTTGAGCGAAGCACGGGCCAAGGCGCTCAAGGGTATGGTTGAGCAGATGTACACCGGCAGTGCGACGATTTTGCCGGCGGTGCGCCAGGCGATCGATAAGCAACTGTTGCCGGCGCTGATGCAGTTCAAACAGAACTCCGGCGCCTGACAGACCGCTATCGGGGGCAAGCCCCCTCCCACATCTGGCCATGTTCGTCATGACAACTCGGTCAAGTGTGGGAGGGGGCTTGCCCCCGATGCAGTCAACTCGGTTTAGAGCCGTACGCTCGCAAACGTCGACTCATTGCGCGCCTGGCTCAGCGCCGCCATCGGTCCCGACAGCGGTGACAACACCAGCGCCTGCGGAATCGGCATCATCGCCACCTGCTGGGTGGTGTTGGAGCCTACGCGCTCATCCCGTGGCGGAATGCCGAAGTATTCGCGGTAGCACTTGGAGAAGTGCGGCGTGGAGACAAACCCGCACACCGAGGCCACTTCGATGATCGACATCGGCGTTTGCTTGAGCAACTGCCGTGCGCGAATCAGGCGCAGCTTGAGGTAGTAGCGCGACGGCGAGCAGTGCAGGTATTTCTGGAACAGCCGCTCCAGCTGGCGACGCGACACGGCGACGTACACCGCCAGTTCGTCGAGGTCGATCGGCTCTTCGAGGTTGGCTTCCATCAGCGCGACGATTTCCTGCAGCTTCGGCTGGTTGGTGCCCAGCATGTGCTTGAGCGGCACACGCTGGTGATCCTGTTCGTTGCGGATGCGCTCGTACACGAACATCTCGGAAATCGCCGCCGACAGTTCACGGCCATGGTCGCGGCTGATCAGGTGCAGCATCATGTCCAGCGGCGCGGTGCCGCCCGAACTGGTGAAGCGGTTGCGGTCGAGGGTGAACAAACGGGTGCTCATCGACACACGCGGGAAGGCTTCCTGCATCGACGCCAGGCATTCCCAGTGCACGCTGCAATCGAAGCCGTCGAGCAGACCGGCACAGGCCAGGGCCCAGCTGCCGGTGCACACCGCGCCAAGGCGACGGGACTGGCGCGCCTGGCTTTGCAGCCACGACACATGCTCACGGGTCACGGTCCGCTGGATACCCACGCCGCCGCACACAATCACAGTGTCCAGGGCCGGGGCTTTGTGCATGGAGGCATCGGGGGTGATTTGCAGACCGTCGCTGGCCCACACCTGGTTGCCGTCGACACTCAGAGTTGTCCAGCGATACAGCTCGCGGCCGGACAGCTGGTTGGCCATGCGCAGCGGTTCCACGGCCGACGCCAGGGAAATCAGCGTGAAATTGTCCAGCAGCAAAAAGCCGATGGATTGAGGCGCACGGTTCTGGGGTTGGGCCCCGGAGTTGAACGACGTCATGGCGGTATCTCCTCACACAAAGCAGGTGATGGCCTCAGGCGAGGCTCTTGTTATTGCGCTCTTCATCCAGCAAGGCGAGAGGCTTTGAATTCATAGAGCAAATGCCATGCCTAAATTTGAATGGCCATTCAACAAATCCTGAAAACGACCTGATGACGCGTCTAAATAAGCCCGCGCGGTAAGTGCGGGATATGGCCGAAAATGGAGTGGCAGCCGCCCTGCTCAAGGTGTGTGAGCAGTTCGGTATCACTTGTGGGAAGGCGCTTTCAGCGCGTAGGAAAAGTCTGTCACCGCACGCACAGGTGACGGGTGGTCGGGGGGAAAATCGTTTGGAAGCTACTTATCTGTTTGCGACGCGCTAAAAGGTGGCGATTTTGGTTGGAGTGTTCACTTGTAGTGAGCGGGCTCGCCCCGCGCTGGGTGGCGAAGCCGCCCCAAAATCAGGCGACCGGGTTTATCTGAAACTATGTGGTGCCTTTATTGGGGAGGCTTCGCCACCCAGCGCGGGGCAAGCCCGCTCACCACAAAGGCCCTGTTCATCACAACAAGCTAATCAGCACTCCACCGCACTGACCGCCAACCCGCCCCGGGACGTCTCCTTGTATTTGTCATGCATATCCGCCCCGGTATCGCGCATGGTGCGGATCACGCGGTCCAGGGAGATAAAGTGCTGGCCATCACCGCGCAGGGCCATCTGCGCCGCGTTGATCGCCTTCACCGCGGCAATCGCATTGCGCTCGATGCATGGCACTTGCACCAGCCCGCCCACCGGGTCGCAGGTCAGGCCGAGGTTGTGCTCCAGGCCGATTTCGGCGGCGTTGCACAGTTGCTCCGGGGTTGCGCCGAGGATCTCTGCCAGCCCGGCAGCGGCCATGGCGCAGGCCGAACCCACTTCACCCTGGCAACCGACTTCGGCCCCGGAGATCGAGGCATTCTTCTTGCACAGGATCCCCACCGCCGCCGCACTGAGCAGGTAGTCGACCACGTTGGCTTCGGTGACTTCGTCGCTGAACTTCATGAAGTAGTGCAGCACCGCCGGAATGATCCCCGCCGCACCGTTGGTGGGCGCCGTGACCATGCGTCCACCGGCGGCGTTTTCTTCGTTCACTGCCAGGGCGAACAGGTTGACCCACTCCATCGCACTCAAGGTCGAGCCGATCACATTGGGCTTGTTCAACTCCTGCAGGCTGCGGTGCAACTTGGCGGCACGACGGCGCACATTGAGGCCGCCGGGCAAGATGCCTTCGTGCTTGAGGCCCTCCTCCACGCACGCCTGCATGGCGCGCCAGAGTTTCATCAGGCCACTGCGGATTTCGTCTTCGGAGCGCCAGACTTTTTCATTGGCCAGCATCAACTCGGCAACGCGCAGGTTGTGGGTCTTGCACAGCTGCAACAACTCCACCGCGCTGGAGAAATCATAGGGCAACTCGGTGCGGTCCATGTCCGCCACACCGCTCTGCGCCTGGGCTTCATCCACCACGAAACCACCGCCCACTGAGTAGTAGGTGTCGCGGTGCAGCTCGCCGTCATCACCAAACACCACCAGGGTCATGGCGTTGGGGTGGAACGGCAGGTTTTCGTCGAGCAGGCGCATGTCCCGGGCCCACACGAACGGCACGGGCAAACGCCCGTCGAGCAGCAGTGTGTCGGTTTCGCGCAGGGTGTGGATGCGCACGCCGATCTGCGATGGATCGATCGCATCCGGCCACTCGCCCATCAGGCCCATGATGGTGGCGGTGTCGCTGCCGTGGCCGATGCCGGTGGCGGACAGCGAACCGTACAGCTGAACTTCGACACGCCTGACTTGTTCCAACAGTTCACGTTCACGTAACCCCTGGACGAACAACGCCGCGGCGCGCATGGGGCCGACGGTGTGAGAACTGGAAGGCCCGATGCCGATCTTGAACAGGTCGAAAACACTGATAGCCATTGCGGTAGAACTCCTCGATAAGCACGGCCAGGCTTGAACGAGGTGCTACGCTCAGATCGCCCAGATGGCGGCATCATCAAGCTTTTGCTGTCGCTCACGGCGTCTCACACCGACGCACCCATGCTCACCAGCGTCGCTCCCGTGCGATCGCCTGTTTCAGCCGTTTTTAGCGGTGCAGATGGGCAAAAACAGCGGTTTTACCTTGGGAAAAACCTGTAAGCGACGTCACCGACACTGGATACGACCCTCCCTGTACTGGATACGACGCCCCCTGTAGGCGTCAGATTTTCACTGGTACATGATCAGTCTCGACTCGTTTGCAAGGCACCGTGGCAGAGCTGTCGCCGCACGCTCCAACCGCAACACTTATAAAGCGCGGCGAATGCCGCCAGAAAAAACACAGGAGTCTACCCAGATGAAAGGTTCACCCTCGTTGTTGTTGGCCGCCATGCTGAGTCTGCCAGTCATGGCGCACGCCGCAGAACCGGAACAGTGCAAGACCGTCAACTTCTCCGATGTCGGCTGGACCGACATCACCGTCACGACCGCGACCACCAGCGAAATCCTCAAGGGCCTGGGCTACAAGACCAAGACCACGATGATTTCCGTTCCTGTGACCTACAAGTCCCTGGCCGACGGCAAGAACATGGACGTGTTCCTCGGCAACTGGATGCCGACCATGGAAAACGACATCAAGCAGTACCGTGATGCCGGCACCGTGGAAACCGTGCGCGCCAACCTGGAAAACGCCAAGTACACCCTGGCGGTACCCGAAGCGCTGTACAACAAGGGCCTGAAAGACTTCGCCGATATCGCCAAATTCAAGGATGAGCTGGGCGGCAAGATCTACGGCATCGAGCCGGGTAACGACGGCAACCGCACCATCCAGACGCTGATCGACAAAGACGCCTTCGGCCTCAAGACCGCCGGCTTCAAAGTGGTCGAATCCAGCGAAGCCGGGATGCTTTCCCAGGTGGAGCGCGCCACCAAGCGTGACCAGGCCATCGTGTTCCTCGGCTGGGAACCGCACCCGATGAACACCCGCTTCAAGATGAAGTACCTGACCGGGGGTGACGATTCGTTCGGCCCCAACTACGGCCAGGCCACCATCTACACCAACACCCGCAAGGGCTACACCGAGGAATGCAGCAACGTCGGTCAGTTGCTGAAGAACCTGGTGTTCACCTTGAACATGGAAAGCACCCTGATGGGTAATGTCCTGGACGACAAGATGAAGCCCGATGCCGCCGCCAAGGCCTGGCTGAAAAAGAACCCGCAAGTCCTCGACACCTGGCTCGCCGGAGTCAATACCGTCGATGGCAAACCAGGCCTGGAGGCCGTCAAAGCGTATCTCGCCAAGTAATCCCGCTGACCCCGAGGCGGTGCGCTGCCCCGGGATGTTTTCCCTCTTCGCATGTGGACATTCACTACCATGCTGACTGAACAGAAAATCCCACTAGGCCAGTACATCGCTGCCTTCGTCGAATGGTTGACCCAACACGGCGCCAACTACTTCGACGCAATCGCATCGACACTGGAAACGATGATCCACGGCGTGACGTTCGCGCTGACCTGGTTCAATCCGCTGGCATTGATCGGTCTGATTGCGCTGCTGGCTCACTTTATTCAACGTAAATGGGGACTGACTGTTTTTGTCATCGTCTCTTTCCTGCTGATCCTCAACCTGGGGTACTGGCAGGAAACCATGGAGACCCTCGCGCAGGTGCTGTTCGCCACCCTGGTCTGCGTGGTCATCGGTGTGCCGCTGGGCATTGTTGCCGCGCACAAACCGCTGTTCTACACCATGATGCGGCCGGTGCTCGATCTGATGCAGACCGTGCCGACCTTCGTCTACCTCATCCCTACCCTGACCCTCTTCGGGCTGGGTGTGGTGCCTGGGTTGATTTCCACGGTGGTGTTCGCGATTGCCGCGCCGATCCGCCTGACCTACCTGGGTATCCGTGATGTACCGCAAGAGTTGATGGACGCCGGCAAGGCCTTTGGCTGCTCGCGCCGTCAGTTGCTCTCGCGCATTGAACTGCCCCACGCCATGCCGAGCATCGCTGCCGGTATTACCCAATGCATCATGCTGTCGCTGTCGATGGTGGTGATCGCCGCCCTGGTGGGCGCCGACGGCCTCGGCAAGCCGGTGGTCAACGCGCTGAACACCGCCGACATCGCCCTGGGCTTTGAAGCCGGCCTGGCGATTGTGCTGCTGGCCATCATGCTCGACCGCATCTGCAAACAACCCGACGCCAAAGTAGGGGGTGATGCATGAGCATTATCCGATTCGACAATGTCGACGTGATCTTCTCCAAAGACCCACGCGAAGCGCTCAAGCTGCTGGACCAGGGCATGAGCCGTAACGAAATCCTGAAAAAGACCGGGCAGATTGTCGGCGTTGAAAAGGCCAGCCTGGATGTGGAAAAAGGCGAGATCTGCGTGCTGATGGGCCTGTCGGGCTCCGGCAAGTCGAGCCTGCTGCGCTGCATCAACGGCCTCAACACCGTCAGCCGTGGCCAGCTGTTCGTCGAGCATGAAGGTCGCCAGATCGATATCGCCTCCTGCAGCCCCGCCGAGCTGAAAATGATGCGTACCAAGCGCATCGCCATGGTGTTCCAGAAGTTCGCCTTGATGCCCTGGCTGACGGTGCGCGAGAACATCAGCTTTGGCCTGGAAATGCAGGGCCGCCCGGAAAAAGAACGGCGCAAGCTGGTGGACGATAAACTCGAGCTGGTGGGCCTGACCCAATGGCGCAACAAGAAGCCCGATGAGCTGTCCGGCGGCATGCAACAACGCGTCGGCCTGGCTCGCGCGTTGGCGATGGACGCCGACATCCTGCTGATGGACGAGCCCTTCTCCGCCCTCGACCCGCTGATCCGCCAGGGCCTGCAGGACGAGTTGCTGGAACTGCAAAGCAAGCTGAGCAAGACCATCGTGTTCGTCAGCCACGACCTCGACGAGGCGCTCAAGCTGGGCAGCCGCATCGCGATCATGAAAGACGGCAAGATCATCCAGTACAGCGTGCCGGAAGAGATCGTGCTGAACCCGGCGGACGACTATGTACGTACCTTCGTCGCCCATACCAACCCGCTGAACGTACTGTGCGGCCGCAGCCTGATGCGCACACTGGACAACTGCAAACGCGTCAACGGTTCGGTGTGCCTCGACCCGGGCGGGGATTCGTGGCTGGACCTGTCCGAAGGCAACACCATCCAGGGCGCCCGCCAGAATGGCATGGTGATGAACCTACAGAACTGGGCGCCGGGGCAACCGGTGGAAGGTCTGGGTCGGGTGCCGACACTGGTGGATTCGAATATCGGCATGCGTGATGCGCTGCAGATTCGCTACCAGACGGGGAACAAGCTGGTGTTGCATGACAACAACCAGGTGGTGGGGATCCTCGGCGACAGTGAGCTCTACCACGCCCTGCTGGGCAAAAACCTGGGCTAGCAAACACCGCAAACGCCATTGGAGAAACTGGGTCAAACATGTGGGAGGGGGCTTGCCCCCGATAGCGGTAGATCAGTAACAGATGGACTGACTGACACACTGCAATCGGGGGCAAGCCCCTCCCACATTTTTTGCCCCAGTGGCGTCAGTGACACCACCGGGTTTTCAACGCATCAGCTATAGACACGGCCAAGGAGCTGCCGATGGCTTTCAAACTGATCGAGCACGTCCCGGGTGATCTGTTCCTGGGCGAAGCCCATCAGGTCGTATTCCTGAGGCCCGTTGTGCAGGTACACCTCGGCCCGGTAATAGCGGGTGCGTTCTTCTTCGGGCAGGTCGCTCGGCGCCGACGAGTAAGCATCCAGGCTCACCTCATAAACGAAGGGGTTGCCCTCTTCCATCTCGATGCGCACACCGATGCAGCGCTTGGATTTACCCAGCAGCGTCTGCACTTCCAAACCTTGTTCACGCAACGCCGTCGCCGCTTCTTCCAGCGCCGGCGTAACGTGCTTGTCCATAAAACGCTGCACAGTGCCCTGGCTCGGTTGCAGGTCGAGTGCCGTCAAACGCTCGCTGAAGCCGCGACGCCCGCGTTCAGCCAGTTGCGCCTGCTCCTGTTCGATCGCCACGTCCTGGCGCATCGCCTTGTGCAAGCCGAACATAAAGAAAATCAGCACCACCGAGAACGGCAGCCCCGCCAGCACCACCATGGTTTGCATGGCTTCGAAGTTGCCGGCAAACAGCAGGCCGATGGTCACCAGGGTGATCACCGCCGACCAGAAGATGCGCAGCCAGTGCGGTGCGTCTTCATCCACATTGCCGCCTTTGCAGGAAAGGTTGGCCATCATCACCGCACCGGAATCCGCCGGGGTCAGGAACAGCACAAAGCCCACGAAGATCGACACGCCGATGACGATTTTCGACGCCGGGTAATACTCCAGCAACTGGTAGATGGCCATGGACGGTTGTTCCAGCGCCGTCTTGCCCAACTCCACCGCACCATGGTTCAACACCAGGTCCAGCGCCGAGTTACCGAAGATCGACAGCCACGCCAGGGTAAAGCCCAGGGGAATCAGCAACACGCCGGCCACCAGTTCACGCACCGTACGGCCACGGGAAATCCGCGCGATGAACATGCCTACGAATGGCGCCCAGGAAATCCACCAGGCCCAGTAGAACAGGGTCCACAGGCCCATCCAGCGTTCGGTCTTGTCACCGTCGCCTTCGTACACATAGAGGTCGAAGGTTTTCAGCACGATGCCGTTGAGGTAGTCGCCGGTGTTCTGCACCAGGCCGTTGAGCAGGTGCAGGGTCGGGCCGAACAGCAGCACGAAAATCAGCAAGCCGCTGAACAGCACGATGTTGAGGTTGGACAGGCGGCGGATGCCGTTCTCCACGCCCGACACGGCGGCGATGGTCGCCACGGTGCTCATCACAATGATCACGATCAGCAGGTTGGTGTTGCTGTGCGCCATGCCGAACAGGTTTTCCAGGCCGGACGACACCTGCATCGAACCGATGCCCAGGTTGGTCACCAGGCCCAGCAGGGTCACGAACATGCCGAAGCCATCCACCGCGTGACCGGCCGCGCCCTTCACCCAACGCTCACCCACCAGCGGGTACAACGCCGAACGCAAGGCCAGCGGCTGGTTATGCCGGTAAGCGAAGTACGCCACCGCCAGGCCGACCAGCGCATAGATCGCCCAGCCATGCAGGCCCCAGTGCAGGAAGGTCAACTGCAACGCCTGGCGTGCCGCGCCGTTGCTGGCGGCAGCACCTTCGGGCGGGTTGAAGTAGTGATCCAGCGGCTCGGAGGCACCGAAGTACAGCAGCGAGATGCCGATACCCGACGAGAACAGCATGCCGGCCCAGGCGCCGTAGCTGAAGTCCGGGGTGTCGTCCTTGCTGCCCAGTTTCAACTTGCCATAGGACGAAAACGCCAGGCCGACCACGAACACCAGGTAAGCGGCGATGACCACCATGTAGTACCAGCCGAAGCTTTTGGAAAGCCAGGCCTGAGCTACGCCGAGCATGCGCCCGGCCTCCTGCGGGGCGATGATCAGAATGGCGGTCAACAACAGAATCAGTGCGGTGGAGGTGTAGAACACCCAACCGTTGACCCGCACCTTTTCCGGCGGGGTCTTTATAAGAGAGGCAGAACTCATGGCGCAGATGCTCCGGGCAGTGCGAGAGAGAAACACAAGGCAGCGGTTATCCCGACCTATCGATTTTTCGGCAGTCGACGGACGGGTGTTATAAAGACACCCCGAAAATCCTTGAGCCCCACCAGGCAGTGGGCAGGCCTTGATACCGCCTGTTTCAAAGGTTTTTGCAGGTGCCGGATGTCGCGGCCCTCACGTAGGAAATACCTGTAGGCAGCGACCATTTGTCGCAGAGCTTATTCTTTGTTGATTGAACGTTCAATCAAAACAAAATAGACTGGCCTTCAAGTCGACGAACGTTCATCGCCCGTCGGCAGGCCTAAGGAGAGGTGCTACATGCCCAAGGTCGGTATGCAACCCATACGCCGCCAACAGTTGATCGAAGCCACGTTGACGGCCATCGACCAGGTCGGAATGGGAGATGCCAGCATTGCGCTGATCGCCCGTTTGGCCGGGGTCTCGAACGGCATCATCAGTCACTACTTTCAGGACAAGAACGGCCTGATCGCCGCGACGATGCGCTACCTGATGAACGTGCTGATCGAGAACGTCCACGAACGCAGGCTTGCGCTGAAGGACGACAGCCCACGGGCGCACCTTCGGGTGATCATCGAGGGCAACTTCGACGCCAGCCAGGTCAATGGCCCGGCAATGAAAACCTGGCTGGCCTTCTGGGCCACCAGCATGCATCACCCGTCATTGCACAGGTTGCAGCGGATCAACGATCAACGTCTGTATTCCAACCTGTGCTGCCAGTTCCGCCGAGTGCTGCCGCTGCCGCACGCACGCAAAGCAGCCAGAGGCCTGGCGGCCCTGATCGACGGTTTGTGGTTGCGCGGTGCCCTGTCGGGAGACGCTTTCGACACGGCGCAGGCGCAACGGATCGCTTACGAATACATGGATTTCCAATTGGCCAAGCAGGTGAGTTAGAGCCCTTATAAACGCTCAACCCCTGAACGTCCGCCGCCCAGTGTTGCCACACCCTCATGGCCCACTGTGCGGCGGGTAACGCCAACCACTTATGCACTTGCGAGGACTTTATGGCCCGTTTCGACCTGCAAAAACTCTACATTGACGGCGGCTACAGCGACGCTGGCAGCGATGCCACCTTCGACGCCGTCAACCCGGCTAACGGTGAAGTTCTCGCCCAAGTGCAACGCGCAACGTTCGACGACGTTGAACGTGCGGTGGTCAGCGCTGAAAAAGGCCAGAAAATCTGGGCCGCCATGACCGCCATGGAGCGTTCGCGCATCCTGCGTCGTGCCGTCGACATCCTGCGCGAGCGCAACGATGAACTGGCCGCCCTGGAAACCCTGGACACCGGTAAAGCATTCTCCGAAACCCAGTACGTCGACATCGTCACCGGCGCCGACGTGCTGGAATACTACGCCGGCCTGGTGCCGGCCATCGAAGGCGAGCAGATCCCACTGCGCGACACCTCGTTCGTCTACACCCGCCGCGAGCCCCTGGGCGTGGTCGCCGGTATCGGCGCGTGGAACTACCCGATCCAGATCGCCCTGTGGAAATCCGCACCGGCCCTGGCCGCCGGTAACGCGATGATCTTCAAGCCAAGCGAAGTCACCTCGCTGACCACCCTGAAACTGGCCGAGATCTACACCGAAGCCGGCGTTCCAGCCGGTGTGTTCAACGTCTTGACCGGCAGCGGCCGTGAAGTCGGCACCTGGCTGACCGAGCACCCGCGCATCGAGAAAGTCTCGTTCACCGGCGGCACCGACACCGGCAAGAAAGTCATGGCCAGCGCGTCGAGCTCGTCGCTCAAGGAAGTGACCATGGAACTGGGCGGCAAGTCGCCGCTGATCGTGTTCGAAGACGCCGACCTGGATCGTGCGGCCGACATCGCGATGATGGCCAACTTCTACAGCTCCGGCCAGGTCTGCACCAACGGCACCCGCGTGTTCGTGCCCAAGCACCTGCAAGCGGCATTCGAAGCCAAGATCGTTGAGCGTGTTGCGCGCATCCGCGTTGGCGACCCGCAGGACGCCAACACCAACTTCGGTCCGCTGGTCAGCTTCGCCCACATGGAAAGCGTGCTGGGCTACATCGCCAAAGGCAAGGAAGAAGGCGCCCGCGTGCTGTGCGGCGGCGACCGCCTGACCGACGGCGACCTGGCCAAAGGCGCCTTTGTGGCCCCGACCGTGTTCACCGACTGCACCGACGAGATGACCATCGTCCGTGAAGAAATCTTCGGCCCGGTGATGAGCATCCTCACCTACGAAACCGAAGAAGAAGTGATCCGTCGCGCCAACGACACCGACTTCGGCCTGGCTGCGGGCCTTGTGACCAAGGACCTGAACCGCGCCCACCGCGTGATTCACCAGCTGGAAGCGGGCATCTGCTGGATCAACGCCTGGGGCGAATCCGACGCGAAGATGCCGGTGGGTGGCTACAAGCAATCCGGTGTGGGCCGTGAAAACGGCATCAGCTCGCTGAACAACTTCACCCGCATCAAATCGGTACAGGTTGAGCTGGGCGACTACGCCTCGGTGTTCTAAGACCCGGGTTCTGTAGTGCCTTTGAGGCCGCCATCGGGGGCGAGCCCCCTCCCACCTTTGACTGTGTAAACCCGATCAAATGTGGGAGGGGGCTTGCCCCCGATGAGGCCCGACCTGCTGACCACACTTCAAAGAGGGTGCATTTATGTCCCAAGAATACGACTACATCATTGTGGGTGCCGGCTCCGCCGGTAACACCCTGGCGACCCGTCTGACCGAAGACGAAGGCGTCACCGTTCTGCTGCTGGAAGCCGGCGGCCCCGACTACCGCTTCGATTTCCGTACCCAAATGCCAGCCGCCCTGGCCTTCCCGCTGCAAGGCCGCCGCTACAACTGGGCCTACGAAACCGATCCGGAGCCACACATGGACGGCCGCCGGATGGAGTGCGGGCGCGGCAAGGGCCTGGGTGGCTCTTCGCTGATCAACGGCATGTGCTACATCCGTGGCAACGCCATGGACTACGACAACTGGTCGAAGCTGCCAGGCCTGGAAGACTGGAGCTACCTCGACTGCCTGCCGTATTTCCGCAAGGCCGAAACCCGCGACATCGGCCCCAACGACTACCACGGCGGCGATGGCCCGGTCAGCGTGACCACGCCTAAAGCCGGCAACAACCCGCTGTTCCACGCCATGGTTGAAGCGGGCGTGCAGGCCGGTTACCCGCGCACCGAAGACTTGAACGGCTACCAGCAGGAAGGCTTCGGCCCGATGGACCGCACCGTCACGCCTAACGGTCGTCGCGCCAGCACCGCACGTGGTTACCTGGACATAGCCAAGAAGCGTTCGACCCTGACCATCGTCACCCACGCCCTCACCGACAAGGTGTTGTTCGAAGGCAAGCGTGCCGTGGGCGTGCGTTACCTGATCGGTGCCGCCGAAGAACGCGTTGAAGCCCGTGCGCGCAAAGAAGTGCTGGTGTGCAGCGGCGCAATCGCTTCGCCGCAACTGCTGCAACGCTCCGGCGTGGGCCCGGCCAAGCTGCTGGAAAGCCTCGACATCCCGGTGGTCCACGACCTGCCCGGCGTCGGCGAAAACCTGCAGGACCACCTTGAGCTGTACCTGCAATATGCGTGCACCCAGCCGGTGTCGCTGTACCCGTCGCTGCTCTGGTACAACCAGCCGGCCATCGGTGCCGAGTGGCTGTTCAACGGCACCGGCATCGGCGCCAGCAACCAGTTCGAAGCGGGCGGTTTTATCCGTACCCGTGAAGAATTCGAATGGCCGAACATCCAGTACCACTTCCTGCCGGTCGCGATTAACTACAACGGCAGCAACGGTGTGAAAGAGCACGGCTTCCAGGCGCACATGGGCTCCATGCGATCGCCGAGCCGTGGCCGCGTGCAACTGAAGTCGAAGAACCCACGGGACTACCCGAGCATCCTCTTCAACTACATGGCCACCGAGCAGGACTGGCAGGAGTTCCGCGACGGCATCCGCCTGACCCGTGAAATCATGCAGCAGCCGGCACTGGACCCGTACCGTGGCCGCGAAATCAGCCCGGGCATCGAGGTGCAAACCGATGAGCAGTTGGACAAGTTCATCCGCGAGCACGCCGAGACCGCGTTCCACCCGTCCTGTTCATGCAAGATGGGCGACGACGAGATGGCAGTGGTCGATGGCGAAGGCCGCGTGCATGGCATGCAGGGCCTGCGCGTAGTCGATGCGTCGATCATGCCGATCATCACCACCGGCAACCTGAACGCGCCGACGATCATGATCGCCGAGAAAATCGCCGACAAGATCCGTGGCCGCCAGCCGCTGCCGCGCAGCACTGCCGACTACTACGTGGCGGGCGATGCGCCGGTACGTGGCAAGCCGTTGCGTGAAGTGGGGCCATTGGCGCAATAACGCTAAACCCTGTGGTGAGCGGGCTTGCCCCGCGCTGGAGTGCGCAGCGCTCCCAAGATTTTTGGGGCCGCTGCGCAGCCCAACGCGGGGCAAGCCCGCTCGCCACAAGGGCACTTACCACAAAGAATCACCTCTCCTTGATCGCTCCCCGGCCCAGGCCTACTCTGTGTGCCTGCCCGCGCTGAGCCGCCCACAAGGAAGGCCCCATGTTCGACCACCACGCCACACTCAAAAAGCATTTCAGTGCCCTGCGCACCACCGCCGAATTTTTCTCCCTGCGTTACGTGCGCGAGTCCGGCCGGTACCTGTCGGTGCGCAAGAACGTCGCCGAACCGCCGCACCTGAACCACGACGAAGGCGCCATGCTCACCGTGCGTTTGAACGGTGTGGAAACCTACGCCGCGACCCACGATATTTCCCTGCCTGGCCTGCAAGCCGCCCTCGAACGCGCCGAACAGCAAGCCCGTCTGATAAAACCTCACGCCCTGCTCGACCTGCGCGATCAACCGGTGTCCAGCGACGTCGCCGACTACCTGTCACCAAACCTGGAGCACGCCTTCCCGTCCTTGAGCGACTGCTACCAACTGCTCGGCGATGAGTCCTCTGCAGTGCCCCAGGACGAGCGCCTGGTGAACTGGGAAGTCAGCCTCGGCCTGACCCACGTCGAGCAGATCTACCTCAACAGTGCCGGCGCCGAACTGCGCCAGGCCCAGCGGTTTGTGTTCCCCGGCGTCAACGTCACCGCCTACGACGGCAACGACAGCCAGTCGCGCACCCTCGGCGGCAGCAACTTCGGCCAGCAAGGCGGGTTTGACGTGATCAGCCGATTCGGCCTGGTGGGCGCCGCGCCGCGCATTGCCGACGAAGCCCTGCAACTGCTGCTGGCGCCCAACACGCCCCAGGGCCCGCGCGACCTGCTGCTGATGCCCGACCAGATGATCCTGCAGATCCACGAGTCCATCGGCCACCCCCTGGAACTCGACCGCATTCTCGGCGACGAGCGCAATTACGCCGGCACCAGTTTTGTGAAGGCCAGCGACTTCGGCCAGTTGCAATACGGTTCCAAGCTGCTGAACGTGACGTTCGACCCGGACATTCCCGAGCAACTGGCCAGCTACGGCCATGACGACGACGGCACCGCCGCCAGCAAGCAATTCCTGATCCGCGAAGGGCTGCTGCTCAAGCCGCTGGGTGGGGCGTTGTCGCAGTTCCGCTCGGGCATGGGCGGCGTGGCCAACAGCCGCGCCAGCAGCTGGAACCGCCCGCCGATCGACCGCATGGCCAACCTGAATATCGAAGCCGGCGATAAGAGCCTGGCGCAACTGATTGGCGGCATCGAAAGCGGCATCCTGATGTCGACCAACCGTTCGTGGTCCATCGACGATGCGCGCAACAAGTTCCAGTTCGGCTGCGAGTGGGGCCAGTTGATTGAAAACGGCGAGCTCAAGGGCGTGGTAAAGAACCCCAACTACCGGGCGATTTCCGCGCAGTTCTGGCGCAACCTCAGCGCCGTGGGCGACGCCAGCACCTTCAAGGTGTTGGGCACGCCGAACTGCGGCAAGGGCGAGCCCAACCAGGTGATCCGCGTCGGCCATGCGTCGCCGGCCTGTGTGTTCAGCAACGTTGACGTATTTGGAGGAGATGCCTGATGAACACCTTCAAGGCATTGGTGCAGTGGCTCAAGCAGGCCATCACCGACAAGGAACAATTCCACCTGGGCTACGCGGCAGAATCGTCCGAGTTCGTGCGCTTCAACCACGCCAAGGTGCGTCAGGCCGGGCACGTGCAGCAGGCCAGCCTCAACCTCAAGCTGATCAGCGATGGCCGCCATGCCGACCTCGGCATCACCCTGGCCGGCGAGCCCGAGCTGGATCGCCAGCGCCTCGCCGACGGCCTGCGGCAATTGCGCGAAACCCTGCCGCTGCTGCCCCATGACCCGTACCTGTTGCTCAACCACAACGCCTGGCAAAGCCACCACGAACAAGCCCGCCCCCTGCCCGACTTGGCCCAGGTACTGGAAGAAATCAGCCAGGCGGCCGATGGCGTCGACCTGGTCGGCTTCTATGCTGCCGGCCCGATCAGCCGGGGCTTCGCCAGTTCGGACGGCGCGTTTGGCTGGCATCAGGCCAATAGCTTCAACTTCGATTTCAGCCTGTTCCACGCCAATGGCGAGGCGGTAAAAGCCAGCTACGCCGGCGACGCCTGGGACAGCGCCGAGTTCGCCCGGCGCTTCCAGCTGGCGCGTGAACAGCTGGAATTCCTCGGCCGCCCGCTGCACCCGTTGGCGCCCGGACAATACCGCGCCTACCTTGCCCCGGCGGCGCTGGAAGAAATCATCAGCATCATCACCTGGGGTGGTTTTTCCGCCCAGGCCATCGCCAGCAAAGGCAGCTCGTTGCAACGGCTGTATGCCGGCGAGCAGTCCTTGAGCCCCCTGGTGACGGTGAAAGAACATATCACCGACTCCCTGAGCCAGGCGTTCTCCAGCGAAGGCTACCCGCGCAGTGATGTCACCCTGATCAATGCCGGCCAGGCCGAGGGCCAACTGGTGAACTCGCGCAGCGCTGCCGAATATGGCCTCAGCGCCAACGGCGCCAGCGGCGATGAGTCACCGAGCGCCTTGCAGATCGCGGCAGGCAACCTGGCCCAGGCCGAGATCCTCAAGCAACTGGGCACCGGGCTCTACATCAGCAACCTGTGGTACCTGAACTACTCCGACCTGCCCGCCGCACGCCTGACCGGCATGACGCGCTTTGCCACGTTCTGGGTGGAAGACGGCGAGATCAAGGCGCCGGTCAGCACCATGCGTTTTGATGACAGCGTCTACCAGTTGCTCGGTTCGCAACTGGAAGCGCTGACCGCCGAGCGGGAACTGCTGCTGTCGGCCAGCACCTACGGCCAGCGCAATACCGCGTCCAACCTGTTACCGGGTGCCCTGGTTAAACGCCTGACCCTGACCCTGTAAATACACCCCCCTGTGGGAGGGGGCTTGCCCCCGATGGCGGTGTATCAGTCAATGAGTACTTTGCTGATACACCGTCATCGGGAGCAAGCTCCCTCCCACCTTGTCCTGTGCTGATTTCAGACATCCCGGTTTCAGCCCTTCCTACCGTAAATTCTCTTCCTCCCAGTCTGCACGGGCAGCCTGTTGTCGCCTGCGAAAAACCTCGTTATAACGGTTAGTGGCCCCCCGCCACCTCACCCACGAGAGCACGACCTTGCCCGGGAAGGGCAAGCTGGAGCGTTGACATGAACCATGGAAGTTTTGTCATAGAAAAGCTGTTCAAGCACTACAACGTTCATGTTGAGCAACTGGGAAACGATGCGCAAAAGAAGACCATCCTGATGGTCAATGGCGCACTGTCCACCACACGCTCATTCGCCCGTACCAGTAAATGCCTGGCCGAGCATTTCAATGTGTTGTTGTTCGACCTGCCCTTCTCGGGCTATTCCCGCGAACACAACACCGACCTGGACCTGGTGACCAAGGATGACGAGGTGCAAATCCTGCGCGCCCTGGTCGAGCGCTTCCAAGTCAACCACCTGGTCTCGGCCTCCTGGGGCGGTATTTCCACGCTGCTGACCCTGGCGCACAACCCGCCGTCGATCGAAAGCTCGGTGGTGATGGCCCTGGCGCCCAACCTCAACCAGGCCATGCTCGACTATGTGGAGCGCGTGCGGGTGCTGATCGAGGCCGATGACAAATCCGCCGTCGGCCACCTGCTGAACGAGACCGTCGGCAAATACCTGTCGCCGCGCCTCAAGCGCAACAATCATCGGCACCTGTCGAACATGGCCACCACCGAGTACCGCCAGGCGCGCTTTCATATCCACCAGGTCCTGGCATTGGGTGATGGCAACTATCTGCCGGCGCTGCGGCAGATCGAAACCCCGGTGCACTTTCTCAATGGTGCGCTGGACGAATACACCCCCGCCGCCGAGGCCCGACTGTTCAAACAGTACGTGGGCCACAGCAGCTTTGCGGTGGCCGAACACACTGGGCATTTACTCGACCTGGAGTCCCGCGAGGCGGCTTTGGCGGTGCACCGGGCGTTGTTGGATTTCCTGGTGGGAGAGCACGCGAACTTGTCGGACTTAGACGAACCGCCAGTGGGAAAAGGAGCGACGAATGGCGCATAATCGCCGACACATAGCCGGCTAACAAAAAGGTACCCCATGCCAGATCGTGCCCCTCTCGATGCCAAGACCGCCCGCTGGCTCCCCTGGGTGGTCGCGATTGCCTTCTTCATGCAATCGCTGGATGGGACGATTCTCAACACGGCGCTGCCGGCCATGGCCCGGGACCTGGCGGAAAACCCGCTGCGCATGCAAGGGGTGGTGATCGCCTACATGCTCACCGTCGCCCTGCTGATCCCGGCCTCGGGCTGGATCGCCGACCGCTTCGGCACCAAGAAGATTTTCTTCGGTGCGATCATGCTGTTCAGCATCGGCTCCTTGCTGTGCGCCCTGTCCAGCAGCCTGACCATGCTGGTGGGCGCGCGGGTCATCCAGGGCCTCGGCGGTGCGCTGATGCTGCCGGTCGGTCGGCTCGTGGTGCTACGCGCCTACCCCCGCTCCGAACTGGTGCGGATCATGGGCTTCATCACCATCCCCGGCCTGCTTGGCCCGCTGCTCGGCCCGACCATGGGCGGCTGGATGGTGCAATACCTGACCTGGCACTGGATCTTCCTGATCAACCTGCCGGTGGGCATGATCGGTTGCTACGCCGTGTGGAAATTCATCCCCGACCTGCGCGGCAGCGAGCGCACACGTTTCGATGGCCTCGGTTTTCTATTGTTCGGCGCGGCGATGGTGCTGATCACCATTGCCATGGAAGGCCTGGGCGAGCTGCACCTGCCGCACCTGCGGGTGATGCTGCTGCTGTTCGGCGGGTTGGCGTGCCTGGCGGCGTACTGGCTGCGCGCCGGGCATATCGATAACCCGCTGTTTTCACCGGCGCTGTTCAAGACCCGCACGTTTGCGGTGGGCATCCTCGGCAACCTGTTCGCGCGCCTGGGCAGCGGTGCCTTGCCGTTCCTGGTGCCGTTGCTGCTGCAAGTGGCCCTGGGGTACTCGCCGTCCCAGGCCGGCATGAGCATGCTGCCCCTGGCGGCGGCGGCGATGTTCGCCAAGTCGGTGGCGCGTCCGTTGATCGAGCGCCTGGGTTATCGCGTCGTACTGACCGGCAACACCCTGGCCCTGGGCATCATGCTGGCGAGCATGGGCCTGGTCAGCGAACAGACGTCCTACCCGCTGCTGCTGGCCATGCTGGCGGTGCTGGGGGCGATCAACTCGCTGCAATTTACGGCGATGAACACCGTCACCCTCATCGACCTTGACGACGCCCAGGCCAGCAGCGGCAACAGTCTGCTGTCGGTGGTGGCGCAACTGTCCCTGAGCCTGGGGGTGGCCTGTGCCGGTGCATTGCTCGGCGGGTTTACCGCAGAATCGGGCAACGACGGCGTGAGCACGGTGCTCGGCGCGTTCCAGCTGACCTTCCTCACCGTGGGCATCATGGCAATGCTGGCGGCGGCGATCTTCCTGCAACTGTCGCCCCAAGACGGCAAACGGGCGGCCAGCCCGGAACAGCATATCGAGCATTAACCGGCGTCTCGTCTAGAACTTGCGGGGAAATCCTACGAGACTGGTACACTGCGCGACATTTTGTTTTGCAGAGCCAGTCCCGTGACTACCATCGCCACCGCTTTTAATACTTTGCCCCTGTCCGCCGCCATGCTGGCTAACCTCGACTCGCTGGGTTATGTCGAGATGACGCAGATCCAGGCGCAAAGCTTGCCGGTGATCCTCAAGGGGCTGGACCTGATTGCCCAGGCCAAGACCGGCAGCGGCAAGACCGCGGCGTTCGGCATTGGCCTGCTGAACCCGATCAACCCGCGCTACTTCGGCTGCCAGGCCCTGGTGATGTGCCCGACCCGTGAGCTGGCCGACCAGGTCGCCAAGGAAATCCGCCGCCTGGCCCGCGCCGAAGACAACATCAAGGTCCTGACCCTGTGCGGCGGCGTGTCCCTTGGCCCGCAGATCGCCTCCCTGGAGCACGGCGCCCACGTGATCGTCGGCACCCCGGGCCGTATCCAGCAACACCTGCGCAAGGGTTCGCTGGTGCTGGACGGCTTGAACACCCTGATCCTCGACGAAGCCGACCGCATGCTCGACATGGGCTTCTACGACGCCATCGAAGACATCATCAGCAAGACCCCGCCGCGCCGTCAGACCCTGCTGTTCTCGGCCACCTACCCGGTGAGCATCAAGCAACTGGCGTCGAAATTCATGCGCGCGCCGCAGCAAGTGAAAGCCGAAGCGTTCCACTCCGACGACCAGATCGAGCAGCGTTTCTACGAGATCTCCCCGGAAGAACGCATGGACGCCGTGACCAAGGTGCTGGCGCATTTCCGCCCGGCCTCCTGCGTGGCGTTCTGCTTCACCAAGCAGCAAGTGCAGGAAACCGTCGACCACCTGACGGCCAAGGGCATTTCCGCCGTCGGCCTGCATGGCGACTTGGAACAGCGCGACCGTGACCAGGTATTGGCGATGTTCGCCAACCGCAGTACCTCGGTCCTGGTGGCCACCGACGTCGCCGCCCGCGGCCTGGACATCGACGCGCTGGACATGGTCATCAACGTCGAACTGGCCCGCGACTCGGAAATCCACATCCACCGCGTGGGCCGTACCGGTCGCGCCGGTGAGACCGGCATCGCCATCAGCCTGGTGGCGCCGTCCGAAGCGCATCGCGCCCAGGCCATCGAGCAACTGCAGAAGTCGCCGCTGAACTGGGACCAACTCGACAACCTCAAGCCGCAAAGCGGTGGTCCGCTGCTGCCGGTAATGAGCACCCTGTGCATCGCCGCTGGGCGTAAAGACAAGGTGCGCCCAGGCGACATCCTCGGCGCATTGACCGGCGAAGCCGGCATCCCGGGTGCCCAGGTCGGCAAGATCGCGATCTTCGACTTCCAGGCCTTCGTGGCCGTGGAACGCGGCATCGCCAAGCAGGCGTTGCAGCGCTTGAACGACGGCAAGATCAAAGGCCGCTCGTTGCGTGTGCGGATCCTGTAACACGATCTCCGACCTATAGGGAGATCCAATGAGGAAGGAGGCTTGCCCCCTCCCACATTAACTGCATTCCAATTCAGAATTTGTATGAGGACATTGCTGTGCGCTCGACCGAAGTTGTGATCATTGGCGCCGGCGCCGCAGGCTTGATGTGCGCACTGACCGCCGCCGGGCGTGGGCGCAAGGTGATGTTGCTCGATCATGCGAACAAGGCCGGCAAGAAGATCCTGATGTCGGGCGGTGGCCGCTGCAATTTCACCAACCTGTACACCGAGCCGGCCAACTTCCTCTCGCACAACACGCACTTCTGCAAGTCGGCCCTGGCCCGTTACACCCAGTGGGATTTCATCGGCCTGGTGGCCAAGCACGGCGTGCCGTACCACGAGAAGAAACTCGGCCAGCTGTTCTGCGATAACAAATCCAGTGACATCCTCGGCATGCTGTTGGACGAATGTATCCAGACCGGCGTGAGCCTGCACCTGGACACCTCGATTGAAGAAATCGCCAAGGTCGACAGCGGCTACCAGTTGCAGACCACCCTGGGTGAACTGCGCTGCGAATCCCTGGTGATCGCCACCGGCGGCCTGTCGATCCCGACCCTGGGGGCCAGCGGTTTTGGCTATCAAGTCGCCAGGCAGTTCGGCCACGAACTGTTACCGACCCGCGCCGGGCTGGTGCCGTTCACCATCACCGACCAGCTCAAGGATTTGTGTGGCGAGCTGTCCGGGACCTCGGTGGATTGCCTGGTCAGCTGCAACGGCCAGAGCTTTCGCGAGAACCTCCTGTTTACCCATCGCGGCCTCAGCGGCCCGGCGATTCTGCAGATTTCCTCCTACTGGGAGTCCGGCGACACGCTGGAGATCAACCTGCTGCCCGACCACGACGCCCACACCTGGCTGCAACAGCAGCAGGTCGAGCGCCCCAACAGCGAGCTGAAAACCCTGCTGGGTGAAATCTTCACCAAGAAGATGGCCAATCTGCTGGCGGATACCTGGTTCGCGTCCAAGCCGATGAAGCAGTACACCCACGCTGAAGTGGCCGATATCGCGCAAAAACTCTCGAGCTGGCAACTGGTGCCGGCGGGCACCGAGGGCTACCGCACGGCCGAGGTGACCTTGGGTGGGGTGGATACGCGGGAAGTCTCGTCCAAGACCATGGAATCACTGAAAAGCCCGGGCTTGTACTTTATTGGGGAAGTGCTGGATGTGACCGGGCATCTGGGCGGGTTTAACTTCCAGTGGGCCTGGGCCTCGGGTTACGCCGCAGCGCAGTACGCCTGAAGAATGTGGGAGGGGGCTTGCTCCCTTCCACATTTGATTTGCGGTATGCCTGGGAATAATTTGCTGCCAGATGTGATCACCACCCTTGCCGTGGCGTCACTGATGGCTCAATTTAGCGGCATCGTCCCGGAAGACTCCAGACTTCATGTCATCGACCTCGTTCAAGCAGTCCATGCGGCGCCTGTGGGCGCTGGATAAATTCAGCTACAGCATCCGGGTGTTTATCGCCCTCACCGGCAGCATGGCGCTGTGCTGGTATCAGGATGAAATGACCCTGCTGATCCCGCTGTTCCTGGGGATTATCGCCAGCGCCCTGGCCGAGACCGACGACAGCTGGCAAGGCCGCCTCAACGCCCTGGCAGTGACGCTGGTGTGTTTCAGCATTGCCGCGCTGTCGGTGGAGCTGCTGTTCCCCTACCCCTGGATTTTCGCCATCTCCCTGGCCCTGGCCACGTTCTGCCTGACCATGCTCGGCGCCTTGGGCGAACGCTATGGTGCGATTGCTTCGGCCACCTTGATCCTGTCGGTCTACACCATGATCGGTGTGGACCAGCGCGGCGGCGCCGTCAGTGATTTCTGGCATGAACCGTTGCTGCTGGTGGCCGGCGCCGCCTGGTACGGCGCGTTATCGGTGCTGTGGCAGGCGCTGTTCTCCAACCAGCCGGTGCAGCAGAGCCTGGCGCGGTTGTTCCGCGAACTGGGACGTTACCTCAAGCTCAAATCATCGTTGTTCGAACCGATTCGCCAACTGGACGTGGAAGCCCGCCGCCTGGAACTGGCCCAGCAAAACGGCCGGGTGGTGGCGGCGCTGAATGCGGCGAAGGAAATCATCCTGCACCGCGTCGGCAATGGCCGACCCGGCTCGAAGGTCAGTCGTTACCTCAAGCTGTACTTCCTGGCCCAGGACATCCACGAACGCGCCAGCTCCTCTCACTATCCTTACAACGCCCTGGCGGATGCGTTTTTCCACAGCGATGTGCTGTTCCGCTGCCAACGCCTGTTGCGCCAGCAAGGCAAGGCCTGCCAGTCCCTGGCCGAGTCGATCCAGTTGCGCCAGCCGTTCATCTATGACGACAGCTTCGCCGAAGCCCTCAGCGACCTGAACGCCTCCCTGGAACACCTGCGCATCCAGAGCAACCCGGCCTGGCGCGGCCTGCTGCGCTCCTTGCGCGCCCTGGCGGCCAACCTGTCCACCCTCGACCGCCTGCTCGGCGACGCCAGCAACCCCGACGCCCTGGCCGACGCCACCGACAGCAACCTGCTGGACCGCGCCCCACGCAACCTGAAGGAAATGTGGACGCGCCTGCGCACGCAACTGACGCCGACATCGCTGCTGTTCCGCCACGCGCTGCGCCTGTCCCTGGCGCTGACCGTCGGCTACGGCATGCTGCATGCTATCCACGCCTCCCAGGGCTACTGGATCATCCTCACCACGCTGTTTGTTTGCCAACCGAACTACGGTGCCACGCGGCGCAAGCTCGGCCAGCGGATCATCGGCACCGCCATCGGCCTCACCGTGGCGTGGGCGCTGTTCGACCTGTTCCCGAGCCCGCTGGTGCAATCAATGTTCGCCATCGCCGCCGGCCTGGTGTTCTTTATCAACCGCACCACCCGCTACACCCTGGCCACGGCAGCGATCACCCTGATGGTGCTGTTCTGCTTCAACCAGGTGGGCGATGGCTACGGACTGTTCCTGCCACGCCTGTTCGATACCCTGCTCGGCAGCCTGATCGCGGGCCTGGCGGTGTTCCTCTTCCTCCCGGACTGGCAGGGCCGGCGCCTGAACAAAGTGCTGGCCAACACCCTGACCTGCAACAGCATTTACCTGCGCCAGATCATGCAGCAATACGCCGCCGGCAAGAGCGACGACCTGGCCTACCGCCTGGCCCGGCGCAATGCCCACAACGCCGATGCGGCGCTGTCCACTACCCTGGCGAATATGCTGATGGAACCTGGGCATTTCCGTAAGGAAGCGGATGTGGGCTTCCGCTTCCTGGTGCTGTCGCACACCTTGCTCAGCTACCTGTCGGGGCTCGGAGCACACCGCGAAACCCAACTGCCGGCCGAGGTGCGCGCGCACTTGATCGATGGCGCCGGCAATAGCCTGGCGGCGAGCATTGACGAAATCGCCACCGGGTTGGCGAATAAGCAGCCGATTGCGATTCAGAGCGATGCCGAGGAGGCCCTGGCGGCGGACCTGGAGCAGATGCCGGATGAGATTGATGAAGGGCAGCGGCTGGTGCAGACGCAGTTGGCGTTGATATGCCGGCAATTGGGGCCGTTGCGCACGCTGGCGGCGCATCTGATCAAGGACACCAGCGCGGCTTAGGCCGCTATCGGGGGCAAGCCCACATGTTGACTGTGTTCACAAATCAAAACTGTGGGAGGGGGCTTGCTCCCGATGAGGCCCGCACAGTCACTACATGCCATGGGCCTTCATCAGCCGCTCATAACTGCCATCCGCCTTCATCCTGGCAATCTCGCGGTCAAAACCGGCAACGATCTGCGCATGCTCAGGGTTCTTCAGGCTGACCAGAATATGCAGGCTGTTTTCGCTCAGCGGCGTGGGCAGAAACTCCACCGCATTGCGCACCCGCGCCGACTCGCGCGACAGGTAATAGCGCGCCACATACTCATCCTCCACGGTCAACCGCACCCGCTGCGCCGCCAGCATACGCACCGCCATGGCGAAGTTATGCACCGGCACTTTCTGCAACTGCCCATCCCCATCGAACGCCGCTGAATAGGCATAACCGCGCACCACAGCAATAGGATAGTCGTGCAACTGCTCCAGGTTCTGAAACTCGATGGGATCGTCACGGCGCTTGATGAAACGCACGCGATTGAGCAGGTATTCGCCGGAAAACTGCCCCAATTGTGTACGGGCCTCGTCGTACCAGGCGTTGACCAGCACGTCATAGCGCCCATCGCCCACCCCCATCAGCGCCCGCGCCCAGGGTACCTGTTGGAAGTCGCTGGCATAGCCCGCACGGGCCAGGGCCGTGGTGACTATATCGGTGGCCAGGCCACCGTTGATCAAGGTGGCATCGGTAAACGGTGGCCAGGCATCCGCGACCAGGCGCAGACGCTGTGCGAACACAGGTGTCGCCAGCAACAACACTCCAATCAAAGCAACGGCACGAGACAATCGCGGCATGCTCAAAGTCCTTGGCGGCGGGCGGTGACCTTAGCTCAGGCAGTGCCTGAGGTTCTAACATTAGCTCAGATTACACAAAGAAACGGACGTCGAGAGCACTCAATGATGGCAAATTGATTTCATTCACAAAAATAGTCGATTTAGACAGAGTCGCCCGCCGCGCTTACTATCCAGAACAGACATTCAAGTGAGAACACACCATGACAGTCGATTGGGTCTGCAAACATCACACCGACCTCGGCAAGGAGCAGCTGTACGCCATTTTGCGTTTGCGCGGCGAGGTCTTTGTTGTCGAGCAGAAGTGCGTCTACCAGGATATCGACGGGCAAGACCTGGCGGGCGATACCCATCACCTGATGGCCTGGAAAGACGATGAGCTGGTGGCCTACCTGCGTCTGCTGGACCCGGAGTCCCAGGGCGGCGACGTGGTGATCGGCCGCGTGATCGTGGCGCCGGTTGCACGGGGCACCGGGCTGGGGCACCAGATGATGGAAGAAACCCTCAGGCAGATCGACGAGATCTGGCCTGAGACGCCGATCTTCCTGTCAGCCCAGGCCCATCTGCAGGGGTATTACGGGCGGTATGGGTTTGTGGTGGCGGGTGAGGAATACCTGGAGGATGAGATTCCACATATCGGGATGCGGCGCGCTTGAGGCTTGCTCCCGATAGCGCCGGCCCAGCCACCGCTGAACTCAGGGGTAACCGAGAACCCGCTTGATCTGGCTGAGATTCACCTCGATCCACCCACGATCAATCGCGCCCCAATCGCGAATCCGATAATGCCCGGCATGGTTGCGGGCCCCCTCTGCCTGCTCGAACTCACACACAATATCCAGGTCCGCCAGCGCCGCAATCGTGTCCTGCGCGGTGCGCCGGGGCATGCCGGTGACGTCGGTCAGCGCCGGGACGCTGCTGGCCAGCCCACTGTCGATCAGGTACGCCACGTACAGGCGGCGGTAGAAGCTGCTTTTGGTCTTGCTCACATCCATGGTTGGTCGCCTTGTGCGGTCAGGGCTTGCCCTGCAGGTCGCGATACGTGAGGTACACCCGCAGGTCGAATTCCACCTGGTGGTAGCCGGGCATCATGTAGTCGCAGAGTTTGTAGAACGCCTTGTTGTGGTCCGATTCCTTGAAGTGCGCCAGTTCATGAACCACGATCATGCGCAGGAATTGCGGTGCGGCCTCTTTGAACAGCGAGGCAATGCGGATCTCTTTCTTGGCTTTGAGATTACCGCCCTGCACCCGCGAAATCGTAGTGTGCAGGCCCAGGGCGCGGTGGGTCAGGTCCAGCCGGTTATCGAACAGCACTTTGTCGATGGCCGGCGCGTTGCGCAGGTGTTCCTGCTTCAAGGCCTGGGCATAGGCGTACAGGGCTTTGTCGCTCTGCACCCCATGGCGGTCGGGGTAACGCTGCTCCAGATAGGCGCCCAACTGGTCCTTGGCGATCAGTTGGCGTACTTGCTCCTGGAGGGCTGCGGGGTAGGCCTGGAGGTATTTCAGCGCGGTCATTGGGGTCTGCAACAGGATTCGAATGGCGCCAGTGTAGCGAATTCAGTGCGTGCGGGCGCGTGACCAGTCGACCACTTCTTCAGCCATCAAGGGCTGCGCCGCCCACGGCCCCTGGATAAACGGGCAACCCTGGGCCTTGAGCCACTGGGCCTGCTCCTGGGTTTCCACGCCCTCGGCCACCACGACCACCTCAAAATGCCCACACAGCTCGATAATGCTGCGCGCCATCGCCGCGTCCCGCACCGAGCCCGGCAGCCGCGCAACCAATTGCGGATCAAGCTTGAGTGTATCGAAGGCCAGGTCGCGCAAATGCGCCAGGGAACATTGTCCCGAACCGAAGTCATCCAGGGCGATACGCACCCCGATACGGCGCAGCAACTGGAGCTGCTTGGCGGCCTCTTCCAGGTTACTCATCAGGCAGTCCTCGCCGATTTCCACCTCCAACTGGTGCCCCTCCAGCCCATAGCGCTCCAGCATCTGCTGCAGTTGATTGACCAGGTTGGGCATATTGAACTGGCTGCTGCTCAGGCTCACGCTCAGCACCAATTCATCGTCGAACGCGGCCTGCCACGCCTGGCGCTGGGCGGCGATCTGCTGGTAAATCCATGCGCTCAGTTGGCTGATCAGCCGTGCTTCTTCCAGCAACGGTAAAAACAGCCCCGGCGGCACATCGCCGACGCTGGGGTGCTGCCAGCGCAACAACACCTCAACGCCGCGCAAACGCCCATCCACCAGCGAAACCTGGGGCTGATAGACCAGGGTAAAATCCTTGTTTTGAATCGCTGTACGCACGCTGTCCTCGAGCATCAACCGCGAGCGGGCGCGGCCGTTCATTTCCTGGTCGTAATAGCGATATTGCTGACGGCCGGCGCGCTTGGCTTCGTACATGGCGATGTCGGCCGCACGTAGCAAACCACTCAAATCCGCGCCGCAATCCGGAAAGGTGGCAATGCCGATGCTGACGCCGAGCATGACATCCAAACCGTCGACCTGCTGGCACACCGACACTCGTTCGATCAATTTTTCCGAGATCTTTGCCGCCTGCTCCGGAAACTCCAGCTCCAGCAACGCCGTGAATTCATCGCCGCCCATGCGGCCGATAATGTCGTAGGAACGCAGGCAGCCCTGCAATTGCTCCGAGACCCAGCGCAATACACGGTCGCCGGCATCATGGCCCAGGGAATCGTTGACCCGCTTGAAACCGTCGAGGTCCAGGTACAGCAACACCAGGGACTGCTCTGTCCGCTCACTGCGCGATAAGGTGTTTTCCACCGCCTGGTAAAAACCGCGCCGGTTCAGCAGACCGGTCAGCGGGTCGGTCACGGCCTGGAACTCCAGCTGCTGGTGCAAGTGACGCACTTCGGACATATCCAGCACCGTCACCACCATGGCCTTCTGTTCAGCGGGCAGCGGCGCACAGGACAACGCCACCGGCACCTGCTGGCCGCGGCCGGTGCGCAGGAGCGCATCATGCAGGCGCCAGGTCTCACCGCGGCGGTAGCCGGCGTACATCTGCGATTCCAGCCAGACGGGCACGTGGGGCTTTTGCAGGAAACTCAGGAACTCCTGGCCTTGCAGCTCCTGGATCGTGGCATTGAGCAGGCGCGAAATCGCCGGGTTGGCGTATTCGATCATGCCCTCTTCACTCACCACCAGGATGCCCTCGGCGGCGTTGTCCAATACCGAGGCATTGAACGCCCGGGCGGACTCCAGGTCATGGCTCAGGCGCTGCAAGGCCCGGCGGTTGCGCTGGTGCTCCAGCAACGCCTGGACCTTGGGCTTGAGGACGTGCGGGTCGAAGGGCTTGAACAGGTAGTCGATGGCGCCGCTGGCGTAGCCTTCCAGCACGGCGGCGGGGGATTGAGCGTTGGCGCTCAGAAAGATGATCGGGGTCATGCGCGTGCGCTGGCTGCCGCGCATCAAGCGGGCGACTTCGAAACCGTCCATGCCGGGCATCATCACATCCAGCAGCACCAGGTCGACCTCATGCTGCAGCAGCAACTCCAGGGCTTCCACCCCGGACGCGGCCGTTACCACCACCCAATCATCACGTTGCAGAAGTGCACGCATGCTGATCAGATTTTCCGGGTAGTCATCGACCACCAGAAGAACCGAACTGCCATCGCCATGAGGTGGAGCGCATTCCATGCTAGGTCTCTTCCTTGGGTCTACTCCGGTCACTTCTGAGAGAAAACCCGGACAAACATTGAGGCCTCACTCTAGCCCCGGATCCTGAAAATCAGAAGTGACGTGGATGCCATCATTGCGCCAAAGTTCAGTCAGCCGACTAACGGTCAACCTCTACAGCCCACGGTTCATGGGAAACATGGCTTTTTGGCATTCCCTTGGCGCCAATAAATTGCCAGCAAGTGTTTAACAACTGGCCGACCACCGCCTATAAAGAACCTGTCAGGCCCCCGGGCCAAAGCCTTCACCCCCTGTAAAAGGCCAACGCCATGATCGACCTCTCCACTTGGAACCTGAGCATTCCGGTCGGCTCGCCCCCCGCGACCATCGACACACCCAGGCTGCTCAGCGGCTTCAACGACCAATACTTCCAGGCCGAAGGCAGCAACGTGCAATTCTGGACCCCCGTCACCGGCACCCGCACCGAAAACGCCGTGTACCCGCGCAGCGAACTGCGCGAAACCTACGCCGACGGCCGCCTGCGCAACTGGACCTACCCCGAAGCCGACAACTTCCTGCGCGCCACCCTCGCGGTCAACCAGGTGCCCTCCAGCGGCAAGATCGTCATCGGCCAGATCCACGCCTACGACAGCCAGAAACCGCTGATCAAGCTCGAATACCAGTTCAAGGAAAAGACCCAGACCGGCAACATCGTCGCCAAGGTGCGCATGCGCCCGGATGAAGATGAAAGCCGCGTGATCATCGTCGCATCCAACGTGCCGCTGGAGAAAAGCTTTACCTACGTGATCAACCTCAACAAAGCCGGGCTGCTCAGCGTGTACGCCGCTGACAGTGAGTGGAACGAGCGCATTGGTGCGGCGTGGGCCGCCAAGCCCTTGTACTTCAAGGCGGGCGCTTATGTGCAGGACAACAGTGGGGACAGCAAGGAAGGTGCGAAGGTGACGTTTGCGAAGTTGGATATTGATCACGAGTGAACGGATCGGCCTCGATTCGAGCAGGCATTGTCCGATGGCGTCAGAGACTATTCCCACCTCTTGAACAGCCACGAGCCCTGTAGGAGCCGGGCTTGCCCACGATGGCGGAGTGTCAGCCACTACTTCCCGCGACTGACACTCCGCCATCCCGCTAAACGACGAGCGCTGTTGCGCCCAGCGTTTATTTTATGATGGCTGTGTATGGGAGACCTTCGGGCCTGCCGGGTTCCTCGTATCCTCGGTCTGCGAACCCGCACACAGCTGCCACCCCGTCATTTCACCCCCTGCACCGAAACTGCCACCGCTTACCCGGTGCTGTTAATCGACAGCGACCTCCACGCCTGCTTGCGTGAACGCCTCAACGCCGCCCTTGAAGACCTCAATCTGATCGCCTGCTCCAGCCTGCAGGACTTCGCCGAGCGTGATCTTAATAACGTTGCCAATACCGCAAGCATTCTGGTACAGGACGTGAGCGATGTCTTTCATGTAATTGAGCGGCGAGGCCTTGATACCCCACCCGCGGGGTAATCAAATCCTAACAACAAGCCTGCAGTAACGCGCAATGCTGTTCACTTAAGGATTGTTGACTAATCCTCAAGCAGCCGGAAAATCCGGAGTCCGATAAGAACTCCGGATTTTTTATGCCTGTTGCTCAGGATTTAAGCGCTGTACTAGATTTTGCTGAGAGCTGGTACAGCCCTCCCTGAAAAATCGGCTGGATCTTCGAGGAGTTACCCCCAGTACGGCGTTCACGGCCACTAGGGTAAACCCCAGATACAGGTCAATATCAACGTAGACATTCCATACGCCGCACTTGGTGCCCCCGACTGAACGCTCTAAACTGAGCACCCGCGAAGAAAAACATGTGAACCACAACGACAACCGAATCTTCGACATATGTGCAACTGGATGTTACCGCCTTGTGTATTAATCAGTATTTTTAGATATCCGCAATGGAGCGAGATGTAGGAAATACCAACCAGAACTATCCGATAAACCCCTACAAAAACACACAAATACTCAGCTGAAAAACAATACAATTCAAAAAACACAAATTGACATTCATAATAAGCCCTCATACGGTTTAAGTGCATCGCAAATCTGCGAAAGCGCCAACACAGAGGAACTATATATGAAACGTGTAATTATAGAACCGACGCTCAACAATCAGTCAAACGACGCGTACCAGACCCCTCACTTCTCAATTAAGACGGTGACTGTACCTCACTACAAATTTATTCCCAACGATGGGGGTAGCGTTATCGAAGCTTCTAATAGCAGAAAGCTAGCGATTAAATAATGATGTACCGCCTGGGCTTCGGCCCAGGCAGCCACTAAAATAAACCTCACTCATGGGTGGTCAGGCGGCTATGTGTACTGCGAAAAAAAAAATGGCTCTCGAACGACATTTTTTTAGTGCTTAAAGATGGCGCAGCTTATTTGTGGGACTATAAAAATCACGTCCAATACCAAATAAGCACAAGAGAATTTGAGCGGTTAGTGAGTTTTTCCGCAGGCGATTTCGTATCGGATACAGCCGATGACATATCCATAGACACCTCCGGGGTACTGTATGAAGTGAAACCAGCCGATGAATGGGGCTGGGACGTGCTATCAAAAATATTCCATATTGGGACATCTCACCCGAATTCGCCAACCCCAGACAAGCCTGAAATGTACATTGAATATGCCAAAAGCTACTTAAACTTTTGCAAGTCAATTCATAAAAACGAACCAAATATTTCTTTAATAAAAGGAGGAGAAAAGACATTACTACCACCTCCAAACCTTTCGGCTATTAAAGAAGCGAGTCTTTGGGAGACGCTTTTGGCGCGCCATACCTGCCGAGATTTTTTTGACACTTCAGTATCAATATTATCACTGGCAACCATACTGTATGGAACTTTAGCGGATAAGAAAGAGACCGACTACGACGCTCCGATTGGCGCTCAAAAATTCGGTTTCAGAAGGACATCACCTTCGGCCGGAGGCTTACAAGCGACGGAGGGTTATGTATGGGTGCGAAATGTCGAAGATCTTGCCCCCGGCATTTATCATTATATAAGTGAACAGCATACTCTGGAGAAGGTACGCGACCTTCCGCCTGAAGTAATATCTACTTATTTATGCGGCCAGCACTGGGCAAACAACTTAGCATTCGCAATTTTTTTTACTTCTCGCTTTGACAAGCTTTGGTGGAAATACCCCCACTCCCGCGCCTATCGCCCAATGCTGCTGGACGTTGGACATTTATCACAAACAGCAAATTTATTAATTACGGCACTTGGCTTACATCCTTGGCTGACCGGTTACTTTCATGACAAAGAAATAAATGAGCTCTTAGAGGTCAACCTTCCTTCAGAGCAAGTCATTTTTTTGGTGGGTGCGGGGAATGGAACGGGTAGTTCGTACACCACAGAAGTTAGAGAACTACTCGACGAGATCTAATGAGGGGACTGAGCATGGTCAATGTAGAAAATAATGACATTGTAATACTTGGCCTTAAAGATGGACATGACGGGGCGGTAGCCCTAATTATTGGTAACCACTTGGAGTTTTCTGTAGAAGCAGAAAAAGATAACGGCCTTCGTTTTTCAAGCGTGACACCTGACGCACTACTGAAAGTTTCTCACATGATTAACAAACCCGTGGATATAGTAGCTCAGAGCGGTTGGAGTAGAGAACTGAACTCAGAAAGTGACATCATTGGTGCAGGCTATTCAGGACTAAAGAAGATTATTCATCAAGAACGTTCAATATTTGGTCATAATGTTACTTATTTTTCATCCTCACATGAGCGCTCACACCTTTTATGCGGATACGGGCTTTCACCCTTTCCACAAGGACAGCCTTGCTATGCATTGCTCTGGGAGGGCTATTTCGGTGCACTCTATCGAATTGATGAAAACGTAAACATTACCAAATTAGGTAGTGCACTTGAAAACCCTGGGGACAGATTTGCTTTTTTATATGCGCTCGCAGATCCTACTTTTAATCTTGGAGCGGGACAAATTCGTTTAAGTGATGCAGGCAAACTCATGGCACTTGCTGCTTATGGAGAAAATGGCGATCTTGACGAGGACGCCAGACACATAATAACCACCCTAGTCGACAAGAACATAGACTTTAGAAAGCTTCACAAGCACCATTTCCGTAACAGTGCATATTACAATATTGGACTCAACAACCCTCGATTTGCATCACTCGCATATCATCTTTCAAACGCAATTTTCAATCTGTTTCGTGATTTTGCACAGCAGCTGGTCTTTGATGACGCACCTTTATTAATTATTGGCGGATGCGGACTAAATTGTGACTGGAACTCAAAATGGAAAGAGACACAACTATTCTCTGATGTATTTATTCCTCCGTGCACAAACGACAGCGGGTCTGCAATTGGAACTGCGATTGATGCATTATTGCATACCAAAGGACTTGCCAAAGTAACTTGGTCACCCTATGCAGGGGAGCTATCACATTCTGACACAGATAACACAGGCACCTTCATTAGTGAACCCTATGATACGAAACGTGTAGCGCGACTACTTCATGAAGGCTGCATATTAGGTTGGGTGCAGGGCAGATATGAAATGGGTCCTAGAGCACTGGGAAATCGCTCAATATTAGCGGCGCCCTATCCTAGAGAAAATCTCATTCGGTTGAACAAAATCAAGAAGCGCGAAGGATTTCGCCCTATAGCACCGATATGTTTAGAAGAATGTATGGCTGAATACTTCTGCCCGTCTAACCCCTCACCCTACATGCTGGAGTTTCGCAAAGTTATTTCAGCTAGCATTCCGGCGGTGACGCACGTTGATAACTCAGCGCGTCCTCAATCAGTCAATGAATCGCAAAATTTTCGTATACATCAATTGCTAAGCGCCTGTCGTGCTATGTCAGGAGTCGGCGTACTGTGTAACACCTCCTTAAATTTTAGCGGACGCGGTTTTATAAATAGACTTAGCGACTTGTATCGATTCGCCAGTGAACATGAGCTCGACGGCTTCGTATTTGAAGACACACTTTTCCTACATTCAGATCGACCTGATGAAAACGTCAAGTAAGCTTATTTGCGTGCAAGCGCTATCCAGCTTCTCACTATGGCTTGATATTTTTTTAATCTTCACGGTTCCCGTATATCTATGGCATGCCTCTCCTTCATCAATAGCGTTCTTGGCTTTTTGCCTGGGCGCCCCTATGTTGTTTCTAGGTCCTATCGTAGGAACGCTGATAGATCGATATGACGTAAGGAAAACACTAGTATCCGGTGCCTTACTCCGCACACTGTCTACCATAGGGCTAGCAGTGTCTCCAGATCTTCAGAGCTTTTTGCTCTTCGTCATTTTCAAAGGTGTGTCAAATTTATTTTACTTTCCTTCGATAACCATTATAGTTCGGCAACTGATACATGCCGAGGAGCGCAAATCTTTTTTCAGCCACGTAAGTGTATTTGATCAATCTTCCAAAATTTTTGCGCCGCTACTTGCAGGCTTGTTAACGGCAGTATTAGCACCTAAGAATTTATTCTTTTTTTCGGCAGTCGCCGTTTTATTAACCTTCCCACTCCTAAGGTCTATTTGCCTGGCATTCCGAACGCAAATGAATGGCACGGCTACCAACGCCCTGCCAATTTATCGCGACATTACAAGAGGACTCTCTATATTCAATGCCTTGCCCTTTCAACTACGCATAGGCTTTTTGTACTCCCTGCTTACATCGCTGGCTTTAGGAATTTACGACCCGCATTTGGCGTCCTTTCTAGCCTATGAAGGTTTACCTCCAGTTAATTTTTCAATAATCGTCTCAGCAACAGCCGGAGGTGCAATATGTGCCGCATTGCTGATGAAATTCAAATTGAGCAATTTCGATGAGATTCTTCTTCGGTCCAGCGCATTAGTTGTTTTCTCTACCGCATTAATCCTGACCGCAGTTTTAGTATTTTTCCAATTACCTGGAAGAGCCTATCTCTATCCATTGGTTTGGTTTTTGAATGGCTTCGGTTATGAAACGCTAATAATATCTTCAAATATAATCCTTCAGCAATTATGCCCTACTGACAATATCGGAAGAGTATCCATGTCTTTCAGAAGCATCCAAATACTATGCGTTATAACGGGACCTTCTTTAGGAACAATGCTAATAATCGCAGGTGGTCGCCCAGCACCTTTTATTGTGGCTGCGGGCATGGCATTTTTAACTGCATCGCTGTCCATTGCGGTCTATTTATATTTGTACAGAAAACAATCGCACGCACCTGTCAGCTAGTGCAGAATCAAACGATTATCCCGCGAATCTCCTGCCTCTTAAACTTACCTAATCAAAAACAAAAAAAGCCCGCATCGCTGCGAGCTTTCTTTTTTAACGCCTGAGGCTTAGTTCACCTTAGCGTTCAACTCACCTTTCAGGTAACGCTGGTACATCGCTTCCAACGAGATCGGCTTGATCTTCGAAGCGTTGCCGGCGGTGCCGAAGGCTTCGTAGCGAGCGATACACACATCACGCATCGCGGTCACGGTCGCGCCGAAGAACTTGCGCGGGTCGAACTCACTCGGGTTGGTGGCCATCAGGCGACGCATTGCGCCGGTGGACGCCAGGCGCAGGTCGGTGTCGATGTTGACCTTGCGCACGCCGTACTTGATGCCTTCGACGATTTCTTCAACCGGCACGCCGTAGGTTTCTTTGATGTCGCCGCCGTACTGGTTGATGATCGCCAGCCATTCCTGCGGTACCGAGGAAGAACCGTGCATCACCAGGTGGGTGTTAGGGATGCGCTTGTGGATTTCCTTGATGCGGTCGATGGCCAGTACGTCGCCGGTCGGTGGCTTGGTGAACTTGTAGGCGCCGTGGCTGGTGCCGATGGCGATCGCCAGGGCGTCCACTTGGGTCTTCTTGACGAAGTCGGCGGCTTCTTCCGGGTCGGTCAGCATCTGGCTGTGATCCAGCACGCCTTCGGCGCCGATGCCGTCTTCTTCACCGGCCATGCCGGTTTCCAGGGAGCCCAGGCAACCCAGTTCGCCTTCAACCGAAACGCCGCAGGCGTGGGCCATGGCCACGGTTTGTTGGGTTACGCGTACGTTGTATTCGTAGTCGGTCGGGGTCTTGCCGTCTTCGCCGAGGGAGCCGTCCATCATCACCGAGCTGAAGCCCAGTTGGATGGAGCGCTGGCACACGTCAGGGCTGGTGCCGTGGTCCTGGTGCATGCACACCGGGATGTGCGGGAATTCTTCGATCGCAGCGAGGATCAGGTGACGCAGGAATGGGGCACCGGCGTATTTGCGCGCACCGGCCGAAGCCTGGACGATCACTGGGGAGTCGGTCTTGTCAGCGGCTTCCATGATGGCGCGCATCTGCTCAAGGTTGTTGACGTTAAAGGCTGGGACGCCGTAGCCGAACTCGGCTGCGTGGTCCAGCATTTGACGCATGCTGATAAGTGCCATTGTGTTGTCTCTCCCGGTCGAGGGTCGTTAATCGTGCAAGCCTGCCGTAGCGGCGGCTGCTATTCAAGTTATTGCAGGTCAGGCTTTGCATGCCTGGCGTGCTGAATCGTTATTGCTGATGTGGGAGGGGGGCTTGCCCTCGATGACAGCCTGCCAGTGATGACTCTGTTGGCTGATCCACCGCTATCGGGGGCAAGCCCCCTCCCACATTTGGATCTCATCAAATTTGAAATCTTATTGGGCCTTGCAGCCCCGCCCGATCAAATCGTCGGTGGCAACCCAGTAAACCAGGCCTTCCTCACCTTTTGTGTGAAACGCCAACTGGTCGTTGCTGTACAGCACGCCCGAGGCGGCAACGTCCTGTTTGAGGCGATAAACCTGGTCGGAACCGCCGAGGCGTACATCCACCTCACTGCGGGCCTGGTTGGCGAAGCGCCAGTTGACCTCGGCCTTGCTATCGCAGGTCCAGGTGGTCCACTTATCAGCAGGCTCTGCCTTGTTGAACATATTCATGCTGCTGCAACCGGCCAGTAGGGCCAGGGCTGCCAGGGCGAAAACGCCTTTCATTGCCAATCCTCGCAGCGGGGCCAAAGGCCGCCGATGCCATCGGTTAGTTGATCAGACCCGTCAAGGGCAACCCTGTTCCTGACCGTTGGGCGCGGAGTCGTATTTCTCCAGCCGTTCGTTGCCGATGCGCTTGTTGATCACCGGCATGGTCTCGGCTTGCCAGTCAGCCTGATAGCAGCTTTTTTTCTGCTCCGTGGCAGGTTTGCCTGCCGCCGGCGCTGCGCTTGGCGTGCTGCCGCAGCCGGCCAACAGGCCCGCTGCGATCACCATTGCCAACGACTTGATCATGGGAATACTCCTTTTCCGGATCACGAGCCTTAGCCTTTGGCTCGGGTTTCCAGCACTTCAACGGCGGGCAGGACTTTGCCTTCGACGAATTCGAGGAATGCACCGCCACCGGTAGAAATGTAGGAGATCTGGTCGGCAACGCCATATTTATCGATGGCCGCCAGGGTGTCGCCGCCGCCGGCGATGGAGAATGCCGAGCTGTCTGCGATGGCCTTGGCCAGCACTTTGGTGCCGTTGCCGAACTGGTCGAACTCGAACACGCCGACCGGACCGTTCCACAGGATGGTCTGGGAGGCTTTCAGCAGCTCTGCGAAGTTGGCGGCAGTTTGCGGGCCGATGTCCAGGATCATGTCGTCGGCGGCCACGTCGGCGATGAGCTTGACGGTGGCTTCGGCGGTTTCAGCGAACTCCTTGGCAACCACCACGTCCACCGGCAACGGCACGCTGACCTTGGCGGCGATGGCACGGGCGGTGTCGAGCAGGTCCGGCTCGTACAGGGACTTGCCCACCGGGTGGCCTGCTGCCGCCAGGAAGGTATTGGCAATGCCGCCGCCAACGATCAACTGGTTGCAGATCTGGCTCAGGCTGTTGAGCACGTCCAACTTGGTGGACACCTTGGAGCCGGCAACGATGGCAGCCATCGGTTGGGCCGGAGCGCCCAGGGCCTTGCCCAGCGCCTCCAGTTCAGCCGCCAGCAATGGGCCGGCAGCCGCCACCTTGGCGAACTTGGCCACGCCGTGGGTCGAACCCTCGGCACGGTGGGCAGTGCCGAACGCGTCCATCACGAACACGTCGCACAGGGCGGCGTATTGCTGGGCCAGTTCGTCGCTGTTCTTTTTCTCGCCTTTGTTGAAGCGCACGTTTTCGAACAGCACGATGTCGCCAGGCTTAACGTCGACACCGCCCAGGTAGTCAGCCACCAGCGGCACATCACGGCCCAGGGCCTTGCTCAGGTAGTCGGCTACCGGCTTGAGGCTGTTTTCGGCGGAGAACTCACCTTCGGTCGGGCGACCCAGGTGGGAGCAGACCATCACGGCCGCGCCTTTTTCCAGGGCCAGCTTGATGGTCGGCAGCGAGGCCAGGATTCGCGCATCGCTGGTGACAACACCGTCCTTGACGGGGACGTTGAGGTCTTCGCGAATCAGTACGCGCTTACCTTGCAGATCGAGGTCGGTCATCTTCAACACGGTCATGGGTGGCAGTTCCTGAATTACTGTTGAGGTTGTTTAGAGGCGATATGCAGATAATGTTCCGCAACATCCAGCATTCGGTTGGCAAAGCCCCATTCGTTGTCGAACCAGGCCAGGATGTTCACCAGCCTCGGGCCGGAAACGCGGGTCTGGCTGGCATCGACAATCGCCGAATGCGGGTCATGGTTGAAATCACAACTGGCGTGGGGCAACTCGGTGTAGGCCAGCAAGCCTTTGAGCGGGCCGCTGGTGGCGGCGTCGCGCAGGATCCGGTTGACCTCCGTCGCATCCGTGTCGCTGACGGTTTGCATGGTGATGTCCAGGCAGGAAACGTTCACCGTCGGCACCCGTACGGCTTTGGCCTGGATTCGCCCGGCAAGTTCCGGCAGCAGCCGTTCGATGCCGCGCGCCAGACCGGTGGATACCGGAATCACCGACTGGAACGCCGAGCGTGTGCGACGCAGGTCTTCATGATGATAGGCGTCGATCACCGGCTGGTCGTTCATCGCCGAGTGGATGGTGGTAATTGACACGTAGTCCAGGCCGATCGCCTGATCCAGCAGGCGCAACAACGGCACGCTGCAGTTGGTGGTGCAGGAGGCGTTCGACACCAGCAGCTCATTGCCGGTCAGGCAATCCTGGTTGATGCCGTAGACGATGGTGGCGTCGACATCCGCCTCGCTGGCCATCGGCTGGGAAAACAGCACACGCGGTGCACCGGCGTCGAGGAAACGCTGGCCATCGGCACGGGTGTGATAGGCACCGGAGCATTCCAATACCAGGTCGACGCCCAGCGCCGCCCAGTCGATGCCCTCGGGGGTGGCGCTGCGCAACACTTTCACGCAGTCGCCGTTGATATGCAGACAATCGCCTTCGACCCGCACTTCGCCGGGAAAGCGGCCGTGGGTGGAGTCAAAGCGTGTCAGGTATTCGATGCTGGCCATGTCGGCCAGGTCGTTGATCGCGACAATTTCAAACCCGGCTGCCGCCCCTCGCTCGAACAGAGCACGCAAGACGCAACGACCAATGCGGCCGTAGCCGTTGAGTGCAACTTTGTAGGGACGCGTTTGGGGCATGGGGTTCTCGATCAAGGTTAGTTCGGTGTTGAATGCAGTATCGCCATCGCGGGCAAGCCCGCTCCCACATCAGACCGCGATCCAGATGTGGGAGCGGGCTTGCCCGCGATAGCGCCAGTACAGACAACGCAGACTGACTTAGTCTTCCAGCAGCTCTTCAGCCTGACCCAGGATGTTTTCCAGGGTGAAACCGAACTCTTCGAACAACGCTGGCGCCGGCGCCGACTCACCGTAGGTGGTCATGCCGATCACCCGGCCTTCCAGGCCCACGTACTTGTACCAGTAGTCGGCGTGAGCCGCTTCGATGGCGATACGCGCGCTGACCTGCAACGGCAGAACCGATTGCTTGTAGCCGGCGTCCTGGGCTTCGAACACGCTGGTGCACGGCATGGACACAACGCGCACGTTACGGCCTTGGGCAGTCAGCTTGTCGTACGCCTGAACGGTCAGGCCCACTTCGGAACCGGTGGAGATCAGGATCAGCTCCGGCTCGCCGATGCAGTCCTTGAGCACGTAGCCGCCACGGCTGATATCGGCGATCTGCGCGTCGGTACGCACCTGGTGTTGCAGGTTCTGACGGGAGAAGATCAGCGCCGAAGGGCCGTCCTTGCGCTCGATCGCGTGCTTCCAGGCCACCGCGGATTCCACCGCGTCGGCTGGGCGCCAGCAATCCAGGTTCGGCGTGGTGCGCAGGCTGGTCAGTTGCTCGACCGGCTGGTGCGTCGGGCCGTCTTCGCCGAGGCCGATGGAGTCGTGGGTGTACACATGGATCACGCGCTTCTTCATCAGCGCGGCCATACGTACGGCATTGCGCGCGTACTCCATGAACATCAGGAAGGTCGCGCCGTAAGGCACCAGACCGCCGTGCAGGGACACGCCGTTCATGATGGCACTCATGCCGAATTCGCGCACGCCGTAGTACATGTAGTTGCCGCTGGCGTCTTCGGCCGAGACACCTTTGCAGCCCTTCCACAGGGTCAGGTTGGAACCGGCCAGGTCGGCCGAACCACCGAGGAACTCAGGCAACAGCGGGCCAAAGGCATTCAGGGTGTTCTGGCTGGCTTTACGGCTGGCGATGGTCTCGCCCTTGGCTGCGACTTCGGCGATGTAGGCCGAGGCTTTTTCCGAGAAATCGGCAGGCAGGTCACCGGCCAGGCGGCGTACCAGCTCATTGGCCAGCTCAGGGAATTCGGCGGAGTAGGCAGCGAAACGCTGGTCCCACTCGGCTTCGGTGGCCAGGCCTTTTTCCTTGGCATCCCATTCGGCGTAGATGTCGGCCGGGATTTCGAACGGGCCGTGGTTCCACTTCAGCGCTTCGCGGGTCAGGGCGATTTCCGCGTCACCCAGTGGGGCGCCGTGGCAGTCTTCCTTGCCTTGCTTGTTCGGCGAGCCGAAGCCGATGGTGGTCTTGCAGCAGATCAGGGTCGGCTGCGCGCTCTTGCGGGCGGTGTCGATGGCGGTCTTGATCTCTTCCGGATCGTGGCCGTCGACATTGCGGATTACCTGCCAGTTGTAGGCTTCGAAACGCTTGGGGGTGTCATCGGTGAACCAGCCTTCGACTTCGCCGTCGATGGAGATGCCGTTGTCATCGTAGAAGGCGATCAGCTTGCCCAGGCCCAGGGTACCGGCCAGGGACGCGACTTCGTGGGAAATGCCTTCCATCATGCAGCCATCACCCAGGAACACATAGGTGTGGTGATCGACGATATCGTGGCCAGGGCGGTTGAACTGTGCGCCCAGGACTTTTTCGGCCAGCGCGAAGCCCACGGCATTGGCAAGACCTTGGCCCAGGGGACCGGTGGTGGTCTCGACGCCTGGGGTGTAGCCGAATTCCGGGTGCCCCGGGGTGCGGCTGTGCAGCTGGCGGAAGCTCTTGAGGTCATCGATGGTGACGTCGTAGCCGGTCAGGTGCAGCAGCGAGTAGATCAGCATCGAGCCGTGGCCGTTGGACAGTACGAAGCGGTCACGGTCGGCGAACGACGGGTTGCTCGGGTTGTGCTTCAGGTAATCACGCCAAAGTACCTCGGCGATATCCGCCATGCCCATCGGGGCACCGGGATGGCCGCTGTTGGCTTTTTGCACGGCATCCATGCTGAGGGCACGAATGGCGTTGGCACGCTCACGACGGCTGGGCATCGCTGTTCTCCTGAGGATTTTGAAGAGTGAATGATTAAAAGAAATGGAAAAAAGGATCGGCATTTTCCCTCAGCCACCGCCTGCGGGCAATGACAGATAGTCACTTGCAGGTGTTTTTCCTGTGCTTTGGGCGGCAATCGCTTGCAGAAACCTTTAACCGCTTCGTCTAAAAGTTATAGCGGCTGCTTATAACCGCCACTTATCGATCAATATCAAAACTTTTTGATATTGACCTTGCGGGGATACTCACCCGTCACTAGACTGCTGGCCTTATGAACCTACCCGTGCCCACCCTGCGTCCTGACGACGGCGAAGAACTGGCAGCCTTGTGCAAGGCCGCTGGCGACCCATTGCGTCTGAACGTATTGCGCGCACTGACCAACGACTCATTCGGCGTACTGGAACTGGCACAGATCTTCGCCATCGGCCAGTCGGGCATGAGCCACCATCTGAAGGTGCTGGCCCAGGCCGACCTGGTCGCCACCCGCCGCGAAGGCAATGCGATTTTCTACCGCCGCGCCCTGCCCCATACCGACCTGCTCGGCGGCAAGTTGCACGCGGCCCTGCTTGAGGAAGTGGACAGCCTGAGCCTGCCCCATGACGTGCAGTCACGCATCGGCCAGGTCCACGGGCAACGTGCCGCTGCGAGCCAGGACTTTTTCGCACGGGTTGCCGAAAAATTTCGCGCCCAGCAGGACCTGATCGCAGGCCTGGCCCAATACCGCGACAGCGTACTGGCGCTACTGGACAAGCTGAGCTTCAGTGAAGAAGCGACGGCGCTGGAAGTCGGGCCCGGAGATGGCGGCTTCCTGCCGGAACTCGCCCGCCGCTTTCGGCAGGTCACGGCGCTGGACAACAGCCCGGCGATGCTCGAACTGGCACGCCAGCTCTGTGAGCGCGAGGCATTGGGCAATGTCAGCCTGCAGTTGGCTGACGCCCTGAGCAGCACAACGATCAAGGCCGATTGCGTGGTGCTGAACATGGTCTTGCACCATTTCGCCGCCCCCGCCGACGCTTTAAAGCAAATGGCCGGGTTGCTGCACCCCGGCGGTAGCCTGTTGGTTACGGATTTATGCAGCCACAACCAGAATTGGGCCAGGGAGGCCTGCGGTGATCTCTGGTTGGGTTTTGAACAGGACGATCTGGCCCGTTGGGCCACCGCTGCGGGACTCGTTCCCGGGGAAAGCCTCTATGTAGGTTTACGTAATGGTTTCCAGATCCAGGTCCGCCACTTTCAGCGACCGACTGGCGACACTCACCATCGGTAAATATCAGGAAAACATCGAGATGAGCGAATACTCCCTTTTCACCTCCGAGTCCGTGTCTGAAGGGCATCCGGACAAAATCGCCGACCAGATTTCTGATGCGGTGCTGGACGCCATCATCGCTGAAGACAAGTTCGCCCGTGTGGCGTGCGAGACCCTGGTGAAAACCGGTGTAGCGATCATCGCCGGCGAAGTGACCACTACCGCCTGGGTTGACCTGGAGCAGATCGTTCGTGACGTGATCACCGACATCGGCTACAACAGCTCCGACGTCGGTTTCGACGGCGCGACCTGCGGCGTGATGAACATCATCGGCAAGCAGTCGCCCGACATCAACCAGGGCGTCGACCGTGCCAAGCCGGAAGACCAGGGCGCCGGCGACCAAGGCCTGATGTTCGGCTACGCCAGCAACGAAACCGAGGTGCTGATGCCGGCACCGATCACCTTCTCGCACCAGCTCGTGCAGCGTCAGGCTGAAGCGCGTAAATCCGGCGTGCTGCCTTGGCTGCGCCCGGACGCCAAGTCCCAGGTGACCTGCCGCTACGAAGGCGGCAAGGTGGTCGGCATTGACGCCGTCGTACTGTCGACCCAGCACAACCCGGACGTTTCCTACGCCGACCTGCGCGAAGGCGTGATGGAGCTGATCGTCAAGCACGTGCTGCCGGCCGAACTGCTGAGCAAGGACACCCAGTTCCACATCAATCCGACCGGCCAGTTCATCATTGGCGGCCCGGTGGGTGACTGCGGCCTGACCGGTCGCAAGATCATCGTCGACAGCTACGGCGGCATGGCCCGTCACGGCGGTGGCGCGTTCTCCGGTAAAGACCCATCCAAGGTTGACCGTTCGGCCGCCTACGCCGGTCGCTACGTGGCCAAGAACATCGTTGCCGCCGGCCTCGCCGAGCGTTGCGAGATTCAGGTGTCCTACGCCATCGGCGTGGCCCAGCCTACGTCGATCTCGCTGAATACCTTCGGCACCGGCAAGATCAGCGATGACAAGATCATCAAGCTGGTGCGCGAGATCTTCGACCTGCGCCCGTACGCGATCACCACCATGCTCGACCTGCTGCACCCGATGTACCAGGAAACCGCAGCCTACGGCCACTTCGGTCGTACCCCAGCGCAGAAGACCGTCGGTGACGACACCTTCACCACCTTTACCTGGGAAAAAACCGACCGCGCCAACGACCTGCGCACTGCCGCCGGCCTGTAATCGCCCACGGTACATAAAGCCTCGCCGGGTTTGCCCGGCGGGGCTTTTTATTGCCTGCGGGATCGCCTTCACATTTTTTGGATCCAAAGCTTGCAGGCACAATAATGGCCCTCTAGAATCCGCGCCCTCTCGGGCCTTCACCTTATTTGGATATTGCCCTGCGCCAGCCCGGGACTCATAAGTGCGCAGGCAATCGAACATTGAGGTTTTTCATGCGCATCTCCACGCTCGCCCCTGCCGCTCTTCTGATCAGCCTGTTCGCCCTGCCGGCCCACGCCGCCGACCTGAGCGCACTGAGTGGCGCCCTGGGCTCCCAGCTGGGTGTCGGCAATTCCGGCGACTGCCAAAAGCAATCCGCAGACCTGCAAACCAAGATCGATGCGGCCGAAGCCAGCAAAGACAGCTTGAAAGTGAAGGCCTTCAAAGCGGCGCAAGACCAGATCAACAAAGGTTGTGACAAACTCGCGCAAGCTCAGGCCAAAGCCGACGCCAAGCAGCAAACCCAGGAAGCCAAGGCTGATAAGCCTGATGCCGTGAAAGCGCTGGGCGGCCTGTTCAAGTAAGCCGAAACACCCGGTAAAAAGCCCCGCAGCGTCGGGGCTTTTTTGTGGGTGAACGGATCATTTAGGCTGGGCGCCCCTTCCGAGCAAGGATGCTCATGATGCGTTTACTGATTGCTCTGCTGCTTAGCGCTCTACCCTTTTCGGCCTGGGCTGAAAACTGCCCCGATGAGGCCCGTACCCAGGTCGACACCATGGCCGAACAAATCCGCCTGTGGGACGACAGTTACCACCGCCTCGGCCAATCCCCCGTCAGTGATGAACTCTACGATCAGGCCCGCCAGCGTCTGGCCCACTGGCGCCAGTGCGTGCCCACCCCCACGGCGCCTGATAACCCGCTGGCCAGTTCACGGGGCACCTTGCCTCACCCGATCGTCCATACCGGCCTCGAAAAGCGCCTGGATGAGCAAGCCGTGGGAGCCTGGCTGGGCACGCGCCGGGATGTATGGATCCAACCCAAAGTGGACGGCGTTGCGGTGACTCTGGTGTACCGCCAGGGCCGGTTGAAACAGGTGATCAGCCGTGGCGATGGCAAGCTGGGCCAGGACTGGTCAGCCTCCGCACGCAAGATCCCCGGCATTGTCCAGCAACTGCCGGACCCCATTGACCTGGTGCTGCAAGGCGAACTTTATTGGCGCCTCGACGACCATGTGCAATCGACAACCGGTGGGCTCAACGCGCGCAGCAGGGTGGCCGGGCTGATGAATCGCCGACAGCTGAGCGACACCGACGCCGCCGGCATCGGCCTGTTTGTCTGGGCCTGGCCCGAAGGCCCTGCGGCGTTTCCCGAGCGCCTGGCCACCCTGGCACGCTGGGGGTTCACCGACAGCCAGCGCTATAGCCAGCCCGTCCAGGACATCATCGAAGCAGCACATTGGCGCACCTATTGGTACAACCACCCCCTGCCCTTTGCCAGTGACGGCGTGGTGCTGCACCAGACGCAGCGCGCACCCGCTGAACGCTGGCAGGCCAGTGCGCCCTACTGGTCTGTCGCCTGGAAGTACCCCGCCTCCGAAGCCCTGGCGCTGGTACGCGAGGTGCAGTTCAAGATCGGCCGCACCGGCCGCATCACCCCGATTCTGGAACTGGAGCCGGTGCGCCTGGACGACCGCCGGATCAGCCGGGTCAGCGCCGGCTCGTTGAAGCGCTGGCAGGCCCTGGATATTCGCCCGGGCGACCACGTGTCCGTCAGCCTGGCGGGCCAAGTGATCCCTCGACTGGACCACGTGATCCTGCGCAATACCACCAGGGTCGAGCTGCCAGTGCCCGACCCTCGGGACTTTCACGCCTTGACTTGCTGGCAGCTGGACCCCGGCTGCGAAGAACAGCTGCTCGCACGCCTTACCTGGCTGAGCGGCAACCAGGGCTTGGCATTACCGCACATAGGCCGCGAGACGTGGAACATATTGATCCAGGCCGGTCTAATCGCAGGCTTTCTCGATTGGTTAACACTGGATGCGACAGAGCTTGCTAACATTGATGGCTTCGGTGAGCGCAGCCGCACGCGGCTGCTCGACAGCCTTCACAGCGCTCGGCAACGCCCCTTCGCACAATGGCTCAAGGCCTTGGGTGTACCGCCTGCGGCACGTAACAACCTGGAAGGCGACTGGCAGACGCTGGTCGCCAGGGACACCCAGGCCTGGCTGGCCATCGATGGCATCGGCCCGGGCCGCGCGGCGCAACTGAGTGCTTTTTTTCGCGACCCACACGTACAGACATTGGCTGAAACATTACGCGTGGCCGGAATAGACGGGTTTTGAATCCGACCCAGCCACCTTTGAATCACAGCAGAATTCACCCTGCTATTCGCACACCTGGAGCCCCACATGAAATTCCTCGCCCCTTTTGCCCTGTTGACCGCCGCCAGCTTCATGGCCACGCCACTGCTCGCCGCCGAAGAAGCCACCCCACTCACCGGCTGCGCCGCCAAACGCCAGGCCATCAGCACCCAGCTCGAACAGGCCAAGGCCCACGGCAACAGCGACCAGCAAGCCGGCCTGGAAAAAGCCCTGAGCGAAGTCACCGCCAACTGCACGGATGCCGCCTTGAGGAAGGAGCGCGAAAACAAGGTACTCGACGCCAAGCACGAGGTCAGCCGCCGTCAGGCCGACCTCGACAAGGCGATGAAAAAAGGCGACGCGGACAAGATCAACAAGCGTAAGGACAAACTCGCCGAGTCACGCAAGGAACTGCAGGACGCCGTGGAAGAACTCGACCAGTAAAACCGGTCAGTGGTCGCGAAATTGTTTATGGCAGGCACTGCAGGCATCTTCGACTTTCTGTACGGCAGGCGTAAGGTTGCTGGCCTTGTAGGGCTGCACCTGGCTGGCGATCACCAGCTCACCGGTGGCCGCTTCCAGGTCGCGTGCCAGTTGCTGGAATTGCGCCTGTTTTTGCCACACGTCGTCCTTGGCGCTGGTGTGATCCTCTTCGCGTACGCTCGGAAAGTGTTTCCACGGTTCATGGGACAGCGCATCGAGCTTGACCGCGCCTTCGGCGAATTTCGCGCCATCGAAGGCAATGCGCCCGCGCAGCATGCCGCCCAGGTCTTCAGCGGTCTTGAGCATCTGTTTGAAGATTGCCTTGCGCTGGCCCAGCGGCGAATTCGGATCGACGCCGCCGCAGGCGGACAGTGTCAGGCAGGCCAACAGCACAAGCGTCATTTTTTTAAAAGTCATGGCGGCTCAGGGTCACGGGAAACGGCGGCCAGTATCCTCGCCCTGCTCGTAAAGACCAATAGCCCTATTAATAATAAGGGTTGTCCACAGGCGCTGCGGCGCGGGCAACCGCTTCAGGAACTGTTTGTATGAATCTCACACTGAAACACTGGAGCCGCCGGCTGGCATGGGCTCTGCCGATGTTTGCGCTGCTGGCAGGCTGCGACGCGGGCAAAGACGCCGGCAAAGATGAAACAATTAAACCCCACGCCGTGGCCACCTACGTGAATGCCCCTTGGGAGGCCTTGCCGAGCGTGTCCGACGCCGACCTACTGGCCGGTTTTGAATCCTGGCGCAGCGCCTGCCAGCGCCTCAAGGCAGACCCGGTATGGGGCGCGACCTGTGCCGCAGCAGCCAGCGTGCCCGGCGATGCCGTGGCGGTGCGCGGTTTTCTCAAGGAGCGCCTGGATGTGTTCGGCCTGCGTTCGGCTGACAACACCCCCAACGGCTTGATCACCGGCTACTACGAACCGGTCTACCCCGGCAGCCTGACCAAGACCGCCGCCGCTCACGTACCCGTGTATGGCGTACCGGATGACCTGATCATCGTCAATCTGGAAAGCATCTACCCGGAGCTCAAGGGCAAGCGCCTGCGCGGCCGCCTCGAAGGCCGCGTACTCAAGCCCTATGACGATGCCAGCGCCATCAACGACCAAGGCTCCACCGCCAAGCCAATTGCCTGGCTGACCAATCCAATGGACCTGCAATTCCTGCAGATCCAGGGCTCGGGGCGCATTCAACTCAAGGACGGACGCCAACTGCGCGTCGGTTACGGCGACCAGAACGGCTACCCGTATCGCCCTATCGGCCGTTGGCTGGTGGAGCAAGGCGAGCTGAAGAAAGAAGACGTGACCATGGGTGCCATCAGCGCTTGGGCCAAGGCGCACCCGGAGCGCATCCCGGAACTGCTGGCCAGCAACCCCAGCTACGTATTCTTCAGCGCTCGCCCCGACAGTAATGAAGGCCCGCGCGGTTCGCTGAATGTGCCGTTGACCGCTGGCTACAGCGTAGCAGTGGATCGCAAGGTGATTCCGTTGGGCAGCCTGTTGTGGCTGTCGACTACCAAGCCCGACGGCTCGCCATTGGCACGCCCGGTCGCTGCGCAGGACACCGGCGGTGCAATCACCGGAGAAGTGCGCGCGGATTTGTTCTGGGGCACGGGTGATGCTGCCGGAGAGCTGGCGGGAAATATGAAGCAGCAAGGGCAGATCTGGATGCTGTGGCCCAAGGGCGCGGCGTTGCCGCAGGTGCCGGATGCCCCCACCGGAACCTGACACTCGCCGAAAACACACTGTAGGAACGAGCTTGCTCGCTCCTACAGAAACCGGTTCAGATCGAGACGAAGAAGAAGCTCGCAATCAGCGCCATGCCCACCGCCCACACCAGCGAGCGCAGTATCGCCCAGTCGGCGAGGTAGCAAATGATGTACAGCAGGCGGCTGGTGATAAACAGCACAGCCAGCACATTGATGGTCACCAGTTCGGCCGTGCCGGCCAGGTGGGCGATAATCACCGCGGCGGCAAACGCGGGCGTCACTTCAAAGCTGTTGAGTTGCGCACAGTGAGCGCGCTTGGCAAACCCTTCAAGGGTATCCAGGAAAGCACGTGGGTCGTGGTTCTGCCGCGGCCCGAACTTGCCGCCACTGAACTTGGCCACGCCCGTGCACAGGTAAGGCAGGAAAATCGCAATCAATACACACCAGAAAGCAGCCGTCATCACTCAGTCCTTTTGTCGTTTTAAGCAGCGATTAGAGTTCTAGCACTAAAAACCCAATATCGCACCTAACCGCTATGAGCCGCGCGACACCGAAAGGTTCTACCGCACTTTCACCCAAGACCTTGCAACCTCACGCCGCCACTGCGGTCCATCCCCCATTAACAACCCACCCCCACCTTCCAAGGACCCCGGATGCTTGAACTTGTCGCCGCCTTTATTTGCCTCACAACCCTGCTCACCTATGTGAACTTCCGCTTTATCGGCCTGCCGCCCACCATCGGCGTGATGGTCACGGCCCTGCTGTTCTCCCTGATCCTGCAAGGCCTGAGCGTGCTCGGCTACCCAGGCCTGGAGGAACGCATCCAGCAACTGATCGGCCAGATCGACTTCGGCGACCTGCTGATGAACTGGATGTTGTCGTTCCTGCTGTTCGCCGGCGCCTTGCACGTCAACTTGAACGACCTGCGCAGCTACCGCTGGCCCATCGGCCTGCTGGCCACCTTCGGCGTGTTGATCGCCACTGTCGTGATCGGCAGCCTGGCGTATTACATCTTCGCCCTGTTTGGCTGGCACGTGAGCTTCCTTTACTGCCTGTTGTTCGGCGCACTGATCTCGCCCACCGACCCCATTGCGGTACTGGGCGTGCTGCGAACTGCCAATGCGTCGAAACCGCTGAAGACCACAATTGTGGGTGAAAGCCTGTTCAACGACGGCACGGCGGTGGTGGTGTTTACCGTACTGCTGGGTATCGCGCAGCTGGGCGAGACGCCTACCGTGGGGGCAACGGCCATGCTGTTCGCCCATGAAGCCATTGGCGGCGTGGTCTTCGGCGGGCTGATCGGCTACCTGGTGTACCTGATGATCAAGAGCATCGAACAGCACCAGATCGAAGTGATGTTGACCCTCGCCCTGGTTATCGGCGGCTCGGCGATGGCCACCGAACTGCACGTCTCCGCACCGATCGCGATGGTGGTGGCCGGGTTGATCATCGGCAACCTGGGACGCAAGCTGGCGATGAACGACATGACCCGGCGCTACCTGGACGGCTTCTGGGAATTGCTGGACGACATGCTCAACGCGCTGCTGTTTGCGCTGATCGGCATGGAGCTGCTGCTGTTGCCGTTCAACTGGCTGCACGTGTTTGCAGCCAGTTTGCTGGCGGTGGCGATCCTGCTGTCGCGCCTGCTGACCGTGGCCCCGGCGATCCTGTTGCTGCGGCGCTGGCGCACGGTGCCACGCGGCACCATCCGTATCCTGACCTGGGGCGGCCTGCGCGGCGGGGTTTCGGTGGCACTGGCGCTGGCCCTGCCACTGGGCCCGGAGCGCGATCTGCTGCTGAGCATCACCTACATCGTGGTGCTGTCGTCGATCCTGGTGCAGGGATTGACCATTGGTCGAGTCGTAAAGCGCATCGCCGAACCTCAGTGAAGGGGTGGGGATTTACGTCGTTACACCACACGCTTGCCTGCGGGCGCGCTGCAATTGCGCAGGTATTCAAGCAAGTGCCGCATCGCCAGTGGGCGGCGCGGCGTCGAGCTATGCATGACGACCAGATCCCGCGCATAGCGCGGCGCGTCGTCGACCGGCAAGACACACAGGCCATTGCGAGACATCCCTGCCCACTGCGGTACCAGTGATACCCCCATGCCTTGGGCAACCAACATGACGATGGTTTCCAAGGCATCCAACTCACACAACACTTGCGGATCAAAGGACTGCTCATCGAGGAAACGCTGGGCAATCTGCCCACCCCACGAACGAGCGTCGTAGCGAATGAATGATCGCTCGCGCAGCAATGCTTCTAACGTTTGCGTGCCCCACTCAGCGGGGGCAATCAGGATCAGAGGTTCAGCCCGCAACAAGGTCGTCGCCAACGCCTTGGGTGGCTGAAAGGGTGGCCTGACAAGAATCGCCGCGTCCAGCTCCTGGGCCAGCAATCTCTCATAGAGGCTTCTGGAGTCTCCTGGTGTGATCTTCAGTCTCAGCCCAGGCGCCGACAGCGCCAGTCGCTCGATCGCCTCCGGCAAGACGCCGGTCAATGCCGTCGAAATGGCACCGATCTTGATCTCTCCCGACAAGCCATCCTGGCTCAGGTCCTCCTGCAACTCGCGCGCCTGTTCAATGACTGCTTGAATTTTTGGTAACAACAATAGGCATTGGTCCGAGGGCCACGCGGCATGCGCAGTGCGCATAAGCAGCGTGCACCCCAGCGTCCGCTCAAGCGCTTTGACTCGTTGGCTGATCGCCGCTGCGGAACGGTTTTCGCGGCGCGCGGCCGCAGCAATGGAGCCGGTTTCAATGACGGCGACCAGACTTCTCAGGAATCGAACATCCATAAGTTTTCCTTTCGCTCAGACCAAGGCGAACCCGTTTTACCCGGATACACGACCTGTTTAATTTGAGGGTTCCCCCACACGGAGATCCCCCATGAACAGACCTTTCCACGCTGCATATCATGTTTATGACCTAAACCAGGCGCGCATTTTTTATCGAGATGTTTTGGGCTGCACGGAAGGCCGCAGCAGCGAGACCTGGATCGACTTCGATTTTTTCGGAAACCAACTTTCACTGCACCTGGGTACGCCGTTTCCCACCACGCGTACCGGGCTGGTGGGTGAGCATCATGTCCTGATGCCGCATCTCGGCGTGGTGTTACCGCTTGAGGAGTGGTTAACGCTTGCCGAACGTCTTACCCACCTGGGTACATGTTTCGAGATTCCGCCAGTGATCCGATTCGCTGGCGAGCCAGGCGAGCAACGCACGATGTTTTTTCTTGACCCCAGCGGCAACCCCATCGAGGTGAAAGGGTTCAAGGACTTCGCCGGGCTGTTCGCTCAATAACTCCCTGACATCTACAACAATAAGGGCAACCCCCATGACCACCAAAAAACCAACCAGCCTTGTGACTCGCATCATGATCGGCCTGGCTGCCGGGATAATCGTCGGCATCCTTCTCAACCAGTTTCCCGAACACAAGCTGTGGTTCATTGACAATTTGCTGCAACCGGCAGGCGACTTGTTTATCAAGCTGATGAAGATGATCGTCGTGCCTCTGGTCTTCGCTTGCATGACCGTCGGCATTGCCGGCATGGGAAATCCTGCCGCCTTGGGACGCGTCGGCGTGAAGACCTTCGTTTACTTCTTCACGATCACCAGTGTTGCCATCGTCTTTGGCCTGATCGTTGGAAACGTCGTCGAGCCTGGCTCGGGGGCCGAATTTGGCAGTACGTTGCAGACGCCAGTCACAGAACTGGCCGCCAACGGCAAAACGCAGAATCTGGGGCAAACGCTATTGGCGATCGTGCCGGATAACATCGTCTTGGCCATGTCACAAGGCAAGCTGCTCTCCGTGCTGTTTTTCGCCATCCTGTTCGGCTGCGCCTTGTCTATGCTGCCCGAGCAGCGCAAGGCCCCCTTGATCAGTGTGATGCAGGCCATCTCCGACACCATGTTCAAAGTCACCCATCTGGTCATGTATTACTCGCCAATCGGCATTTTCGGGCTGATCGCAGTCACCATCGCCAGCTTTGGCCTCAGTGCCTTGCTGCCGCTGGCCAAACTGATCGGCACGACTTATGTCGCAGTGCTGTTATTTGCATTGTGCGTATTGGGCGCAGTTGCACGATTGGCGGGGGTCGGCTTTTTCCACTTGGTGCGGGAGATACGCAGTGAATTATTGCTGGCCTATAGCAGCGCTGCGTCAGCAACAGTCATGCCTCAATTGATCGAAAAAATGGAGCGCTACGGCGCCCCGCGCCCTATTACCAGCATGGTTATCCCGCTGGGCTACTCGTTCAACCTGGATGGCGCTTCGCTTTTTGCTGCGTTGGGCACGTTGTTCATCGCCCAGGCGTATGGCATCGACCTGAGCCTGGCGGATCAGGGGATGCTGGTACTGATCATGGTGTTGACATCAAAGGGCGCGGCGGGCGTGCCGGGTTTCATGTTTATCATCCTTACCGCGACCTTGACTGCGGCGGGTCTTCCCGTGGAAGGGGTGGCGATTATCGCTGGTGTCTATCGCCTGATGGACATGCCAGTCACGGCGTTGAATGTGCTGGGCAACGCGCTGGCGCCATTGGTGATTGCCCGGTGGGAGGGTCAACTGAGGGCACCTGACCGCACAGTTGCCGCCGAGTCTGCCAGCGCGTCGCTCAAAGCCTGAAAGTCCTGATCCAGGTGCCTCGCAAAGAACGCGTTTGAGTCTTTGCGGGGCAATATCAGGCCTTTTTCTTACTCTGAGAAAGCTGCCCCCGTGCGCCGGAGTGAGTTGCAGAAGGTGCCTTGGTTTCGCTACGAATCTGCGCATGGCTGATCAGCGCAAAGATGAAGCTGCCACCGATGATGTTGCCGGCCAGTGTGGGGCCGGCAAACACCAGCCAGAAGTCTTTCCACGGCAGCTCACCGGCAAACACCAGGTATGACACTTCCGCCGAACCCACCACGATATGGGTGAAATCCCCCAGGGCCATCAGGTAGGTGATCAGAATGATGATCCACATCTTGGCGCTTTCCATCGAAGGGATCATCCACACCATGGTGGCGATCATCCAGCCGGAGACGATGCCTTTGGCGAACATCTGGCCGGCGTCGTTTTCCATGATCTTGCGCCCGATGTCCAGGAAGGCCATGTCGGTCTTGGTGTCGAAGATCGGCAGGTGCAGCATCACATACGCCACCAACAGCGTGCCGCACAGGTTGCCCACCAGTACCACGCTCCAGAGCCTTATCAGCCGCCCGGCATTGGCCAGTGTAGGTTTGCTCATCACCGGCAACACGGCGGTCAGGGTGTTTTCGGTGAACAGTTGCTGGCGCGCCAGGATCACCGCGAGGAAGCCTGCGCAGTAGCCGAAGCTGGCGATCACCTTGAACGCTTCGCCGTCCGGCAGGCGTGAATTGAGCAGCCCCATGGCCATCAGCGACAGGCCCATGGTCAAGCCTGCGGCCAGGGCCGACCACCACAAGGCGGCGACACTGCGCTCCAACTCCTGGTCGCCCTGGGTACGGATGATTTCGTGGAGCACCGCAGCACGGGGTGGCTGGTTCTTGTCCACGTCCTGTTGCTCTTCCTGCGACAGGTTGGGGGTCTTGCCGTCTTCGTTGGTGGCCATGATGTTCCAGAGTCCGAGGGGGTGCCTGTAGCTACGACAGGCTGGCGCGGTAGCTGTTCAGTGGCCAGACAACTAAACCTGCATGCGCCAAGCCTTGGCCATCTCCACAGTGGTGGAACTGAAAGGCGTGCCCCAGGGTTTGTTGCGCGCCTGGTAATTTTCGCTGAGGCCATCGAGCACACGGTTGAACGCGAGTGGCGTAGCGGCCTTGGCCAAGTCTCGGGCTGCACGCTGTAACAGTTCAACATTCGACGCCGGCTGGCCTGGCCGGAACAACGATGGGTAGATGACCTCCCGCGTAAAGCTCTCGGCACGTACCGCAATATCGCGCCGTTTCATTTCGGCAACGGCGCAGGTCATGACTTTGGAAGAGGCGTCGCCCTGCTTGGCAGCCATTTGCAGCAACGCCTGGAAATTGTGTTGGCCAGGATCATTCAAGCGCCGTCCCAACCATTCGGTTTTCTCGGGACTGCGGGCAAGAGCATCCAGATTACGAACTGCCGACGACAGCTTCGGTGTGAACAGCAAGCCATCATGGGAGTTATCGACCTCAGTAATCGCACGGTCCAGGGCGTGCAGCACATGCTTCGCTTCTTCCCGAAACATCAGCACGCTGGCTGCGGCCGTGTCTTTCTGCAACGCCGGCTGCACACTGGCCAGTGTTTTATCATCCATCGCCAGCACCGCTTCATCCAGCGTACCGAACGAGTGAGACTCACGCGTCGCGGCACGACGCTGCAGATGCCCCTCCACCGCCTCACGCGCCTTTTCCTGCAGGTGCTGCTTGTACTCATCCTTCATGGTGAAATTGACCGTACCGCTGAGCAGGCCGCGAAAATCGCCTTTTTCGGTATTCAGTGGCAACGCCAGCGTCTGGTCGGCAAATGCTTCGAGCCTTTTATCCTGGTAAGCCTCGGCGGCCGAGTGGGGTGTTCCTGTGATGCAGTCGGCCAGGCTGCTGAAAAAACCACCACTTTGGGCTGGCGCCCCGACGGCGTCTGACTCGAACTTGATGATCAGCGACTCAGACTTGCTCAGGGGACTCTCGGGAGACAATCGGTCCACCACGCCTGGCGCTGGCGTATTGAGCAACAGGCCACCGTCCTGAAAGGCCGTGGTTTCAGATGCCATCTGGAAGGCATGCCCTTGTTCCACGGGGCTTTTGAACAGGACGGGCAACGAACCCGAAATACGCGCGGCGCGGGCGATATCCATGTCCGGAGTCAAACTGCTGTTGAACACTACCAACTGTGGGCGCCCACCAAACATGCCAGTCCCCGTGATATTGAGTTGCTTGACCGCTGGAATAATGCGGCTTAACACCTCAAGGTCGGCAAACGTGGGCGCGCCACCGGCACTGAGCTTGTCAGCAATGCGCATGACTTCGGCGGGCCGGGTTTCTCTGGGAGAGTCGGCAATATGACCAAGAAGCGCCTTGCGCGACTCGTCGCGGATCATGTCCTCCAGCGGAACGGCAGCGGTTTTCAGACGCGGCAGCAGGGTCACCAGCAACTGGGAAATGTTGCCGACCAGGCCCGGCAAGCGCCCCACATGCTTGCCAAGCGTCGAACTGGCTTCCTGCAACCAGGCCGTCACAGAGTCTTTGCTGTTCAGCAGACTGGGCAGATTGATGGTGTCCGACAGCCGATCGAATGCTGCCGCCCCCATGCCACTGGCAATCAAGGCTGCAGAAATCGCGCCGGCAGAGGAACCGGAGATCTCTCGAATGCCTTCCAATTTCCGTGCGTCTTCCAGTGCCTGCACACCTCCCGAGAAGGCGACGCCCTTGGCGCCACCACCACTGAGCACCAAATGCGTGATGGGCGGCGGCGATAACACCACCTCCACCCGCCCTTGAGGATCGCGAAGGAGGGTCAGATTACGCTCGCCGCCACTGTCCACCAACAACGTCTTCGCCGTGTGATCGGCGCTGGCGCTGTCATTTCCATGCAAAGGCGTCTGAACAGGGGTGACCGGATTGAACACTTTCATGAACCGACTCTCTCTGCAGGGGTGTAATCCTGAGTGATGAGAGAGCCTTGGAAAGATCCAGCCGGAACAACCCGGCAACAAAAATCAAACGGGTGACATGGAGTTACTCGCGGATGCCATCGTCCTGGAACTGGTCCTTGACGTACTTGATCTCGGTGCGTCCATGAGGCGCGGGCAAACCGTCCTCGCCCAGGTTGACGAAGACCATTTTTTCCACGGTGAGGATGCTTTTGCGGGTGATCTTGTTGCGCACTTCGCAGGTGAGGGTGATGGAGGTGCGGCCAAACTCGGTGGCAGTGATCCCGAGTTCGATGATGTCGCCCTGGCGCGAGGCGCTGACAAAGTTGATTTCGGAGATGTACTTGGTCACCACGCGCTGATTGCCCAATTGGACGATGGCGTAGATGGCCGCTTCTTCGTCGATCCAGCGCAGCAGGCTGCCGCCAAACAGGGTGCCGTTGGGGTTGAGGTCTTCGGGTTTTACCCATTTGCGGGTGTGGAAGTTCATGGTCACTCCAAAGCGTCTTGCCGAATGATGGGCAACATCATGGCAGAGCCTGCCCCCAAGCTCTATGCGCCATTGCCTATCAACCTCATGTGCGATCTTCATATGACCGACAGAAAGGCTTGGGAAGTGCCGCGTACGCGGCTATAATCGCACCGCTTCAAAACGGTCATCTTCAGTTGATACCGTTTCTCCCGCCACCTGTCCGAGGGGCGCTGCAGCAGGTTCAACCTGTCAGGCTCGGATGGGGCGTTGTCCGGCCTGGTTGCCCTGGCCTGATACTAAACGCACAACGGCGCCCATTCGCACACTACGAATGGAGGCTCTTCATGAGCGCTGTAATTACGCCTGCAGATTTCAACGACTACAAAGTCGCCGACATGTCCCTCGCCGCCTGGGGCCGTCGCGAAACCTTTATCGCCGAATCCGAAATGCCAGCCCTGATGGGCCTGCGTCGCAAGTACGCCGCCGAGCAACCGCTCAAGGGCGCGAAGATCCTCGGCTGCATCCACATGACCATCCAGACTGCCGTGCTGATCGAAACCCTGGTTGCCCTGGGTGCCGAAGTGCGCTGGTCGTCCTGCAACATCTTCTCGACGCAAGACCAGGCCGCTGCCGCCATCGCCGCCGCCGGTATCCCGGTATTCGCCTGGAAAGGCGAGACCGAAGAAGAGTACGAGTGGTGCCTGGAGCAAACCATCCTGAAGGATGGCGCGCCTTGGGATGCCAACATGATCCTCGACGACGGCGGCGACCTGACCGAGCTGCTGCACAAGAAGTACCCGCAGATCCTCGACCGCGTCCACGGCGTGACCGAAGAAACCACCACCGGCGTGCACCGCCTGCTGGACATGCTGGCCAAGGGC
>Ga0207696_1000092_pt1 | contig 185473 bp, 171 predicted proteins | sample KBSS54metaG_FD_184403 | JGI IMG/M metagenome (GOLD analysis project Ga0207696, IMG submission 184403) | Switchgrass rhizosphere microbial communities from Kellogg Biological Station, Michigan, USA - KBS S5-4 metaG (SPAdes) (version 2) | ecosystem: Host-associated > Plants > Roots > Rhizosphere... | reverse complement strand
TGCATCAATATATCAGCCGCAGCCATTAATTCTGCAACATCATTACGGCCAGAGTAGAAATGGACATTACTGCGTACGCCAAGTTTTTCCGCCAGCGCCTCAAATTTTCTCGGTCTGTCTTGTCCAACAACATACAGTAGCGTATTAGTCCGAAGCGTTTCTGGTAACGAGGCCACTGCACGTATTGAACGATCCACACCTTTACGAGTGAAATCAGAGCCTACCTGCAATAATAGATTTTGTTGCTCTGTTATACCGTTTTTCTGGCGATAAACTTCACGGCTATTCGGAATCTGCTGGCTATACTTCCTGTCCGGATAAATCCCTGGAGGAAGAATATGAAATCGTTGAGCTTCTGTCTGATAGTGCTTCTGAAAATCAGCAATCTGCTTATCAGTTAGCATCAATAGCTGCGTCGGTTTACCCTGCTCAAACGTCGCGCGTTCAAACGCTGCATAGTGCCGATATCGTGAAGTTAACCGATAGAGGAAACCTTTTTCTTGTGCCACTTTCTCGGCATAGCAAACGTCAGCAGCATAGTAGAGATCCAGCCCTGGCATTTTATTAAAACCAACAACCCGATCGACAGGGTGCTGAAGTAAATGTGCCTGGACCCAGGAATAATACTCCGCATTGCGACCATGGTTTGTCCGGGACTTGACCGGTACAAGAACCAATTCAAAAACGTCAGGACACTCACCTTCCCAGGACTGCGTATAGACACGAACATGGTGACCACGTGCCGCTACAGTTTGCGCAATGCGCATAAAATCACGCTGTAACCCACCGAATGGGAAGTATTTATACAAACAGAAAGCAACAATCATACGGGACTCCCCGCTTGTGGCGGCACAAGTCTACCCGGTAATAATTTATCGATAGCAGCAATAACATCGTCAGCGGGTATCACCGAAAGATACATTTCATTGCGATCGCGCTGCTCGCGTGGAGGCATCGGACGATAATCACCAGCCCAAAATTGAATCATCTGCTTTGACCATGGTCGCCAAAAATTATGATCCGTTGCGCCAAACAGGCATATCAATGGTGTATCAACCGCAGCAGCAATGTGTCCCGGAGCAGAGTCCACCCCAATAAACAACTGTGCATGATCGATGACCGCTCCTAGCTCGGGGAAGCTCATCTTTCCCGCCAGCGCAGTAACGGGCCTTTCTTTGCAACCTTGTGCAATTTCATTCACGCAAGCCAGATCGTCTTCGCCTGGGCCAGAGGTCATAACTACCTCCAAACCACGCTGGTGTAAGGCGTCAATTACCTGTGAAAACTTTTCGTTATTCCAGCATTTGAAGCGTTGGCGTGCCGTTGGTTGAATTACAACGTATTCATCACCAACTCCAGCCCGATTTAATTCTGTGCGCATACGTTCCCAGCTATCCTCCGGATAGCTCATTGTTGTATGTGTAACAGTCGATTTAAGTTTCAACGGGGCCAGCACAGACAGATTGCTTTCCACCACATTTTCACCGCTAAGCGGAGCCAGACATGTAAAACTTTTTTTCCAAAAAGAAGATTGCCGATGTGCATAATCTTGAGAGATTTTGATTGGCGCGTTCAGTAGCCGCATCAGTATCGCAACCATCCACTGATCGGTAAGGTTTACAACTAAATCATACCCATTTGCGCGCAACGTTCCGATCAGGTGCAGAAAATTAGTAATTTTATCAGTTACTTTTGTCTTTTTATTTTTAATACCATAAAGGGCATTAATTTCTGGGTTTTCCGACAAAATTGGGATGGTATCCTGATAGAGAAGCACGTCGATTTTCGCATCAGGATAGTTCTGCTTTAGCGTACTAATGACCGGAGTTGTTAACAACATATCTCCGTGAAAACGCATTTTTATGACCAGAATTCTATTAATTGGCTTATCCACAAGCGGCTCTTTTATCGTGAGTGTCCGGTAAAGTTAAGCAGAAAAAAGCACGCTACCGCCCCAGGCTCAACAGCTACCTGATTACTGATATCGCACTGATTTTTACGCGCTAGTGTATCACTTCTTTCGCCATGTTCCGACTCGAATAATTCTTGCACAGCCAATGGTTTTAAAACATGTAAATCAATGAATTAAGATGTTCAGACCTTTTGATTTTTAGCCCTCTATCTCGACTAAACCGGAAAATATCAACAGAAAACGTAAAGATGCAAAAGATGCTGGTACCCTGGACATCCCCCGCGAGGGACGCTATTTAATTTAAAAATAGGAAAAGTATTGGTAAAGCCACAGCTAAATACATAGAATCCCCAGCACATTCATAAGTCAGCTACCATTATGCTCGAATTGCTTTACACCGCCCTTTTCTACCTTATTCAGCCTTTGATCTGGGTACGGCTTTGGGTGCGCGGACGTAAGGCTCCGGCCTACCGTAAACGCTGGGGTGAACGCTACGGCTTTTACCGCCGTCCGCTAAAACCAGGCGGCATCATGCTTCATTCGGTTTCCGTGGGCGAAACGCTGGCAGCTATCCCATTAGTCCGCGCTCTGCGACATCGTTACCCCGACTTGCCGATCACGGTCACCACCATGACACCAACCGGTTCCGAGCGCGTACAATCCGCTTTTGGCCCTGACGTTCAGCATATTTATCTGCCGTACGACTTACCGGATGCCCTAAACCGTTTCCTGAATAAAGTTGACCCCAAGCTGGTGTTAATTATGGAAACCGAGCTGTGGCCGAATCTGATCGCGGCACTGCATAAGCGCCATATTCCGCTGGTCATTGCCAATGCACGTCTTTCCGCTCGCTCAGCTGCTGGCTACGCTAAATTAGGTAAATTTGTTGGCAGGCTACTGCGCCGAATTACGTTGATTGCCGCCCAGAACGAAGAAGATGGCGCTCGTTTTATCACGCTTGGTGCCAGAAGCAATCAGGTCACCGTTACCGGTAGCCTGAAGTTTGATATTTCCGTCACGCCGCAGCTGGCCGCAAAAGCGATTACATTGCGTCGTCAATGGGCACCTCACCGCCCGGTATGGATTGCAACCAGCACGCACGACGGCGAAGAAAGCATTATCATTGCCGCCCATCAGGCGTTATTAAACCAGTTCCCTAATCTTTTACTGATTCTGGTACCCAGACATCCTGAACGGTTCCCGGATGCCATTAACCTCGTACGCCAGGCTGGGCTAAGCTATACGACACGTTCTTCGGGCGAAGTTCCGTCATCAGGAACCCAGGTCGTAATCGGCGACACCATGGGCGAGTTGATGTTGCTGTATGGCATTGCTGACCTTGCATTTGTTGGCGGTTCGCTGGTTGAACGCGGTGGACACAACCCACTGGAAGCCGCGGCGCACGCCATTCCGGTACTGATGGGGCCACATACTTTTAATTTTAAAGATATTTGCGCCCGCCTCGAACAGGCAAGCGGATTGATCACCGTCACCGACGCAACTACGCTGGTGAAAGAGGTCTCTTCTTTACTGACCGATGCAGATTATCGTAATTTTTATGGCCGTCACGCAGTTGAAGTTCTGTATCAAAATCAGGGCGCGCTTCAGCGTCTGCTGCAGCTGCTGGAACCTTATCTGCCACCCAAAACGCATTGAGGCAAGTCATGCAAAAACGGGCGATTTATCCAGGAACCTTTGATCCCATTACTAACGGCCACCTCGATATCGTGACACGAGCGACAAGCATGTTTGATCACGTAATCCTGGCAATTGCCGCAAGTCCCAGTAAAAAACCGATGTTTACTCTGGAAGAGCGCGTTGAGCTGGCACAGCAGGCAACGGCGCATCTCGGTAATGTGGAGGTTCTGGGATTCAGCGATCTGATGGCAAACTTTGCCCGCGATAATCAGGCTAACATTCTGATCCGTGGCCTGCGTGCGGTAGCCGATTTTGAGTATGAAATGCAGCTGGCCCATATGAACCGTCATCTGATGCCACAACTGGAAAGCGTCTTTCTGATGCCGTCTAAAGAGTGGTCATTTATCTCATCGTCACTGGTGAAAGAAGTTGCCCGCCACCAGGGTGACGTAGCGCACTTTCTGCCGGAAAACGTTCATCAGGCATTATTGAGTAAACTGAAGTAATGCGTCTGGCCGGATGAGGCATACGCTACGTCCGGCCGATAATGGTGTTATTTCTGACAGCGACGGCAATAAAACGTTGTGCGCTGAGCGTGTTTTGTCGCAATGATTGGCGCGCCGCATACGCGACAGGGTTCACCTTCTCTCCCATAGACCTGCAGCTCCTGGGCAAAATAACCCGGCTTACCGTCACTTTGCAGAAAGTCCTTCAGCGTGGTCCCGCCCTGCTCGATAGAACGCAGCAAAACCGCCTTGATAACGCGCACCAGCAGTTCGCACTCATCCTGCGACAAAGATGACGCCAGACGGTCAGGATGGATACCAGCCGCAAACAGCGACTCGCTGGCATAGATGTTTCCCACCCCCACGACCAGCTTGTTATCCATCAGCCAGGGTTTAATCGCAGTTTTCTTCTTCGCACATTTCTGCTGCAGATAACCAGCATTGAAATCGTCGCTCAGCGGCTCAGGGCCAAGATGGGCGAGGACATTATGCCCATCCAGCTCTTTAGTCCACAGCCAGGCACCAAAACGACGCGGATCGGTATAGCGCAGGACTTTGCCGTTACTCATCACTAAGTCGACGTGGTCATGTTTTTCTGCCGGAAGCTCTTCAGAAAGGATACGCAAACTACCCGACATCCCCAGGTGAATGATTACCCAGCCATCTGATAGCTCCAGCAACAGGTATTTCGCGCGCCGCTGTACGCTCAGGACAGGTTTATCACTCAGACGATAGATTTCCTCTGATACAGGCCAACGCAAACGACCGTTACGCACAGTCGCGTGCATAATCGTTGCCCCCACCAGATGCGGCTCAATACCGCGGCGGCTGGTTTCGACTTCAGGTAATTCAGGCATAGTATCTCCGGCGATGTATCAGGTCTCATTAATATGGGGACGGCCAGAAAACAAAAAACCCCGCCGAGGCAGGGTTTTTCTTTACATCAAAGCGGAAATTATTTGATTTTCGCTTCTTTGTATAAAACGTGCTGACGAACAACTGGATCGAACTTTTTCAGCTCCAGTTTTTCCGGCTTAGTACGTTTGTTCTTCGTGGTGGTATAGAAGTGACCAGTACCAGCAGAAGAAACCAGCTTGATTTTCTCACGAATACCTTTAGCCATGATTTATTTCCTCTTAGTACTTAGTACTTTTCGCCACGGGCACGCAGTTCAGACAGAACTGTTTCGATGCCTTTCTTATCAATAACACGCATACCTTTAGCAGATACACGCAGGGTGACAAAACGCTTCTCGCTCTCAACCCAAAAACGGTGAGAGTGCAGGTTAGGCAGGAAACGGCGTTTAGTCGCGTTCAGTGCGTGGGAACGGTTGTTACCGGTCACCGGACGCTTGCCAGTAACTTGGCAGACTCGGGACATGTCTATTCTCCAAAAATCAAATTAGCTCGAGCTTCGTATGGGGTATCGGCGCCTCGTCAGGCTTTACAGCCCGGTCATCGCAGTTCTAAGTGAACCATCGATTGCCAGGCCCAAATGCCAAACCCGAGATTCTCAAAGGTGGCGTAGTATACGCTGACTCGGCGATGTGCTCAAGTCCCGAACAGACAAAGATCCCGCTGGATCGCGTGATCGGGGCTAAATCCAGCCGCGTTCGGCAAAAGATACGTACGCACCGCGGCCGATTACGAGATGATCGAGTACTCGTATATCCATGAAACCACAACACTTTACCACACGTTCGGTCATCAGTCTGTCGGCCTTACTCGGCTCGGGACTACCGGACGGATGATTATGTGCAAGGATCACCGCAGCGGCGTTCACTTTGATGGCTTCGCGTACAATTTCTCGCGGATGCACCTCTACGTGGCTAAGAGTACCAGAAAAAAGCCGGCTATGTTTCAATACCCGGTTCTGATTATCTAAAAAGATCACGATGAAGATCTCCCGCTCTTCATCAGAGAGATGGCTTTGCAAAAACTCCAGCGTCATCATCGGCGTGACCAGAGAAGGCTCTTCAACCAGCCGCAGGCTAAAATAACGCCGCGCCAGCTCAGCCACCCCTTTTAGCTGGGCATATTTCGCCAGGCCAATCCCGTCTACCGTCTCAAACTGTGCTTTATTCGCTGACAGCAGGCCATACAGCGAACCAAAACGCTGTAGCAGGTCATGCGAGTACGTCATGACATCTTTATCCCGCGTTCCGGTGCGTAAAAACAGCGCCAGCAGCTCAACGTCCGACAACGTTTCAATGCCGTAAAGCCACATTTTTTCCCGTGGCATCAGGGGTTCCGGTGCATCCATAGGGCCTCTCCTTTCTCGTGCCCCCCATCCTGGCACAGCCCGACGGTGCTGCCGACTACCGCATGTACCTCTTGCGCAGCGCCTCGCAAAGTGAATTCCTGGCAGTCACGCGACGGCGACCGGATTGTGGTAATATGCGCGGATTCTGGTGTACTGCAACAGGAAAGAATCATGATGAGTCTGGCTGGTAAAAAGATCGTTCTTGGCGTGAGCGGCGGCATTGCTGCCTATAAAACGCCGGAACTGGTGCGCCGCCTGCGTGACCGTGGCGCGGATGTGCGTGTTGCCATGACGGAAGCCGCCAAAGCCTTCATTACGCCACTGAGCCTGCAGGCGGTGTCTGGCTATCCGGTCTCCGATAGTCTGCTCGATCCGGCCGCGGAAGCTGCGATGGGTCACATAGAGCTGGGCAAGTGGGCGGACCTGGTTATCCTCGCCCCGGCAACCGCCGATCTGATTGCCCGCGTCGCGGCCGGTATGGCCAACGATCTGGTTTCCACTATCTGCCTCGCGACCCCCTCTCCGGTTGCCGTTGTCCCGGCAATGAATCAGCAAATGTACCGCGCAGCGGCTACGCAGCATAACCTTGAGGTGCTTGCCTCACGCGGCATACTGCTCTGGGGCCCAGACAGCGGTAGCCAGGCCTGTGGCGACATTGGCCCTGGCCGCATGCTGGATCCGATGACGATTGTTGATTTAGCCGCCGCGCATTTTTCGCCTGTCAAAGATTTGCAACATCTCAACATCATGATTACCGCGGGCCCCACGCGTGAACCGCTGGATCCGGTGCGTTATATTACTAACCACAGCTCCGGCAAGATGGGGTTTGCCATTGCCGCCGCTGCCGCAAGCCGCGGGGCGAACGTCACGCTGGTGAGCGGGCCGGTTGCATTACCGACGCCGCCGTTTGTCCAGCGAATCGATGTAACGACCGCGCTGGAAATGGAAGCGGCGGTCCAGCAAAGCGCTCAGCAGCAGCAGATTTTTATTGGTTGTGCCGCCGTAGCCGACTATCGTGCCGTCGCCATCGCTGAAGAAAAAATTAAAAAGCAAGGTGATGAACTCACCCTCAAAATGGTCAAAAATCCGGATATTGTTGCCGGGGTGGCAGCACTCACGGCTAATCGGCCTTTTGTCGTAGGGTTTGCCGCCGAAACGAATAATGTGGAAGAATACGCGAGGCAAAAACGCGCGCGCAAAAATCTCGACCTGATTTGCGCTAACGATGTTTCGCAGCCTGATCAAGGATTTAACAGCGACAGCAACGCATTACACCTTTTCTGGCAGGATGGAGATAAGCGCTTACCACTTGAGCGTAAAGAACTCCTTGGCCAATTATTACTCGACGAGATCGTGACCCGTTATGATGAAAAAAATCGACGTTAAGATTCTGGACCCGCGCGTTGGCCAGCAATTTCCGCTGCCGACCTATGCCACCTCCGGCTCCGCCGGACTTGACCTGCGAGCCTGTCTCGACGACGCCGTAGAGCTGGCGCCGGGTGCAACCACGCTGTTGCCGACCGGTCTGGCTATTCATATCGCCGATCCGTCTCTGGCGGCGGTGATTCTACCGCGCTCCGGGCTGGGTCATAAGCACGGCGTGGTTCTGGGCAACCTGGTTGGTCTTATCGACTCCGACTACCAGGGGCAGCTGATGGTTTCCGTCTGGAACCGCGGCCAGCAGAGCTTTACGATTGAACCTGGCGAGCGCATCGCTCAAATGGTCTTTGTACCCGTCGTACAGGCGGAATTTAACCTGGTGGAAGATTTTGACGCCACCGAACGTGGCGAAGGTGGCTTTGGTCACTCAGGGCGCGCATAAGCCCGACCACATCGAATCCGCATCCCAAAGTGCACTAATGCAATAACATCACCGCAAACGACCGTTTGCGGTCACTTTGTGGATGCCTGCCTGACAAGTGCTTATTTTCAGGGGTATTTTAAAACATGGCAGAAAAACAAACTGCGAAAAGGAATCGTCGCGAAGAAATACTTCAGTCTCTGGCCCTGATGCTTGAATCCAGCGATGGTAGCCAACGCATTACCACAGCGAAACTGGCGGCGTCTGTCGGCGTGTCCGAAGCGGCGTTGTACCGCCATTTCCCCAGTAAAACCCGCATGTTCGATAGCCTGATCGAGTTTATCGAAGACAGTCTGATTACGCGCATCAATTTGATTTTAAAAGATGAAAAAGACACATCAGCGCGCCTGCGTCTGATTGTGCTGCTGATTCTTGGGTTTGGTGAGCGTAATCCTGGGCTGACGCGCATTCTGACCGGCCATGCGCTGATGTTCGAACAGGATCGTCTCCAGGGGCGGATTAACCAGCTGTTTGAGCGTATCGAGGTTCAGCTGCGCCAGGTCATGCGTGAGAAGAAAATGCGTGAAGGTGAAGGCTACACCATCGATGAGGCGCTACTGGCCAGCCAGCTACTGGCATTTTGCGAAGGCATGCTGTCGCGTTTTGTGCGCAGCGAGTTTAAATATCGTCCGACGGATGATTTTGACGCCCGCTGGCCGCTGGTCGCCGCACAGCTGCGGTAGCGGAAATCCCGGAGGCATATCGCCTCCGGGGCTTTTGACTTATACGCCAAACTCTTCGCGGTAAGCACGTACCGTCGCCAGATGCTCAGCCATCTCCGGCTTCTCTTCCAGATAGGCAATCAGGTCTTTCAGAGTAACGATAGAAATCACTTTGCAGCCGTAGTCACGCTCGACCTCCTGAATCGCCGAGATTTCGCCGCGACCGCGTTCCTGACGGTCCAGAGAGATCAGCACGCCGGCCAGTTCCGCGCCGTGCGCCTGGATAATTTCCATCGACTCGCGAATCGCAGTGCCTGCGGTAATCACATCGTCAACCAGCATGACGCGTCCCTGCAGGGGACTGCCGACCAGGTTGCCCCCTTCACCGTGGGTTTTTGCTTCTTTGCGGTTAAAGCAGTAAGGCAAATCCAGGTCATGGTGCTCCGCCAGCGCAACCGCGGTAGTCGTCGCGATAGGAATCCCTTTATAAGCCGGCCCAAACAGCAGATCGAAATCAATTCCGGAATCGACCAGCGCTTCGGCGTAGAAACGGCCTAACAGTGCCAGATCGCGCCCGGTATTAAACAGGCCGGCGTTGAAGAAATAGGGGCTCTTACGCCCGGATTTCAGCGTAAATTCGCCAAACTTAAGTACCTGCTTGTTAAGCGCAAACTCAATAAACTGGCGCTGATACGGTTTCATGGATTCGCTCCTCATCTTACTTTTCATCATTTAGGTTTACGCCAAATACTTCACGCGTCATCAGGCGGCACAGATACGTCGATAACGCTGTGAGCTGGTCGCGTGTGGCAGCCGAGAAAGACCGCATGAAGGATAAAACGTAAAAAAAAGGGCGGCTCATCAGCCGCCCTTAAAATTAATTTTCTAACGCCGCTTTCTGCGTCGCGACAATGGATTCGATACCCCCGCGGGCCAGCGCCAGCAAGGTGAGTAGCTCTTCGTGGGTAAACGGCTCGCCTTCCGCGGTGCCCTGTACCTCAATGATGCGACCATCTTCGGTCATCACCACGTTCATATCGGTTTCCGCCGCTGAATCCTCGACATATTCCAGATCGCAAAGCGCTTCGCCATTGACGATACCGACAGAAACCGCCGCCACCATCCCTTTCATCGGGTTGGTTTTCAGTTTACCCGCCGCGACCAGCTTATTCAGCGCATCGGCCAGTGCCACACAGGCGCCGGTAATCGATGCGGTACGAGTGCCGCCGTCTGCCTGCAGAACGTCGCAATCAAGGGTAATGGTGAATTCGCCAAGCGCTTTCAGGTCTACCGCCGCGCGCAGGGCACGGGCAATCAGACGCTGGATTTCCATGGTACGGCCGCCCTGTTTCCCTTTCGCGGCTTCACGCGCGTTACGGGTATGCGTTGCACGCGGCAGCATGCCATATTCCGCCGTGATCCAACCCTGGCCCTGACCTTTCAGGAAGCGCGGCACGCCTTCATCGATCGATGCGGTGCACAACACTTTGGTGTCACCAAATTCGACCAGCACGGAGCCTTCTGCGTGTATTGTATAGTTACGGGTCAGGGTGACGGGACGCACCTGATTAGCGCTACGACCTGCTGGACGCATAATGATCTCTCCGGCTTGAAACGAATGTGGCGCGCATTATACACAAAATCATGCGGGATGCATGAGGTGACGCGCCCCTGACAGCATAGATAACTGGCGCTCAGGGCGGAGCGATGCCGCCAACAGAGGGGCTGTCAGAAGGATAACGTGTATATACGGATAATGCTCGCTTATTCCTATCCTGATAAGGCCCTGAAAGCTATAATCCACCTCACTCTCCTTTAAAAACAGGAACGTCTATGATCCGCAGTATGACCGCCTATGCCCGGCGTGAAATCAAGGGTGAATGGGGCAGCGCCGCATGGGAACTGCGCTCGGTAAACCAACGATATCTGGAAACTTATTTCCGTCTGCCGGAGCAGTTCCGTAGCCTGGAGCCTGTCGTGCGCGAGCGTATTCGTTCTCGCCTGACCCGTGGCAAAGTTGAATGTACCTTGCGTTTTGAGCAGGATCCCAGCGCCCAGGGCGAGCTGATTCTCAACGAAAACTTGGCAAAACAGCTGGTCAATGCCGCCAACTGGGTCAAGATGCAGAGCGACGAAGGCGAAATCAACCCGGTTGATATTCTGCGCTGGCCTGGAGTCATGGCCGCTCAGGAACAAGATCTCGATGCGATTGCCGCCGATATTCTGTCGGCCCTGAACGGCGCGCTGGATGATTTTATCGTTGCCCGCGAGACCGAAGGTCAGGCGCTGAAAGCGCTTATTGAGCAACGTCTGGAAGGCGTCACCGCTGAGGTCGCCAAAGTGCGCGCTCATATGCCGGAAATCTTACAGTGGCAGCGCGAACGCCTGGTGGCCAAACTGGAAGATGCGGAAGTACAGCTGGAAAACAACCGTCTCGAACAAGAGCTGGTGCTAATGGCACAGCGTATCGACGTCGCCGAAGAGCTGGATCGTCTGGAAGCGCACGTAAAAGAGACCTGGAACATCCTGAAGAAGAAAGAAGCCGTTGGCCGCCGTCTTGACTTTATGATGCAGGAATTTAACCGCGAGTCGAACACGCTGGCATCAAAATCCATTAATGCCGAAGTGACCAATTCCGCCATCGAACTGAAAGTCCTGATCGAGCAAATGCGCGAGCAGATCCAGAACATCGAGTAATCTCTTTTGCTGGCTCGTCTTGTTGCGAGCCAGCATTACTTTTACTTATCTTTTTTTCTCATCCTTCGATCAACATCCCCCTGCAATACTGCTCATGAAATATCTCTCACATTAGTTTTTCCTGGTGTAAATGCTTCACCTTAGAAAATCTCAATCGTGATCTTACGCACAAATCGCTAATCTGCCCGACATCATTGTGGGGGATTTATGCTGCTTCATATTCTGTATTTAATCGGTATTACCGCGGAAGCGATGACCGGCGCTCTGGCCGCCGGTCGCCGCCGGATGGACACTTTTGGCGTCATCATCATTGCTACCGCCACCGCACTGGGCGGCGGCTCAGTCCGGGATATCCTGCTGGGTCACTACCCGCTGGGCTGGGTAAAACATCCGGAATACGTCATTATCGTCGCCGTCGCGGCAGTGTTAACGACCATTGCTGCGCCGGTCATGCCCCATCTGCGCCGACTGTTTCTGGTCCTCGATGCCCTGGGCCTGGTGGTATTCTCGATTATCGGCGCGCAAATCGCGCTGGATATGGGAGAAGGACCGGTGATCGCCTCTATTGCCGCAGTGATTACCGGCGTATTTGGCGGCGTACTGCGGGACATGTTCTGCAAGCGCATCCCGCTGGTTTTCCAGAAAGAGCTGTATGCCGGCATCTCTTTTGCGGCAGCTATCCTCTATATTGCCCTGCAGCATTACGTCAGCAGCCACGACGTCGTGGTGATCTCCACCTTGCTGTTTGGCTTTACCGCTCGCATGCTGGCGCTGCGCTGGAAGCTGGGGCTGCCCGTCTTCCACTACAACCATAACGCCCACTGATCTCCTCAAAACCCGGGAATATGTTGCCCGCTGAGCCACTGCGCCAGCGCGGCAACATCCGGGTGCTGGAGAAAGGCAACCAGCTGTCTCGCTCTCTCTGCCCCCATGCCCGGTAGACGCTGCCACTGTTCTTCAGAACGTTCCCGTAGCTGCTGCCAGTTTTCCCTCGCCAGACCGGCAAGCGCCACCCGGGGTATCGGTACGCCCATCGCCTGGACCCAGCGCAGAAAGGGCTGTTCACGCGCCAGATTAAACTGGTGCCAAAGCCGCTGCCCGCGCCCGGCGGTTATCCCTGGAATCCCCTGCAGCTGCGCTGGCGTCAATGTCAGCCACGAGAACAGATGCTCCAGCGGGCGCGCATGTTGCACCGTGCGCCACACTGATTCACCCACGCCATCAAGATTCAGAATCGGTTTTGACGACAGCCAGATAAGCCTTGCGAGAAACTGCGCGTCACACCCCGGCGTGGTGAAATAGCAGGTCAACGGGGTAAACCGTTCCGGGGGTGGCTGCGGTTTCGTACGCTGCGCCGATCGCCATACGACGCTGTCGAGACGCGGAATGCCCTGGCCCGCCAGACTGATTTGTAGCTGATCGCCGGGACCAATATCCAGGCGCTTCCAACGGGAAAGCGACCCGATACTGACTTGCTTAACCCGTTTGTCATCCAGGTACTGCGGCTCCAGCAGCGCGACGACGGAAATTTTGCCGCTGCGCCCGACCCGAAAGTGAATGCCGCGAACTTCCATTAACCGCGACGCCGGCGGATATTTCCACGCAACGACCCACTCACCCTGCCCTGGCGACCACAATCGCCCGGCGGGTTCGTGGCCGCGACGCACGACCACGCCATCGGTAGCAAAAGGCAGAGGCGAGGTTAACCAGCGCTCTCGCCACCGTGCCACCTGCTGAGCATCCGTAACGGGCTGCGTAAAAGATGCGCTATGGAGAAATCCGCTCTTGCGCAACAGGGCCAGACGCTCGCGCATGTCCTGAGGACCATCTGGCCATGCCCAGATAAAGATCCCCAGCTCCGCGAGCTGCGCCGAGTTATCAAGGCGCATCAGAGTACCGGCCACTTTCGCCCGGGCATTCATTCCCCCCATCTGCTTCTGCACATGTCCGTCGCGCTGCAGGAAAAGCTCTCCCTGCAGCACGCTGTTCGCCAGCTCGCCCTCCGTCACCTTCGGCACGGCTGGAATCTGCCGCACCCTGGCGGTCCACTCCTCCCCGGATCGACCATCGCCACGGCTAATGGCCTGTGCCAGCCGCCCGTGGCGATACACCAGCGTCACGGCGACACCGTCCACCTTCGGCTGCACCCAGAGATCCGTTTTATCGCGCATCCACCGCGCGACATCCGATTGATCGGCCAGTTTACGCACGCCGGTATGGGCAACCGGATGCCCGACCTCTCCGGTTGTGGGCGGCACATCAGCGTTATCCGCGGGCGACACCAGAGAAAAACAACGCCGCCACTGCATGAGTCGCGCCGAAAGCTGGTCGTATATCTCATCACTGACCCCACTGCTTCCCTGTCGCCAGTATGCATTGTTCCAGGCCGTCACCTGCTGGTTCAGACGATGTACCTCCTGCCGGGCCTGCGCCTGCGGCCATTCAGGGCAGGCAGTCTGCCCGTATCCAGCCACCGCCCACGCGCCAATCATCCAGATCCATTTATGCATGACTCCACCTCCTGTTTACCGGCGAACATTCTGCAGGAGAGCGGTTTTATGCGGCGACGAGGGATTTATCACGCTGCGATCGGACATCCAGACTTTGTTTGTCTTCTGTGTAATACACGGCGAAATCAGGGAAACGGCTAGCAAAATGAAAGAAACAGAAGCAAAAAGTGTGACAGGGACTGCGTCACGGTGCGGCGCCGTGTATAATAGGCTCGTATGTAGTATCTCTTTCGACAATCACATACAAAAGACTCTCATGGCTCAAGGCACGCTTTATATTGTTTCCGCCCCAAGTGGCGCGGGTAAATCCAGCCTGATTCAGGCTTTATTGAAAACCCAACCGCTGTACGACACCCAGGTCTCTGTTTCACATACCACGCGCGCGCCGCGTCCGGGTGAAGTGCACGGCGAACACTATTTCTTTGTTAATCACGACGATTTCAGAGCGATGATTAGCAGAGACGCATTTCTTGAGCACGCGGAAGTTTTTGGCAACTATTACGGCACCTCGCGCGAAACCATCGAGCAGGTACTGGCAACCGGCGTCGATGTCTTCCTGGATATCGACTGGCAGGGTGCTCAGCAAATCCGTCAAAAAATGCCTGGCGCGCGCAGCATCTTTATTCTGCCGCCGTCAAAAGATGAGCTTGACCGTCGCCTGCGTGGTCGCGGCCAGGACAGCGAAGAGGTGATCGCAAAACGTATGGCTCAGGCTGTTGCAGAAATGAGTCATTACGCGGAATATGATTACCTTATTGTGAATGATGATTTTGATACCGCGCTGAGCGATCTGAAAAACATTATTCGCGCCGAACGTCTGCGCATGAGCCGCCAAAAGCAGCGACATGGCGCTTTAATCACCAAACTGTTGGCAGACTGAACCCACATTCAGTATCATGCCCAGTCATTTCTTCATCTGTGGAGCATTTTAAGTATGGCACGCGTAACTGTTCAGGACGCTGTAGAGAAAATTGGTAACCGTTTTGACCTGGTACTGGTCGCCGCGCGTCGCGCTCGTCAGATGCAGGTTGGCGGAAAAGATCCGCTGGTACCGGAAGAAAACGATAAAACTACCGTAATTGCGCTGCGCGAAATCGAAGAAGGTCTGATCAACAACCAGATCCTCGACGTCCGCGATCGTCAAGAACAGCAAGAGCAGGAAGCCGCTGAATTACAAGCCGTTACCGCTATTGCCGAAGGTCGTCGTTAATCACGCAGTGGGTAGCCCTTGTATCTGTTTGAAAGCCTGAATCAGCTGATTCAAAATTACCTGCCGGAAGAGCAAATCAAGCGTCTTCGGCAGGCATATCTCGTTGCACGTGACGCTCACGAGGGCCAGACACGTTCAAGCGGTGAACCCTATATCACGCACCCGGTAGCGGTAGCCTGCATTCTGGCCGAGATGAAGCTCGACTATGAAACGCTGATGGCTGCGCTACTGCATGATGTGATTGAAGATACCCCTGCCACCTACCAGGATATGGAGCAGCTCTTTGGCAAAAGCGTTGCTGAGCTGGTAGAGGGGGTATCGAAACTTGATAAGCTCAAGTTCCGCGATAAGAAAGAGGCGCAGGCCGAAAACTTTCGCAAAATGATTATGGCGATGGTGCAGGACATCCGCGTCATCCTGATCAAACTTGCCGACCGCACGCACAACATGCGCACCCTGGGCTCACTCCGCCCGGATAAACGCCGCCGCATTGCCCGCGAAACGCTGGAGATCTACAGCCCGCTGGCCCACCGTTTAGGTATCCACCACATCAAAACCGAGCTCGAAGAGCTGGGCTTTGAAGCGCTGTATCCCAACCGCTATCGCGTCATCAAAGAAGTCGTCAAAGCGGCGCGCGGCAACCGTAAAGAGATGATTCAAAAGATCCTCTCTGAAATCGAGGGGCGTTTACAGGAAGCGGGAATCCCCTGTCGCGTCAGCGGTCGCGAGAAGCATCTGTACTCCATCTACTGCAAAATGGTGCTGAAAGAGCAGCGTTTTCACTCGATTATGGATATCTACGCCTTCCGCGTGATTGTGCATGATTCTGACACCTGCTACCGCGTGCTTGGCCAGATGCATAGCCTTTACAAGCCTCGTCCTGGCCGGATGAAAGATTACATCGCCATTCCCAAGGCGAACGGCTATCAATCTTTGCACACCTCGATGATCGGCCCTCACGGCGTCCCGGTTGAAGTACAAATTCGTACCGAAGACATGGATCAGATGGCAGAAATGGGGGTTGCGGCGCACTGGGCATATAAAGAGCACGGCGGCGAAAGCAGCACCACCGCACAAATCCGCGCGCAGCGCTGGATGCAGAGCCTGCTGGAGCTGCAGCAAAGCGCAGGCAGCTCGTTTGAATTTATCGAGAGCGTCAAATCCGATCTGTTCCCGGATGAGATTTACGTTTTCACCCCGGAAGGGCGTATTGTCGAACTCCCCGCTGGCGCCACGCCGGTGGATTTCGCCTACGCGGTGCATACCGATATCGGCCATGCCTGCGTTGGCGCACGCGTCGACCGCCAGCCGTATCCATTGTCCCAGTCGCTCTCCAGCGGCCAGACGGTGGAAATTATCACCGCACCGGGCGCACGTCCGAATGCCGCGTGGCTGAATTTTGTCGTCAGCTCAAAAGCGCGCGCCAAAATTCGCCAGCTGTTGAAAAACCTTAAGCGCGATGACTCCGTCAGTCTGGGCCGCCGTCTGCTCAACCATGCCCTGGGCGGCAGCCGTAAACTGGCTGAAATCCCGCAGGAGAGCATTCAGCGCGAACTGGAACGCATGAAGCTGGCCAGCCTTGACGATCTGCTGGCGGAAATTGGCCTCGGCAACGCGATGAGCGTCGTGGTAGCCAAAAACCTGCAACAGGGCGAGACCGTCACCGCACCGGCGCAGGGCGCCTCTTCAGGCCACGGTCATCTGCCGATTAAAGGCGCTGACGGCGTGCTGATTACCTTTGCGAAGTGCTGCCGTCCGATTCCCGGCGACCCGATTATCGCCCACGTCAGCCCCGGCAAAGGCCTGGTCATTCACCATGAGTCCTGCCGTAACATTCGTGGCTATCAGAAAGAGCCAGAGAAGTTTATGGCCGTCGAGTGGGATAAAGAGACCGCGCAGGAATTTATCACCGAAATTAAGGTGGATATGTTTAACCACCAGGGTGCACTGGCGAACCTCACTGCGGCCATTAACACCGCCTCTTCCAATATTCAGAGTCTGAATACCGAAGAAAAAGATGGTCGCGTGTACAGCGCGTTTATCCGCCTGACGGCGCGCGATCGCGTCCATCTGGCGAATATTATGCGCAAAATTCGCGTTATGCCGGATGTAATTAAAGTCACCCGTAACCGAAACTAACCTTGTGCGCAAAATCATTTGCGTTTTGCACCGTACCGATCCCGAAGGGCCGTGCAGTCAGCCGGATCGCGCGGCGAGCGAATGAATTACCCGGCCCGTACAGGAATACGTAGCCGGGGTAATGAGTACGGCTAACGCCGAGGCAATTTGAAGGATGAAGTGTTTATGAATCCACAGCGTTATGCGCGTATCTGCGAGATGCTCGCCAGGCGCCAGCCTGACCTGACGGTCTGCATGGAGCAGGTCCATAAACCTCATAACGTCTCTGCGGTGATTCGTACCGCAGACGCCGTTGGCGTGCATGAAGTCCACGCCATCTGGCCCAGTAGCCGCATGCGTACGATGGCCTCTGCCGCCGCCGGCAGCAATAGCTGGGTGCAGGTTAAAACCCACCGCTCGATTGACGATGCCGTCAGCCATTTAAAGGGCCAGGGCATGCAGATCCTGGCCACTCACCTCTCTGACAAAGCCGTCGATTTCCGCGAAATCGACTATACCCGCCCAACCTGCATCCTGATGGGTCAGGAAAAAACCGGTATTACTCAGCAAGCCCTGGCGCTGGCCGATCGGGACATCATCATTCCGATGACTGGCATGGTGCAGTCGTTGAATGTCTCCGTCGCCTCGGCTCTGATTCTGTATGAAGCCCAGCGCCAACGGCAAAATGCGGGGATGTATAAGCGTGAGAACAGCATGCTGCCGGAAGAAGAACAGCAGCGCCTGCTGTTTGAAGGCGGGTATCCGGTACTGGCCAGAGTGGCAAAACAAAAAGGTCTGCCTTACCCCTACGTGAATGCGCAGGGCGAAGTCGAAGCCGATGACGCGTGGTGGGCAACCATGCAGGCTTCTGGTTCCGCTCACAGCAGCACGCGGGACAACCGTGCCGGAGCAGGCCAGACAAGACGCAGTCTGAAGGATGAAGGATAAATGGCCGGTCGCCTGTTAGATGCTGTCCCGCTCAATTCGCTCACCGGCGTTGGAGCGGCACAAAGCAACAAACTGGCGAAAATCGGCCTGCATACCGTGCAGGATCTCCTCCTGCACCTGCCGCTACGCTATGAAGACCGCACCCATCTTTACCAGATAGGCGAGCTGCTGCCGGGCGTTTACGCCACCGTTGAGGGTGAAGTTCTCAGTAGCAACATCACCTTCGGCGGCCGCCGAATGATGACCTGCCAGATCAGCGACGGTTCCGGTATTCTCACCATGCGCTTTTTCAACTTCAACGCCGCCATGAAAAACAGCCTGGCGACCGGCCGCCGCGTGCTGGCCTACGGAGAAGCCAAACGGGGAAAATACGGGGCGGAGATGATTCACCCGGAATATCGCGTGCAGGGTGACATGAGCACACCCGATCTACAGGAAACGCTGACGCCGGTTTACCCCACCACCGAAGGCATCAAGCAGGCGACGCTGCGCAAGCTCACCGATCAGGCGCTGGAATTACTGGAGACCTGCGCCATCGCCGAGCTGTTGCCGCCCGAACTGGCGCAGGGAATGATGAGCCTGCCGGAGGCGCTACGCACATTACACCGTCCGCCGCCGTCGCTGCAGCTCAGTGACCTGGAAAGCGGTAAGCATCCGGCGCAACAGCGCTTAATTCTGGAAGAACTGCTGGCGCATAACCTGAGCATGCTGGCGCTTCGCGCCGGCGCCCAGCGTTATCATGCCCTGGCGCTCGGCGCAAACGACACATTCAAAAACCAGCTGCTGGCCTCCCTGCCCTTTAAGCCAACCGGCGCACAACAGCGAGTCACCGCCGAAATTGAACGCGATATGGCGCTCGATGTGCCGATGATGCGTCTGGTACAGGGCGACGTCGGCTCTGGTAAAACGTTGGTTGCCGCCCTCGCAGCGCTGCGGGCGATCGCTCACGGCAAACAGGTAGCGCTGATGGCGCCGACCGAACTGCTGGCGGAACAACACGCCAATAACTTCCGCCAGTGGTTCGCGCCGCTGGGCATCGAAGTGGGCTGGCTGGCCGGCAAACAGAAAGGGAAAGCCCGCCAGGCACAGCAGGAGGCCATCGCCAGCGGCCAGGTACAGATGATCGTCGGCACCCACGCCATTTTTCAGGAACAGGTGCAGTTCAACGGTCTGGCGCTGGTGATTATTGATGAGCAGCACCGCTTCGGCGTCCACCAGCGTCTGGCGCTGTGGGAAAAAGGCCAGCAGCAGGGCTTCCATCCCCATCAGCTGATCATGACCGCCACCCCGATTCCACGAACCCTGGCGATGACCGCCTACGCCGATCTTGATACCTCAGTTATCGACGAATTGCCGCCGGGCCGAACGCCGGTCACCACGGTGGCCATCCCCGATACCCGTCGCCACGATATTATCGATAGGGTTCGCAACGCCTGTACTCAGGAAGGGCGTCAGGCCTACTGGGTCTGCACCCTGATCGAAGAGTCCGATCTGCTGGAAGCGCAGGCGGCAGAAGCGACATGGGAAGAGCTTAAGCTCGCGCTGCCGGAGCTGAATATCGGCCTCGTGCATGGCCGGATGAAACCGGCAGATAAACAGGCGGTTATGCAGGCCTTCAAGCAGGGCGAACTGCACCTGCTGATCGCCACCACGGTCATTGAGGTCGGGGTCGACGTACCGAATGCCAGCCTGATGATTATCGAGAACCCGGAACGTCTGGGGCTGGCGCAGTTGCACCAGCTCAGAGGACGCGTCGGGCGCGGCGCGGTCGCTTCCCACTGCGTGCTACTCTATAAATCACCGCTGTCAAAAACGGCGCAGAAACGCCTGCAGGTTCTGCGCGACAGCAACGACGGTTTCGTTATTGCCCAGAAAGACCTGGAAATCCGCGGCCCCGGCGAGCTACTCGGTACCCGACAAACCGGCACCGCCGAGTTTAAAGTCGCCGATCTGCTGCGCGATCAGGCGATGATCCCGGACGTTCAGCGCATCGCTCGTCATATTCACGAACGTTATTCTCAGCAGGCCCAGGCGCTTATTGAACGCTGGATGCCGGAAACCGAACGCTATTCCAACGCCTAGCGTCCGCTCTGTCCCGCAGGGCCAGAGCAGGATGCTGCGCGCAATTTATCTTCACAACGAGTGGATTATGAAACGAGAACTGGCCATCGAATTTTCGCGTGTCACCGAGGCTGCCGCGCTGGCAGGCTATAAATGGCTGGGCCGCGGCGATAAAAATACCGCCGACGGCGCCGCCGTCAACGCCATGCGCATTATGCTCAACCTGATTAATATCGACGGCACCATCGTAATTGGCGAAGGTGAAATCGATGAAGCGCCGATGCTGTATATCGGTGAGAAGGTCGGCACCGGCAACGGTGATGCGGTGGATATCGCCGTTGACCCTATCGAAGGGACGCGCATGACGGCCATGGGCCAGGCCAATGCGCTGGCGGTGATGGCGGTCGGCGATAAAGGCTGCTTCCTGAACGCGCCGGACATGTACATGGAAAAACTGATTGTCGGTCCAGGGGCAAAAGGGGCGATTGACCTCAATCTGCCGCTGGCGGAGAACCTGCGTAATGTCGCAGCGGCGCTGAATAAACCGCTGGCCGAGCTGACCGTCACCATTCTGGCCAAACCGCGTCATGATGCGGTGATTGCCGAACTCCAGCAGTCGGGCGTTCGCGTCTTCGCCATTCCGGATGGCGATGTGGCAGCGTCGATTCTGACCTGCATGCCGGACAGCGAAGTAGACGTCCTGTATGGCATCGGCGGCGCCCCGGAAGGGGTGGTTTCCGCCGCGGTGATCCGCGCTCTGGATGGCGACATGCAGGGTCGCCTGCTGGCTCGTCACGATGTCAAAGGCGATACCGCAGAAAACCGTCGTATCGGCGAGAACGAGCTGGCGCGTTGCAAAGAGATGGGCATCGAAGCGGGCAAAGTGCTGCGCCTGGACGAAATGGCCCGTAGTGATAATGTGGTGTTCTCCGCAACCGGTATTACCAAAGGCGATCTGCTCGATGGCATTACCCGTAAGGGCAATATGGCCACCACCGAAACGCTGCTGATTCGCGGTAAATCCCGTACGATTCGCCGTATTCAGTCCATTCATTATCTCGACCGTAAAGACCCGGATATCCAGCTGCATATTCTGTAAACATCCGATCGCCCGTGCGGAATGCACGCTGGCGCCAGGCCCAGGGACGGGCCGAAAACGGATGCCGCCAACCCACAGGCAATTGAAGTATGACGGGAATATTTGATCAATAGAGCTTTTCGGCGCCGTCAGGCTGGAAATCTTTGCCGCGTGCAACGAAGATAGGGCAACGCTTTGCGCAACGGGAGAAGATGATGGCGGACTGGGTTAGCGGTAAAGTAAAAAAAATAGAGTTCTGGACCGATACGCTGTTCAGTTTGTACGTCCACGCGCCCGTTCACCCGTTTACCGCCGGGCAATTTACCAAGCTCGGACTGGAAATTGACGGTGAGCGCGTTCAGCGCGCCTATTCCTACGTTAACGCGCCGGGCAATCCCGATCTGGAGTTCTATCTGGTCACCGTCCCGGACGGTAAGCTCAGTCCACGCCTTGCGGCGCTCAAACCGGGCGATGACGTTCAGCTGGTCAGCGAAGCCGCGGGATTCTTCGTTCTGGAAGAGGTGCCTGACTGCGAAACCTTATGGATGCTGGCGACCGGCACCGCGCTCGGCCCGTATCTGTCAATTCTGCAGGAAGGTAAAGACCTTGAGCGCTTCAAAAACCTGGTGCTGGTCCATGCCGTGCGCTATGAAGCCGATTTAAGCTACCTGCCGCTAATGCGCGAATTAGAACAGCGCTATGGCGGAAAGCTGCGGATTCAGACCGTCGTGAGCCGTGAAACCGCCGCCGGTTCGCTGACCGGACGGATTCCGTTTCTTATCGACACCGGCGCCCTGGAAGAGGCCGTTGGCCTGCCGATGAACGCCGATACCAGCCACGTGATGCTGTGTGGAAACCCGCAGATGGTGCGTGATACCCAGCAGCTGTTGAAAGAAACCCGGCAGATGACCAAACATTTGCGCCGCCGGCCGGGCCACATGACCGCCGAGCAATACTGGTAATCAGGGCTCCGCCTTCCAGCGAACATCCTGCGTATCTTTACCAAATTTATTCTCGCCCTGGGTGCCGACAAATGCGCCCAGGTCGATGAACATCATGACGATAATCAGCGTCGGCACAAACCGCCCGACAACCCATTGCCAGACGCCCGGCAGCACCGACCAGTTCCCCGCCAGCAGCATCCACGCCAGAATCATCAGCAGCGCCCAGAGCCCCGATTTACCGCGATCGTGCAGGCGTTTGATCGTCACCGCCGCCGTCGGCCACAGCAGGCACACCAGGATAAACGCGGCGGTCTGCACATTGAGCAAATGGGTGCCGGCCAGGGTAAAGAGCGCGCTCATGGCAAGAACCCAGATAGCCATCCAGATCCAGAAATCACGGCGCCCGATACGCCCCTTAATTGAGAACATCCACTGCTGTAGGGTCATGTTTTATTCCTTATCATCATCATTCGCGTAGTTTACCCTGAAGCCGTCACTTTTTGACAAGCGCGACGGTTCCCGTTTTAATCGTCTGCAGGCAAAAAAAGGAAAGACCGGCATGAAGACGTGGATGACTGTATGTTTTATTGGGCTGACGGCCATATCCGTCGGCCCGAAGGCGTTGTCCGCGGTGCCCGAATCCTCCGCCACCGCCCCTTATCTGCTGGCGGGCGCCCCTACCTTTGATATGTCTATCAGCGACTTTCGGGAAAAATTCAATGCGCAGAATCCGAAGCTGCAGCTGAATGAATTTCGCGCCATTGCCTCCAGCCGCGACAGGGAAAATCTGACCCGTGCGGCGAGCAAAATTAATGAAAATCTCTACGCCTCCACGGCGCTGGAGCGCGGTACTCTGAAAATAAAATCGATGCAGGTGACCTGGCTACCTATTCAGGGGCCCGAGCAGAAAGCGGCGAAGGCCAAAGCGCAGGAGTATATGAGCGCCGTGTTACGCATATTCGCGCCCACCTTAAGCGTGGCTCAGAGCCAGCAAAAACTGCAGAAAATGCTCGCCGCCGGCAAGGGAAAACGTTACTTCGCTGAAACGGAAGGCGCGATACGTTATGTTGTCGCAGACAACGGTGAAAAAGGACTGACCTTCGCTGTTGAACCGATTAAGCTGGCGCTATCTGAAACGCTGGAGAGCAATAATAAATGACAAAAAGCAAAGCCTTTCCAACGATGAATCTCTATACTGTTTGACAGACCATGCTGCCCTGACGGGTGGCTATATTCCTTAATTCGCTTAACGTAGCGTGGAGAATTAAAATGCGACATCCTTTAGTGATGGGTAACTGGAAACTGAACGGCAGCCGCCATATGGTAAACGAACTGGTTGCTAACCTGCGTACCGAACTGGCTGGCGTTTCTGGCTGTGCCGTTGCAATCGCTCCGCCAGAAATGTACATCGATCTGGCTAAGCATGCGGCAGAAGGTAGCCACATTCACCTGGGCGCGCAGAACGTTGACCTGAACCTGTCCGGCGCATTCACCGGTGAAACCTCGGCTCAAATGCTGAAAGATGTCGGTGCTGAATACATCATCATCGGTCACTCTGAGCGTCGTACTTACCACAACGAGTCTGACGAGTTCATCGCTAAGAAATTCGCGGTTCTGAAAGAACAGGGTCTGATTCCGGTTCTGTGCATCGGCGAAACTGAAGCAGAAAACGAAGCGGGCAAAACGGAAGAAGTGTGCGCACGTCAGATCGACGCCGTTCTGAAAACTCAGGGCGCTGCGGCATTCGAAGGCGTGGTTATCGCTTACGAACCTGTCTGGGCAATCGGCACCGGCAAATCAGCGACTCCGGCACAGGCTCAGGCCGTGCACAAATTCATTCGCGATCACATTGCGAAAGCAGACGCGAAAGTGGCTGAGCAGGTCATCATCCAGTACGGCGGTTCCGTTAACGCTTCTAACGCAGCAGAACTGTTCACCCAGCCGGACATCGACGGCGCGCTGGTTGGCGGCGCCTCCCTGAAAGCAGACGCTTTCGCGGTGATCGTTAAAGCAGCTGAAGCAGCGAAAAAAGCGTAACCTGCACTCATCCCGGCCCCGGCGGCGCACCGCTTACCGGGGTGAAGGGATAGCGCAATACGAGGAGCCCGGACAACGCGCGCAGGCGCCGCATCCGGGCTTTTTTATGCCGCTACAATTTCCCCAACGCGTGATACCACAGATAGTCCAGCGGCAGCAGAATCAAATAGCTCACCGCCGCCAGCACGATACACAGCAGCATTCCCGCCCGCGCCGGCACTTTGCCTAGCCCCATCGCCACGACAATCGGCGACGCCTGATACGGCAGCAGCGGCGTGGAATAGCCCAATACCTGAATCATAATCACGCTTAGCAGCGGGAAACCGGTGGCATCGGAAAAGCTCTGCGCAAAGGTGGTGTACAGCGCGGGGACGCCGTTAGCGGTCATAATAAAATTCAGGGCGCTGGTCATGCCGGTTAATGCCAGGAAGCTGGTGAACGGACTCTCTTTGTCGAGCGGCATCACCTGCAGCAGCGCATTGCCGACCACCTCGCCGATCCCCGTTTGGGTGACGGTAATCGCCAGTCCGAGGATCCCGGCGACGTAAATGCAGGTGCGTATATTCACCCCGCTGGAGAACTCCTCCCCACTGATAAAGCCAACCCGCGGCAGCAGCGTGACGACTGCGGCTGCCAGTCCCGTCCAGGCGGGCCCGATACCGTGCCAGCTTTCACTCACCCACAGCACCAGCACTACGGCCAGCAGCCAGGCCAGGCGCTTCTCGTCCCGACTCATCGGCGGAAGCGGCGTCAGTTCGCGCGGCGGATGCGGCTTGCCCGGGAACAGCCAGCAAATCAGAGCAATTAAGATCCCCCCCTTCAGCCAGCCCAGCACCGGCGTGTGCAGCAGCAAGTACGGCAGGTAATTAAGGTGGATCCCGTACGAACCTTCGGCGGCGCCGCTCATCACCAGGTTCGGGACGTTGGCGGGCAGAATGGTCGCCGACAGCTGAAAGGTCCCAAACCCCACCGCCAGCGCCAGCCCATACCAGGCCCGCGTGCCGTCTGCGATACCGGCCCGCTTCGCCATCGCCGCCACGATGGGCATCAGCAGCGCGATGCGCCCCATATTCGACGGCATCACGAAGGCCAGCGCATAGCTGAGTAGCACGACGCTACCCACCATCAAGGGCCAGGAGTCCGTCAGTCGCGCCGATAGCGCCCGCGCCGCTCTGTCCGCCAGTCCGGTTTTACGAATCGCAATCCCGAGGACGAAGCCGCTGAATACCAGCCAGAATGCTGACGAGGCAAACCCGCCAAAGATCGCTTCCGGCGGCGCAATTTTGGCGATCATCGCCGCCGCGAAAAACAGCAGCGCGGTCATAAACTCCGGCAACAGCGAGGTCGCCCACAGCAGAATGGTTATCGCGATAATCAGCGAGGGAAGGAACAGAGGGTGAGAAAACCAGAGCGACATGCCTGTCTCCTGTCGTTTTTTCAGCAAGAATACGATCGGGGGCGAGGCAGGTAAACCTATCAAAAAATAGCCAGCCATGCGGGAACCCGCATGGCTCAGCAATAAAGGTTATTTCAGGATCGAGCAGCGATGATCCTGAATCTCTTCCGCAGAGGCACGATTCAGGGTCAGCAGGTTGCGCTCGGTCGCCAGCAGCACCAGCGAGCCATCGCTCTGTTTCGCCAGCGCCAGCGCAAAGCGCCCCATATGTTCACGCGCCTCCGGCACCTCTTCCGCCAGCATCAGAAACGGGCTACGCTGCGCCAGTTCGGACTCAGTCACTCGCCGCGCGAGATATTCATGGCCGAGCAAACCACCGGGAAGCGGCAGCCATCGGCTGCTGATGGCGGCGGTATCGTTATCCAGCCGGGCACGCACATCTTCGCGTAGGCAGGAGATATGAATATGGAAATGGTTTTGCGTGCGTCCGCTACGGGAGTTAATGGCTAATGACACGGCGCTATCCGGTATTGCCAAACCGCGGCGTTCACTCATGATGTCGCGTCCCTGCCATGCCTGCCAGAAGAAGTTCGGCGTTAACGGGTCGAGCAGCAGCGGGCTCTCGGTGCCGTTAATTCGGTACGTCGGCATCAGCAAATACTGCAAGGGTCCGTTACGATCTTTAAACAGCACGTAGCCGCCCTGCAGATTAACGTCGGCACACGGCGAGGGAGTTTGGTGCTGCTGTTGATTAGGAACGCATTGCTGCAAAACAATCTGTCGCAGCGCGTCAGGGTTACCGGAATGCAGCCAGTACCAGCCGCCGGCCGCCGCTGCCAGCACAAGCACCGGCAGCAGCCATAAAAGGTATCGTACTCTTCTCATCATCTTTTCCTGTCCAGCCAGAAACGGAAGAGTAGCGTAGTTTGATGACTAAATAAAAACGCCCGGCTATTTAACCGGGCGTTCGGAACGATTAACGCTGACTGATTTGATCGAAAGTGCCGCCGTTTGAGAAGTGCTCTTTCTGGGCCTTAGTCCAGCCACCAAACTCCTGGTCGATGGTAAACAGCTTCAGTTTCGGGAACTCATCGGCATATTTCTTCGCCACTGCCGGGTCACGTGGGCGGTAGAAGTTCTTCGCCGCAATCTCCTGGCCTTCCGGCGAGTAGAGATACTTCAGGTAAGCTTCAGCCACCTGGCGGGTGCCTTTTTTATCGACCACTTTATCAACCACGGAGACGGTCGGTTCAGCAAGAATCGATTCGCTCGGAGTCACAATTTCAAACTTATCTTTGCCCAGCTCGTTCGCCGCCAGCAGCGCTTCGTTCTCCCACGCAATCAGCACATCGCCGATCCCGCGTTCAACAAAGGTATTGGTCGAACCGCGCGCGCCGGAATCCAGCACTTCGACGTTCTTATACAGCGCCTTCACAAACTCCTGGGCTTTTGCCTGGTCGCCGTGATTCTGGTGCAGGGCATAGCCCCAGGCGGCCAGGTAGTTCCAGCGTGCGCCGCCGGAGCTTTTCGGGTTTGGCGTAATCACCGACACACCCGGTTTAATCAGGTCGTTCCAGTCATGAATCTGTTTTGGGTTGCCTTTACGCACCAGGAACACGATGGTGGAGGTATACGGCGCGGAGTTATCCGGCAGACGTTTCAGCCAGTTTTTATCGATACGGCCGCGTTCAGCGATCGCATCAACATCGTAGGCCAGCGCCAGCGTCACGACATCGGCTTCGATACCGTTGATCACCGACGTCGCCTGTTTGCCGGAGCCGCCATGCGACTGGCGAATCACCACATTGTCGCCGGTTTCTTGTTTCCAGTGCGCGCTGAATGCCTTGTTGTACTGTTCGTACAGCTCGCGCGTTGGATCATAAGATACGTTTAATAACTGAATGTCTTTGGCCAGAACGCTGGCGGATGCCAGCAACAGAGTTAACCCAACGCCCCACTTGTTCATCGCACCGCTCTCTTTATGTCGTGTTGTGATGAGTTAAGCGTGCCAGAAAGCGAAACAATGATTAAAGAATAAAAAAAGATTGGCTATAACTTGCGAGTATATGTAAAGCGGAGGGGAATGCTTACCCTCTCCAGGAGAGGAGAGGGTGAGGGCGAGAGGGTTACACTTCTTCCATGCGACCCAACAGCGCCTGCAGACGATCCTGCCAGCCCTGCAGCTGTTCTCTCAGCTGACCGTTTTCACGCTCCAGCTCTTCACGGCCGTGCTGTGCGCCCTGAACTTCCTGCGCCAGCGTGTTGTTTTTTTCTTTCAGCTCTTCGATTTCCATCTGCAACAGAGTGATGGTATCAATCGCCTGCTGTACTTTTGATTCTAATTTCTCAAACACTTCTAATGACATCGTCATACCTCTCCTGAACTTGCAAGGCGTTGATAGAGTACTATCCCGTACACGTCGTCCTTCAAGCTGCTTCTGCGTTAGCGGGTGCTTCCCGAACACTTACCGAAGTAAGCGGCGAGGATTCATTCGCTTGCCGTTTTGACACATCCCGAATGATGTTGTGTACCTACGCGGTGACGCCTTAACGAAAATAAGCGCACTACAGTGGTCATGCAGTCGATTGTATGAATCCCCGCCTTCCCTGTCCAGCGACAACCCGCGCAGATTGCGGTTTGCAACACTTTTCAGTCTTTACCTGGCGCATTCGGCGCGTTTCTGTGGAAGTTATCCTGCAATTGTTAATCAATGGGTTAACAAAATCCGCCGGAAAAGCGGGGCAAATGTGTCACAACACGCGTTTATGGCGCGAAAACGCTCATTTTCTTGACGCAGCACACACATTTATATTTCGATATTTCTCGTTTTTGTTCGTTAACGATAAATTAACACTATGCCTACAAGGCAGCGTGGTCGTCTATGACCTTCATACATACAATAATCACCACTTCGCTTCAGGATTCGATATGAGCCAAACATCAACATTAAAAGGCCAGTGCATCGCAGAGTTCCTCGGTACCGGGTTGTTGATCTTTTTCGGCGTTGGGTGCGTCGCGGCGCTCAAAGTTGCGGGAGCCAGCTTCGGTCAGTGGGAAATCAGCATCATCTGGGGTCTGGGGGTGGCCATGGCTATCTACCTGACCGCGGGCGTATCCGGTGCGCACCTTAACCCGGCGGTCACTATCGCATTGTGGCTGTTTGCCTGCTTCGACGGGCGTAAAGTTGTTCCTTTTATCATTTCTCAATTCGCAGGCGCCTTTTGCGCCGCGGCGTTAGTTTACGGGCTTTACTACAATCTTTTCTTCGATTTCGAACACAGCCACAATATGGTGCGCGGTAGCGTCGAAAGTCTTGAGCTGGCCGGTATTTTCTCCACTTACCCGAACCCACACATCAATTTTGTGCAGGCTTTCGCGGTAGAAATGGTGATTACCGCTATCCTGATGGGCGTTATCCTGGCACTGACTGATGACGGCAATGGGATTCCGCGTGGTCCGCTGGCGCCGCTACTAATCGGCCTGTTGATTGCGGTTATCGGCGCATCCATGGGACCGCTGACCGGATTTGCCATGAACCCGGCCCGCGACCTCGGACCAAAAACGTTTGCCTGGCTTGCCGGCTGGGGCGACGTCGCCTTCACCGGCGGTAAAGATATTCCTTATTTCCTGGTGCCGCTGTGCGCACCGGTGGTGGGCGCCGCGCTGGGCGCGTTCAGCTATCGTAAGTTGATCGGCCGCCACCTGCCTTGCGACACCTGCGTCGAGGAAGAGAAAGAGAGCACCTCGACTACGCAACACAACGCTTCGCTGTAATCTGACTACGGGACTCATACTATGACCGACAAAAAATATATCGTTGCGCTCGACCAGGGCACCACCAGCTCCCGAGCCGTTGTGATGGATCACGATGCCAATATCGTCAGCGTTTCTCAGCGAGAATTTGAACAAATTTATCCGCATCCAGGCTGGGTTGAGCATGACCCGATGGAGATCTGGGCGTCGCAAAGCTCCACGCTGGTTGAAGTGCTGGCAAAAGCCGATATTAGCTCCGACGAGATCGCCGCAATCGGGATCACTAACCAACGTGAAACCGCCATTGTGTGGGAGCGGGAGACCGGTAAACCGATCTATAACGCTATCGTCTGGCAGTGCCGTCGTACCGCAGAGATCTGTGAACAGCTCAAACGTGACGGCATGGAAGAGTACATTCGCAAAGCCACCGGCCTGGTGGTTGACCCGTACTTCTCCGGCACCAAAGTAAAATGGATTCTCGATCACGTGGAAGGCGCCCGCGAGCGGGCAAAACGCGGCGAACTGCTGTTCGGAACCGTGGATACCTGGCTGGTGTGGAAAATGACCCAGGGCCGCGTCCACGTGACCGACTACACCAACGCCTCGCGTACCATGCTGTTCAACATCCACGATCTGGATTGGGACGACAAAATGCTGGAGGCGCTGGATATTCCGCGCGCCATGCTGCCGGAAGTGCGCAAGTCTTCCGAGGTATACGGTCAAACCAACATCGGTGGTAAAGGCGGCACGCGTATTCCTATCGCCGGTATCGCCGGTGACCAGCAGGCGGCGCTGTTCGGCCAGCTGTGCGTCAAAGAGGGGATGGCAAAAAACACCTACGGCACCGGCTGCTTTATGCTGATGAATACCGGGGAAAAAGCGGTAACCTCCACGCATGGCCTGCTGACCACGATCGGCTGCGGCCCACGCGGGGAAGTGAACTATGCGCTGGAAGGCGCAGTCTTCATGGCCGGCGCCTCCATTCAGTGGCTGCGCGATGAAATGAAGCTTATCAACGACGCCTTCGATTCCGAATATTTCGCCACTAAAGTGAAAGACACCAACGGCGTGTATGTGGTTCCGGCCTTTACCGGTCTCGGCGCGCCATACTGGGACCCGTATGCGCGCGGCGCCATCTTTGGTCTGACGCGCGGGGTGAACGCCAACCATATTATTCGCGCCACGCTGGAGTCTATCGCCTATCAGACACGCGATGTACTGGAAGCGATGCAGGCAGATTCAGGGATTCGTCTGCACGCCCTGCGCGTCGACGGCGGTGCCGTGGCCAACAACTTCCTGATGCAGTTCCAGTCCGATATTCTGGGTACCCGCGTAGAGCGCCCGGAAGTGCGTGAAGTGACGGCGCTGGGCGCCGCTTACCTCGCAGGTCTGGCCGTTGGCTTCTGGCAAAATCTGGATGAGCTGCAGGAGAAAGCGGTGATTGAGCGCGAGTTCCGCCCGGGTATCGAAACCACCGAGCGTAACTACCGCTACAACGGCTGGAAAAAAGCGGTGAAACGCGCGCTGGCGTGGGAAGAACACGAGTAACCGCGACCACAGGACTGCCCCGGTGACGCTACGCTTACCGTGCCTACAGAGTCAGGATTTTGTAGGCACGGTAAGGCGCAAGCCGCCACCGGGCCACTCATCAGCCAAATATCGGCAGCAGCAGATACAGCTTAATCACCAGCGCATTCACGATATCAATAAAGAACGCGCCGACCATCGGCACCACCAGGAACGCCATATGAGACGGGCCAAAGCGGTCGGTGATTGCCTGCATATTGGCAATCGCCGTCGGCGTCGCCCCGAGACCAAAACCACAGTGCCCGGCCGCCAGCACGGCGGCGTCATAGTTTTTCCCCATCATGCGATAGGTCACGAAGACGGCATACAGCGCCATCGCCACCGTCTGGACCGCGAGGATCGCCAGCATCGGCAGCGCCAGCGAAGCCAGTTCCCACAGCTTCAGGCTCATCAGGGCCATGGCAAGGAACAGCGACAGGCTAACGTTGCCCAGCACCGATACCGCACGCTCAAACACGCGATAGAAACCTAACAGCGACAGACCGTTGCTGAGGATCACCCCGATAAACAGTACGCAGACAAAAGTGGGCAGCTCAAAGACGGTGCCGGTCAGCAGTTGCGCAACCACCCTCCCTACCGTCAGGCAGATGGCAATTAAGGCGATGCTCTCAATCAGCACCAGCGAGGTGATCATGCGGCCCATATCCGGCTTTTCAAAGGCGGTAGGCGCCAGCTGATCATCCGGCGTTCCATCAGGTGAAGAAGAGTGTTTAACCAGATAGCGCGCCACCGGGCCGCCAATCAAACCACCCAACACCAGACCAAAGGTGGCGCACGCCATTGCGACTTCGGTCGCGTTGGCAAAGCCGTAGCGTTCAACAAACAGCTTACTCCACGCCGCGCCGGTGCCATGGCCGCCAGACAGGGTAATTGAGCCTGCCAGCAGACCCATCAGCGGGTCCAGCCCTAACAGCTTCGCCATCCCGATGCCGAGGGCGTTTTGCAGCAGCAACAGTCCCACCACCACAATCAGGAAGGTGCCCACCACTTTGCCGCCGGCCCGCAGGCTGGAGAGGTTAGCGTTCAGACCGATAGTCGCAAAGAACGCCATCATCAGCGGGTCTTTCAGGCTCATATCAAAGTCAATTTCCCAACCCATGCTCTTTTTCAGCACCAGCAGCGCCAGCGCCACCAGCAGGCCGCCCGCGACGGGTTCAGGGATTGTGTATTTTTTCAGGAAGGGGACATTCTGCACGAGTTGTCTGCCCAACAGCAGCACCAATGTTGCGGCAACGAGCGTCGATAAGGTATCGAGATGAAACATAAAAAGAGCTCCTTAAAGGCGCATGATCCATTCACACGCGTCGGTATTCCCGGTGTCGATTACTTCTCATCTTGAGGAATCGGAGGGGGATTTTAAGCAGAACCGCGCAAAAAATGACAGGAAAAGATATTTTGTTTTGATATTGATGCGATCAAGCATACAAAATGTTAATTAATAACCGACCCCGCTGAGTTGTATAAATATTTCTCAGCAAACGCTGGCAAACGTTTGCTTTTGTACTACAGTCCGATAAAATTCCCGCTTTGCCACCTTGGGATTGTTTGTGATGTCCGTTAACACCGCCGAGTCAGAAGCTGCGCAACCGGTTGCGCATAAAACAACCAGCGAATTAATCTACCGCCTCGAAGACCGCCCGCCGCTGCCGCAAACCCTGTTCGCCGCCTTTCAGCATCTGCTGGCGATGTTTGTCGCGGTCATCACGCCGGCGTTGTTAATCTGTCAGGCGCTGGGCCTCCCGGCTCAGGATACGCAGCACATTATCAGCATGTCGCTGTTCGCTTCCGGCGTGGCATCCATCATTCAGATTAAAGCCTGGGGACCCGTCGGTTCCGGCCTGCTCTCTATTCAGGGCACCAGCTTTAACTTCGTCGCCCCGCTGATTATGGGCGGCACCGCGCTGAAAACCGGCGGCGCCGACGTGCCGACGATGATGGCCGCGCTGTTCGGCACCCTGATGCTGGCCAGCTGCACGGAAATGGTCATCTCGCGCGTTCTGCACCTGGCGCGGCGGGTGATTACCCCGCTGGTCTCCGGGGTGGTGGTGATGATTATCGGCCTGTCGCTGATTCAGGTCGGGCTGACCTCTATCGGCGGCGGCTATGCGGCGATGGCCGACCATACCTTCGGCGCGCCGAAAAATCTGCTGCTGGCGGGCATCGTCCTGGCGCTGATCATTATTCTTAACCGCCAGCGCAACCCGTATCTGCGCATCGCGTCGCTGGTTATCGCCATGGCGGCGGGTTACCTGGCGGCCTGGCTGCTGGATATGCTGCCGGCAAATACCGCGCCTGCCAACGATAGCCTGATTACGGTCCCGACCCCGCTCTACTACGGCCTGGGCATCGACTGGAGCCTGCTGCTGCCGCTGATGCTGGTGTTTATGATCACCTCGCTGGAAACCATCGGCGATATCACCGCCACCTCTGACGTGTCGGAGCAGCCGGTCTCCGGTCCGCTGTATATGAAGCGCCTGAAAGGCGGCGTGCTGGCTAACGGCCTGAACTCCTTTGTCTCCGCCGTCTTTAATACCTTCCCGAACTCCTGCTTCGGCCAGAATAACGGCGTGATTCAGTTGACCGGCGTCGCCAGCCGCTATGTCGGCTTCGTGGTGGCGCTGATGCTGATCGTACTGGGCCTGTTCCCGGCAGTCAGCGGCTTTGTCCAGCATATTCCGGAGCCGGTCCTCGGCGGCGCAACGCTGGTGATGTTCGGTACTATCGCCGCTTCCGGGGTGCGCATCGTCTCCCGCGAACCGCTCAACCGCCGCGCGATTCTGATTATCGCCCTGTCGCTGGCAGTGGGCCTCGGCGTTTCCCAGCAGCCGCTGATTCTGCAGTTCGCCCCTGACTGGCTGAAGAACCTGCTCTCCTCTGGCATCGCTGCCGGGGGTATCACCGCCATTGTGCTGAATTTAGTGTTCCCGCCAGAGAAGAATTAAACCCGTATCCCCGATGGCGCATTGCCTGGCGGGGATAACGGCGGAATATCCCGGATGAGGCCTTCACACCGCCCTCCGGGTATGCCTGAATAAAACGTATCTCCCATCACTCTGTCATTCAAATAAACAACTCCTGTCTTGAGGATTGCGCATAAATCGTGCATAACAGCCCTATGTGCACTTCTCAGGATGGAAGATCATGAAATTTATTGGAAAGCTGATTTTGTGGCTCGCGATCGCCCTACTGGTGGTGGTGATTGCCCTCTATTTCCTGCTCCAGACCCACTGGGGTTCACGTCAGGCCAGCGCCTGGCTGAGCGATGGCACCGGCTGGCAGGTTTCCTTCGATGCGATGGAGCACAGCTTCTCTTCCCCTCTTCACCTGCAGCTGCAAAATGTCACTTTCGGACGCGACGGCAAACCGCCGACACTGGTCGCTAAAGCGGTGGATATTGGCTTCAGCACCCGCCAGTTCAGCGATCCGCTGCACGCCGACGAGATTGTGCTTAGCGACGGGACGTTAAATCTCTCGCCCTCCTCCGCTTCTTTACCCTTTGCCGCCGACCGTCTGCAGTTGCGCAATATGGCGTTTAACAGCCCGGAAACCGGCTGGGCGCTGAGCGCACAGCGCGTTGACGGCGGCGTCAGCCCCTGGGCGCCGGAAGCGGGCAATGTGCTGGGTAAAAAGGCACAGATTCAGATGAGCGCAGGCTCGCTGACCCTCAACGGCGTGGATGCCAGTAACGTGCTGATCCAGGGAAGCCTTGATAATGGCGAAGTAACGTTATCCACGCTGGGCGCCGATATTGCGCGCGGGACGCTGACCGGCAACGCCAAACGCAACGCCGACGGCAGCTGGCTGGTAGATAATCTGCAGCTCAACGAAATTCGCCTGCAGAGCGATAAATCGCTGGCAGAATTCTTCACCCCGCTGACCAGCGTCCCTTCACTGCACATTGGCCGTCTCGACATGACCGACGCCCGTTTGCAGGGGCCGGACTGGGCGGTGACCGATCTCGACCTCAATCTACGCAACCTGACCCTGAGCCAGGGCGGGTGGCAAAGCGATGACGGCACCCTGTCGATGAACGCCAGCGAATTTATTAACGGATCGCTGCATCTGCTTGATCCCATCGCCAATGCCGAATTTTCACCACAGGGTATCGCGCTGCGCCAGTTCACCTCACGCTGGGAAGGCGGGATGGTACGGACTTCTGGCAACTGGCTGCGCGCGGGTAACGCGCTGGTGCTGGACGACACCGCCTTTGCCGGGCTGGAATATACCCTCCCCGCTAACTGGAAACAGCTGTGGATGGAGTCGCTGCCCACGTGGCTGGAAAGCCTGACGCTGAAGAAATTCAGCGCCAGCCGCAATCTGGTTATCGATATCGATCCCGCATTCCCATGGCAGATCACCGCCCTTGACGGCTACGGCGGCGAACTGCAGCTGGTGAAAGACCATCGCTGGGGCGTGTGGAGCGGCAGCGCAACGCTGAACGCCGCCGCCGCAACCTTTAATCGCATCGACGTTCGCCGGCCATCGCTGAAGCTTAACGCCAATGCCTCAACGCTCAACATCACCGAGCTAAGCGCCTTTACCGAGCGCGGTATCCTGCAGGCCACGGCGGCCGTCTCGCAGCTTCCCCAGCGCCAGGTCACGCTCAGTCTGAACGGTCGCGGCGTACCGCTGAATATTCTGCAAGCCTGGGGCTGGCCCGCCCTGCCGGTTTCCGGCGACGGTAATTTCCAGTTGACCGCCAGCGGCAGCGTGCAGGCCGATGCGCCGCTGAAACCGACGGTTAACGGCCAGCTCAGCGCGGTGAATATGGAGAAACAGCAGGTTGCGCAAGTGATGCGCAACGGCCAGCTAAACAGCGAGCCGGCTCAGCCGATCGCTCCCCCGCCAGCACCGTAATCGCCCTCCGCCCTCTCTCCGCCGGAGAGAGGGTCCCGCTCTGGTCTTCGTCCATCGATCCCTCTTCCACTCCCTCGGGCACGCCTTTCTCGTCAGCGAAACCTGTGTGCATTTTGCGGCTACCTGTACCTATTTCCCGCAACCTGTTTCTTTCAAAGATCGGAATTGCTATAAACAAAATACTGGAAGTAGAGATAACAATTAAAAACCCTATGTAAATATAAAAATAAAGGAACGACTATGTCCGCAATACGTCAACGTATTCTGGAGAATATGCAAAAATTCTCCAGAGCAATGATCGGTGCAGTCCTGTTCTTGCCCGTCATTGGCCTGATTCTGGCACTCAGTTCTGTCTTAACCAACCCTACATTAATTTCTGAAACCAGTTTTTTACATCAGTCAGGACAATTACTCGGCGATACGTTCTGGCCGCTGTTTGGCAATCTTGGATTACTTTTTTGCGTCGGTATTAGTTATGGGCTGGCGAAAGATAAAAAAACAGAAGTCGCCCTGGTTTCAGTGATGTGTTTTATTATGTTTCTGGGCGCTAACCATTCGTGGCTGGAACATATCCACGGCATTGCCGAAAAAATTAATGGCGAATACTACGGCACCGGTCAGACACAACTGCTCGGTTTTGTGGTCGTCGATATGGGGGTGTTCCTCGGCATTATCCTCGGCTGCACCATTGCCTGGGTGCATAACAAAGTCTCGAACATCGAACTGCCCGGCGCGCTGTCAATGTACGGCGGCGCCAAGCTGACCCTGGTAGCCATGACCCCGGTGGTGATTTTCTATGCCATCGCCTTCACCTGGATCTGGCCGTTTATGACCCACGGTATCGGGGCGTTAACCGGATTTATGAAAAACGCCGGCGTGGCGGGGGTTTTCGTTTATGGCTTCTTTGAAAAATTCCTTATCCCCACCGGCCTGCACCATTTCGTCTGGTCGCCGTTCCAGCTCACGCAAATCGGCGGTACGCTAAACGTTGACGGACAGGTGGTTTCCGGTACCCAGGCGATTTTCCTCGCCTATATGCGCCACCCGGATCTGACCCCGGTCATGAACGATGCGCTCCGTTTCTCACAGCAGGGGATGACCACGATTTTCGGCCTCGCTGGCGCATCGCTGGCCTTTTATCACACGGCGAAACCGGAGAAAAAAATGATGGCTAAAGCGATTCTGCTGCCCGCCATTATTACCTCAATGCTCACCGGTATTACGGAGCCGATTGAGTTCACCTTCCTGTTCGTGTCGCCGCTGCTCTGGGTGATTCACGCCACCCTGACCGCCGCGTCACAGGCGATTTGTGACATCTTTACCGTTCGGCCGTGGGGCGCATCCGGGCTTATCGAATTCCTGATTTATAACCTGCCGCTGCCGGTCTCATTAACGCGCTGGCCTGGGTATGTTCTTATCGGTATCGGTCAGTTCGCCGTTTATTACGTTATTTTCCGCACCCTGGTAGTGAAGCTGAATTTAAAAACGCCGGGCCGTGAAGACGACGATAACGTGAAGCTCTACAGCAAAGCAGATTATCGTAAAAAGGTCGGTAATCCGCAGTCGGTGACCGATGAGATTATTAATGGCCTCGGCGGTAAAGAAAATATTATTTCGGTCGACAACTGTTTCACTCGCCTGCGGGTGGTAATTAAAAATATGGATTTGGTTGATGATCTCATATTGAAAAGTACCGGTGCCAATGGCGTCGTACGAAATCGTAATGAAGTTCAGGTTATTTATGGCGTCAAAGTGGGACAGGTACGTTCCCGGGTTGATAGCTGGCTGGCAGAAAATTAATTGGGAGTGATGTATGAAATTAACCGTATTAGGCGGGGGCGGCGTTCGCTCTGCATTTTTGGCGAAATCTCTGGCTTATAACGCCCACCGCATAGGTTTAACGGAAGTGGTATTTCTGGACAGCTCGGAAGATAATCTGGCCTTGTTTGGTGAAATTGCCCGCTACGTGTTTAATACGATTCGTCCGGATATTGCGTTCAGTACGACCAGCGATCCGGTCGCCGCGCTGAAAGGCACAAATTATGTGATTACTACCCTGCGGGTGGGCGGCGATGAGAGCCGTATTCGCGATGAGCGTATTGCGCTTGAGCATAATACCTTAGGCCAGGAGACCACCGGTGCGGGCGGCTTTGCCATGGCGATGCGTTCGATCCCGGCGATCCTCAACTACTGTCGCCTGATCGAAGAGCATGCCGCCGAGGATGCGATCCTGTTTAACTTTACCAACCCATCGGGGCTGGTCACCGAGGCGATCATCAAGTCCGGCTTTAAGCGTCGCGTATATGGCATTTGCGATGCGCCGTCGGAGCTGATTCGCGAACTGCCCGAGATTCTCGGCTGCGACGAGCGCGATCTCAGCGTCGAGTGCTACGGGCTGAACCATTTCTCCTGGTTTACCCACATCACCGTACGCGGGGAAGAGGTGACCGAACGCCTGATCGCCAGCCCGGATTTATACCGTAAAACGGCGATGCAGTATTTCTCGCCGGAGCTGGTTCAGCTGTGTGATAAGCAATTACTCAACGAGTACCTCTATTATTACTATTATCGCGAGGTAGCCTTAAAAGCGATTCAAGAGGCGGACGAAACGCGCGGCGAGCAGATTGCCCGTATCAATCGCGATATGCGGGACGCGCTGCGCGGCATTGATGTGAAAGCCGATCCGCAGGCGGCATTTTCTCTGTGGATGACGCACTACCTGCGCCGGGAAAATAGCTATATGCAGAACGAGTCGCAGCAGGAGAAATTCCATACCCGCGAACCGTTAACCCTGCGCCAGTTTATCGAGGAGCCGGATACCGGCGGCTACGCCGGGGTGGCGCTGGACATTCTGGAGGCGGTCAACAGCCGCACCACCAAACGAATCGTGGTCTCCATACCCAATAACGGCACTCTCGATTTCTTGCGTCCTGACGATGTGATTGAGATCAGCTGCGACCTGAGCAAAGATGGCTTAAAACCGGTGACGCCAGCGCACGTGCCCACGGCGCAGAGAAACATGATTGCCAGCGTGAAAGAGTATGAGCGGCTGGCAGTGGCGGCCATTTTGCAGCGCGATAAATCCCTGGCGATACGCGCATTAATGGCTCACCCGCTGATCGGCTCTTTTTCGCTGGCCAAAACCCTGGTCGAGGCCTATCTCGACGACGCGCAGTTCGCCGACTGGCAATAAACGCCCGGCTCAATCCCCCGGATAGCGGCTAACGCCTTATCCGGGCTACCGGATAAGGCATGATTGGCCGGTTTTGTAGCCCGGGTCAGGCGTCTAAGCCACAACCCGGGAACGCGTAAGTTGTCATTTTATCGCCCTGACAGGCGCGTCAAACGCCGCCTCCAGGGTTCTCCGTCTGTATAAACCACATCTTCAGCAGCCGCTCAAACCCGAGTATGCAGTAACCGAAAAACGGGTTGCTCCAGTAAATATCATCGTCGAACTTCTGCGGGTCATGAATAATGAATGCGGTATCCGCCGCCTGCGCCAGCGGACTTTGATAATCGCCGGTAAAGCACACCAGATTAATCGCCTTGCCTTCCAGCGCCTTCACCCAGTTCAGAGCCGAGCTGCTGCGCCCGGATTTTGAGACGATCCAGATGGAGTCGAATTTCGCCGCATTTTTTTGCTCCAGGATTTCGTAATCCGGCCATAGCGCGAGGCTGGCGTTCACGCCGGTCACCAGGAACTTATTATAAATATATTGCGCAATCAGCTGCGAAAAGCCGCTGCCGTGGATCAGGATCCGCTGATGCTGCAGGCTTTCCAGCAGCGGCGTCAGCCGCTCTGTCGGCTGAATACTCATATAGTCGATGTCGTTGGTGACATCGAGTTTCGGCATGGTGATATTGAATTTAATAAAATAGACTAGCTCCAGCCAGCCGCTGAACTTCAGTTTCTTCGCCAGCCGCACCAGCGAGGAGGGGTTGCTATAGCAGCGCTCAGCGACGCTGCGGATGCCTTCCCGCACACACTGTTCAGGGTCATTCTGGATAAAGCGCAGCACGGTCATTTCCGTTTTGCTCAGCTTGACGTCACGAAAGATATTTTCTAAGTCCATTGCGGGCTCCTCTCAGCGGCAGATTACGCTATCACCAAACGGCAAAGGTGTCTGTGGGGGAACTCACTGGCAGGAAAGAGCGAATAGCGACATAGCATGCATGCGCCACGCTGACTGAGACGCATGGAGGCGGCCGCGTATCTCTCCAGCGTCGTTTTTTCCTGCCAGATCGCCCTCGCAGAAAAAATATAAAAGTGTAACCCGCGGATTTTACGAGGGTTTGTGTCAGACTGTTCTGTAAAGTCCAGTTTTAACAGTAAAAAAGTGCGTTCAGGTATGTGGTAAATGCCTGAAAGTAGCTATAATGCGCCCCGCCTCCATGTAGCAATCGAGGCGCGGAAGATCGTCATCTCCGGTGAGGTGGCTGGACTTCAAATCCAGTTGGGGCCGCCAGCGGTCCCGGGCAGGTTCAACTCCTGTGATCTTCCGCCAGTTTGCTACCTCTGAACTTCCCCATATGCAATAAACCATACCAATCCGCGGTGTCATCCTCAGGCCAACTCATGTTGATCAAGACCCCGAATATCATCAGGAATAACCGGCTTCATGTTGCTTGCATCTTCTGGCAACCGGCAGACTTCTTAGCAGGATGGCTGTGCGAAGCGGGGGCTTTTGAGAAGCCAGTTCCCCTCATCAGAAGTAATAACCAATATTAACGTTAGTGCGGAAATACCATTTACCGCTGCCCTCGGACTGAGTGCTGGTCCAGCCGGTAGAGTTCAGCGCGCCGCCCCACGGATTGACGTTCTTCGCCCAGCTGAGATCGACCCAGAACATCACCGGTAGCGCGAAGACCTGCACGCCGAGGGTGTTCATCTGCGAATCCTGCCAGCCGCTTTTGTCTTTCCACAGTACGCTGTAGTCATTGTAGAAACGCAGCTTCGAGACTGTCCCCCACTTCACATCGACGTCGCGGGCAAGGTTGAGCGATGCGGTGGTCGCTTTAGCCGGGATCAGGTAGGCCGGAGTCAGGCCGTTGCCGCCCATCAGAATCGTATCGTCGCTGACCCCCGCCGGGTTCTTCGGATCGTACTGGTAGCGAATCAACTGCGAGGTGAGCTGCCACGGCCCGTTATGCAGCATGCCGTGTACTCCCGCCGCCCAGAAGGTACCGTCGTCGTCAGTCTCGCGGTTGTGCAGGCGCGCCAGCGCCAGCGAGCCGCCCAGCTCGTTACTCCAGCCGCCGCCGTGGAAATTGCGCGCGATACGCACATTAACCTGATCGCGCTTTTCATTATGCTGCTGATGCTGGGTAGGATAAATCGTGTTTTTCAGACGATCGTAATCGCCGACATCCGGCGCGTAGCGTAAATTCTCCGGCTCCATCCACGGAAAATAAGCCACATCCAGCGACCAGTTATTATCGTGATATTGATAGTTGACGCCACTGCCGGCGCTGACGCCAAAACCTAAATAAAACGGTATGCCGTACGACCAGCCAAATTGCGGATAGGGCTGCAGACCGAAAGGTTTGCCGGGAATGCCCAGCTGGATATTATTATTACCATCAACGCGATATCCTACATAGGCGCGGTCGACGGCGTATTTACGATGATCCTGGAACCAGAATCCGGCATCAAAGAAATAATGATTATAAAAACCGCTGCTGTCGATACGAAAGGTATCAAAACGCAGATGCGGCGGGTTACGATAATTACTGCCCTTCCAGTCTTCATAGCGGTAATTGGCCCGCAGCGCGCCGCCGAAATCCAGACCAGCGAGATTGTCCGCGCTGCGCCAGCCGATATGCGGAAACGGCTTGCCGTCGTCCGCCTGTGCCAGCCCGTTGCCGCTGGCGACCAGCAGCAGCGAAAGAACTAATTTACGCATAGTACATCCCTCACTTTATATTTTAATAAGCGATAAAAGGCCTCGCCGCTTAATATCGGCGTTTTTATTTATTTTTGTCTCAGCAGTGAAACTATCGATTAAATAGCAAGATTTTTATATTTTCGTTCCAGATATGAAACTCTGTTTATTATTTGATAGAGGGAAAATCGCACGCAGGATGCCTGGAGTCAAGGCATAAACCTTGAGCGATAACGCAATATTATTATTCCCTGCGAAAGATATTCATATTTGTGGTACAGGAACAAAAACATTCTCAAATATGAAACATAACTAGCGAAGTACAAACCATATTCCCCGGAGCGCTCGTTTAGCGATATTCCTCCCGGGAGTCTCTGCATTGGCGCCGTGCCACCGGCGAAACCAGCGTATCCGCGCTGAGGGATCTGCGTCGGATAGCGCGACGCTTATCCCCGGAGCTGATTTTCAGTTTTTCAATATAACTCTTATCGCCCGGGCCCCGTTTTTCCCTCCCCGCCAGGGGTCTACCATTAATGGATTCCCACAGAAACCCCATTTAAAACCGGAGAGTGTATGAAAGCGATTGCCATTACCCGCGCCGCTACTGAAGGCAGTAACATCCCATTTTTAAGCGCCATCGAGCTACCGGTTCCGGTTGCTGCGGGGCATGACCTGCTCATCGAAGTGAAGGCGATTTCCGTGAATCCGGTGGATACCAAAGTGCGCGCCGGATTTACCGGCGATACCCCGCGCGTGCTGGGCTGGGATGCGGTTGGCGTCGTAAAATCGGTCGGCGAGGCGGTCACCCTGTTCGCGCCGGGCGATGAAGTCTGGTATGCCGGTGCGCTGGGGCGCGCGGGAAGTAATAGCGAGTTTCAGCTCGTCGACGAACGGATCGTCGCCCTGAAGCCGCGCTCGCTGGATAACGCCTCTGCCGCCGCCCTGCCGCTGACCGCCATCACCGCATGGGAATTGTTGTTCGATCGTCTTGGCGTGCAGGAAGGCGGCAACGCCGGGGACGCGCTGCTGATTGTCGGCGCGGCGGGTGGCGTCGGCTCCATTCTCACGCAGCTGGCGCGCAAACTGACGCGTATGACGATCATCGGCACCGCTTCGCGCCCGGAAAGCCAGAAATGGGTGCTTGATGCCGGGGCGCACCACGTTATCGATCACAGCAAGCCGCTCAGTGAAGAGCTGGCGCGGATTGGGGTCAACGCCGTGACGCACGTCGCCAGCCTCAACAATACTGAGCAGCATTACGCGCAGCTGATTGCGGCCCTCGCCCCGCAAGGCAAGCTGGCGTTGATTGACGATCCGCAAACCCTGGACGCCCGCCCGTTGAAGGCTAAAAGCCTTTCGCTGCATTGGGAGTTTATGTTCACCCGTTCGATGTTTGAAACGCCGGATATGCTGGCCCAGCATCAGCTGCTGACCCGGGTAGCGGCCCTGATTGACGATAAGACCCTCAAAACTACCCTCGGCGAGCATTACGGTCCAATCAACGCCAGCAACCTGCAGAAAGCGCACACTCAGCTGGAAACCGGACGCGCGGTCGGCAAAATCGTGCTGGAAGGGTTTTAAGATGACGAACGACACGGTATCTGTCATTGCGGTTCTGAAGGCCAAACCGGGGCAAACGGCCGCTCTGCGGCAGGCGCTGAAAGCGCTGTTACAGCCGACCCGTCAGGAAGCGGGTAATCTGGATTATGCCCTGTTTCAACTGCGCGATGCGCCGGACACCTTCTACATGCGCGAGTCGTGGCGTGACCCGGCGGCGCTGGAGGCACACATCGCTCTGCCGCACTTTCAGGCCTTTATCGCGCAAATGGACAGCCTGCTGGCTGAGCCGCTGCGCCTGGATTATCTGACGCCGGTTGAATAAAGGTGTAGTTATTTACTGCTTCCTTGCCCCCAGGGAAGCACACCGTTCCTGATTCTCCCCTCATCATCAACAGATGTTAACGCCCACATACACCCTCCATTATCAATAAACCAGCACCGGAAACTCATGCGATCGGCAGCAAGGATTGAAGGTGTACATTTATCACGCTATGGTCTGACAAAGGATGCAAAGTGTGATACATGTCAATTTATTACAAATCTTTTCAGGTTTATTCTTCAGGGCATTCTGATAAAGTTGCGTAATTAACTCATATGCGTTTATAGCTTTTAAAGCTGTCTTGACTGCATTAAGGATTCCCCCTCCGGAAGTCCTTTTAACGATGATGATAAGAATAATTGAATTCTGCCAGCAGAAATAAAATGATGAACGTTTAAAAATTATAAAAATTCATAATGTTAAACACATTTAACGCTTAAATTGATTATTAAAAACAAATAACTCAGGAATGATCATGTATAAAATATTATACATAAGGGGTAGCATTGAAGCTTTCTGACGTCTTAAAAAAAGATAATAATAACATAGATTTATTTAGAGTAATTGCAGCTTGTATGGTAATTTATGGCCATGCCTATGCAATTTCACCGCAGCCCGGGAAGACGGATTTTATCAGCCATCTTATCCCATCTGATTACTCAGGATCGCTCGCGGTAAAAATATTCTTCTTTTTAAGTGGCTTGGTCGTTACCAACTCACTGATAAATAATGGAGATTTGGTTCGCTTTACGATTTCCCGCCTTTTTCGTATTTGGCCCGCACTGATTGCATCGAGTCTGGTGACGGCATTTATTATCGGACCTCTGTTGACATCACTTTCTGTAACAGATTATTTATCCCGACCAGAGGTCTATAGCTATACGTGGAATATAGCGGCCATGGTTCCGCAGTTTACTCTCCCGGGGCTATTTTCTGGAAATCCCTATCCGAATGTAGTCAATGGTTCCCTGTGGACAATCCCGTATGAAGTATTTGCCTATGTACTTCTGTTTTCCCTTTATGCCACAGGACTGCTCAACTCTAAAAAGCTGAGCATATTGCTTTTTGCTCTTATTTTGCTCGAGCCCTTCCTGGCATCAAGGATACTGTTTCCTTGGGTTATTCCCAACCCTGAGGTAGATTTTCTTTCTCCCTGCTTTGCATTTGGCGCGATCATGGCTCTGAACAGGGAGATAATAGAGATAAAACTTAGCCACTGCCTGGGGTTCGCGACGCTATACTATATCCTTCAAGGCACGGTCTATTCCCCTTATTTTGCCTATGCTTCTATTTTTCTTTCGCTACTCTATATTTCGTCGCATAAAATGATTTTGCGCCTGAAACCTAAAGTTGATATCTCCTACGGAGTCTATTTATGGGGATTTCCGGTACAGCAAATAATAGCGAAATATTTTAAGGATCACGGGATTCTTTTCAATCAATCTGCCTCGCTGGTGGCCGCACTCTTTCTGGGCTATCTCTCATGGCATCTGTGCGAAAAGCACTTCATCCGATTTGGCTCAGCACTCTCTTCTTTTATTAAGAAAGCCAAAGCGCCAGTGATAAATATACCAACAAATCATGATCTGGGAACATAAATAGCACATTTATGACTACTCAAACGCCGGAGATCCGGCGTTTTTTATTGTGACGTATTCCGTCATTAACAGTAATGTGCTTATCTCCACTCGCCTCGCATAATCAGTATATGTTTCATTAAATAACAACAGAAATAACGAGGGTACCTTATTTTCCCCACGCCCCGCGCTGACCAGGCTACGCTTACCGTTGCCGCCAAAAAGCAGGTCATCCCCTCCGAATCATCCAGCACGTTCATTCAGAAAGAGGTTTCGCTATGCAGATCAATGCTATTGGTACGTACTCCGCCACCCAACCGCTGAAATCGATGGCTATCTCCCGCCGCGACCCGGGCCCCCACGATGTGCAGATCGCCATCGATTACTGTGGCGTCTGCCACTCCGACCTTCATCAGGCGCGATCTGAATGGGCCGGTACGCTCTATCCTTGCGTGCCGGGACATGAAATCGTCGGCCAGGTGACCGCCATCGGCAATCAGGTCTCGGGATTCAACGTGGGAGATCTGGTCGGCGTCGGCTGTATGGTCGACAGCTGTCAACAGTGTGAAGAGTGCGAAGCAGGGCTGGAAAATTACTGCGACCATATGATTCTCACCTACAACGGCCCCACGGCAGACGCGCCCGGACACACTCTCGGCGGTTATTCGCAGCAGATTGTGGTGCACGAACGCTACGTGCTGCACGTGCGCCATCCGAAAGCCCAACTTGCCGCCGTGGCGCCGCTGCTCTGCGCGGGGATCACCACGTACTCTCCGCTGCGCCACTGGAACGTCGGGCCGGGAAAAAAAGTCGGCATCGTAGGTATTGGCGGGTTGGGACATATGGGAATTAAGTTGGCCCACGCCATGGGCGCCCACGTGGTGGCCTTTACCACCTCAGAATCGAAGCGGGAAGCGGCAAAAGCGCTGGGCGCGGATGAGGTGGTTGTCTCACGCAACGAGGACGAAATGGCCGCCCACGTGAAAAGCTTCGATTTCATCCTCAACACCGTGGCGGCACCGCACAACCTCGATGCCTTCACCACCTTGCTCAAACGCGATGGCACCCTGACCCTGGTCGGCGCGCCGGCCAGCCCGCATCCTTCGCCGGAAGTGTTTAATCTGATATTTCGCCGTCGTGCGATTGCCGGTTCGATGATTGGCGGGATCCCGGAAACCCAGGAGATGCTCGATTTCTGCGCCGAACACGGCATCGTCGCCGATATTGAGCTGATTCGCGGCGATCAGATCAACGAAGCCTGGGAGCGGATGGTCAAAGGCGATGTCAAATATCGCTTCGTGATCGACAGCGCGACGCTCGCCGGCTAAATGCCGCGGCGAAAGGTGCGCCGCCACTCCGCCGGGCTGACGCCAAAGCGGGATTTAAACTGCTGGCGCCAGGTCACGGCGGAGCGGAATCCAACGCTCTCCGCCACCTGCTCGACGGGCATATTCCCCTCCTCGAGCAGGAGCTGACTGCGCCGTAGACGTTCAATGGTCAGCCAGTCGGCAATGCTCATGCCGGTAGCCCGGGTAAAGTGACGAGTCAGCGTACGGCGGCTCATCGCCACCACCTGCGCCAGCGAGTCGAGGTTGTGCGGCTCGGCGATATGCTGCTGGAGATACTCCAGCAGGCCGTTAATCCGCGCGTCGCGGGTATTTTTCGGTACCGGCTGGGCGATAAACTGCGCCTGGCCCCCTTCACGATGGGGCGGCACGATCATACGCCGGGCGATTTGATTCGCCGCGAGGCTGCCGAAACGCTGGCGAATGATATACAGGCAGCAGTCGAGCGCCGCCGCGGTGCCCGCTGAAGTAATGATCCGCTGGTCATCAACGTACAGCGCGTTGATATCCAGCTGCACCTCGGGAAACTGCTGCTGAAATGCCTGTTCAAACTCCCAGTGGGTCGCCGCCCGTTTGCCGTCCAGCAGCCCGGCATAGCCGAGAACAAAGGCACCGAGGCACAGCCCGACGATTTCAGCGCCGTTCTCCCTTGCCCGTACCAGGCTATCCAGCAGCGACTGGGGCGGACGCTGATGCACCGCTCCCCAGTAAGGCACCACCACGATATCGGCCTGCTCAAGGGCGGTGAAATCTGCGCTGGCGTTGAGCGCAAAACCGTCGCGCGCGGTCAACAATCCCGGCCGTTCGGCGCAAATCTGCAGGTTAAAGCGTTTCGTTTCCGAGACGCTATCGCCAAACAACATGCAGGGAACCGAGTAGTGAAAAGGGCTGAACCCGTCCACGGCAACAATCGCGACATCGGTTAATTTCATCATCCTCTCCGTTCCCCGCGGCGGGCTTAAAAGATCATACTTTCCCCATCCTGCGGGATGCTGACAGAATCGGCAATCTGATTATCCGCCACGTATTCGCGCAGCTCCTCGCGGCTCAAAAGGCAGTGATTGACCGCCTCAAGATGGATGGCGACAATTTTCGCCTCTGGCAGGGTGAAATGGGTTTTCAGCACATCTTCTTTGCCCATGATAATCGGCCCGAATCCAATCACGTGCGCGTACCCGGCATTCAGTACCACGACATCGGGACGTAGCCGTAGCATGTCGGCCGCAATTTCAGGACGCCAGATGGTATCGCCGACCAGCCACAGCGTCTTCTCCTGCGGATGGCGAAACACCACGCCGCAGGCTTCGCCCAGCCGCTCCGCCATAGCCGGTACGGCATAGGTGCGGTCGCTACCATGCTGCCCGGAGGTGGTTTTCTGTAAACGGACGCCGGCAAACTCGCTCTCTTCCGACAGCAGACGGACATCCTGAAATCCCTGTCCACGCAGCAGCCCGGCATCACCGTCATGCTGCACAAAAACCGGCAGCGTTTTCGGGATCGCGGCGATCGCCGCCTCATCCCAATGATCATCATGCGTATGGGTGACGATCGCCGCATCGACATCAATGATAGTTTTCAGGGAAAAAGGCAGCCCGACCAACGGATTACGCAGCGCTGCGCGGGCGGTGCCCGGGAATCCCGGCCAGGCGCCACGATCCGCCAGCATCGGGTCAATCAGGAACTTTTTCCCTGCATATTCAATAAGCTGAGTTGAGTTACGGATCTGGGTCATTTTCATGATGTTCACTCCTCTTCGCGGTTATCTGGCGAACATCGTACGTCCCACCAGCCTGGCGCAATATGGGCATTTGGGCAATGTTCGATGAGATTGGGCCAACTTTCTGCGGTTGCCATCCGCCCCAGGCTATGGTGTCCTGAACACTGGTTTTCTGAGGAAGTGGCTACGATGAAAAAGAGACTAAGCGCCGCCGATATGCACGACGCCGAAGTGATTGCGCAAACTCCGTGGTTCAGCATGCGTAAAGTGGCCATCGATGTCACCGACGCCGAGCGCCGCGATTTTTACTCTGTCCATTACCCGCGTCCGGCGGTGGGGATTGTCGCCATGCAGCAGGACAAAGTGCTGCTGATCCGCCACTATCGGTATCTGATCGATAAGGTGGTATGGGCTATTCCGTCCGGCGGTATTGATGAAGGGGAAGAGCCGCGCGCGGCGGCCCTGCGCGAGCTACGGGAAGAGACCGGCTATCAGGCGAAACAGGCCACAGAAATTATCCGCTACAACCCCTCCTACGGCAGCAGCGACCAGCTGTTTATCACCTGGCTTGCGCGCGATCTGACGTATGTCGGAATGGATGAGGATCAGGATGAGGTGATGGAAACAGGCTGGTTTACCTTCGCCGAAATCAGCCAGCTGATCGCCCGCGGCGAGATGCCTGACGGGCTGTCGCTGGTGCCGCTGCTGCATCTGATGGCGCAGCAGCATAACGGTTTAGCGTAACGGCCTGAGCATCCGCCAGCGGAACCACAGCTGCGCCACCAGGATCAGCATACCGCCAATAATCTTTTGCAACGGCAGCTGTTCGCCGTACCACAGCGCGGCGGCAATGACCGTCAACAGCGGCTCCAGCACCATGATAATCGCAGCGCTCGCCACCGCCGCGTACTTCTGCCCCTTCATTTGCAGGCCGAAACGCAGACTGGTGGCGATAACAATACTGGCCAGCAGCCAGCCGAAAGTGGGCAGCGTGAACGGCTGGTCCCAGGTTTCGACAGCGGCGGAGATCCCCAGCCCAACGACCCCGGTAATCGCCAGTTGCACGGTGGTCAGCGGGATCAGGGGCACATCGCGGGCGCAGCGGCTGGTGTAGCAAAACCAGATCGACTGCACCAGCGCGGTCAGCAGAAACCAGCCCTGGCTAGGGTGGAAGGCAATCGGCATATGCAGACTGAGCAGCCCGAGGCCGACGATCGCGACCGGCAGGCACTCCCAGTATGCCCGGGCAGGGCGTGTTTTCATCATCACCCATGCGGTGAGCGGCACAAACAGCATCGACAGGCTCATGATAAACGCCCCCTCGCCCAGCGAGGCGGTGGTCGAAACCGAGTAGATCCACAGACACAGGTTCAGCGCAAACCACAGCCCGCCGATCGTCATCTGCCGCCAGTGTCGCCTCTCAACGTGAAAGCCGCGACAAAACGGCAGCAGCAGCAGCGCCGCAAAAAAGAAACGCAGCCCGAGGAAGGCGAAAACCGGCATTCCGGCGATGGCTTCGCGAGAAAATATCCACCCACATGCGGCGATAACCGTAGCGGCTACCAGCAGTAAATCCGCCTGACGCTGCCGGACCATATTCACCTCTCCTTGTGTTGACGATTACCAGCCGGGAACCGCACCACCGTTAAAGATAGTCTCTGCCGCCTTTGCCACTTCCGGCGACTGATAGGACTGCATAAATTCCTTCACGTTTTCCGCGTCTTTATTCTCTTCGCGGGCCACGATGATATTCACGTACGGCGAGTTTTTATCTTCAATAAAAATCCCGTCATGCACCGGCGAGAGACCGGTCTGCTGAAGATAAGTGGTGCTGATAATCGCCACATCCACTTTCGGGTCGTCCAGCACGCGCGGCAGCTGCGCCCCTTCCAGCTCCATAATGTTCAGGTGACGCGGGTTGGCGGTGATATCGACCGCCGTAGGCAGCAGGCCAGTCCCCGCCTTCAGGGTAATCAGCTGCTCTTTTTGCAACAGCAGTAACGCGCGGCCCAGGTTGGTGGGATCGTTCGGAATGGCGATAGTCGCCCCGTCTTGCAGATCGGCCACTGATTTTATTTTGCGTGAGTAGCCCGCCATCGGAAACACGAAGGTGTTGCCGACCGCCACCAGATGGTAGCCGTGCGCTTTATTATCCTGCGCCAGGAACGGCCGGTGCTGGAAGACGTTAGCATCCAGATCGCCGGCGTTCGTCGCTTCGTTAGGCAGAAGCGAACCGCTAAAGCCCACCAGCTCGACATCCAGACCATATTTCTCTTTGGCGACCTTTTTAGCCACTTCCGCTACATCCTGTTCCGCGCCGTTGATGACGCCGACTTTAATGTGTTTCGCATCGCTGCCTTTCTGGTCGCAGCCTGCCAGCAGCAGACCCGCCAGCACCACGGCGGCGGCTGTCCGTAAACGCAATTTCATCATTTTTACCCTGTCAGTCCATAGAAGTCGTTATTATTTTTCGTCCGAAACTATAACGACTTTATGGTCAGGTTTTAAACTGCAAAAACAGCAACCGGAAATAAAATCATCTACCGGTGTTTGGCTTCATGCGCCAGCAGCCCAGGCGTCGCCTGTTGCTGTTGTTGTGCGAAATCCATAATTCCTCCGGTTTGGTAATGATACGGCGGATGCTGGCCCGCGCGTCACAACCGGAAACCGGACGACAATGTTGTGTTTACGCCGCTGCGGCACCGGCCGTCACGACCCGCCTCGACGACACAGCCGCTTACCGACGCCGCCACTCCCCAGGCGTCACGCCATACAGTTTTTTAAACGCCTTCGAGAACGAGGCCTGCGACTGAAACCCACAGCGCCCGGCAATCACATCAAGGTTGGTCTGCCGCTCCACGCGCAGCAGGCGCGCAGCCATCGCCATCCGCAGCTGCGAAAGCCAGGCCTGCGGCGTGAGGTGATAAGCACGGGCAAAGTGCCGGGCGAAGGTCGCGCGCGATAAAAAAGCGCGGGCGGCCATGCTCTCCAGCGTCCAGGGCTGCTCCGGCGTCTCCAGCACCGCGAAAACAGCGGGCATCAGCCGTTCATCGCTCATCAGCCGCAGCAGCCCTTCCGGCGGCGCTTCGCTGCCCAGTAGCGTACGCAGCAGCAAAACCAGCAGCGTGTCGCCGAGGCTACGCACGATAGCCCCGCCGCCGGGGCGCGCCATCAGGCTCTCCCGTACCAGCACGTTAAGCAGCAGCTCCAGCTCCGGGCACTCCGCCCGCTCGTCGGTGTGCAGATGAATCAAGTCAGCCGGTTCCGCAAATAACCAGCTGACGTGCGGGCCGAAGTAAAATTCGCCGCACAGCATCTCCAGCGCATCATGGTCGGTAGCGGTTCGGACCTCGGTCAGGGTCCCGTTAAAGCGGTGGGCGACGGGCAGAATCTGCCCCCACTCCACCAGACTTTCCATCAGATGCGGCGAGCCGTGCGGGAGCAAGATGACATCGCCCGCCCGCATCTGCCGGGTTTGCCTGCCGACCGTCAGCCGCCCCTCGCCACGCAACACAAAATGCCAGGGCACCACGCCGCTACGCATTTGCTCATGCCCGGCCTGCCAGCGACCGCCAAACCGGCAGTGCAGATTCACTTCGCAGCGCGGCGCCAGCAGCGCCAACAGATGACTGAGACTGTCCATGCCACTCCTGAGACGATAAGACAAAAAAATGAGACGAAGAGCCTCAGTCTAGCACGCCGCCTGTCCCTAACATGTCGCCATTGCCACATCACACCCTCACAGACACAGGAGCACACCATGAGCCGTTTAGCTGATATTCGTGAACAAGACGTCACCGGTAAAGCCGCAGAAATTTTCGGTGCGATCAAAAAAGCGATGGGTAAAGTGCCCAATGCCTATCTGACCATTGGCGGTCATTCACCGGCGGCATTGCAGCAGGCGTTGGCGCATAACGCGATGCTGAGTAAAAGCAGCCTGAATGCCAAACAGCTGGAAGCGATTAACCTGGCCGTGAGCGAGGCCACCGGCTGCGATTACTGCCTGGCGGCGCATACCTTAATGGCGAAAAAAGCGGGTTACAGCGGCGAGCAAATCCATGCCCTGCGCCGCGGCGAGTTTACTGATGATGCCCGTCTCGATGCGCTGGTCAAGTTTGTCCAGACCCTGGTGCGCACTCGCGGTACGCTCCCGGAAGCCGACGTCAGCGCACTGCGTAACGCTGGCTTCGGCGACCAGCAGGTGATTGAGATTATCAGCGCGGTGAGCGCCATTCTGTTCACCAATATGGTGAACCGGGTGAATGATACGGTCGTCGACTTCCCGAAAGCCGATTAACCCGTCACATCGCCTGTTTATAGCCCCAGCTCGCTCAGCCCCGGATGGTCATCGGGGCGGCGCCCCTGGGGCCAATGGAACAGGCGATCCCGCGCGGCAATCGGCAGATCGTTAATGCAGGCGTAGCGGGTATGCATCAGGCCATGCTCATCAAACTCCCAGTTTTCATTGCCATATGAGCGGAACCAGCTGCCGCTGTCATCACACCATTCATAGGCGAAACGCACGGCAATACGGTTATCGTTCCACGCCCACAGCTCCTTAATCAGCCGGTACTGCTGCTCCTTTTGCCATTTTCGCGTCAGGAAGCCGATGATTTCCGCACGCCCATGGACAAACTCACTGCGGTTGCGCCACTGGCTGTCGGCCGTATAGGCCAGCGCCACTTTTTGCGCGTCGCGGCTGTTCCAGCCATCTTCGGCGGCGCGAACCTTTTGCAGCGCGCTTTCCCGGGTAAACGGCGGTAGCGGCGGGCGAACTTCGGTCATGGTCGTTCTCCTTTTAACGTTAACTGTTGTTGTAGCTTCAGATTTTCCTGCTCCAGCGCCTGGATACGCTGCTGCAGCGTCTGGCTGTACTCCGCCACCTGTCGGGCGCTGTAGCGCGGCGTTATGTGCTGCGGACAGTTCCAGTCAAACGCCTGCAGATGAAAGCGAAACAGGCGCTCCACCCGGGCGCGGTAATTGTCCGGCGTGACCCGAGCCAACAGCCCGGGATCATCGTCCTTCGCCATCACCTCGACGGTGGCATAGATTTTCAGCCTGGCGCGGCGCGGGTAATCCATCAAAAACAGGCAGGCCCGGTCGCTGCCGCGCAGGTTGCCGGTGGTGATGTACTGCCGGTTGCCGCCAAAATCCGCCATCGCCAGGGTGGCGTCATCCAGCAGATGGAGAAAACCCGGCGGCCCGCCGCGATGCTGGATGTAGGGCCAGCCGGTTTGCGATAACGTTGCCAGATAAAAACTGTCGCGGGTGGCGATCATCTCCTCTTCGCTGGCGCCGAAACGTTCTCCCCTGCGCTGGCGATACGGCGACTGCCACAGACCATCGCTTCCCATTTCATGTTGAACGTCCATCACATCAGGCGTGATGGCAATATCGAGAAAGTCCCCCGGCATAGATCCTCCGAACGCGCTGTGACTGCGCTCATCATGGACTCTGCCGCCATAAATGATAATACTGCGATACTGACAATCATCTTTCCGGAAAACGGGATAATTATGGATCGCTTGAGCGCCATGGCGCTGCTGGTAAAAGTCACTGAACTGGGCAGCATGTCGGCGGCGGCGCGGGCGCTGAATACGCCGTTGACCACCATCAGCCGCCATATTGCCGAGCTGGAAAGCACGCTCGGCGTGCGCCTGCTGCTCCGCACCACCCGCAAGCTGACGCTGACCGATGCCGGTATCGATTATGTCGCCGCCGCACGGCGGATTCTCGAAGAGGTTGACCAGGCCGAGCGCCAGGCGGCGGGGGAATATCAGCAGCCGAAGGGTGAGCTGACGATCGCGGCACCGACGATGTTTGGCCGACAGCATGTTTTGCCGGTTGTCACCGCTTTTCTCGCCCGTTACCCGCAAATTCGCGTCCGTTTGCTGCTCAGCGATCGTAATGCCGACCTGGTCGACGACCATATCGATCTCGCGGTGCGTATCGGTACGCTACCTGATAGCGGAATGGTTGCCACCCGCCTGGGCGAGATGCGTATTGTCACCTGCGCCCACCCGGCGCTGCTGGAGAAGCACGGATACCCGCAGCGCCCGCGTGAGCTGAGCACACTGCCGGCCATTGGCATTGAATCACCGATGCCCTATCGCGGCTGGCGGTTTAAGGCGCCGATGGCGGAAGACCGGCACGTAGTGCTTCAGCCGGTGCTCTGCGTGACCACTCCGGAAAGCGCCGCCGACGCCGCGCGACTGGGGGCCGGCGCGGCGCGCCTGCTGCACTACCAGGCCATCGATGGTCTGGCGTGCGGTGAACTGACGCTGATACTGGAAGCGATGGAACCGGAGCCTGCGCCGGTACACCTGCTGTATACCGCCCGCGGGCTGGCACCTCTTAAGTTGCGGAAGTTTATCGATTTCGCCACCCCGATGCTGCGCCAGGCGCTGGCGCGCATCGCGGCAACCCGCTAGCTCGCCACCGTTTTCAGCGGCGCCTCTTTCAGCAGCCATGAGAGCAGGAAAGCGACCGCCATGATGCAGGCTGCCATCAGGAATGCGGCATGTATCGCCGAGCCAAAGGCATCGAGATAATCGAGGCGGATCTCTGACGGCAGGTTCTGCACCGCGGCCGGATTCAGCGCCCGCGGCAGCGCCGTTCCTTCCGGCAGCAGACGCTGCAGGTTGTTTTGCAGAACGTGGGTGAACACCGCGCCGAACAGCGCCACCCCGATGGAACCGCCGATCGAACGGAACAGCGTCACGCCAGAGGTCGCCACGCCGTACATCTGCGCCGGCATGGCGTTCTGTACCGCCAGCACCAGCACCTGCATCACCAGTCCCAGGCCCATCCCCAGCACGGCGGTAAACAGATACAGCTGCCACATCGGCGAGTAAATGGTAATACGCGTCAGCAGCACCATCCCCACCATACCTGACAACGTGCCAAGAATCGGGAATATGCGGTACCGGCCAGTACGGCTGATAATGCGCCCGCTGACGATCGACGTCATCAACAGCCCGCCCATCAACGGAATGAGCTGCATCCCGGCTTCGGTCGGCGTCGCCGCCTTCACCACCTGCAGATAGAGCGGCAGGAAGGTGACCGAGCCAAACAATGACATCCCGATGACAAAGCCAATCAGGCTGCACAGCAGAAAGCTGCGATTGCGAAAGAGGGAGAGCGGGATAATCGGTTCTGCGGCGATCCGTTCTTCATAAATAAAGCCGATAACCCCCACCACGCCGAAGGCGAGAATGCACCACAGCTGCGGGTCGTTCCACGCGCGCACGCTGCCGCCTTCAGAGGTGAAAAGAATGATACACAGTAGCGCCATACTCAGGTAAATCGCGCCCAGCCAGTCAACCTGATGCTGGCTACGTTTATTGCTGCTGTGGAAAACCGCGCCGATCACCAGCAGCGCAAACAGCCCCAGCGGCAGGTTGATATAGAAAATCCAGCGCCATGAAGCGTGCTGGACCAGGAAGCCACCGATGAGCGGCCCGATCACCGTCGCCAGGCCGAATACCCCGCCGAACAGCCCCTGATAGCGGCCGCGGTTGGCCGGTGGGATCACGTCGGCCACCGCCGCCATGCTGATCACCATCAGGCCGCCGCCGCCCAGCCCCTGTAGCCCACGCATCAGCACCAGCTGCGTCATATTCTGCGCGACGCCGCACAGCGCGGAACCAACCAGGAACAGCACGATCGCAACCTGGAGCACAATTTTGCGGCCAAACAGATCGCCAAATTTACCGTACAGCGGTACGACAATCGTCGAGCTGAGAATATAGGCGGTGACCACCCAGGAGAGCTTATCCAGCCCCCCAAGCTCACCAACAATCGTGGGTAGCGCCGTCGACACAATGGTCTGATCCAGGGCCGACAACAGCATAACCAGCATCAGCGCGCTAAACAGCAGACGGATCGACGGTGCCGGTTGGGTCGCGACTTGAGACGTCATCACATCACTCGCTTGAAATTAATTAAATGTATAATTAATATTTAGGGAAATGATGAATCCCGTCAAGAGAGGATCAAGAAATGGCCGCACAAAAAGACAATGATGTCCCTCGCCGCCCGGGCCGCCCGCGGGGTAAAAAACCCGGCACGGCCAGTCGCGAGCAGCTTATGGATATTGCGCTGATGCTGTTTGCCCGTCAGGGGATCGCCCATACTTCGCTCAATGCCATTGCCAAAGAAGCCGGCGTGACGCCGGCGATGCTGCACTACTATTTCAGCTCGCGGGAAGCGTTAGTAGACCAGTTGCTGGAAGAGCGCTTCATGCCTTTGCGCAGTGAGATAGGCCAGATTTTTATCGAACATCCGGAAGATCCGGTGACCGCTTTCACCTTGCTGATCGAGGCACTGGGGACGCTGGCGGAGAAGCACAACTGGTTTGCGCCGCTGTGGATGCAGGAGGTGATTGGCGAGATGCCGATACTTCGCCAGCATATGCACGCGCGCTTTGGCGATGATAAATACCACCGGATGCTGGCAACGGTGAAGCGCTGGCAGGAAGAGGGTAAACTCAACCCGGCCCTGTCGCCAGAGCTGCTGTTCACCACCCTGATTAGCCTGGTTCTGGTGCCTTTCTCCCGCCTGCGTACCGACACACGCTTAGCCTCCGTCTCCCGACAGACCATTGTCAGCCACGCGCTGACGCTGATCCGCCAGGGAATTGCCGGTTAAGCCACGCGCTATCGGCTGCCCGCCGGAGCTACAGCGCTTTCGACAGGTAGTGGCGCGCCATCCCGACGTGCGGAAAATCAGGAAGCGACATCTGCAGCTGATAGCCCTGCTTTTGATAAAACGGCAGGGCCTGGAAGCTGAAGGTATCGACCAGAACATGGCGACAGCCCTCCTCGCGCGCCTGCTTTTCCGCCGCGCGCATCAGTTCGCCGCCCAGCCCGCTGCCGCGCGAAGCTTCACTGACCCACAAATACTCAATACAGAGCCAGTTGGCCTTTCTTTTGGCAATCAAACCGCCCAACATGACCCCGGCCTCATCACGGAAGTAGACGCCCAGGTCAGCAAACTGCGTCGCATCCAGATAGCGCAGGTTGTATTCACGTAATCCTGCCAGCAACTCCTCCTGATCCGCTGGATTAATACTTTTCGTTATAATCAATGCCATCGGTATTCTCCTTAATTCAATATTATGAAGATATCTCTGCGCTTACTTTCACAAAAAATACTTATTTTCTCCATTATTTCCTGTCTAAATTTTCCGGGCTTATTTTTAATTAAAAAAACCTTTCCATCATCCGCTGGAAACGTATAATGAAGGAAAAATGAGAATGATCATTCTCACTTTATGTCACCACGGAGAAAACCATGAGCAACGCCCTGGCCGCCCGGCAAAAGATCCGGCAGGATGAAATCATCGCTGCCGCACGTCACTGCTTTCGCCGTCATGGTTTTCACGGAGCCAGCATGGCGCAGATCGCCAGCGAGGCGAAGCTGAGCGTCGGGCAAATCTACCGCTACTTCGCCAATAAAGACGCCATTATTGCGGAAATGATCCGCCGCATCATCGATTATCGTATTGCCGAGATGGACGGAAAAACGCAGACGGACCAAATTCCGCGGCTGCTCGCCTGGCGACAGACCCTGGATGAAGATGATGACGCGCTGATGCTGGAAATGGCCGCCGAAGCGACCCGCAACCCGCAAATCGCGGCCATGATGGTGGAAGCCGACAAGCGCATGTTTGCCAACGCCTGCGCGCATATACGCAAAGCGCACCCGCATCTGAGCGACGAACGCATCCGCTGCTGCGTTGAGATCACCGCGGTGATGATGGAAGGGACGATTTACCGGCGTCTTGTTCCACAAACGGTGGCACCAGAAGTCCTCGAGAAACTTTATCGGGAAATAACCGCTATGTTGCTAATGGATAAATAATTAACTGCAATTAATAAACAGGGAATTTTAAATTCCCTTTTTGTCGTTTCCGTTTATCGGAAATGCGTCACCCGCTGGCCTGAACCCTGCTATTTAATTAGCGGGGAGGACGTCGTTCATCCTGAGAAAAATATAATGAAATATACCATAATCCCCATCGCAGCGGCCTTATTCATCCTGAGCGGATGCGATAATGCCCAAACATCAGCCCCACCACAGATGACGCCGGAAGTGGGCGTCGTCACGCTGAAAAGCCAGCCCGTTTCCGTGATCAGCGAACTGACCGGTCGTACCACGGCCTCACTCAGCGCCGAAGTGCGTCCGCAGGTGGGCGGCATCATTCAAAAACGCCTGTTCACCGAGGGCGATAGGGTAAAAGCCGGCCAGGCGCTGTATCAAATCGACCCCGCCAGCTATCGCGCAGCCTATAACGAAGCCGCCGCCGCGCTCAAGCAGGCCCAGTCGCTGGTGACATCCGACTGTCAGAAAGCCCAGCGCTACGCGGCGTTGGTCAAGGACAACGGCGTTTCCCGTCAGGATGCCGACGATGCTATCTCCACCTGCAATCAGGACAAAGCCAGCGTGGAGTCGAAAAAGGCGGCGCTGGAGAGCGCGCGGATTAACCTGAACTGGACCACCGTTACCGCGCCGATTGCCGGACGGATCGGCATCTCTTCCGTCACCCCCGGCGCACTGGTTTCCGCCGACCAGGATACCGCCCTGGCCACGATCCGTGGGCTGGACACCATGTATGTCGATCTCACCCGCTCCAGCGTCGATCTGCTGCGCCTGCGCAAACAAGCGCTGGCGACCAACGACAATACGCTTAGCGTGTCGCTGACCCTGGAAGATGGCAGCACCTACAGCGAAAAAGGGCATCTGGCGTTGACCGAAGTGGCGGTGGACGAATCCACCGGTTCGGTCACGCTGCGCGCAGTCTTCCCCAACCCGCAGCATGTCTTGTTACCAGGAATGTTCGTGCGCGCCCACGTCGATGAAGGAGTGATGGCCGATGCGATCCTGGCGCCACAGCAAGGCATCACCCGTGATGCCAAAGGCAATGCCACCGCGCTCGTCGTCGATAGCAACAGCAAAGTAGAGCAAAGGGAAGTCGAAACCGGTGACGCATACGGCGACAAATGGCTGGTGGTGAACGGCCTGAAAAGCGGCGATAAGCTGATCGTTGAAGGCACCAGCAAAGTCGCTGCTGGCCAACAGGTCAAAGCCGTCGAAGTCAACAATGACGGAGGCAACGCCTGATGTTTTCCCGCTTCTTTGTGCGTCGCCCGGTTTTCGCCTGGGTTATCGCCATTCTGATCATGCTCGCCGGGGTGCTCGCCATCCAGACGCTGCCGGTGGCGCAATATCCTGACGTCGCCCCTCCGGCGGTAAAAATCTCGGCCACCTATACCGGGGCCTCTGCGGAAACCCTGGAAAACAGCGTCACTCAGGTCATTGAACAGCAGCTGACCGGGCTGGATAACCTGCTCTATTTCACCTCCACCAGCAGCTCTGACGGCTCGGTAGATATTACCGTCACCTTCGAGCAGGGGACCGACCCGGATACCGCCCAGGTGCAGGTGCAGAACAAAGTCCAGCAGGCGGAATCACGCCTGCCGAGCGAGGTGCAGCAGTCCGGCGTCACGGTAGTGAAATCGCAAAGTAACTTCCTGCTGATCCTCGCGGTGTACGATAAAAATAACAAAGCCACCAGCTCCGATATCTCCGACTGGCTGGTCAGTAACATGCAGGACCCGCTGGCGCGCGTTGAGGGCGTCGGTAGCCTGCGCGTTTTCGGCGCAGAATACGCGATGCGTATCTGGATGGATCCAACCAAACTGGCCTCCTACGCGCTGATGCCTTCCGATGTACAAACGGCGATTGAAGCGCAGAACGTGCAAATTTCCGCGGGCAAAATCGGCGCGCTGCCGTCATCCAGCGCGCAGCAGCTGACCGCCACCGTCCGCGCTCAGTCGCGGCTGCAAACCGTCGATCAGTTCAAAAACATTATCGTCAAGAGCAAGTCAGATGGTTCGGTGGTGCGTCTGGGCGACGTCGCTCGCGTTGAGATGGGCAGCGAAGATTACACCGCCACCTCAAACCTCAACGGCCACCCGGCCGCCGGTATCGCGGTGATGATGGCCCCGGGCGCCAACGCGCTGGATACCGCCACGCGCGTGAAAAGTAAAATTGCTGAATATCAGCGGCAGATGCCGCAGGGCTACGATATCGCCTATCCGAAAGACAGCACCGAGTTCATCAAAATCTCGGTTGAAGATGTTATTCAAACGCTGTTTGAAGCCATCATTCTGGTGGTTTGCGTGATGTACCTGTTCCTGCAAAACTTCCGCGCCACGCTGATTCCGGCGGTGGCGGTGCCGGTCGTGCTGCTGGGGACCTTTGGCGTACTGGCGTTGTTCGGCTACTCCATCAACACCCTGACCCTGTTTGCGATGGTACTGGCCATCGGCCTGTTGGTGGATGACGCCATCGTGGTGGTGGAAAACGTCGAGCGTATTATGCGCGACGAGGGCCTGCCCGCCCGTGAAGCTACCGAAAAATCGATGGGCGAAATCTCCGGGGCGCTGATCGCGATTGCGCTGGTGCTGTCGGCGGTATTCTTACCGATGGCCTTCTTTGGCGGCTCGACCGGCGTGATTTATCGCCAGTTCTCGGTGACCATTATCTCGGCGATGATGCTGTCGGTGGTGGTGGCTCTCACCCTAACGCCGGCGCTGTGTGGCGCGCTGCTCTCCCACTCTAAGCCGCATACCAAAGGGTTCTTCGGGGCGTTTAACCGCCTGTGGGGCCGTACCGAACAGGGCTATCAGCATCGCGTGCTCGGCGGGCTACGCCGCTCTGCCATGATGATGGGCGCCTTTGTGCTGATCTGCGGCACCATGGCGCTGGCGATGTGGAAGCTGCCGGGAAGCTTCCTGCCGGTAGAGGATCAGGGTGAAATTATGGTCCAGTACACCCTCCCGGCGGGTGCCACCGCCGTGCGTACCGCCGAGGTACGTCGCCAGGTGACCGACTGGTTCCTCAGCAAAGAAAAAGCCAATACCAACGTTATTTTCACCGTCGATGGCTTTAACTTCAGCGGCAGCGGACAAAACGCCGGGATGGCCTTCGTGTCGCTGAAAAACTGGTCCGAGCGTAAAGGCGCCGAGAACACCGCCCAGGCCATTGCCCTGCGCGCCACCCGGGATCTGAGCAGTATTCGCGACGCCTCGCTGTTTGCCATGACCCCGCCGTCGGTGGACGGTCTGGGGCAGAGCAACGGCTTTACCTTTGAACTGATGGCGAGCGGCGGCACCGATCGCGATAGCCTGATGAAAATGCGCAGCCAGCTGCTGGCTGCCGCCAACCAAAGTCCGGAACTCCAGTCGGTCCGCGCCAACGACCTGCCGCAAATGCCGCAGCTGCAGGTCGATATCGACAATGACAAAGCCGTTTCCCTGGGACTGTCGCTGAGCGATGTCACCGACACGCTCTCCAGCGCATGGGGCGGCACCTACGTCAACGATTTTATCGATCGCGGACGCGTGAAGAAGGTTTACATCCAGGGAGAAAGCGACGCCCGCGCCGTGCCGTCCGATCTCGGTAAATGGTTCGTACGCAGCAGCAATGACAGCATGACGCCGTTCTCCGCCTTTGCCACCACCCATTGGCAATATGGCCCGGAAAGCCTGGTGCGCTACAACGGCGCCACGGCCTTCGAAATCCAGGGTGAGAATGCCTCCGGCTTCAGCTCGGGTGCGGCAATGGAAAAAATGGAAGCGCTGGCCAACAGCCTGCCGGCAGGCACCACCTGGGCATGGAGCGGCATGTCGCTTCAGGAAAAGCTGGCCAGCGGGCAGGCCATGAGCCTGTATGCCATCTCGATTCTGGTGGTGTTCCTGTGTCTCGCCGCGCTGTATGAAAGCTGGTCGGTCCCCTTCTCGGTGATCATGGTGATCCCGCTGGGCCTGCTCGGCGCGGCGCTGGCGGCGTGGATGCGCGATCTGAGCAACGATGTCTACTTCCAGGTCGCACTGTTGACCACCATCGGTCTGTCGTCGAAGAACGCCATCCTGATTGTTGAATTTGCCGAAGCGGCGGTCGATGAGGGCTATTCCTTGTCGCGCGCGGCGCTACGTGCGGCGCAAACGCGTCTGCGTCCTATCGTGATGACCTCGCTGGCGTTTATCGCCGGGGTCCTGCCGCTGGCGGTAGCGACCGGCGCCGGGGCCAACAGCCGCGTGGCGATCGGGACCGGTATTATCGGCGGCACCCTGACCGCAACGCTGCTGGCAGTGTTCTTCGTTCCCCTGTTCTTTGTGCTGGTGAAGCGTCTGTTCACCCGCCAACGCCCTACTCAGGAGTAAGTTATGTTTCGTTTGACCCTGGTTTTTGTTGCGCTCCTGACCGCAGGCTGTGTTTCCCTCGATCCGGACTATAGCCGCCCGGCGGCGCCGGTTCCCGCGACGCTCCCTGGCGCTCACGGTGAAGCCACTGCGGTGGTCGGCAGCTGGCAGCAGGTTGTCAACGATGCGCGGCTGAAAAAAGTGGTCAGCATGGCGCTGACCAGCAACCGCGATCTGCAGAAAGCGATTGCCGACATTGAGGCCGCTCGGGCGCAGTATGGCGAAACCCGCGCATCGCTGTTCCCCACCGTTGACGCCGAACTGAGCCATACCCGCAGTAAAACTGTCGCCAGCGGCCTCACCTCATCCTCAGAGGCCGACGGCGCGGTCTCCAGCTTCGAGCTGGATCTGTTTGGTAAGAATCAGAGTTTATCGCAGGCGGCACGGGAGACCTGGCTTGCCAGCGAATACACCGCGCAGAATACGCGCCTGACGATGATTGCCGATCTGACCACCGCATGGGTCACGCTCGCGGCGGATAACAGCAATCTGGCGCTGGCCCAGCAGACCCTGGCCAGCGCAGAGAACTCACGCAAAATTGTTGCCCGCCAGATGGCGGTAGGCACCGCTTCCGCGGGCGACCTCAGCGATGCCGAAAGCGTTTACCAGCAGGCGCGTGCCAGCGTCGCCAGCTATCGCACCCAGGTGGCGCAGGACAAAAACGCGCTCAATTTACTGGCCGGTGAAACCGTGCCCGACAGCCTGCTGCCCGGTACCCTGGAAAGCCTCGGCGACCACAGCATTAGCCTGGTACCGGCCGGCGTATCCTCGTCGGTGCTGCTCCGCCGCCCGGATATCCAGGAAGCGGAACATAACCTGAAGAGCGCCAATGCGGATATCGGCGCGGCGCGGGCCAATTTCTTCCCGACCATCTCCCTGACCGCCAGCGCTGGCGTGGGCAGCGATGCGCTATCTTCCCTGTTTAGTCACGGAATGCAGGTGTGGTCGTTCGCCCCGTCGATCAGCCTGCCGCTGTTTACCGGCGGCAGCAATCTGGCCCAGCTGCGCTACGCGGAAGCGGAGAAAAAGGGATTGATCGCCACCTACGAGAAGAGTATCCAGAGCGCCTTTAAAGACGTGGCCGATGCGCTGGCGCGCCGGGAAACGCTGAGCGAGCAGCTGGATGCCCAGCGCCAGTACGTCGCCGCCGAGCAGACATCGCTGGATATTGCGTTGAGGCGTTATCAGACCGGCGTCGGCGATTATCTGTCAGTCCTGACCGCCCAGCGCACGCTGTGGTCGGCGCAGGCGACGCTGATATCGCTGCAACAAACCGATCTGGAAAACCGCATCACGCTCTGGCAGTCGCTGGGAGGCGGCGCCAGCTAAATCAATATCAACCGGGCGGCAACGCCCGGTATGCTAAAGGAGTTTTTATGCCGCGCATCTCCCTCTCCTGGGCGTTAATTCTCGGCCTGTTAACCGCCATCGGTCCGCTGTGCACCGATTTCTATCTGCCCGCGTTGCCGGATATTACCCGGCAGCTGAATGCCACCGGCACGCAGACCCAGTTCTCGCTAACCGCAGCGCTGATTGGTCTTGGTCTCGGCCAGCTGTTTTTTGGTCCGCTCAGCGACCGCATCGGGCGTAAAAAACCGCTGGTGCTCTCGCTGCTGCTGTTTATTTTCTCATCGGCGATGTGCGCCGCGACCGACGATATTCATCTGTTGATCGGCTGGCGTTTTCTGCAGGGCTTCGCCGGCGCGGGGGGGTCAGTGCTCTCCCGTTCGATTGCCCGCGATAAATATCAGGGCGCCCGACTGACCCAGTTTTTCGCCCTGTTGATGACCGTCAACGGCATCGCCCCGGTGGTGTCGCCGGTGATTGGCGGCTACATCATTACCGCGTTCGACTGGCGAATTTTGTTCTGGACGATGGCCGGGATCGGCGGCGTACTGCTGCTCCTGAGCCTGACGGTGCTACGCGAAACGCTGCCGGGTAAAGATCCGGCCACGACGCATCAGCAGAGCGACATCCCGGTGCTGAAAAACCGCCCCTTTATGCGCTACTGCCTGATTCAGGCTTTTATGATGGCCGGACTGTTCTCATACATCGGCTCGTCGTCGTTCGTGATTCAGAGCGAATACGGCATGACGGCCCTGCAGTTCAGCCTGCTGTTTGGCGTAAACGGCATTGGACTGATTATCGCCGCGCAGATCTTCTCCCGCCTCTCGCGCCGCTATAGCGCCGATACGCTGCTGGGCGGTGGCCTGAGCCTGGCGGTCCTGTGCGCAGTCATCACCCTGTTTCTCGCCTGGCAACATCTGCCGCTACCGGCGCTGATCGGCCTGTTCTTCACCGTGTCGTTCATGAGCGGTATCAGCACCGTTGCCGGCTCAAAAGCGATGAGCGAGGTCAGCAGTACGCAATCGGGTACCGCCTCGGCGCTGATGGGGACCCTGATGTTTGTCTGCGGCGGCATCGCGGCGCCGCTGGCCGGACTCGGCGGTGAAACGATGTTGAAAATGAGCCTCGCCATGACCATCAGCTATCTGATCGCCCTGTTCTTCGGCCTGCAAAAAAACCACTCGACCCGTTAAGCGCGAATGCAGTAATAAAATATTCCAATTTTGTTACTGCATCACTTCCCGACCTGCCTACAAATCTCTTATTATCCGTTGAGTATTAATCGTGATAACCTTCACATGATTGGAATAATTAATTCCTTAGAATCTGGCTTAACTGTGATTGAAGAGGTTTGTGTATGAGTATCGACCTGAGCGCGCTGCTGACCGAGCGCCGCAATGCCAATAGCGCCAATATAGACACCCTGTCCACCGTCGAGATGCTGACGGTTATTAACCAGGAAGACCAGCAGGTGCCCCACGCGATCGCCCCCTATTTACCGCAAATCGCTCAGGTCGTAGATAAAGTGGCCGCGGCGTTACAAGCCGGTGGACGCCTGATTTACATTGGCGCCGGGACCTCCGGGCGCCTGGGGATCCTGGATGCCAGCGAATGTCCGCCGACTTTCGGTACCCGTCCGGAGCAGGTGGTCGGGGTGATTGCCGGCGGCCATAAAGCCATTCTCAGCGCCGTGGAAAATGTGGAAGATAACAAAGCGCAGGGCGCCATGGACCTGCAAAATCTTAACTTCAGCAACCGCGATGTGCTGGTTGGCCTGGCCGCCAGCGGACGTACGCCGTACGTCATTGGCGCCATGGAGTATGCCCACAGCCAGAACGCCTTTGTGGCCATCGTCAGCTGCAACCCGCACGGTGAAATGGCCCGTCTGGCCGATGTGGCCATTACCCCGGTCGTGGGTCCGGAAGTGGTCACCGGGTCTACCCGTCTGAAAGCGGGAACCGCGCAAAAGCTGGTGCTGAACATGATCTCCACCGGTGCCATGATCCGTATTGGTAAGATTTACAGCAACCTGATGGTTGACGTTGAAGCGACCAACGCGAAGCTGATTGAGCGCCAGGTCTCGATCGTTATGGAAGCAACCGACTGCGATCGCGCCACCGCGCAGGCCGCGCTGGACGCCTGCGGTCGCCACTGTAAAACCGCCATTGTCATGGTGCTGGCGAATCTGAACGCTGCCGAAGCCCAGTCCCTGCTGGCGCAAAATAACGGTTTTATCCGCCAGGCGCTGAGCAACACCTAAGCGCCGACAACCCGGTAACGTGCAATGGCAAAAATAAATAAAGAGATGATAGCGCGGATCCTGACCCATGTTGGCGGGGCCGCAAACGTCGCCCAGGCGGGGAACTGTATGACCCGCCTGCGTTTAACCCTACGTGATGAGCAGCTCGCCGATAGCGCCGCCATCCGCCAGATTGAAGGGGTGATGGGGGTTATCGTCAGCGATGAGCAGTTTCAGGTGGTGCTCGGCCCCGGTAAAGCGCAAACCGCAGCGGAAATGATGAACGGACTGCTGGAAGAGGCGCCGGCCGACGCGCCGTCTCTGGCGGAGGTGGCGGCAGAGAAAAAACAGGCGCTGAAAAGTAAGCAAACCAGCGGCGTGCAGAAGTTTCTCGCCAAATTCGCCACTATTTTTACCCCGCTGATTCCCGGTTTTATCGCCGTCGGTCTGCTGCTCGGCTTCGCGACGCTGGCAGAACAGATGTTTGTGCAGGAGAACGCCCATCCCAACGCCTCCCTGGTGGCGCTAATTGGCTACATGAAAGTCTTCAGCAAGGGGATGTTCACCTTCCTGAGTATCCTGATCGGCTATAACGCGCAGAAGGCGTTTGGCGGTTCCGGAGTCAACGGCGCCATTATCGCTTCGCTGTTTGTCCTCGGCTACAACCCCGAAGCCACCAGCGGGTTCTTCTCCGGGATCACCACCTTCTTCGGCCACGGCATTGACCCGCGCGGCAACATTATCGGCGTGCTGATTGCCTCGATTCTCGGTGCGTGGGTGGAAAAGCAGGTACGCCGCGTGATGCCAGCCAACCTCGATATGATCCTGACCTCGGCAGTCACCCTGCTGATTATGGGCGCGGTGACCTTTACGGTGATTATGCCCATCGGCGGCTGGTTGTTTACCGGGATGTCGTGGCTGTTCCTCCATCTCAACGGCAACCCGTTTGGCTCCGCGGTGCTCGCCGGTCTGTTCCTGCTGGCGGTGATGTTCGGCGTCCATCAGGGCTTCGTGCCGGTCTATTTTGCGCTGGTCGATGCGCAAGGATTTAACTCACTGTTCCCGATCCTGGCGATGGCTGGAGCCGGGCAGGTTGGTGCCGCGCTGGCGCTGTACTGGCGGGCGAAGCACGGCTCGATGCTGCGGACCCAGATTAAAGGGGCGATCATTCCCGGCTTTCTCGGTATCGGCGAACCGCTGATTTATGGCGTCACCCTGCCGCGCATGAAGCCGTTTATCACCGCCTGTATTGGCGGTGCCTGCGGCGGCTTTTTCCTCGGTCTGATCGCGTGGCTGGGCCTGCCGGTAGGGCTGAATACGGTCTTTGGCCCTTCTGGCCTCGTGGCGCTACCGCTAATGACCTCCGCGAGCGGGATCTACGCTGGCATGGCGGTTTACGCCGCAGGTCTGGCCGTTTCCTACCTCTGCGGCTTCGCCTTTACCTGGCTGTTCGGCAGTAAAAACGTCGATTTGAGCTAACGCCAAATCACCCCGGGGTCCCGGCCATCGCCACCACGCCGGGCCCCACCATTTCCTGCCCGCCTGCGCGCGTCAGCTCATGCTATGATGCGCCCTTTGCAATATTTCATTCGAGGAAAAGATGGGCTCCAGCAAAAAAGGGATGCTGAACGTACTGATAGCCGCGGTGCTATGGGGCAGTTCTGGCGTTTGCGCGCAGTACATTATGCAGCAAAGCCAGATGTCATCGCCGTTTCTGACCATGACGCGTCTGCTGTTCGCTGGCCTGATTCTCCTGATGCTCGCTTTTGTGCACGGCGACAAAATTTTCCGCGTCCTGCAAAACCGCAAAGATGCCTTCAGCCTGCTGTTCTTCTCGCTGTTTGGCGCGCTGACCGTGCAGTACACCTTCCTGATGACCATCGAGAAATCGAACGCCGCGACCGCAACGGTGCTGCAGTTCCTGTCGCCGACCATTATCGTCGCCTGGTTTGCGCTGGCCCGCAAAACACGACCGGGGCCGCTGGTGCTGGCCGCCATCGGGACCTCGCTGGCCGGTACGTTCCTGCTGGTCACCCACGGTAATCCCACCACGTTGTCCATTTCGCCGTCGGCGCTGCTCTGGGGGGTGGCGTCGGCCTTTGCCGCCGCGTTTTACACCACCTGGCCGTCAACGCTCATCGCCCGATACGGCACCCTGCCGATCGTCGGCTGGAGCATGCTGCTGGGCGGGGCAATGCTGCTGCCGTTCTACGGCGGTCAGGGCACCCACTTTGTCGTCAATGGCCGTCTGCTGCTGGCGTTCTTCTATCTGGTGGTGATCGGCACTTCGCTGACTTTCAGCCTCTATTTAAACGGGGCACAGAAAATTGGCGGCGCGAAAGCGGGGATTCTCAGCTGCGCCGAACCGCTGAGCAGCGCGCTGCTGTCGCTCATGCTACTGGGCATCACCTTTACGCTACCGGACTGGCTCGGTACTCTGCTGATTCTGTCCTCTGTGGTGCTGATCGCCGTGGATTCCCGACGTCGGGTTCGGGTAGCATAGATCTGATTTTAAACAACTTAACTTCCTGATAATTTGCGTGTTTCGCATCCTGCGCATATAGTTGACTGAAGCTACTATTTGAGGAGAAGCACCATGAAAGCGTGTTGGGTATTGTGCCTGGTTACCACCCTCAGCGCGACGGCGGCCTGGGCCGAATCACCGCTGAAGAGCCTGCAGTTCGAGCAACAAAAGCAGCTGGTGTTAAAAGCGGTGAAGGAAAAATGTGCCCCGAAGACCCCCCTGAGCGATACCGATTTTGCCAATAAAATCCTCGCCTCTCAGGCAAACCAGGAGTATGTCCGGGAGGCCACGCTGGCGAAAGAGCGAAATAACCAGCAGGGTTATCAGGCAGCCATCGATAAAATCAGCTGCCCGGAAACGTAATCACTTTAGCTTCGCCGCCAACGCTTTCCAGTCGAACGGCACCAGCTGTGCATAGTTCAGGTCGCGTGCGGCCATGCTCTGCGGCAGCTGGCGTTGCGCCTGGGCCGTCGCCCGGCTCATCAGCCCTGCGCCCCCCGCATCACGCAGCGTTTTCACCACCTCTTCCATCTCCTCACTGCGGCGAATACCGTGTTCAGCCACCCGGCTAATCAGATATCCCGGAAACGCGTCGTTCCAGCCCAGCGACGGAAAACTGGCGTGCAGCGATGCCAGTACCTGCTCTTCCACCCCATATTCGCGGGCGGCGAACAGGCATTCGGTCGTCAACGCTTCCAGGCCTTTGATCATCACGCTCCGGCACATTTTAATGGCCGACACCTTGCCCACCTCATCCGCGCCGTAACGAGCGTTCAGCCCCAGGGCGCTTAAGCGTTCCGTGAGTGCGCGAGCCTGCGCCCCCCCGATCAGCAACGGCGTGCTCAGCCGCGCCGGCGGTACCGGCGCCATGACCGCCACATCGAGATAGGCCCCGGGCAAAAAGCGATTGGCCGCGATACGTTTAGTTTCAGGGGCCACCGAGTTCAAATCGAGGAAAAACTGGCCTTCGCGTACGTATTCGGCTGCTGCCAGCGCGACTTCCAGCGCCGAGCCGGCGGTCACGGTGGAGAAGATCAGCGCTGCCCCCTCCAGCGCCTGGGCAAGCGAGTCCGCAACCCGGACGCCAGCGAGATGCGCTTTTTCCCGCATCGCTGCGCGCTCTGCGCCCTGAAGCTTGCGGTCCCAGATGGTAACGTCATTTTCCCGTGCCAAATCACCCGCCAGAATCCCGCCCGCTTCGCCAAAACCAATAAATGTTATTGCCGTCATCATTGCTCCTTATGCGGCCAGACCCTGGCCGGAATACAGACTTCTCCGGAAAACAGCAGACGGGCGGTACGCAGCAGACCGCAGCCCGCCAGTTCACCCTGCGCGCCGCGCCGCAGGGCAACGCTGAACTCGCCGCTGGGGTGCTCAACGCTGATAAGCGGATTGTCGCCCACCCGCGCCAGCCCCTCGGCGACCGAACCGGGGATCAGGCAGGCGCTGGCGACGCTGACTGCGCCAAATACGCCAATCGACGCATGGCAGCGGTGAGGGATAAAGGTCCGGCTGGAAATCGCGCCACCGTCGCGCGGCTCGGCGAGCAGGGTCATTTTCGGTACCGTACGCCGCGCAACATCGCCCAGATTCATTCGTGGGCCGGCCTGCAGGCGTATCGACTCCAGCCGCTGTTTCAGCTCGCTGTCGTTATCCAGCTGTTCACGGGTTTCATAGCCGCTTCGCCCAAGGTCGCGGGCACGTAACAAAATCACCGGCATACCGTTATCGATGCAGGTCACCTCGATGCCGTCGAAGCGATCAATGGCGTTGCCGGTTGGCAGCAGCGCGCCGCAGCTGGAACCTGCGACATCAAGAAAATTCAGTACGATTTGGCTGGCACCCCCCGGCACCCCATCAATACGCGTCCCACCCGCATACTCCACGCCGTCTTCATCGCAAGGCACCTCAGCGATAGCCGTCTGACCGGTGTTTTCCATAAATATTCGCACCTGGGTCAGCGGCGGCGCGTGGGCCACCAGGCCGCGTTCAATCGCGAACGGCCCGACGGCGGCGAGAATATTGCCGCAGTTCTGCCCGTAATCGACCACGGCGCTATCGACGTTAACCTGAGCAAACAGGTAATCGACGTCAGCGTCTGGTCGCGCGGAGCGGCGGATAATCGCCACTTTGCTGGTCAGCGGATCGGCGCCGCCGATGCCGTCAATCTGTCTGGCGTCCGGCGAGCCCATCGCCGCCAGCAGCACCGCATCGCGCTGCGCGGGGTCTGACGGCAGATCGTCCGCCAGGAAACAGGCGGCTTTCGAGGTTCCGCCGCGCATCAGCAGGCAGGGTATCTTGCGTTGCGCCATCTTAGCCCTCCACATCGTCCGCATTGTCGTAGTAACGCAGCCCTTTTTCCGCCAGACGCGGACGCATGGCGTAGATATCCAGTCCCAGCTCGCCGTCGCGCATCCGATCGCGCTTCGCCATTTCATTAGCCATTCGGGTTTCCGCTTTGGCCAGCACCGCGCGGGCTTGTGCATGCGGTACGACCACGACGCCATCGTCATCCGCCACCACCACATCGCCGGGGGTAACCAGTTGCCCGGCGCAGACAACCGGGACGTTGACCGATCCCAACGTCTCTTTCACCGTCCCCTGGGCATAGACCTGGCGCGACCACACGGCAAAGCCCATTTCTCGCAGGGTATGCGAGTCGCGGATCCCGATATCGCCCACCAGGCCTATCACGCCCCGTGATTGCAGCGACGTTGCCAGCAGGTCACCGAAGAAGCCATCGCCGCAGGGCGAGGTCGGGGCCACGACCAGAATATCGCCCGCGCGACACTGCTCGACCGCCACGTGGAACATCCAGTTGTCGCCCGGCGTCACCAGCACCGTTACGGCGTTCCCCGCCCGGCTGACGCCTTGCTGAATCGGGCGAATGGCTGGAGCCATCAATCCCTGCCGATCGTGCGCTTCATGAATCGTTGCCACCCCAGCTGTTGCAAACTGCTGTAACGTCGCCGCGTCGTGGCGCGGCAGATTACGGACAACAATGCCTTTTTTATTCAACAGGTTCATGCCAGATTCTCCGTCACCCGCGGGAAGATGCTCTGATATGCTTCGCCGTGAACGATATCGCGGGCGGCGGTGATGCCGATATTGCGTTTCGCCTGCACGCCGCGCTGCAGCGCAACCCGGGTGTAGTACTCCCAGAGATGCTCCTGGCCCTGCATACACTGAATAGCCTGATATTTTTTCTCCCACACGCTGGTGATATCCAGCAAGACATCCGGCTGCCAGTGGCACTGTTCCGGCTGGTGCGGCTCAAAGCAGTAAACCGGCGGCGCGGCGACGATCTTTTCGCCGGGACGATAGCCTTCTGCCTGGGCAATGATCCGCGCTTCCTGGGCCAGATTAGAGGCCATCGGATGGTCGTAGTTGTAGGGGTCCTGCAGCGAGTGAGTCAGGACAAAGTGCGGCTGCACGCGACGATAAACATCGGCCAGACGGAACAGCGTCTCTTTATCGGCGCGCAGAGGATAATCGCCGATATCAAAGAACTCGACGCTGGCGCCGAGGATATCGGCGGCGGCCTGCGCCTCTTGCTGGCGGATCTGCTTCACCGTCTCTTCGGTCATGTTGCCTTTGCGCCACAATTTGGCCGATTCGCCACGCTCGCCGAACGACAGGCAGACAATATGGACCTGGTAGCCCTGGCTGGCGTGCAGGGCAATCGCCCCGCCAGCGCGCCAGACGAAATCGGCAGAGTGGGCGCTGACGACAAGGGCACTTTTTTCGCTATGCGGATGAGACATGATGGCTTCCTCTGTTGTTTTTTTCAGCTTGTCATGTCCCGGGGTCCGCGGGTAATTCGTTAACTTGCGAAGGCTATGATTTTTATTTATGTTGTAGGAAAGCTCACAACCTGGCGCCTGGTACAGAATGTTGAAGAAAAAATACGATAAGACGATAAATATCATGCAGCTACGCTTCTTCTGCCAGGTCGCTCAGCGCGGTAGCGTCTCGCGTGCCGCTGATGACTTATTTCGTACACAGTCGGCGATCACCCGGGCAATCCGCGATCTGGAAGCGGCGCTGAACGTGACGCTATTCGAGCGCCACTACAGCGGGATGGTGGCGACAGAGTACGGTAAATGTATTCTGCCGCGCGCCCTGCGCGCGATCGGTGATTTACAGGCGATTCCCGCCCTGTTGCACAAGCTGAAAGCCCGCGCCTCATCGGCGCTGCCGGACGCCGGCTGGCTGTTTAATACCCGGCGGCTGGAGATTTTTCTGCAGCTCTACCATGTCAACCACACGCAGACCGTCGCCACGCAGCTGGGTATCACCCAGCCGGCGGTCAGCGCGGCGCTGAAAATTCTGGAAAAAGGCGCCGATTCCGCGCTGTTTCGCCGGACACCGGAAGGCGTCCGCCCGACGCCGGCAGCAGACCTGCTGTACCCGCCCATCAGCCGGGCACTCAACGAGCTGGAGAATATCTGGAGCGATCTTGCCGCCCGTCGGGGGGTGCTTGAGGGTAGCGTGCGCATCGGCGCCCTGCCGCTCAGCCGTACCCGGCTGCTGCCTGCGGCGATTAGCGCCTTTCTGGCGCATCATCCGGGGATTATGGTGATGACCAACGAAAGTCCGTATGAGTCGTTGGTTTCCGACATGCGCGCGGGGCACATCGATTTTATTATCGGCGCGCTGCGTCAGGATGAAGAGCTGCCGGACCTGAGCTGCGAGGCGCTGTTTGAAGAAGATATGTTGATTCTTCTGCGCAACGAGCACCCGCTGCTTCGCCACCCCGACCCACTGAGTCAGCTAGCGGCCGCGCAATGGGTACTGCCACGCTCGAATGCTCCGGCACGACGCCTGCTGGAGCGGGCGTTTCTGACATTGGGATTACCTTTGCCGCAGCCAACCGTGGAGACAGGAGATGCGGCGATGGTGCGCGGCCTGCTACGCGACTCTGATATGCTGGCGGCAGTTTCCGCCAGCCAGATGTGTTTCGAAATCGACAATGGCCTGCTGACCGTCCTGCCGGTGCAGCTGCCGGATACCACCCGCCGCATCGGGCTAACCTTCCGCGCGGGCAGTTTGCCGTCGCCGGCGACCCAGGCACTGCTCAGCTTTATCCAGCGGCAGGTCGCGCAAGGTTAACGGGTTCCGGCCACCGAGTAAGTCACCTGCTGATTTCGCGTTTTCTGGAACTCTTCCAGCGTCTGTCCGCGCATGGCGGCGTAGATATGCAGGTTGGATACGCCCACCACCGCCCCCATTTTCTCCAGCAGGAAAAAGCTGGCGCCGTACTGAATCAGCCCACGCCAGTCGCGCTCATCGAGCAGACGTTGCTCCTCTTCGCTGAGCCCCGCTTCGGCGTAAAGCGCCTGCGGTTGCTTGAGAAAACGCTCGCGCCAGGCGGGCTGGATCAACTGGTGGAGGAAACTGTTCAACCGCAGGCTATTCAGGCTCCGTTCATGGGTGAACGGATAGGTCCCCGGCAGCTTTTCCACGCCAGCCAGCTGCTGTGCCATGTGCTGACGATGGCGGCTAAGGGTATCCACCGGCGGAGTGCGGGCATTATTTTCCAGAATCAGGGTGGCGATGCCGGTCATTGACGGCAGGTAGTAGTCACGCCAGGTTTCAGTCACATTCGCCGACAGCGCGCCGCGCATAACCAGCCACATAATCACTTCAGACCCTTCCATCCCCCCAAGCGTGGCGTACTCGCCAAGCGTCATTTCAGCCAGCTTTTCCGGATCATTAACCAGCATATCAACGAACTGCGCGTCCCACTGCGGATTGTTGAAACCGCAGCGCTCGCCATGCACCTGATGCGACAGGCCCCCGGTCGCGACGATCGCCACGTTGATATCTTGCGGGTAGCTTTCGATCGCCCGGCGCAGCGCCTGGCCAAGCTTGTAGCAGCGCCGGGCGCTGGGCACCGGGAATTGCAACACGCCGATTTGCAATGGGATCACCCGCGTCGGCCATCCCGTCTCCTGCTGCCACGGCAGCAGCGCCGAGAGCGGAGAGAACAGGCCGTGGTCGAGCTTTTTGTTCATAAAGAACGACATATCAAACTCGTCCGCCATCAGGCTCGCGCCAATATGCCTGGAGAGCGCCGCATCGCCTTTTACCGGCGGCAGATCGCGCGGGCCACCCCCTTCGTCTGCCACATCGTATTCGTTATCAATCCCGAGCGTAAACGTCGAGTAGTGGTCGAAGAAAAAGGCGGTCACATGGTCATTGAAGATATAGACCAGCGCATCCGGTTTTTTCTCATCAAGCCAGCGCTGCAGCGGCTCAAAGCTCTGGAAAATAGGTGCCCATGCCGCGTCCTGCTGTTTGTGATGATCGACGGCAAAGCCGATGGTCGGGGTATGAGAAACGGCGATCCCGCCGAGTATTCTGGCCATAAGGTAACTCCACTTATCGGTTATGCAACGTTTGCGACAGCGCGTTCAGATCCGCCTCTGTTTGCCGAGGCTTAGGGTGGTTCATACGGTGCAGTAAAATCGCGATCCCCGCCAGGCAGGCCGGTAGCGCCAGCACCAAAAATATTGAAGAGTGGCCCGGTACGGCGAGCATAATCACGCCACCGAGGGTAGAGCTAAGTATTGCTCCGCTACGGCCAATACCGTGCATCCAGCTAACGCCGGTGGCGCGAATTTCGGTCTGATAGTAGGCCGGCGAGTAGGCCTGCAGGCCATTTTGCGCGCCGTTAATACACATGCCGCTGATAAAGATCAGCACCGCCAGCGCCGCCGAGCCGAAGTCCATCAGCCCCTGGGTTAACAGACACATACAGCCGAGGAAATAGGTCACCGCAATCACCGCTTTTGCCGAGCCGCGGTCCATCAGATAACCGACAAGGATCCCCCCCAGCGGGCCGCCCAGCTGGAACAGACCGGTGATAATCGCCGCCTGCTGCAGCGACAATCCGCCAGAACGTAAAATCGTGGGCAGCCAGCCGTTGAGCAGATAAATCACAAACAGCCCCATAAAATAGGTCAGCCACAGGGCGAGCGTGCCGCGCGCATAGCCGTTGCGAAACAGCTGCGCCACCTTACTGCGCCGTGAGATTTGCGGCGCATTGAGCTGAAAGACGGTGCTGCTATCGAAGCTGCCGCCCAGACGGTTGAGGACCCGGGCAATATGCTCACCCGGTAAGCGACGCGCCACCATATTCATCGCCGACTCCGGCAGCATGACGACCATGAACGGCAGCACCACCAGCGGCAGTACGCCGCCGAATATCAGCGCCGAATGCCAGCTGTAATGCGACAGCAGACCTGCGGCGATAAAGCCGCCCAGCCCGGAGCCGACGTTAAAGCCGCTGTACATCAGGGTGATCATCAGCCCCTTACGACGTTCGGGCATATATTCCGCCACCAGCGTCACGCAGTTGGGCATCACCGCCCCCAGCCCCAGCCCGGTGAGAAAGCGCATCAGCGCCAGCTGTGACGGGCTCTGCGCCAGCGCGGCGGCAAGGCTGAAGAGAGCAAAAAAGGCCACCGACCACAGCAGAATACGCTTGCGACCGTAACGATCGGAAAGCGGGCCGGCAACCAGCGCGCCGAGGGCTACGCCAAACATGGCGGCCCCGAGGATCGGCCCCATTTCGGCCCGACTGATGCCCCAGTCTTCAATCAGAGCCGGGGCGATAAAACCCATCACCGCCGCATCGTAGCCATCAAGCATAATGATGACAAAACACAGCAGCAGGACGTTCCACTGAAAACGTGAGATCGGTCGGGCATCGATCCACGACTTCACGTCGACAACACGAGGGTGATTCATAGGGTGACTTCCTTAAGCAGGCGATACGAATGTTCTGGTTAATGATTTTTGGTATTGAACTTTCGTATTCAACTTAAGGTAGTCACCGGGCGCTGTCCGGTTCAAAAAACCGGCGGCAGCTATGAGTTCTGTTTATATTGTGAAGTGGGCAGCAAAAAGGTCGGTATAAAAAAACCCGCGGTGTTAAAGCCGCGGGTCGAGGTTCAGAAGGGGCGCTTAGCGCTTCGGAATAATTAAATCACCGCGCAACATGCTGCCGCCGAGCATCTGGGTTTTTTCCGTCAGCCAGCTGACGATGCGTGCCGCCATGGCGTCCATCGAATACTCAATTGCCGGGATGGTCGGAATACCGGGCAGCTGTAACGATCCGGCCAGGCTGAACACCATGACTTTTTCCGGCACCGCCCGGTTGAACGCCAGCAGCTGCGGCACAATATGCTGAGCCTGTTGCTCGTCGGCAACCAGTAACGCATTGAAATTCAAGGTGGTCGCATTGTTAACCAGTTCCTGCACCGCCACCGACGGCGATGTGCTGTCGAGGAATACCAGGTTGCGATTAAACGGCAGGAAATTTTTTTCCAGCGCATGTTTGTAGCCCAGCAAAACCTGGTCGGCAAAGCCGCTCCCTTCCGGATGAATTAACGCAATCTGTCGCCGCCCCTGGCTAATCAGGTAGTTACAGGCCGTTTCCGCCGCAAATGCGTGGTCAAACTGAATATTGTTCACCCCTTCGCTTTCCAGGCAGTCAATCAGCGCCACATCCGGCCGGTCGATATTTAATGGAAACCGCGCGCCGATAATCAACACATCATCACACAGGCCGCAGCTGAGCTCTTCGAGGGCGCTCATCACGCCGGCGCGCGTGTTGGCAAAGCGCAGCAGCAGATGCTTCTGATGCAGGCTCAGCTGTTTTTCCAGAGCATACAGATAGCTGGTCGTTTGATTAATATTGTCCTGAGCACAAATCACGCCGATACAGCCGGTGCTCTGGCTAAGCAGCGACTGGGCTATCATATTGGGTCGGTAATTGAGTTCTTCTGCCGCCTGCAGTACCGCCTGACGGCTGGCCTCTTTGACGCCGCGCGAACCGCTCAAAACCCGAGAGACGGTGGCTTTGGACACCCCTGCTAAACGTGATACATCATTGATTGTAGACATCATTATCCCCTGACAGGGCGCGTCCGATCCCTGTACATCCCCGGCCCTGAATCGCTTCAATTATAACCATCGCCAGTATATCCGTTTCCCTTTTCATTTGGAAACCGATTTTCCGTTTCATGGAAAAACATCGCCAAACCGGCTGAAATCTGTGAGCAGAATCCAATTAATTAGCGCTATAAGGAGAAGATCTTGACAGTCATCACAGTTCTGTTTTTTATGAATGGAAACCGGTTTCCGTCTGATATCAAATCATCCACGCAATAACTTTTTACATTTTGAGGATGAGTGTCGATGTACAAGATTATGCTGTGCTGCTCTGCCGGGATGTCCACAAGTTTGCTGGTCAGGAAGATGGTCGACGTGGCGAAAGAACGTAACCTGCCGGTGCAGATTGACGCCTACGGCGTTTCCGAATTTGACATGCAGTTTCCGCAGTACCAGGTGGTACTTCTTGGTCCGCAGGTGAAATACATGTTGAAAACATTGTCAGAAAAAGCCGCCTCCCTGAATATTCCGGTCCAGCCTATTAATGCCATGGACTACGGGATGCAACGGGGAGATAACGTCCTGGATTATGCGCTGTCGCTGATTAATCCGGCGCAATAAGAGGTGTGCAAATGAGCTCTCTGTATCAGTCCATGATTGCCGTGATCGAGCAATCTATTACTCCGCTGGCAGGACGCCTTGGGCAGCAGAAGTATGTTATCGCTATTCGCGATGGCTTCACTGCCGCATTGCCGTTTATGATCATCGGCTCTTTCATGCTGGTATTTATCTTTCCTCCCTTTTCACCGGATACCACCAATGGTTTTGCCCGCGGCTGGCTCGATTTCTCGCAGCAGTACCGCGAACAGCTGATGCTGCCGTTCAACCTCAGCATGGGGGTGATGACGTTCTTTATCTCCGTCGGTATTGGCGCCAGTCTGGGACGCCAGTTTCAACTCGACCCGGTGATGTCCGGCCTGCTGGCATTCATGGCCTTTTTACTGGTGGCGGCCCCTTATGCTGACGGTAAAATCTCGACGCAGTACCTGTCAGGTCAGGGGATCTTTACCGCGCTGATTACCGCCATTTACTCCACCCGCGTCTACGCGTGGCTGAAGCAGAACAACATTACCATTCGCCTGCCGAAAGAGGTGCCAACCGGCGTCGCCCGTTCGTTTGAAATCCTGATCCCGGTCCTGGTGGTGATTGGCACCTTGCATCCGCTAAACCTGTTTATCGAAGCCCAGACCGGCATGATCCTGCCGCAGGCGATTATGCACCTGCTGGAACCGCTGGTATCCGCTTCCGACTCCCTGCCCGCGATTCTGCTTTCCGTGCTGATGTGCCAGATTTTCTGGTTTGCCGGGATCCACGGCTCGCTGATTGTCACCGGAATTATGAACCCGTTCTGGATGGCAAACCTGTCGGCAAACCAGGCGGCTCTGGCAGCCGGTGCCGCCCTGCCGCACGTGTATTTGCAAGGTTTCTGGGACCACTATCTGCTGATTGGCGGCGTGGGTTCAACCTTACCGCTGGCCTTCCTGCTGCTGCGTAGCCGCGTGACGCACCTGCGTACCATCGGCAAAATGGGCATCGTGCCCAGCTTCTTTAATATTAATGAGCCGATCCTGTTTGGGGCGCCGATAATTATGAACCCGATGATGTTTATCCCGTTCGTTTTCGTCCCGATGATCAACGCTATCCTGGCCTATGGCGCAACCCGCCTCGGCTGGCTGACGCAGGTCGTGTCGCTGACGCCGTGGACGACCCCAGCACCGATAGGTGCCTCCTGGGCGGCTAACTGGACCTTAAGTCCGGTCATCATGTGCCTCATTTGCATGGTGATGTCAGCGGTTATCTACCTGCCGTTCCTGCGCGCCTATGAACGCTCTTTAATGAAAACTGAAGAAGAAAAAGCAAAAAATAGCGTACCGGTTGCCGAAACCGTCAGCCAGTAATCAGCGGCAATACCGCTGGCGGAATGTTTTCCGTAAAATTTAAATAATAAAATACCATCATCTCCGAATAATGCGAAAAAGGAATTTTCGCTATATTCTTTAAATAATAAAATTAATCATCTCAGGTAATATTATGATTAATCTAGAAGAAGCGGTAATGGAAATTATCGTGAATGCGGGACAGTCACGCTCATTATGTTTTGAAGCGTTACATGCCGCCCGTAGTGGAAATATTAATGAAGCCAAATTACTCCTGAATGAAGCCGACGGCTACGCCCGCCGCGCGCACCTGATGCAGACCCGGCTCATCGAGCAGGACGCCGGTGAGGCGCGCCAGCCAATGACGTTAATTATGGTGCATGCTCAGGATCATTTAATGAATTCACTGCTAGCGCGTGAATTTTCAGAAGAATTAATTCATTTATACCAGCGTTAATTTATATAAATATTTAACAACTGTACCCAAAATAAATAAACCAGCTTATCCTGGCGGGATGGCTATTATCTGAATATATGAATTATTAAAAGCGAGATAATTATGAAAACTGTAAAAATGCTGCCATTAGCAATGGCGGTCGTCGCCGCGCTGTGCCCAATTTCCGTACTCGCCCAAGATTTTACTCAGGAACAAATTGACGCCATTGTGGCGAAAGCCGTCGATAAGGCGCTGGCGGATCGTCAGGCTAAAATTGATGCCGCCGCCAATAAGAAAGTGGACGTCATTACCAACCCGCAAACCACCGCCGCTTCGCCGGATATGGCGATTCCGTTCGGCCTGAAGTTTAGCGGCTACGCCCGCTACGGCGCCCAGTTCCAGACGGGCGATCAGAAGTTCGTTGGCGTCGATGGCTCCTATAACGGCGCGTCGGCCATCGGCCGTCTGGGCAACGAAGGCAACGGCGGCGAGTTCCAGATTACCAAAGCCTTTAAGAGCAGCCAGGGCGCCATCTGGGACATCAACGTCATGTTCGATCACTGGAGCGACGAAGTTAACCTCAAGAAGGCCTACGTTGGCGTCACCAACGTGCTGGAATCGAATCCCGGCGCTTATATCTGGGCCGGTCGTGATTTCCACCAGCGTCCACAGCAGGGCATCAACGACTACTTCTGGATGAACCACGACGGCCAGGGCGCCGGGGTGAAAAACTTCGATATCGGCGGTGTCCAGTTCGATGTCGCGGCGGTTTCGCAGGTAGAGTCCTGTAGTCCGGAAGTCATGGCCGACGAAGCTAACCCATCGCGCATTACCTGTACCGGCGGCTCCGGCACCGGCGACGACGGTCACTATGCGCTGACCTCGAAAATTCACAATATGAAAGCGGGCCCGATCGACGTTGAGGTCTATGCCAACTACGGTTTTGATTCCAAAGCCGTGGATGACGATGCCCGACTTGACGCCTGGCAGGGCGGCCTGGTGCTGAGCCATACTAACGACAGCGGCGTCAATAAGGTGATTCTGCGCTACTCGGATAACTCGGATAACAGCGTCTATAACAAAACAGACGACCTGACGGCGGTTTACGCCAGCTTCGAGGGGCTCCACAAGTTTACTCAGCAGGCGCAGGTGGAATACCTGCTGGCCTTCCACGATTACGATAACGGCAAAGATGATAGCGATAATCGTAAAAACTACGGGGCGATCGTGCGTCCGATGTACTTCTGGAATGACGTACATTCGACCTGGCTGGAAGCGGGCTATCAACGCGTAGATTACAATCAGGGCGGAGATAACCACGGCTGGAAACTGACGTTGTCGCAGAATATCGCCATCGGGATGGGGCCGGAATTCCGTCCGATGCTGCGTTTCTACGTCACCGGTGGCCAGGTAGATAATAAACGTACCGCGAAGGTGAACGGCACCAAAGACAGCCAGCTGGATTCGCTGAACGTCGGCGGCATGTTTGAGGCGTGGTTCTGATGCCATAGCTTTCCCCGGAGGCAGCGCGTGACGCGCCTGTCCGGTTAATAAGGTATGTCCCCCCGGTAAGCGTCACGCTACCGGGGAAATCTTATCTCTGACTCAATCGGCGGGCGATGCGCTCAAGCTTGATCAGCAGCAGCAGCGTCACCCCCGCCAGCACGATGGTCAGCGCCGAGCCATCGGCAATATTGCCGCGGTCGGTAAGACTGAAGATGGTGACCGGCAGCGTCGTCCAGCCCGGCGGATAAATCATCACCGTGGCCCCCAGCTCCCCCATCGACAGCGACAGACTTAGCGCCAGCGCGGAGATCATCCACGGCGTCATCAGCGGTAAGGTGACATAACGCAGACGATACCACGGCGAGGCGCCAAGGCTGGAGGCGACGTTTTCAATATCCGGCGAAATACGCGCCAGCCCGGTGGAGACGTTGCTGAAGGTAAATGCCGAAATCAGCACGAAGTGCGCCGCCAGTACAATCCAGAAGGTGCCATTCATTCGCAGCGGCCCCTGGCTGAAAGCCACCAGAATCCCTAGCCCCACTGAAACGGAAGGAATCGCACTGGGCAGATAGAACGCCAGCCCGAGATATTTTTGCAGCCGGGCGCTGAACTGACGCAGAGACAGCGCCGCCCACATGCCGCATAACAGGGCGAACAGACTGGCGCAAAAGCCCACCACCAGGCTTGAGAACAGCGAATCCCAGGCCGCGCCGCGAAACGCATTCACGAAGTGTCCGAAGGTAAACCCCGACGGCAGCAGACCGTTCCACTGCTGGCTGAGGCTGGACATCAAAATCACCGCCAGCGGCAGGAAGAAGAACGCGGCAAATAACACTACCGCCAGGGTTCCCGCCGCCGCGCGGCCTTTATGCGACCAAATTAACATCGTTAGCTCCTCACGCCGGTACGCGCAGCCGCCAGCCGGTAGAGCATAAACAGCCCCAGCGACAGCAGAATATTAATCAGCGCAATCATGCAGGCCACGCTGTAATCGGACTCCAGAATGGCCTTGCTGTAGACCATCATCGGCAGGGTATTTACCCCTTTCGCGCCGATAAACAGTACGATGCCGAACTCATTCGTCGTTAACAGCAGACACAGACTGCCCCCCGCCATCAGCGCCGGCAGCGCCGCCGGGAAGATAACCTGGGCAATCACCCGCAGCGGATGAGCCCCGAGAATGCTCGCCGCCTCCAGCTGGCTTTTATCAATCTGCCGCAGTCCGGCCATCAGCGGACGCATGACCAGCGGCGTAAATACGGTGATTTCCGCCAGAATCACACCCTGAATCGAATAGAGAAAATCCACCGGCGGCAGCGCAAAATCGAACAGCGACATCAGCGTGCCGTTCAGCAGGCCAGCCGAGCCATAAATAAAGGTGAAGGCGAGGGTGATAAGAAAGGTCGGCAGGGCGATAAAAGTATCAATCACCCGGCTAATCAGCTGGCTACCAGGGAACGGGATAAATACCAGAATCACCGCCATCAGGCTGCCCAGCACCAGACAGCCAAGCGTGGCAAAAACCGCAATTTGCAAAGTATTTAGCAAGGCGCCGATAAAGCGGCGGGACTCCATTACCTGCCAGAACGTCCCGAGGCTCAAATGGCCGCTGGTATCGCGCAACGCCTGTTCGGCGATCAGCAGCAGCGGGTAGAAAAACAGAGTCGCCAGCACCAACAGCGGCAACAGGAGCCACAGGAAGGGACGCAGGTTCGGCAGCGGGCGCGACAGCGTTAACGTCTGCGACATCATGACACCTCAATCAGGACCGCGTCGTCCGATTCAAAGTAGAGCGCCAGCTTATCGCCCGCGCGCGGCAGCGGATTAACATGCGTCATGACAATACGCACCGATTCGCCGGCCACGTCGCACAGCAGATGGGTCAGATCCCCCTGCCAGTGCACTGACGTCAGCGTGGCATGAAGCCGGTTGCTGGCCGCCGAGCGCGGCGCCAGACTCATATGTTGCGGGCGAATGCACAGCAGCTTGTTATTACCATGCTGTCCGCCCTGGCTGAAAGCCTGGAGTAACCCGCCGCCGCAGCTGACGCTGACCAGCCCTGGGCCCGCGCTATCGGTCAGCGCCGTGGCCTGCAGAATATTGGCGCGGCCGAGGAATTCGGCACTGAAGCGGTTAGGCGGATAATGGTAAAGACGATGCGTTTCTCCATGCGCAATCATTGACCCGTCTTTCATAATGCCAATCTTGTCCGCCAGGGTCAGGGCTTCGGTCTGATCGTGGGTGACGTAGAGAATGGTCAGCTCCGGTAGCTCACGGTGAAGACGGGCAATCTCCTCCACCATGTTATGACGTATTTGCGCATCCAGCGCCGAGAGCGGCTCGTCGAGCAGCAGCACCCGCGGACGCACGGCAATCGCCCGGGCGATGGCGACGCGCTGCTGCTGGCCGCCGGAAAGCTGGTGCGGATAGCGCGTGGCGTAGTCCGCCATCCCGACAATCTTCAGCGCCTCTTGCACTCTGTCGGCAATCAGCGCTTTCGGCTGCTTTTGCGCGCGCAGGCCAAAAGCGACGTTATCTTCCACCTTCATATGCGGGAACAGCGCATAGTTTTGTACCACCATGGCAAGACCGCGCTTGTACGGCGGCAGCCCGGTCACCTCCGTATCACCAATCAAAATGCGTCCACCCGCCGGCTGTACAAACCCGGCAATGGCCCGCAGTACCGTGGTTTTCCCGGACCCAGAGGGGCCAATCAGCGCCAGCACTTCGCCTGGCTCAATGGTCAGCGACAGCGGTTTCAGTACCACGTTGCCGTGGTACGAAACGCGCAGAGAATCGAGGGTTATCCCCGAAGTCCCCGTCATTGACGGGGAGTGGGCAGCAGTCGTTTTCATCAACATCAGGCTTACTCGCTGTCGGTCACTTTATGCCAGCGGGCAATATCCGCCGATAGCGATACGGCCACATCGTCCCAGTTCGGTTGCCAGCTTTTCACGCCGTCGAGCGCCGCTTTTGCCGCCCGATAGTTACTGTCGGTTGGCGTCACATCGCTACGTACCGGCAGGCCCCAGGAGAGCGCGCTGACGCTGCTTTGCGCCTGCTTATCAAGCAGGAAGTTAATCAGCTTTTTACCGTTTTCACTCTGCGGCCCGTTCTGGACCAGACCCACGGTATACGGCAGGGCCAGCGCGCTGCGCTCGCCCTTATCGTCCGCCGGCCAGAAGATTTTCACATTCGGGTTTCGCGCAATTTGCGACAGGTTCATCTGCAGATCGCCGTTCGCCACCAACAGTTCACCTTTATTCACCAACGCGGTCAGCTTGCCGGTAGAGGCGGACGGGCCGACGTTATTGGCCTGCAGTTTCCCGAGATAAGCAAACCCGGCATCTTTGCCGCCGAGGCTGTGAAAGGCTTGTAGCATTACCGCAGTACCGTCACCGGCCTGGCCCGGCGTCGAGTACTGCAGCTTGTTTTTGTAGCGACTGTCCAGCAGTTCCTGCCAGCTGGCCGGGGCGGTTTTCAGCAGTTGGCTGTTGTAGATAAAAGTCAGGTAGTTGTTCACCAGCGGCGAGTAACGGGCATTGGCGCCGGGAATTTGTTCGCTGCCCTGCGGGGTAAATTCAGCCAACAGATTTTCTTTGCTGGCACGCTGGATAAACGGCGGAACGGTTACCAGCACGTCGGCCTGCGGGTTGGTACGCTCCTTCGCCAGCCGCTCAACGATTGCGCCAGAGCCGCCTTCCACATACTGCACTTTGATGCCCGTCGCTTTGGTAAAGGCGTCGAACTGGTTCTGATACCAGCTGTTATCGCCGTCATGCAGGCCATCAGCGGAATAAACGGTGACCACCCCATCGGCCCAAACCGGGGAACTGGTCAGCGCGAAAACGGACAGCAGAGCAAGTCGGGAAAGTTTCATCGTGTAAGCCTCATCGGATGGTGATTTTAAATGGTCTATACCAGATTGATTGTCACGCTACCGGGGATTTATGACAAAACGATGAATGAACGGTGTCGAAAGGATGAAAAGCGCAAGGGGGTAGTCAGGGTAAAAGTCGTGCAGGAATTTCCCCTGGAGGCGGCGCCAGCCGTGCTTTGTCAGGGTGACAAGATGGTGCTGAACGGGGCCCCGGTCAGCATAATGCCCACCTCACAGGGCCAACAAAATCAGTGGGTATCGACTTCGATACGCAGGCTATCGTGGCGCCAGTACTCGATATCGTAATCCAGGATACGCCCATGCTGATCGTAATTCAGACGGCGCAGCAGCAGGGCCGGACGCCCTTCCATCACCCCCAGCGCCTCCGCCGCCTGCGGTGGCATGGAGGTTGGATAGAACGACAAATGCATACTGGTATATATCAGGTCGTAATGGGCCTGATAAATCTCGGTCAGGCTGCCGTTCAGATCGTGGCGCAGCAGCTCCGGCACCCGCGCCGGCAGGCAGTGGTTTTCGCTGTAGCAAATCGCCCGTCCGTCGGCATAGCGCAGGCGCGTCAGGAGATAAACCTGATCGAACGGCTGCAGCGCCAGCGGCGCCATCACATCAAGCGGCACCGCGGCCAACCGACCGTTTAGCAAAACCGTTTTCGGCTCCCGCCCCTGCTCCAGGCACAGCTTATGGAAGTTGGTATTTTGTGTCGGGTCCAGCCACAGACGCTCCGGGGTCACAAACCAACCGCGGCGATCCGCACGATAAATCACGCCGCTGGCTTCCAGCTGCGCCAGGCTCTCGCGCACCGTAATTCGCGTGGTATTGAAAATAGTGCACAGCTCGCGTTCTGACGGCAGTTTATCGCCGCTTTTTAACGCCCCGTTTTCGATACGAGCCTGCAGTTGCGCCTTTATCAGCAGGTATTGCGGCGTTTCGCCAGAGGGTGATTTCATGTTGACTCGCAAGCAGATTTGATAGCGCCATTATACCCATGGAGATGAATTTTTTGTTGCAGCACGATCTTTTCTTTGACCTTTGGCGTCCCTTATCAGCATCATAAAGCCAATCTGGTATAGACCAATGGTGAGATAAATGACTTCACGCAACTACCTGCTGCTGACCCCTGGCCCGCTGACCACCTCCCGTACGGTAAAAGAGGCCATGCTGTTCGATAGCTGTACCTGGGATGATGATTACAATCTCGGCGTCGTACAAACCATTCGCCAGCAGCTGGTACAGCTGGCAACCCCGGCCGAAGGCTACACCTCGGTTCTGCTGCAGGGTAGCGGCAGTTACGCGGTCGAAGCGGTACTCGGTAGCGCAATCGGTCCGCAGAGCAAAGTGCTGATTATCAGCAACGGGGCCTACGGGGCGCGGATGATTGAAATGGCAGAAATGATGGGCGTTGCCTGTCACCCGTATGACTGCGGGGAAGTCGCCCGTCCAGACGTCGCAGCGATCGAACAGATCCTGCAGACGGACCCGGCGATCACTCATATTGCCATGGTCCATAGCGAAACCACCACCGGGATGCTTAACCCCATCGAAGAGGTAGCGGTACTGGCGCAGCGCTATGGTAAACGCTACATCGTTGATGCAATGAGCAGCTTCGGTGGTATTCCGATGGATATCGCCGCGCTGAATATCGATTACCTGATTAGCTCCGCCAATAAATGCATTCAGGGTGTACCGGGTTTCGCCTTTGTGATTGCCCGCGTGAGCGAACTGCAAACCTGTAAAGGCCGCTCGCGATCGCTGTCTCTGGATCTGTATGCCCAGTGGCGATGCATGGAAGATAACCATGGAAAATGGCGCTTTACCTCCCCCACCCACACCGTGCTGGCTTTTGCCCAGGCGCTGAAAGAGCTGGCCGAAGAGGGCGGTGTAGTCGCGCGCCACCAGCGCTATAGCGCCAACCAGCGCCGTCTGGTCGCCGGGATGCGTGCGCTGGGCTTCCAGCCGCTGCTGGACGATAGCCTGCATTCACCGATCATTACCGCGTTTTACTCTCCGGACGCGCCGCAGTACCGCTTCAAGGCGTTCTACCAGAAGCTGAAAGAGCAGGGCTTCGTTATCTATCCGGGCAAAGTCTCGCAGAGCGACTGTTTCCGTATTGGCAATATTGGCGAGGTTTATGACGCCGACATTACCGCCCTGCTGACCGCTATCGACAACGCCATGTACTGGACTCACTGAGGAACCGCCATGAACCGTATTACCGCACTGATCCTTGACTGGGCTGGCACCACCGTGGATTTCGGCTCATTTGCGCCAACGCAAATTTTCGTCGAGGCCTTTCATCAGGCATTTGATGTCGATATCACCCTGGCTGAAGCCCGCGTCCCGATGGGGCTTGGCAAGTGGCAGCATATTGAAGCGCTGGGTAAATTACCCTCCGTGGACGCGCGCTGGCAGGCGAAATTCGGCCGGGCGATGAACGCTGCCGATATTGACGCGATTTACGCCGCTTTTATGCCGCTGCAAATTGCCAAAGTTGTCGACTTTTCTGCACCGATTGCCGGTGTTGTCGACACAATTTCCGCATTTCGTGCCGAAGGACTGAAGATTGGTTCCTGTTCGGGATACCCGCGCCCGGTAATGGAGAAGCTGGTGCCCGCCGCCGCCGCCCAGGGCTATGCGCCGGACTACTGGATCGCCACCGACGACCTCGCGGCCGGCGGCCGTCCAGGCCCGTGGATGGCGCTGCAAAACGTCGTTGTTCTGGGCATTGATGCCGTCGCTCACTGTGTGAAGGTGGACGATGCCGCCCCCGGGATCACCGAAGGGCTCAACGCCGGCATGTGGAGCGTCGGCCTGGCGGTTTCCGGCAACGAGTTTGGCGCCACCTGGGAAGAATATCAGGCAATGACGACGGAAGAGATAGCCACCCGCCGCGAGATTGCAGCAAGCAAGCTGTATGCCGCAGGGGCGCATTATGTGGTTGATACGCTGGCGGACCTGCCGGGAGTGATTGTCGAGATTAACGCCCGCCTGGCAAAAGGCGAACGCCCATAGATTTCACTGCCTTTTCCCGGGCGGGGTCATACGCACCTTGCCCGGGTTGCCCTGCCCGTGAAACGCAGTCCCGACTAAACCCGGACTTTGCCAGCCACCAGCAGGCCGGTCAACAGCATCAACGCGCCGGAAATCACCAGCGGCGATAGCAGGCCAAGATGGTCCAGCGCCACGCCCCCCACCGCCGCGCCACAGGTATTGGCCAGCTGAATGACCGCCACCTGGATTGAGCCGGCCTTCTCAGCCTGGTCGGAGAGCGAGCGGGTGATCCACGTTGACCACCCCACCGGAATCAATGCAAATGCAAAGCCCCAGATAACCGCCACCGCCGACGCTATCACCTGGCTTTCTCCCCACAGCACCAGCGTCGTCGCACAAATCGCCAGCAGCAGCGGCGCAACCGTCAGGGCCATTTTCACCGAATGCTTAAGGATCATCGACGACAGCGAGGTACCGATAAAGCTGGCAATACCGAAGCTCAGCAACACCAGCGTCAGGCCATCAACATCAAAACCGGCGAGGGTCATATAGACCGGACGAATATAGGTAAAGAAGGCAAATTGCCCGGCAAAGGCCATAAAAATGGCGCACATCCCGGCCATCACGCCGGGGCGTTTCAGCAGGCCGAACATATTTTGCTGTTGATGCGGCGCTTCGCCGGGTAAAGAGGGCAGCACCTTCAGCACCCAAAGCGTACAGAGTACGCCCATCACCGCCGCCGCATTAAAGACGTTACGCCAGCCGATAACGCCGCCCAGAAAGCTCCCCAACGGCGCGGCAATCACCAGCGCAATCGACACCGCGCCAAAGATAACCGACAGCGCTTTTGGCACCACCCGCATCGGGACAAGGCGCATCGTCAGCGAGGCGGACATCGCCCAGAAGCCGCCCAGCGCCAGCCCGAGACAGGCTCGGCCCACCAGCAGCAGCGCAAAGCTATTGGCGAAAGAGACCAGCAGACAGGATACCGTTAGCAGAACCGAGAAGAGAATCACCACATAGCGGCGATCGGTACTGCGAATCATGGAGGTGATAAACAGGCTGGCGAACATCGCCACAAACGCCGTGGTGGTGACCGACTGGCCGGCCAGCCCTTCAGAAATCCCCAGATCCTGGGCCATCGGCGTCAGCAAACTCACCGGTAAAAACTCAACGGTAATCAGGCAGGCCACGCAGAAGGCCACCGCGAAGACCGCCGACCAGTTTGGCCGCGCATGTTCGCTGGCATGTTGTTTGGCTTCATTCAGAGGAGTCATCAGTTACCTGCAAGGTTGAATGGCGGAAAAGCTGCGCAGTGTAACATTTTGTGTGTGACTAATTTAACGTTTTGACAACTTCAGGCTTGATTATTGTGCGTGAATAAACTCAAGCCCGCCAGTAACGGGCCGCAGCGCGATCAGATATCCGGTGGCCGACAAGGTAATCAGTGCAGCCAGTGCACGCCGTCTTCAGGTAAAAACAGCGCGTTATAGCGCTGCTGCAGGGCGACAATCTCGCTCAGCTCCGGGTCCAGCTCGCGCAGAAATCCTTGTGCCAGACGGATCTGCGCATCGGTAATCGGTGCAGCCAGGCGGGCTTTTTGCATCTGACGGAACCAGTAGTGCAGGTTCTGTTCACTGCTATCCACAATCCCCACCTGCCAGATCAGCAGGACCTGGGCGGCGTTTTGCAGATGCGCCTCATTGGGGCGCTCAAGGTAATGAAGGTACTCATTTCCGGCGGTTTTTCCCAGCTGATCGATCATCGATTCCAGCGGCACCGGGGTAATGGCTAACCGCTCGCTCAGGCGGCGAATAGCACGGCGTGAATCAGAGGTAAGTACCCGAAATCCGACAACAAAAACTACCACCAGCGTGGCCAATCCTAACCAGATCATGCTTCCTCTCATTCTACCGCAGCCCCACTATCATAATGGGAATTTGCCCGCTGTCGACTCCCGGGCATAGCATAATGTGACTTATCGCCGTTGCGGACCTTCATCATGAAATCTGATATCAGAAATCTCGATCTGAATCGGCTCAAAGCGCTGGATGCCCTGCTCGATGAGCACAGCGTTACCCGGGCTACGACGCGACTTTCCCTGACGCAGCCTGCGGTCAGCGGCATGCTTACCCGGCTGCGGGAAGCCTTTAACGACCCGCTGTTTATCCGCGCCCCACACGGTATGGTGCCGACTCTGCGCGCGCCGACGCTGGCTTCGCCGGTTAAGTAGCTGCTGGCGGATGCCGAAGCGCTGCTCTATCCGACCATCTTCGACCCGCTACAGGCGGATTTTACCTGGACAATGGCGGCGACCGACTACGCACTCAAAGCGGCGATCGTGCCGTTTATCGCCGCACTGAAAACGCGGGCGCCGGGCATTCGCGTTCGCGTTATTCCGGACTCTCCGCAGATGCTCTTTGCCCAGACCGAGCGGGGTGATATCGATATTGCACTGCTAACGCCTCATTCCACGCCGCCCGATCTCCACAACCGGACGCTGTATCAGGAAGAGTACGTGTGCCTGATGCGGACAGACCATACGCTGGCCGCCGCGCCGTTAACCCTCGATCTTTTCTGCTCGCTGGAACATGTGCTGGTCTCCTGGCAAGGCGATAGCTTTCGTGGCGTAACCGATGAGGCGCTGGCGGCACTGGGACGTTCGCGGCGAGTGGAGCTGTCGGTGAGTAGTTTTCTGGTGCTGCCTGAAATTCTGGCGATCAGCGACATGATAGCCGTGCCGCCGCGCCGGCTGGCGAAGATAGCCGACGGGATGCACATCGCTCCGCCGCCTCTGACAATACCAGGATTTAGCAAAAGCATGGCCTGGCATGAGCGTAGCCATCGCGACCCGGCGCAACAGTGGCTGAGGGAGCTGCTGTTCAGGACTAATCAGCAAAAGTAAATAAACAGATTAAAACGAAACAAAATAAACCATAAACAGGCACATGAACGCATATTATTTAACACAATCTTTGCTTCAGCCATTTTATCTGTTCATGCCGGAGCGGCGCCTCAGCATTATAAAACCGCGGCACAAATAGTTTAAATAAAAGGGGACAGAGTCAATTACGTCATAATTGAACAAATAACCACCAGTTCTTCAGCGTTTAATAATCTACTTAGTACTCATTTTTGACCCCTATCACAAAAACAACACCTTCTCGTTGATAAAAATACCCCCGACTTCAGTACGAACTTTCACTTATTGTAAAACTCAAAATTAATAGGAAACCATTATGGGAACAGTTAGCTCAGGCTCTGCTCATAAAATGGGAGTCATTGCCCTGACATTAGTGACCGCATCGAATATGATGGGGTCAGGTGTATTTATGTTACCCACTAATTTAGCAGGCATTGGTTCTATCTCAATATGGGGATGGGTATTTACCATTATCGGTGTTATTGCCCTCGCATTAGTTTTTGCTAAAACCAGCCTCATTACACCACGAACCGGAGGGATCGTTGCCTATGCCAGCGATGCTTTTGGACCATTTATCGGATTTCAAACTACCATCTGTTACTGGATAAGCGCCTGGGTTGGTAATGTTGCATTACTGGTTGCTGGCGTTGGATATCTAAGTTTCTTTTTCCCTGAATTAAAAAACCCGGCCTATGGCTGTATCGCTGCCATTATTATTTTGTGGGCATTTGTATTCCTTGCGAGTTTCGGTGCGAAGGTCGCCGGTCGGGCACAGTCCTTCACCGCAACCTGTGGCCTTGTCGTTATTTTAGGTGTGGGCCTGGTGGGTTGGTTCTGGTTTAACCCAGAAATGTATTCCGAAGTTTATAATGCGACCGGGCGCAGTAATTCCTCCGCAATTATTTCTGCATCCTCCATTGCTCTCTGGGGATTCTTAGGAATTGAATCTGCTGTCGTCTCAACAGGACAAGTTGAAAATCCTGAGCGTACCGTACCTCGCGCGACGGTAATGGGACTGCTTATCGCCTCTGTATGCTATGTCGGTAGTTGCACCGTCATCATGGGCCTGGTTCCGCATCATGTTCTGATCACCTCGGCTGCGCCATTCGCAGACGCCGCTCGCTACATGTTCGGTAATATGGCGGGTAACATTGCCTCCGCCTTGAGTATTATTGCCTGCTTCGGCTCAATCTCGGGTTGGCTCATTTTGCAGTCAGAAGGGCCACGTGCAGGTGCTCAGCAAGGCCTGTTCCCGAAATTTTTCTCTGACACCAATAAACAGGATGTCCCGATGAAAAGTCTTATTTTCACCGGTATTCTGATGAGCATTGTATTACTGCTTACCGCCTCACCAAACCTGGCCAAGCAGTTTGAAGTCATTATCTTAATGTCAGTATTCGCTTCTTTGCTCCCGTATATGTATGCATTGATCTCCTTACCGATCATTCTCGTATCAAAGAAAATGAACCGCGGCAGCACCTTTATGTTTTACTGCACGCTTGTCGTCATTGGCATGATCTACTGTATTTTCGCCTTACTGGGGTCAGGTAGCGATTCCATGTTCTGGGGAATACTTATGATGATGGTGACTATTCCTTTATTTTCTTTCGTGGCTGCAGGAAAAAGCAAAAAAGGCCAAACCACTCTCTATTTAGACAAGTAAATCCAGATATATAAATAAGAACACCAAGGAGTTTAAAATGACATTATCCATTAGCGATCAAAATAAACTTGATTCTTTCTGGTCATATTGTGTGAAAAACCAATATTTTAATATCGGATATCCTGAATCGGCAGATTTTGATTACACCATCCTTGAACGTTTCATGCGCTTCTCAATCAACAACTGTGGCGATTGGGGAGAATACTGCAACTACTTATTAAACTCCTTTGATTTTGAAAAAGAGGTCATGGAGTATTTCGCCCAGCTATTTAAAATCCCATTTGAAGAAAGTTGGGGGTATGTGACCAATGGCGGTACCGAAGGCAATATGTTTGGCTGCTATCTGGGTCGGGAGATTTTCCCCAACGGTACGCTATACTACTCGAAAGATACCCATTACTCCGTGGCAAAAATCGTCAAACTGTTGCGCATAAAATCGACACTTGTTGAATCGCAACCCAATGGTGAGATGGATTACACCGATTTAATCAAAAAAATAAAACGCGACAATGAAAAACACCCCATTATTTTTGCAAATATTGGGACTACCGTTCGCGGAGCAATTGATAATATTGCCATCATTCAGGAATCAATTAGCGAACTGGGCATTGAACGCAAAGATTATTATCTTCACGCTGACGCGGCGCTGAGCGGAATGATCTTACCTTTTGTTGATAATCCACAGCCGTTTAACTTCGCAGATGGCATTGATTCCATTGGTGTTTCCGGACACAAAATGATTGGCTCACCGATTCCTTGCGGCATTGTTGTTGCTAAAAAGAAAAATGTCGATCGAATCTCTGTAGAGATTGATTATATTTCTGCTCACGATAAAACCATTTCAGGCTCGCGTAACGGTCATACCCCACTCATGATGTGGGAGGCAATTCGTAGCCATTCATGGGAGGAGTGGCGGCGTCGTATCGAACGCAGCCTGAATATGGCGCAATATGCCGTTGACCGTTTTCAGTCCGCGGGAATTGATGCCTGGCGCAACAAAAACTCCATCACCGTCGTCTTCCCTTGCCCATCAGAGGCCGTCTGGAAGAAACACTGTCTTGCTACATCTGGCGATATTGCCCACCTCATCGCCACCGCGCACCACCTTGATTCCAGCAAAATTGATGCACTGATTGATGACGTGATCGCCGACCTGAAAAAACAGGCCGCATAGTAAAAGGGCAGTGATAATCACTCACTGCCCTCCAGGACAGACGTCACCGATGCCGAGACCAATCAATATCGGTGCGTCCTTCAGGCTCTGTTTCTACGGAGCCTTAATTCAGATTACCGCTTTGTCGATATGTTGTAACGACAAAATTGTGCCTGAGACATTCGCCGGGGAGACATCAGACTCCGCTGCGACTGTTTTTCATCATCCACCTAATGGGGACTGGCATGAGTAAATGCTGCGCGAGAACCAATCAGATGGGCCTGCTTGCCCTGACCGTGATGACAGCATCAAATATGATGGGAAGCGGGGTCTTTATGCTGCCCGCCACACTCGCACGTATCGGTGCGATTTCCGTGTGGGGATGGGGGGTCGCTTTTTTAGCCATTACTGCACTGGCACTCATCTTTTGCAAAATGAGTGAGTTATTTCCCCGAAATGGGGGAATTATTGCCAGTATAACGGCGAGTTTTGGCCCTTTCGTTGGCCTGCAAATGACCCTGTTTTACTGGCTTTCAACGTGGATTGGCAATTGTGCCTTGCTACTTGCCGGCGTGGGTTATCTCTCCTATTTCTTCCCCGCACTGCATAACCCCCTCTACGGTACCAGCGCTTGTATTATCTTGTTGTGGCTCTCTGTCCTATGGGGATTAAGAGGTGCAAAGCTGGTGGGATACGCTCAGCTGTTTACCGGTGGGTGCATGGTGGTGGTCATCCTGAGCATCGGTATGCTGGGCTGGTGGCATTTTGATGCCGGGCGTTATCAGATGAGCTGGAATGTCAGTAACCATAGCGACCTGAAGGCCATTATCAACGCCGCAATGATATCGTTATGGGGATTCCTCGGTATTGAATCGGCATCAGTCTCTTTTGGGCAGGTAAAAAATCCCCGTCGTACCGTCCCTCTGGCGACCTTACTGGGCTTAGCCATTGCGGGGTTATGCTATGCCACATCCACCAATGTCATGATGGGCATACTGCCACATGATGTTCTGGTGAATTCATCTTCCCCCTTTGCCGACAGCGCTGCCGCGATGTGGGGGAAAGTCGCCGGCTCTCTGATTTCCGCTATGGTGGTTATCGCCTGTCTTGGCGCGATGCCTGGCTGGCAAATTCTCCAGACAGAAGTCCCCAGAGCCGCCGCAGAGGATGGACTTTTACCGGATTTTTTTGCCCGAATAAATCGCCATGGTGTTCCGTGGGCAGGGCTCGTTTTCACTGCATCTTTGATGACCCTGCTCCTGCTGCTAACGCTGTCACCCGATTTACAAAGCCAGTTCAAAACTATTATTACCCTGGCCATCTCTGCCAGCCTTTTACCCTACGCTTTCGCTGCCATCTCACTCCCGGTAATGATGGTCATCAATCGCCAGAAGAAACATACAAACTTCTATTGCTACTGCTGCCTCAGCTTCATTGCACTTTGTTTCATCACATTAGCCCTTATGACAGAAAGTTCGGCAACGGTGGTGTGGGGAATCGTTTTACAGCTGGCCACTCTCCCTCTTTATCTTTTCTACATTGCCAGGCGTCATCGTCAAAAAAATGACGTCTCAGAAATACGCCCAACAAAACCATCTTTTTCTAATTTAAGTAAGGAGTTGTCATGAACAAGATCCAGGCTATACGAGGTATGAGAGATGTTCTTCCCGATGAAACCCCCATGTGGCAGTGGCTGGAAAGAAAACTCCACCATATGGCATTTCGTTACGGGTATCAGGAGATGCGGCTGCCACTGCTCGAACCGGTGACGCTGTTCGAACGAGCTGTGGGTGAAGCGACCGATATCGTCTCAAAAGAAATGTATGATTTCACAGATAAAAGTGGTGAACATATCACTCTTAGACCTGAAGGAACCAGCGGCTGTATGCGCGCCGTGCTGGAAAACAATATGTGTTACAACAAGTCACAGCGCTTGTGGTATCAAGGACCGATGTTTCGCTATGAGCGCCCGCAAAAAGGCCGCTTGCGCCAGTTTACCCAATTTGGCATCGAAGCATTCGGAATGTCCGGCGCCGACGTGGATGCAGAACTCATTTTTATGATTCGGGATCTCTTTGAAGATTTAAATATTACTCAGAGCGTCCGCCTCGAAATAAACTCACTCGGTACCTCCGCAGAACGGCAGGCGCATCGCGAAGAGCTGGTCAAATGGTTCACTCAGCATGCTGCTGTGCTCGACGAAGATAGCGTGAAACGTCTTGCCATTAACCCATTACGTATTCTCGACAGTAAAAATCCTGACCTTCAGAGCGTTATTGAACATGCTCCACGTCTACTTGATTTTTTAGGTGAAGAGTCTCGCCAGCATTTTGATACCCTACGGACGATTTTGGATAATGCAGGAATTACCTATCAAATTAACCCCCGCCTGGTACGCGGCTTAGATTATTACTCTCGGACCGTCTTCGAATGGGTTACTGATGATTTAGGATCTCAGGGTACCGTTTGTGGTGGTGGGCGCTACGATGGCCTCGCAGAACTGTTTAGCGGCAAGAAACTTCCCGCATGTGGTTTTGCCATCGGTATCGAACGCTTACTCTTGCTGCTACAAACCGTTTCTGACGGCCAGAACCCACAATGGCAGTCGGCACCTGATATTGCTATTACCAGCGAGCTAAATGATGGTGGTGTTCGCGCGCAGATGCTCGCTTGTCAGTTACGCAGAGACCTACCTGGTTTAAACGTATTGACTGATTGCAGCGGGGCGAAATTAAAGCGACAACATCAAAATGCGCTTAAAAGTGGTTGCCAATACATCCTTACTATTAATTACGATGAGAAGCTTCGGCTATGGAGTTTGCGAAATAATCAGCAAGAATCTATGAGTATAGAGCAAGTAAAACTACAAATTTCAGAAATTAGTCACAAATAAAAAACTGAGCTATCAAACTACCCTTGTCGTTTTTTGGTAGCTCCTGTAAGATATTCAAAAATGGGAGTGAGTATGATTAACGCCATGATAATTATAATAAAACAACCATCACACCTCCCTCCTTATATTATCACTCAATAAATTAAGTGATTTAACTATGCCGCGAAAAAAAAGATTATTCATTGATGGCATCCCTCATCTTGTAAAACTGTCAGGACATAATGATGAGGTTATATTTAAGGATGACGAAGACATTAGCAATTTTTATCATTGTGTTGATAATGCATTAGTTATTTACAATATAAAATTACATGCATATTCATTGTCTTTGCAAAAAATAACATTGCTCCTTTCAGCCCCAGATAAAGAAAGTCTGGGACGTTTCATGCAGCACCTTGGAAAAGGTTACGCGCATGATTTCAACCACCGACATCAGCGGCATGGCACGCTGTGGGATAGCCGTTACGATTGCAGCCCAGTCGAACCCAATGCGTATTTTTTACTCGTTAAAAAATATATTGAATGCCACTGCACCGATGAATTTACTCATCACAGCTCTGCCGATGCGCCAGAGGAAAGAATTACACCTCACGACGAGTATTTACGCCTGGGGGAAAACTCATTACAACGTCGAAATATTTATCAACATTTTTGCCTCAGCAGCATGAGTCCGGCAATAATAACGCGAATTGAATCTGCATTAACCCAAAATTGCCTGCTGGCTACCACTGCATACTCTAAATCACTTGAGGAAAAATTCCAACGGAATTTACGCCCACGGAAAATAGGCCGTCCCAGGAAACATGACCACAATCCCGCGGCAACCTGGGAGTGGCTAGAAAAAAAAGCAGAATACCTGTTGCGCCAGTATTGTTATCACGAAATACGAACTCCGTTGCTGGAAAAACTTGAGGAAGATTTAACTCAGTCTTTTTGCTCTGACTCCGGCGAGCTTTTATTAAATCATCAGGCATTACTTCGCGGTGATGGCACCATGGGGTGCTTACGGCTACTTTCACAGCATCGAAATTTGCAAACTGAAACAAGGGTCTGGTATCAGGGGACAATGTTTCGTCGTCAGCATCAGCAAAATATCAGCCAGTTTCACCAGCTGGGTGTTGAGACCTTCGGCTATTCAGATATTGGCATTGAAATCGAACTTATTTCCCTACAGTACGATTTTTTTAAATCTCTTCAGTTATTACCGTTCATCGACCTCAAAGTTAACACTACCGGAAATCAGGAAGAGTTTGCGCATTTTCGTCATGCCCTACAACAATACTATCGTCCTTTCGCCGCACTGTTGAACGCCCAACAACTTAACTGGCTCAACATCCGCCCGGAACGTTTATTAACGGATAAAGACAGTTTAATGCAGCGTCTTGCGGAACCGGCTCCTCAATTAGAGTCATGGATATCACCCCGCTCACGTCAGCGATTCACCCGGCTCTGTGACACCCTGACGGCCTTGCATATCCCGTTTACTCACGACCGCAAACTTTTCCCCGTGAATAACTACAATGATCTTATTTTTGAGTGGCACTCTGACGCCCCGTATCGCCATCAATTGTTATGCCGGGGAGGACGCTATGATCATACTGCCAGCCAGCTGATTGGCCACCCTGTGTCCGCCTGCGGGTTTGCTTTTATGCTGGAACCTATCATGCATCTGCTCAGCAGTACCAAAAAAGTTAACTTACCCGGCAAGCATATTGATCTGGTGATTATTCCATGTCAGGAAAGAGCCCGCAGCGTGGCATTGACCCTGAGCCGGCGCTTACGCCGCAGTTTTCCACATTTAAGCATTCTGAATGATTGTTCTTCTTTACGTCTCGCGACCAGACAAAAAAATGCCCAGCGTCAGGGCGCTCGCTTTATTTTACTTATTGATGGCAATGAGACCGAGGTAACATTTTACGACGAAGAAAATCATGATTGGGTACAAATTTCACTCAACGATGTCGTCGCCCATTTGAGTCATTCACTGATGGTGTAATAAAAAAGCCCGGCATAAATGCCGGGCAACGTTACCCATACTCATCACTCAGGCATTCTGCAGGATGGGTTTCTTTTTCTCGCGACGAATTTTACGTTCTTCAAAGACCGCGACGATGGCCATCAGGCAGATACAGCCGATAGCTGCCGCATCCAGCGCCGCAAAGGTACCCGCCCAGCCAGTCAGGCCAAAGACCGGCGTGCCGTCGGCAATCATCCCCAGTCCCAGTTTGGCAAAGCTGTCGCCTATCAGATAAGCGAAGGTGCCTTTGATACCGTCCGCCGCGCCGATGGCTTTTTTCGGGACGAAGCCCACCGCCGCCACGCCGATCAGCAGCTGCGGGCCAAAGACCAGGAAGCCTAAGGCAAACAGCGACATCAGATAGACATACTGGTTGCTGGCATGCTGGTAAACACCCAGGGTGGCGATGATTAACGCCAGCGCGATACAGGCCACCAGCGCACGACGGCCGTTCGCCAGATCCGACAGCCAACCCCACAGCAGCGTGCCGACCAGCGCCCCGACTTCAAACAGGGTAAAGCCCTGAATCGCCACCTCTTTGGAAAGCTTCAGCTCCTGGAAGGCATAGACCGTCGACCACTGATCGATACCGATGCGCACCACATAGAGGAAGATGTTGGAGAAGCACAGCAGCCAGATGACTTTGTTTTTCAGGACATACTCGACGAAAATCTGCCATTTGGTCATGGCGTTCTCTTCCGTCTCTTTATCCTCTTCGCTGATCTCTTCGCCAAACAGCTCTTCCGCGTTACCGAGGCCGTAAGATTCCGGAGAGTCGCTACCAAAACGCAGACCGATAAAACCGACAATCAGCGCAATAATCGACGGGAAGATGAACATGCCGATGACGTGGCCGTCGAACAAATAGTTCGCGCCAAACAGCGCCACGCCCGCAGCGCCCGCGCCGCCGAGGTTGTGAGAGATATTCCAGAAGCCGAGGAAGGTGCCGCGCTTACGACGTGGTGTCCATTTGGTAATGGTCGAATAGCTACACGAACCGCCGGTACTCTGGAAGAAACCGCTCAGCGCATAGAAGGCGATCATCAGGAACAGACTGGTTGAACCGGCCCCCATACTGGCGCTAAAGCCGAGCATACAGATGGCGGAGAGGATCAGCATAAACGGCAGGAACTGCTTGGTGTTTTTACCGTCTGCGTAGTAAGACACCAGCGTTTTACCCACGCCGTAGGTGATCGAGAAGCCAAGGCCAATCATCCCCAGCTGGGTCATGCTCAACCCGTAGGTGGAGATCATATCGTTCTGGGCAATGTTAAAGTTTTTGCGGATCAGATACATCGTCAGGTAGCCAATAAAGACCACCAGATAGGACTGCATGAACGGTTTGAACCACATTTTACGCCGCACATCGAGCGGCAGATCCAGGGTCGGCTTGCGCACCTGGTTTAGAAAGGCCAGCATAGGACACTCCGGGCTAATTTTTATACCTGCGAATGGCAGGCATTGTAAAAAGCCGCGCTGCGACTGGCCTGAGACAGTGTCCAGGCGGAACCGGGAAAATTTCTTAGTTTTGCCTCACTCGGGGTAAAAAGGAGAGACAGGTCACGCTTCGCTGGCGGTTCTGGGTGCCTGAGCGTTTAAAAATGGCAGCAGCAGCAGTGCGGAAATGCCGGCGGCAATAGCGATGACCACGAAAAAACCGCTCCAGTGCCAGATTTCCATAACCTGCGCCAGCGGCCAGCCGGACAGCGACGCCCCGAGATAGGCAAACAGCCCGACAAATCCGGTTGCCGCGCCCGCCGCTTCTTTATGGGAACACTCCGCCGCCGCCATGCCAATCAGCATCTGGGGGCCAAACACAAAGAAACCGGTGGTAAAGAAGCAGGCCGCCTGCATCACATAGCTGGCGAAAGGCATCAGCCACAAACCGCCGACCGAGAGCAAAATACCGGCGGCGAAAATCAGGTTCATCGGTCCACGGTTGCCGTTAAACAGCTTATCCGAGCCCCATCCCGCCACCAGCGCGCCAATAAAACCGCCCAGTTCGAACATCGTTACCGCCGAATTAGCGGTCACCAGATCGACGCCCAGCGTCTCCGACATATACAGGTTGCCCCAGTCGTTAATCGCCGCCCGCACCACGTATACCAGCACGTAACACAGCGACAGCAGCCAGATATAGGGATTGAGCAGTACGTATTTGGTAAGAATCTCTTTACGCGTCAGACCCGCCCCCTCCTGCTGCTGGGCAATCTCCAGCTCGTCATGCCGCCAGTCGCCCACCGCAGGCAGCCCGACGACCTGCGGCCGGTCGCGCAGTCGCCAGCAGAGGAACAGCCCGGCGAGAATCGCCAGCAACCCGGCAATCATCATCCCGGTACGCCAGCCGTAGCGTAGCGCCGCCGCGCCGACCACCATCGGAATCAGCGCCCCGCCGACGTTATGCGCGGTATTCCACAGTGCCCACCAGCCGCCGCGCTCGGTTCGCGAATACCAGGCCGTCAGCAGACGGGCGCACACCGGCGACCCCCAGCCCTGGAAAAAGGCGTTCAGCGCCCACAGCAGGGCGAACGCCCATAGCGAGGTGGAGAAGCCAAACAGAATATTGACCACGCCGGTGGCGATAAGGCCCAGCCCCATAAAATAACGGGCGTTGGAACGGTCGCTGACGATGCCGGAGAAAAACTTCGACAGCCCGTAGGTGATGTAAAACAGCGTCGCCAGCAGGCCAATATCGCTGCGGGTCAGGACGTTGCTGGCGAGAATTTCCGGCACCGCGGCGTTAAAGCTTTTGCGCGTGAAATAAAACAGGGCATAGCCCAGCCAGATGGTCAGCAGAATATGACGCCGCCAGTAGCGATAACGCTCATCCAGCGCCTGCTTATCGGTAACCGGCGCGGCATCGGGCGGGGATTTCAGAAAGCTCAGCATCATGACTCCTCAAACATAACGGCGCGGCAGGCTGACGCAGACACGGGTGCCGTGCGTGCAGGAGATAGTGAGCGTACCGCCCAGCGCCGTCACGCGTTCGCGCATACCGGTCAGACCAAAGCCCTGCTGCCCGGTACCCGGCGGCAGCCCGCAGCCATCATCCTCAAGTACCAGCATCAGCCGTTGATCCTGCTGCCAGCCCTGCAGCGTCACCGCGCTGGCGCTGGCATGTTTGACGATATTATTCAGCCCTTCCTGACAGACGCGGAACAGCGTCACGCGCTGGTTTTCGCTCAAGGCGGCCTCATCAATGCGCCAGTCGAGATGGCTGATGATCCCACGATCTTCCAGTTCCATTTCGCGCATCAGCGAACGTACCGCCTGTTCAAGGGTCAGATCGTCGAGCTGACGCGGGCGCAGACGACCCAGCAGCCGACGAACCGAGTCGTAAACCCCTAGCGAAAGCTGCTCAATCAGCTGACCGCTCTGTTTCACGCCGCCGTTTTCCGGCGCCAGACGCTGCACAATCCCGGCCTGGGTGCGAATCGCGGTGATGGTCTGGCCAATATCATCATGCAGCTCGCGCGCCACGTCCCGGCGCACGCTCTCTTCCGTTTCCAGCAGCCGCTCCGCCAGCCGCCGGTTACGCGCCAGCTCGCTTTGCAGCGACTGGTTCAGCTCGCGCAGACGCTGAATTCCGGCGCCAAGCAGCAGCCCGGTCAGGCTCTGCGCCAGCAGTGAGAGCAGCAAATCCACCGGATGATCGTGCCAGGTCTGGCTGGCGATTAACGCGATAGCGTTCATCAGCGCGGCGATCAGCGCCCCCTGCCAGCCGTAATGCCAGGCTAAAGCGATGATCGGCAGCGCCAGGCAGAAAGGGGTAAAACGCGAGAGCTCGGCGGGCAGTCCCAGCTGTAGCCAGAGGCTGACGGTAAACAGCAGCAGATACCAGATAAGATGCCGCCCTCGCCAGTTGACCGGCTGTGAAACCAGCGATGGCCCCAGCGGTCGCCAGACGGTGCTGGTGAGATAGTGCCAGATAACCAGGCAGGTCGGGGCCAGCGTCAGGCCGCCGGTTAACGTCAACAGCAGCGCGTTCAGTCCGTCGCTCCCTTCGCTCATCCACGGCAGTGATTGCAGCAGCGCGGCGGCAATCAGCGCCCCGCCCTGACGCAGCAATGTGAGCCAGTCGCGCTGGTGACGATAGCGTGAAATGAGCGCCACCGGCAGCAGCGCCAGCACGCTACCGATCATCAATATTATCGGATGCGCCAGCGCCACTTCCTGCGCCAGCCAGAAGATCAACAGCCATTCAGCGCCCAGTAACACCGGCCAGTAGCCGCGCGGACACTGCAGCATCAAACCCAGCCGCAGGCCAAAGGGGAACAGCAGGACGGCAAGATCCGGTCGTTCGACCAGGTGCAGGCTGATGCTCCACAGGCAGAACCACGCGGCGGAGAAAATACAGAAGCAGCCAGCCACCGAAAGCAGCCGGGAGAGGAACGGTCTCATTGCCAGCTATCGAACATACGCCGCGCCAGCTCAACATCGTTGCTGACGCCCAGCTTTTCCAGCAGATTGGCGCGATGCACGTGTACGGTTTTTGGCGACAATGCCAGCTCAGCGGCGATCTCTTTCACCGCCATCCCCTGCGCCAGCTTTTCTGCGACCTGCCGCTCGCGGCGGGTGAGCGGATCCTGGCGGCCTGCCGCCAGCTTCATGGCGATGTCCGGCGTCAGGTAACAACCGCCGGCCGCCACCGTTCTGACCGCGGCGATCAGCTCATCCGGGCTACAGCGTTTGGAGAGAAAACCGCGGGCGCCGGCATTCAGCGCCTGTTCCACCAGCGCCGGACTGTCGTGAACAGAGAGCATGATGGTCGCCATGCCTTTAGGCAACTGGCTGAGCAGCTCAAGTCCTGACATATCCGGCATCGAAATATCACAAATACAGACCTGTACGCCGCGCCCGGGCAGCCCCGCCAGCGCTTCGCGGGCGGAACCAAATTCGGCAACCACCTGAAAGTCGGCTTCCAGCCCCAGCAGCTGCGCAAAACCGGAGCGGACGATAAGATGATCGTCGATAAGGGCAATGGTGGTCATGGCGTTTCCTGGCGGGTTAAAAAACGCGCTTACCTTAACGATATAAACGGCATCCTTCAAGCGGCGTCTGCGCTGGTGACATCTGCTTCCCCCAGCCACTGACTTAAGTCAGTAACCGGGGATTCTCAGACTTGCCGCCTTGACGCCACTTGAATGATTTTGTTTATCGCGCGTTGTTGTTCAATCCTTGAGCAGGATTATCCGCCTCAGGCGATACCGGTGGTCACCGTGAAGGTCCGGGTTTGCTGCGGCGCCAGTGAAATCAGGCTGCCATTACGCTGAGCCGCCAGAAATCCCTCGGGCCGACAGGTGGCGGGCAGCGCGAAAGCAGCAACCTGCTGATCGCCGTTATAGAGGATCCAGCGGGTAACATAATTGAACTCGGTGCTGGAGAACCGCGTGACAAACGTGGTGCCATCCGGCGCTATCATGCGAAATTCCGGGCTATCGGTGTAGCGATCCAGCTGATCGGCAAAAAAGACGATTTCCGGGTCGTAATATTGAGGCTCGCACAACGCGGTCAGCGAGGCTTCGCCTTGCAGGAGACGCTGATTGAACGCCAGCCACGATTCCGTCGGCTGCACGTGGGCAGGTACCGATTCGCGCAGCGAGAGCGCTTCGTCAGGGATATTCTGGCTGAAGGTCGCCTGCGCCACATAGGCATAGTTCATATGGCACATGTACTGCAGCGGCATGGCGACAGAGGCAAGATTGGTCACCGCCATCTGGATATCAAACAGCGCGCTGGCTCGCCGTAAGGCCACCGTCGGCCGCGCCTCATAGTGATGACCAAAGCCCATCACGTATTCATAGCGCCCCGCCACGCGCAGGCAGTCTGCCTCCAGTTCAATCCAGGCTTCATCCATGGCCGCACAGGCCATTTCACCATGCAGCGGGTGAGTATCCTGCGGCGACGGACAGCCGTTCGCCAACAGCCCTGAGTGGAAAGCGAAACAGCCATAGGTGGCCACCACCTCCGCTGCCGGCTTCGGCTCGCTGAACATATTGCGCATGGTCAGATCGCGGCCATCAAACTCAACATCCCAGATCATTTGCCCCAGCCAGGGCAAAATCACCAGATAACCGCGCGCGTTTTCCACCCGCAGCCCCTCTACGCCGCTGGCATAGCGGAAAGCCGTCACCGTGAAGTCATCATTCGCCAGCAGCGTGCGCGGTTGCTCGCTAAAGAGCTGGCGCCATAAAGGTAAGCGTGTCGTCATGATCGTTCTCCTCAGGATGCCGTCGCTTCAGTCAGCGCCCGGCGAACTTTGCATTCGCGCCAGAAATAAATGCCGACATAGATGAAGCACAGCATCGGTACCAGGAAAGAGACCTGCAGCGAGTGGAACATATCGGCGACAAAGCCCTGAATCGCAGGGACGACGGCGGCGCCAATAATCGCCATCACAATGACCGCACCGGCCATTTCAGTGTGTTCGTTATCCACCGTATCGAGCGTACCGGCATAGATGGTTGCCCAGCACGGTCCGAACAGCACGCTCACCAGCACCGCCACGTAGACCGCGCTAAAGCTCGGCGCCAGCGCCACATACGCAAGGAACAGTGCGCCGATAACCGAGTAGAGAATCAGCACCTTTTCCGGCGTGAAGCGGGTCATTAAAATGTTGGCGATAAACTTGCCAATAAAGAAGCAGGCAAAGCTGTAGACCATAAACGTTGAGGCATCACGCTCGTTGATATCACCCAACTCCAGCGCAAGGCGAATGGTGAACGACCAGACGGTAACCTGCATACCGACATACAGGAACTGGGCGGCAATTCCGCGACGAAAACGTGCGTTGGTAGCCAGGTAGCGCAGCGTGTCGGCCGCCGACGGGCGTTTATGGTTCGCCGTCTGCGCAACTTTACAGGTCGGGAAGCGCGTCAGCAGGAACAGCACCATGACCACCACCAGCACCATGATCATGTACTTGTAAGGCTCAAGGGTGTTTTCCAGCATCAGGACTTTAAAGTTATGGATCTGCTCGGCATTCATACCGGCCATCTGTTTTTCCAGACTTTCGCCATCGGAAAAGACCAGATATTTACCCAGCAAAATACCGGCTGCCGCGCCAATTGGATAAAAGGTCTGGCTGATGTTCAGGCGCAGCGTGGCATGGCTTTTCGGGCCGATCATCGAACTGTAGGTGTTCGCTGCCGTCTCAAGAAAGCTCAGGCCGATGGCAATCGCAAAAATCGCGGCCAGAAACATGGTGTAGGTTGCCATGTGCGAAGCCGGGAAAAAGAGCGTGCAGCCGACGATATACAGCGTCAGTCCGGTGAGAATAGCGACCTTATAGCTGGTGTTTTTAATCACTAACGACGCCGGAATCGCAATTAAAAAATAACCGCCATAAAATGCGCTCTGGACCAGCGCGGAGGCAAAGTTACTTAATGCAAACACGCTTTTAAACTGCGTAATTAAAATATCATTTAAGGCCGCAGCACATCCCCATAAAGGGAATAAGCAGGATAACAAAATAAACTGGAACAGAGGTGTTTTGTTCAGATAGCCGTCAGGCATCTGAATGATGTTTTTATCGTTCATAGTGCTACCTTTTACAGTGCAGAGTGATTATTCGTTTAACGACAGATATTCATTAAACTGCTCGATACTGGGATAAGACGATTGCGTGCCTTTCCCCGTGACGCTAAAGGCGGCAAAGAGAGCGGCTTTTTTCATGGCGGATTCAACATCTCCGCTCTGGACGTAATAGTGAGCAAAACAACCGATAAAGGCATCGCCTGCGCCGCTGGTATCTACCGCGCTGACTTTAAATGCCGGGACATGCACTTCCTGAGTGCGCGTCATCCACAGCGCGCCCTTCTCACCCATGGTCACAATAATATTGTTGAGGCCTTTTTCAACGAGGCTGCGGGCGGCGGCACGAATATTATCGTAAGTATCAACAGGCAGGCCGGTTAATATTTCCAGCTCGGTCTCATTGGGAACAAAGAAATCACATTTACAGGCATAAGACATATCTAATTCGCGCAACGCGGGCGCCGGATTTAATAACACTTCAATGCCGTGCTTTTTACCAAATTCGATAGCGTGGTAAACCGTTTCCAGTTGAACCTCAAGCTGCAACACAATCAGCTGGCATTTTTTTAAATCCTCGGCGGCGCGATCGATATCTTCAGGAGAGAGGAACTTGTTGGCGCCTTTAATAATAAGAATGCTGTTGCTGGAGTTGGCATTCACAAAGATCGGCGCCACGCCGCTGCTGGTACAGGGGACTTTCTCAACATAAGTGGTATTGATGCCCCAGGACTCAAGATTGCGAATCGTGTTATCCGCAAAGATGTCATCTCCCACCTTGGTCAACATCAGCACTTTCGAATTAAGCTTAGCGGCGGCAACGGCCTGGTTGGCCCCTTTCCCGCCGCAGCCAATTTTGAACGCCGGCGCCTCAAGGGTTTCCCCCTCTTTCGGCATCTGGTTGGTATATGTGATGAGGTCCACCATGTTGGAGCCAATAACCGCGATATCCATTTTACTACCTCTCAGAAACAATCACACAACAATGATATTATCGTAACATTATCATGTTACTTTAGTACCATTTGTGACCATGATCGCGATTGCAGTATCATTTCTTGTTTATTTATCATCCAGGAAAATGTGGGCAATCGAGAGGGAAAGAAAAATAAAAATCAAAAACAACAAGATAAGAAACTGAAAATAAAGAGATTACATTAATAAAAACGAGATCGGTCAGACTTTTAATTCTCAAGGGGCCGCAGTATAGTAATGTGAATGCATAATGTTTCAGCAGGGACAAAAATGTTACCAAAGGAACATTTGCCAAATGAATTGCGGAGAGTGTGAATGGAGACCAAGCAAAAAGAACGTATACGTCGTCTGATGGAACTGCTGAAGAAAACCGACCGAATCCATCTTAAAGACGCCGCGCGTATGCTGGAGGTCTCTGTGATGACGATTCGTCGGGATCTCAGCCAGGAAAACGACGAACCGCTGCCGCTCACGCTATTAGGCGGCTACGTGGTGATGGTCAACAAACCCTCATCGCCTTCCGTCACGCCAGCGCTGGCGACAAAACCAGCCCATCATCGCGACGAACTGCCCATTGCCATCCTCGCCGCCGGCCTGGTCAGCGAAAACGACCTGGTCTTTTTTGATAACGGCAGCGAAATGCCGCTGGTCATCAATATGATCCCCGATGACATTACCTTTACCGGTATTTGCTATTCACATCGGGTGTTTATGGCCTTAAATGAAAAGCCCAATGCCACCGCCATCTTATGCGGTGGCACCTATCGGGCGAAGAGCGATGCCTTCTACGATACCGGCAACCCTTCGGCGCTGGATTCACTCAATCCGCGTAAAGTGTTTATCTCCGCCAGCGGCGTTCACGAACATTTTGGCGTCAGCTGGTTTAACCCCGACGACCTCGCCACGAAACGTAAAGCGATGGATCGCGGCCTGCGGAAAATCCTGCTCGCGCGCTACGCGCTGTTCGACGATGTTGCGCCTGCCAGTATAGCGCCGCTGCCGGCATTTGATGTGCTGATCAGCGATCGCCCGTTACCGGCAGACTATGCCACGCACTGCCGGAACGGGTCGGTAAAAGTCATCACGCCGGACTCTGAAAGCGAATAACTGAGCGTCATCCCACCAGGCGTAGATTGTTGCAGCCAGTCTGGACGCGGGCAGCGCGGAAAAACCAGAGCGTACACGCAGTACGTGCACTGCCCATGGCCAAAATGGCAAATAAAATAGCCTGATGGGGCAGGCTCTTACTCAAAGAAGACGGCAATTTTATTAAACATGGAAGGATCGGACTGATTACGCGCCACCTTCTCCACATCTTCCAGTTTTTCAATCTGACTGATCATCTGCCCCAGCCGCTGGTCATCGTTCACCAGCAGCCAGATGCGGCTGTGGTTGCTGTTCTGAATCGGCAAACAGAGAATGCCTTCCACGTTGAACGCGCGGCGGGCAAACAGGCCACAAACGTGGGTCATCACTCCCGGATGGTTGCGAACGGTGAGTTCCAGAATAACGTTGTCATGAGTCTGCTGTTGCATGGTTTATTCCCCCACCATTTCTGTATTTGCCGCTCCCGGCGGAACCATCGGATAGACTTTTTCTTCCGCATCAATACGCACATGAATCAGCGCCGGACCGGGACGATCGATGATCGCCTGCAGCGCCGCCTGCGGGTCGGCTTCGTGATTTAAATCGCAGGTTTGCAGACCAAATCCGGCGGCGATCTGCATAAAGTTAATCATTCCGGGATAGGTGGCAGCAAATACCCCCTGCTGATAGAACAGGCTCTGTTGCTGATAGACCAGCCCCAACGCTTCGTTATTCATCAGGATGATTTTCACATCCAGCTGGTTTTCTGCCGCGGTGGCCATCTCCTGAATGTTCATCATCAGGCTGCCGTCACCGGAGAAGCAGATGACTTTGCGCTGTGGATTAGCCAGCGCCGCTCCGACCGCTGCCGGCAGACCGAATCCCATGGTTCCCAGCCCGCCGGAAGTCAGCCATTGACGCGGGCGATTCAGCGGATAAGCCTGCGCGACCCACATCTGATGCTGACCGACATCGGTGGTGACGATCGCCTCATCATTGACGCAGGCGGCAACGGCGTTGATCAGGCCGTAATGGGTGAGCGGGTCGCTCTCCTGCGGAATCGGGGACGGAAACTCACGCTGCAGATCCGCCACCATCTGGCGCCACTCGTCGCGCGGCTGGGCGGCGACCTGCGGCGTCAGCTGCGCCAGAACGTCGGCCACATCCCCTTGAATCGCCACGTGCGGCTGCTTGATTTTACCCAGTTCGGAACGGTCGATATCAACGTGAATAATTTTCGCGTTCGGGCAGAACTGCTCGGTTTTACCAATCGCCCGGTCATCAAAACGCGCGCCTAAAACAACCAGTAAATCCGCTTCTTGCAGAATAAAGTTGGTGCTGCGCGCGCCGTGCATACCCAGCATGCCCAGCGACAGCGGATGCGCCTTCGGCAGCATCCCCAGCGCCATCAGGGTCATGGTGGTAGGCAGGTTCGCTTTTTCCGCCAGCGCACGCACCTGCTCAGGGGCGTTAATCACGCCGCCGCCCAGATAAAGTACCGGGCGCTTAGCCGCATTGATCATGGCGGCCGCGTCGTGGACGCTGGCGCTGTCAAATGTCGGCGGTGTGGTGCGCGCACCCGGCTCCGGTAACGCCTCCAGCTCGATGGTCGCCGTCTGCACATCCTTAGGAATATCTATCCACACCGGACCCGGGCGGCCGGACTGGGCGATGCGAAAAGCATCGCTCATCACCTGCGGCAGTTCAGCAATATCGCGGACCAGGTAGTTATGTTTGGTGATGGGGATAGAGATACCGTAGGTGTCGACTTCCTGGAACGCATCGGTCCCGATCATCGATGCCGGAACCTGACCGGTAATGCACACCAGCGGAATCGAGTCCAGACGCGCATCGGCGATGGCGGTGATCAGGTTGGTGGCGCCCGGGCCGCTACAGGCCATACAGACCGCCGGTTTGCCCTCGGTACGCGCCATCCCCTGAGCGATAAAGCCCGCGCCCTGCTCGTGACGCGCCAGAACGTGGCGAATCTGCGTGCTTTGGCTTAATGCGTCATAGATGGGAAGGATAGAGCCGCCCGGGATGCCCGCAACGGTCGTGATCCCCTGGCGTTCCAGTAAATGAATAACTAACTGTGCGCCGGTAAAGCGCATTTTTTCTGATGTTGTGCCCGAACTTGCCATGCTCCAGTCCTTTTATTTTGAGCCGACTTACCGGGCGAGGGTCGAAAAAAAACCCCGCTCGGTTTGCGCCGGCGGGGTTTGGAATCGTGTTGTTCCGGACCCTACGGCGCATTGCCGACGACGACCACCACACGCACGACGACCACCGCGGCAGGCGCGGTTTTTAGTAGAGTCGAAGTCAGAATGGAAGCGTTCATTAGGGACCTGTTGTGTCGAAAATTTAACTGAATTTATACAAACACAGCCGCCGCCATTAAACAACGGATTTATTTTCATCCACGAGGATTTGTGTGAAGGATCACAATTTCTTACCGGTCGAAAAAAACAAAAAACCCCGCCGGAGCGAGGTTTTTCTCAGCATGTTTACGGCTGGTAACCGCAAGTACACTGTATTACGTCAACGCTGAAAGTATACGCGCGCGCAGGCGTTCACGCAATTTTCACCCCGGTTTTTGCCAAAGTAGAGTATGGATGGCGAGCGCAATTTTGTCGAGAAAATACTGTTTATATATACAGTATTTGTTTATACTGAAAACGTTCACGTTGTGTCATTCGGGGCCGCATGTATCACCGGCGCAATAAAGTCCTGGCTGAAACGGGTGGTGCCGTCAGCGCCTTAACCCCGAGAGAGCACACTGTGTTACGTCAACAAATACGCTAATGTCTTCTGGGCACGGCAACGTGTCCCGGTAGTCGGCGTATACCCTGGCTGGCAACAGGCGGCGGAAAGGTACGCCAGCCGGTCGTGCTCCTGTACCAGAGGAGACGCGTATGGGTGCCATGGATATTATTGTTCTTATCCTGAAACTCATGGTTGCCGTGTTGCAACTGCTTGATGCTGTCCTGAAACAGCTGCGCTGATTCAGGTTCAAGTCGCACCTGAGAGGGGCGGGAAACCGCCCCTCTACAGGCGGTTCCCATTAACCTTATGCTGACTTGCTGGAGAAAATCATGCCACCGCTGTTGATTGCCGCCACGACCCCCGACGACCCCGGGTTTCTGGCTTTGCGCAGTGAAAGCCTCGCCCAACATTTCAATATGCTGCGCCGCCTGGCGGAGAACTGGCAAAGCGGGAAAAACCGCTTTAGTGCGCCGGGTGAAAAACTGCTGGGTGCCTTTGTCGGCGGGCAGCTGGTGGGAATTTGCGGGCTGAATGTTGACCCCTTCAGCCCGCAGCTGCGAACCGGGCGCATCCGCCATTTATACATCAGCGACGCCTTTCGTCGGCGGAATATTGGTCAGCAGCTGCTGGTGGCCGTCATCACCCACTCCGGCACCTGGTTTGATTTTCTCAACACTCACGCGCCGCCGTCGGCGTGGCCGTTTTATGAATCGCTTGGATTTCGTCCGGTTTATGATGAGCCGCGGGTCACTCATCGCCTGTTCTGCTCACTTTAAGCGCGGCTGGCCGGGTGAAAATGCCCGTGTTACAGTTCCAGGACCCGGCCACTCACCAACACACCTGCCATGACGATAACCGTTTTCTGCGTTCTGCTGTTCGCCGCCCTGCTGCATGCCAGCTGGAATGCTATCGTCAAAGCAAGTGGAGATAAGCTGTACGCGGCGATCGGCGTGAGCGGCTCAGCCGCGCTGACCGCCCTGGTTGCATTGCCTTTCGCGCCGCAGCCCTCCCTGGCCAGCGTGCCGTATCTGGTGCTTTCCAGCGCACTGCAGGTGGTGTACACCGTTCTGGTCGCCAAAACCTACCAGGTCTCCGACATGAGTCAGACCTATCCACTGATGCGCGGCACCGCGCCGCTGCTGGTGGCGGTGGTTAGCGTCGCATTCCTCGGCGATACGCTGTCGCCGCTGGCATGGACAGGGATTGGCGTAATTTGTCTGGCGATCCTCGCCATGGCCTGCAACGGCCGGACCCGCTCCGGCTACGGCATCACCCTCGCGCTGATCAACGCCTGTTTTATCGCCGGCTATACGTTGGTTGATGGTACCGGCGTGCGGTTGTCGGATACGGCGCTGGGCTACACGCTATGGTCCTTTTTTATGAACGGCTGCTGTCTGCTGAGCTGGTCGATGATCTATCGGCGCCAGGAAGCCAGCCGCTATCTGCGCCAGCACTGGAAAAAAGGCGCCATCGGCGGCCTGAGTACGATGGGATCATACGGCCTGGCACTGTGGGCGATGACCCAGGCACCGCTGGCAGTGGTGGCCGCGCTGCGAGAAACCTCGATTTTATTCGGCGCCGTCATCGCGTTGGTGCTGCTCAAAGAGAAGCTTATCGCCCTGCGAATCGTCGCCGCCTGCGGCATTGCGGCGGGGGCTATTCTGCTGCGTCTGTCCTAACGCAGAATGGCAACATTTGTTGCCGATTATTGTTTACAAAACCTGCCTGAAATCCCTCTCCAATCATCGTCATATAGTTGTACTGTCATTTTTATGTGGTAGATTCCTCCAGCATTTAAGGGATGTGCCAGTCACATATTCTTCATTTACCTATACTCACAAAGTATTCATCGACATGAAACGGCATAAGAACTTCACTTTGTTGTTGATGCTGGTACTGCTGGTGGCCGTTGGCCAGATGGCGCAGACCATTTATATTCCGGCGATCGCCGACATGGCTATCTCGCTGAACGCCCGCGAAGGGGCCGTGCAGAGCGTAATGGCGGCCTATTTGCTGACCTATGGCGTCTCTCAGCTCTTTTATGGCCCGCTGTCTGACCGCGTAGGAAGGCGTCCGGTGATCCTCATCGGGATGTCTATCTTTATGCTGGCGACGCTGGTTGCTATCACCACCCACAGCCTGACGGTGCTGATTATCGCCAGCGCCATCCAGGGTATGGGAACCGGCGTCGGCGGGGTCATGGCGCGCACGCTGCCGCGCGATCTGTATGAAGGTGCCCAGCTCAGGCATGCCAACAGCCTGTTAAATATGGGCATTTTGGTCAGCCCGCTGCTGGCGCCGCTGATTGGCGGTATCCTCAATACGCTGTGGAGCTGGCGCGCCTGCTACGCTTTCCTGCTGATTTTGTGCGCGGGCGTAACCTTCAGCATGGCGCGCTGGATGCCTGAAACCCGTCCGGCTGGCGCACCGCGCTCCCGGCTGGCGACCAGTTACAAAACGCTGTTCGGCAATACCGCGTTCAACTGCTATCTGCTGATGCTGATTGGCGGCCTCGCCGGCATCGCCGTGTTCGAAGCCTGTTCCGGCGTGCTGATGGGCGCCGTGCTGGGCTTAAGCAGCATGGCGGTGAGTATTCTGTTTATTCTGCCCATCCCGGCGGCTTTTTTCGGTGCCTGGTTTGCCGGACGCCCGCATAAACGCTTCCCGACCCTGATGTGGCAATCGGTGATTTGCTGCCTGCTGGCGGGCATTATGATGTGGATCCCTGGCCTGATGGGCATCATGACCGTCTGGACGCTGCTGGTGCCCGCGGCGCTGTTTTTCTTTGGCGCCGGCATGCTGTTTCCGCTGGCGACCAGCGGCGCGATGGAACCCTTCCCGTTCCTCGCCGGGACGGCAGGCGCGCTGGTGGGCGGCCTGCAAAACATCGGCTCCGGCGTCCTGGCCTGGCTCTCGGCGATGATGCCGCAGACCGGTCAAAGCAGCCTGGGGTTATTGATGATGCTCATGGGGCTGCTGATTCTGCTGTGCTGGCTGCCGCTGGCTTCGCGCTTCAGCCGCCACCAGCAGCCGGTTTAAGCACCGGAGTCTCCCCGGATAGCGGCCTGCGCCTTATCCCGCGTCCGGGGAAAATCATTGCGCCAGACTTTGTAGCCAGTGAATAAAGGCGTCTATTTTCGGCCACTGGCGCCCCGCTAACGTGGTCACATAGTAGTGCTGGTGGCATTTCAGCGTCATCTCGCCAAAGGGCGCAATCAGCTCTCCGCTCGCCAGACGCTTTTGAACCAGCCGCTTACGCCCCATCGCCACGCCAACATGATTCATGGCAGCAATCACCGCCAAATCTGAGCGATCGAAACCAATACCCGACGATTGCGGCAAGTTAACCCCAAAGTGCTGCGCCCAACTAAACCATTCGTCGGTGCCAGAATCATTGCTCCAGGCCTGGCGATCGTGCAGCAGGGTGCAATGTTGCAGATTGTCGGGATGTTGCTGGAGCTGATGCTGTCGGGCATAGTCCGCCGTGCAAACCGGGACGATAGCTTCATCCATCAGATAATGGTGGGTTAATTGCGATGAAGGCAGATCGTCGAAATAGAGCGCCAGATCGATACCCGCTCGCTGCATATTCACGTTATCGTTACCGGTCAGAACAGTCAGCGATATCGACGGATAACGGCGGGTAAAGTCCCCGAGCGCCGGTACCAGCCAGCACTGGGCGATCGACGGACGTGAGTAGACGGTCAGCGTACCTGACAGCTCCTGGTTTTTGATATCCAGAATCTCCTGGTTCAGACTGTCCAGCGAGGATTTCAGCGCCCAGAACACCCGCCTCCCCTCATGGGTTAACTCCACTTTCCGATGAGAGCGTACAAAAAGCTGAATACCCAGCTCTTCCTCCAGCTGATTCATCCGGTGGCTCACTGCGCTGGGGGTCAGCGACAGCTCTTCCGCCGCCAGCGCGAAAGATTCATGCCGTGCGGCGACCTCAAAGGTATACAGCTTTGACAACTGCCAGCCGTTGAGCAGCCGGTTGCCTATCTCTTTAGCGACATCCATCGTTCGGTTCCCCTGATTTTTTACCGCTGATTGTAAGAAAAATGGTCACCCGACATGGGTTTAAAGATGAAAAAAAGTGACTCATAACGCAAATAAAAGCCATTTTTAGACTTTAATCACCATTTTGATTCAATCTAATTCACCTTAAGCGCCATTTATATCGTTTGTCAGCCGGTGTCGTTTTTCTGTTCAATAACCCCATCTTATTCACGGGCGAGGTGGGGTATGGAATCTCAGATTTGGGTTGTGAGCACGTTATTAATCAGCATTGTGTTGATTGTTTTGACTATCGTAAAACTGAAATTTCACCCCTTTCTGGCGCTGCTGTTAGCCAGTTTCTTCGTCGGCGCAATGATGGGGATGAGCCCACTGGACATGGTCAACGCCATTGAAAATGGGATCGGTGGAACCCTCGGTTTCCTGGCGGCAGTGATCGGCCTCGGCACCATTCTGGGCAAAATGATGGAGATTTCAGGCGCCGCCGAACGTATCGGCCTGACGCTTCAGCGCTGTCGCTGGCTGTCGGTCGATGTGATCATGGTACTGGTTGGCCTGATTTGCGGGATTACGCTGTTTGTCGAAGTCGGCGTCGTGCTGCTGATTCCGCTGGCCTTTTCTATTGCCAAAAAGACCCACACCTCTCTGCTGAAGCTGGCGATTCCGCTGTGTACCGCGCTAATGGCCGTGCACTGCGTGGTACCGCCGCACCCGGCGGCGCTGTTCGTCGCCAATAAGCTGGGCGCCGATATCGGTACTGTGATTGTCTATGGTTTGCTGGTCGGGTTGATGGCCTCACTGGTTGGCGGCCCGCTGTTCCTGAAGCTGCTGGGCAACCGCCTGCCGTTCAAAGCGGTTCCTGCCGAGTTCGCCAATCTGGACGTTCGTCAAGAAGAGACGCTGCCGTCGCTCGCCGCCACGCTGTTGACCATTTTGCTGCCGATCGCTCTGATGCTGGTGAAAACCGTCGCCGAGCTGAATATGGCCAAAACCGGCACGCTGTATATGCTGCTGGAGTTTATCGGTAATCCGATTACCGCCATGTTTATCGCCGTCTTCGTGGCTTACTACGTCCTCGGCATCCGTCAGAATATGGGCATGGCCACGCTGCTGACCCATACCGAAAAGGGCTTTGGTTCTATTGCCAATATCCTGCTGATTATCGGCGCAGGCGGCGCGTTCAACGCGGTCCTGAAAACCAGCGGCCTGGCTGATTCGCTGGCGGTTATTCTCTCCGGTCTGCATATGCACCCGATTCTGCTGGCCTGGCTGGTGGCGCTGATTCTGCACGCGGCGGTGGGTTCTGCCACCGTTGCCATGATGGGGGCCACGGCCATCGTGGCACCGATGCTGCCGCTCTACCCTGGCGTTAGCCCGGAGATCATCGCCATTGCCATTGGTTCCGGCGCAATTGGCTGCACGATCGTTACTGATTCCCTGTTCTGGCTGGTTAAACAATACTGTGGTGCGAGCCTGAGTGAGACGTTCAAATACTATACAACGGCAACATTTATCGCATCCTTACTTGCACTAGCCTGCACGTTCCTGCTTTCTTTCATCATCTGAGCGCAAAGAGACGTAATATGAAAAACGCTGACATGACCACTTTACTTGCCCGGTTTCCTCTGCTGAAGGATCTGGTTGACCTGAAAGAAACCACCTGGTTTAACCCGGCAACCACTTCGCTGGCGGAAGGTTTACCGTACGTTGGCCTGACGGCTGACGATGTTCAGGACGCCCGTGCCCGCCTTGAGCGCTTTGCGCCGTATCTGGCGCAGGCATTCCCGGAAACCGCCGCCACCGGTGGGATTATTGAATCCGAACTGGTCGCTATCCCGGAAATGAAAGCACGGCTGGAGCAGGCGTTTGCCCGGCCCGTCAGCGGCGATCTGCTGCTGAAAAAAGACAGTCATCTGCCGATTTCCGGCTCCATCAAGGCCCGCGGCGGTATTTACGAGGTGCTGACCCACGCCGAAAAGCTGGCGCTGGAAGCGGGGTTACTGACTACCGAAGATGACTATCGCAAGCTGCTGACCCCGGAATTTAAGCAGTTCTTTAGCCAGTACAGCATCGCCGTCGGCTCCACCGGCAACCTGGGGATGTCGATTGGCATCATGAGCGCATGTATCGGTTTTAACGTCACCGTGCATATGTCTGCCGATGCCCGGGCATGGAAAAAAGCGAAGCTGCGCAGCCACGGCGTAACGGTGGTTGAATACGAACAGGATTACGGCGTCGCGGTCGAGCAGGGGCGTAAAGCCGCCGAAGGGGACCCCAACTGCTTCTTTATCGATGATGAGAACTCGCGCACGCTGTTCCTCGGCTATGCCGTCGCAGGCGAGCGCCTGAAAGCGCAGTTTGCCCGCCAGGGACGTGTGGTCGATGCCGATCATCCGCTGTTTGTCTATCTGCCGTGTGGCGTCGGCGGCGGCCCTGGCGGGGTTGCGTTTGGTCTCAAGCTGGCTTTCGGCGACCATGTACACTGTTTCTTTGCTGAACCCACGCACTCTCCTTGTATGTTGCTCGGCGTCCATACCGGCCTGCATGATGAAATTTCGGTCCAGGACCTGGGTATTGATAACCTGACTGCCGCCGATGGCCTGGCCGTGGGTCGGGCTTCCGGATTTGTCGGCAGGGCCATGGAGCGTCTGCTGGATGGCTTCTATACCCTCAGCGACCAGACGATGTACGACATGCTGGGCTGGCTGGCGAAAGCTGAAAATATCCGCCTGGAGCCGTCCGCGCTGGCCGGTATGGCCGGACCGCAGCGCGTTTGCGCCAGCGAGGCATATCAGCAGATGCACGGCTTCACGGCCGGCCAAATGGACAACGCCACGCATCTGGTCTGGGCGACCGGCGGCGGCATGGTGCCAGAGGAAGAGATGGCGCAGTATCTGGCGAAAGGGCGTTAATACCACGGGCTCAACGGCGAATGATAAGCCGTTGGGCCCGCTTTCCGCTATGTCACATTCTGCAGAAATAACGCGATCTGCCGCAGGTGCGTAGCCGCAAACATAAGCGATAGCGAAAGGACGGCGACGGCAATGAAAAACTTGTCACGTATCGCCTGCGGCTGAACAAAATCACTTGCGTCAACATCCATCAGATTACGGCGCCGCGTATAGCCCCAGAGCACAATAGCCGCTATCGCCAGTACGCCAATCGATAGCCAGAACAGCACCCCCGCGCTATGCCAGTTATGTTTGATCGCCAGCGCCATCAGCGCCGCGTAGCCCAGCAACGTTCGAAACCAGGCCAGCGATGTCCGCTCCGGCTGCAGCCCCGGATCGCTTTCCCGCCGCGCCCGGCGCCTATCCGCCATAGAGCACCAGCGCCATCACCACCCCCACCACGATCATCAATAAGACGCTAATGACCAGCAGCGTTCTGGTATAAGGCAGATCCTGCTTCAGGCGCATCGCTTTTTCGTTACTCAGCCAGCGCAGGTAGCCATAAATTGCCAGGCCGCCGGCAAACAGACATAGCAACAGCGCCAGCACTTCGCGAATCAGCGGCGTGGCAAAATCCGGCGCCAGCTGATCTAAGCCAACCCCGGCGGCAAGAAAACCTAATGCCGTGCGGATCCACGCCAGAAAAGTACGTTCGTTGGCCAGCGAGAAGCGGTAATCCGGCGCTTCGCCGACGCGAGAAATTTTCATCAGGGTTCCTTGTTCGTAGCGCGAGCAGGCTTCAGCATAGCGTAATTTGTTACGAACAGGGGAGCAGCGAAAGAACCGGCACCCGATGGATGCCGGTTGAGGCGAGGATTAATGCAGTTCCGGCCAGTAGTCTTTGTTGGCTTCAATCAGGTCGTCAAGAATCGCTTTCGCGACGGATGCGCTCGGCACGGTTTTCGACAGCGTAATCGCCTGCCACAGCTTGTGATAAGAGCGATGTTCCCAGGCATCCACCACCAGTTTCTCCACCGCCACCTGCTGGCTCATCATCCCTTTCTGGAAGTTCGGAATATCGCCGACCGTCAGCGGTTCCGGCCCGTTATGGCCAACCAGGCACGGAATTTCCACCATCGCATCAGCGTCAAAATTATGGATAGCGCCATTGTTCGGTACGATCAGCAGCATGCGCTCCTGGGTGTTGAAGGCAATGGCGGTGGCCAGATCCACGATGTATGAAGCGTGCTCATCGATCTCCAGATCGCCGGCAGAAGATTTACCCGCGGCAATAATTGCCCGACAGGCGCTAAAGACATTTTTCTCGCGGTGATCCATGACCTCGTTAGCGCGGGTACGCGCCGGGTTGGAGTGCTCGACGACGTAATCCGGGAACAGGTAATACTTCAGGTAGGTGTTCGGCATGGTATCCGGATCCAGCGCCTGCACATCTTTCGCCTTGGCAAAGGTATCGTTCCAGCTGGCTTCAGTATGCGGATCGTTAGAAGGCGGCACATAACCATATTTCGCTACATGTTCGCGCAGTTTCGGCATCAGATCGTTACCCTGCAGATCCTCAATCGACGTCCACCAGCCGAAGTGGTTCAGCCCGTAGTAACGCACCCGCATCTGTTTACGATCTTTGAGGCCGACAATTTGCGCCATGCGCCCTTCAATGCCGATCGGCATATCGCAGATATTGAGGATTTTCGCATTCGGACGCAGGCGGCGTGTGGCTTCTGCGACGATTGCCGCCGGGTTGGAGTAGTTCAGCATCCAGGCGTTCGGCGAATATTTTTCCATATAGTCCACCAGTTCCAGCACGCCACCGATAGAGCGCATGCCGTAGGCGATACCGCCAGGTCCGCAGGTTTCCTGACCCAGCACGCCGTGGCGCAGCGGGATTTTTTCATCTTTTTCACGCATCGGATATTTGCCAACGCGGATATGCGCCATAACAAAATCCACGTCGGTAAAGGCCGCCTGCGGGTCGGTGGTATAGCTGAACTCAATTTCCGGCGCCTGCTCTTTAAGAATCACTTTACACGCTTCGGCGATGGTCTCCTGACGCGCGCCGTCGTTGTCATAAAATTTCAGTGCCCGCAGCGGGAAACGGTCCTGGTTTGCTAACAACATCAATACGATACCTGGTGTGAATGTACTGCCGCCGCCTGCGATAACAACTGAGAACTTTTTCATGATACTGCCTCCGTCATGGTGGTTTGTTCGGTCTGTAGAGAATTTTTCATCAGGGATTCCAGCTGGTCGCGAACCTGGGGAACATGCAGGCCCACGATGACCTGAATCCCGTTACCGCGACGCACCACCCCGTGAGCGCCCAGCGCTTTAAAGACGTCGTCGCTTTGTGTTTTCGCCATATCGACCAGCGTGATGCGAAGCCGTGTGGCGCAGTTGTTGACGCATTCGATATTGCTTGCGCCGCCCAGCGCCTGCAGAAAGCCTGCGGCCTGGCCTAATTTCGACTCTGTGGCACCCGCGGCGCTGGTTTTACCGCGCGCCGCCTGATAATCCGCTTTGCTGTAGAGCTTGATTTCACTCTCTTCGCGGCCCGGAGTTTTCAGATTCAGACGCAGGATCAGGGCGCGGAAGATAACGAAGTAGATAGCGGTAAAGCACACCCCGATACCTATCTGGATGAACATCATCGAGGCGTGGTTGTGAAACATGGGGATCCAGTTTTGCGGCAGGAACTGGTCAAGCAGGCCACCGCCGAAATTGCCGACGACCCCGCACATATACATCACCGTCGCCATCGTCGCCGCCAGCACCGCGTGCACGGCAAACAGCAGCGGGGAGATAAACAGGAAGGTGAATTCCAGCGGTTCGGTAATCCCCACCAGCATGGCGGTCAGCGTCGCCGGGATCAGCAACCCGGCCACTTTGACGCGGTTTTCCGGCGCGGCGGTGAAATAGAGCGCCAGCGCAATCCCGACCGAACCAAAAACCTTGGAGTTGCCGTGCAGGGCGAAACCGCCTTCCGGGAACAGGGCTTTCAGCGGTTCCGTACTCTGGCTGAACTCCTGCAGATGCTGTGCCCAGTAGACCTGGATACCGCCTTCCACCACCGCCGGGCCAAAAATAAACGGTCCGTAGACAAAGTGATGCAGGCCTGTGGGAATCAGAATGCGCTCAAGGAAAATATAAACCCAGACCCCTAGCGCTCCGGCAGAGCGTAAAAAAGCCTGCAGCGATTCAATGCCCATCTGCACCTTTGGCCACCCCAGCAGCGTTAACCAGGCGCAGGGGATCATCGCCAGGAAGGCAACGATAACGACAAATGAAGAGCCCTGGAAAATACCGAGGAATACCGGCAGCGGTTTATCAAAATAGCGGTTATGTAGCGCGGTGACGATCCCGGAAATCACGATCGCACCGATGATACTGGTATCCAGCGTTTTAATGCCGGCAATCATCGTCAGGCCACTACCGGCGGTGGGGTCGGCAGAAAAATCGACGCCGAAAAAGTGGCCCCAGGTCATGCCCATGGCGTTGATGAAGTAGTTCCACGTCAGGAAACTCACCAGCACGGCAAGGCAAGCTCGTCCCTGCGCCTGTTTCGCGAGGCCAATCGGTAAGCCGACGGCAAAAATCAGCGGCATGTTACGAAATACCGTCCAGCCGCCTTCTTCAATAATGTGAACAATCTGGGCAAATAAACTATCAGGTGCTGTCAGCGCTTCGCCGACAAACATCGGGTTGCGCAGCATAATGGCAATACCCACCACGATCCCGGCGAAAGGAAACAGTAAAACCGGGGTAAACATGGCACCGCCAAAACGTTGTATTTGACTGAGCATTTTAAAATCCTCATTTAACAACCAGTAGGGTAAGAGGCCTTATTTGTCTTGAGTATCGGCCTAAAGCGAGAATAGGAATTTACCCGTCCGACAACATGCGATGGCGTTGCGATTCGTGATCGCTTTCATGGTTTTAATTTCCACAATGTTGTCTACTTTTTTAAGTAAAAATAGACATCATGAATTACACTGATTAAAACATCAGGGTGAATTAATCATATCTTTATGTATTTAAAGTAATTATTAATAACACCCATTGATAACAATGCCTTTTGAAAAGTGGAACAGAGGTCTACTGGTGATCTATAAATCTATCGCAGACAGATTGCGCCTTCGGCTGAATTCCTCCGATTTCAATATCGGCAGCCCGCTGCCGGGAGAGAAAAAACTGGCAGAAGAGTTCGGCGTGGCGCGGATGACAATCCGCAAAGCTATCGAACTGCTGATTAGCTGGGGGCTGGTCGTTCGCCGCCACGGATCCGGCACCTTTGTCGCCCGTAAAGATGTGCATCACGAGACCACTAATCTCACCGGTCTGGCGGAAGTGTTACGCAAGCAAGGTAAAGAGGTGGTCAGCGAGGTGCTGATCTTCGAAGTCATGCCGGCGCCGCCGGCAATTGCCAGCCAGCTACGGATACAAATCAATGAACGGATCTACTTTTCACGCCGGGTGCGTTACGTGGACGGCAAACCTCTGATGCTGGAAGACAGCTATATGCCGGTCAAACTGTTCCGTAACCTGTCGCTGGTGCATCTGGAAGGGTCAAAATTCGATTACATTGAGAAAGAGTGCGGGATAACCATTAGCGGTAACTATGAAAGCCTGACGCCGGTGCTGGCGGACAAGCAGCTGGCCCGGTCAATGAATGTGCCGGAACAGACGCCGCTGTTGCGGATTACCTCGCTTTCCTACAGCGACAGTGGTGAGTTTCTGAACTATTCGGTGATGTTCCGCAACGCCAGTGAATACCAGGTGGACTACCATCTGCGGCGCGTCCACCTGGAGACGCCGTTAACTCATCCCCCAGAACAACACGGCCAGTAGCTGCGGCGTAATGATGCGCAAAAACATCACCAGCGGATAGACCGTGGCATACGAGAGCGCCGCGGCTCCGCTGGTGGCATGCAGATTGTTGGCGAACGCCAGTGCCGGTGGGTCGGTCATCGACCCGGCCAGCATGCCGCACAGGGTCAGGTAGTTCATCTTCAGCAGCAGCCGCGCCAGAATGCCTACCGTTAGCAGCGGGATCGCGGTAATAAAAATGCCGTAGGCAATCCAGCTCAGCCCGTCGCCTGCGGTCAGCGTTTCGACAAAGTCACCGCCGGACTTCAGCCCGACGACCGCCAGAAAGAGCACAATCCCCAGCTCACGCAGCGCGAGGTTGGCGCTCGGCGGCATAAACCAGTAGAGCTTCCCGATACTGCCGATTCGCCCGAGGATCAGCGCCATAATCAGCGGGCCACCGGCCAGCCCCAGCTTCAACGCCACCGGGAAGCCGGGAACAAACAGCGGGACAGAACCCAGCAAAACCCCCAGGCCAATGCCGATAAACACCGGCAGCATCTGAACCTGCTGCAATTTTTGCTGTGCGTTACCCAGCTCGGCGGCAACCGCATCAATGGCTTCCGGACGGCCAACCAGGTTAAGAATATCACCGAATTGCAGGCTGGCATGGCTGCTGGCCACCAGCTCAACCCCGGCGCGATTAAGCCGCGAAATCACCACGTCATAACGCTGTTTAAAATGCAGGTCGCGGATCCGCTTACCTAATACCTTCTCATTGGTGACCACCACCCGCTCAACTTTCAAATCGGTGCCGCGGGTTGAAAGCGAGGTGGAAACTTCCTTACCGATAACCAGCTGCGCGTTGTGCAAATCCTCCGGGCGCCCGACCAGGTGCAGGAGGTCGCCGGTTTGAATTAAGGTCCCCGGAGCCGGCACCATCAGCAGATCATCACGTTTAAGACGGGAGCAAATCAGCTTATCGCTGTTGAGCATCGGCACGTCCTGAATCGCCATATTGTTCAGGTTCGGGTTTTCAACCCGGACGTTAATCGTTTGCAGAACCGCGTGTCCGTTCCCGCTGCTCTCATCAAACTGCTGAGCCTCTTTTTCGACGTTAACGCGAAAGAACAGACGCACCAGCCACATGGTCAGCAAAATGCCGCAAATACCAAACGGATAGGCCATGGCATAGCTCATCCCCATCTGATCGACAACGTCAAACGGTACGCCAAGATCGCGCAGAATTTGCTGCCCGGCCCCCAGCGCTGGCGTATTAGTGACTGCGCCAGAGAAAATACCGAGCACCACCGGCAGCGGGATATCAAAGAGCTTATGCAGCACTGCGGTCACCAGCCCCCCAAGGATGACAATCAGGATGGCAAAGAGATTGAGCCGTAGCCCGGAGACGCGCAGCGAGGCGAAGAAACCCGGCCCCACCTGGATGCCGATGGTATAGACGAAGAGAATCAGGCCAAATTCCTGAATAAAGTGCAGCATCGGGCTGCTAAGCGCGATACCCGCCTGGTCCACAAAGTGGCCAACGATAATGCCGCCAAACAGCACGCCGCCAATGCCAAACCCGACGCCGCGAATTTTGACATTGCCGATCCACAATCCGACTACCGCCACCAGCGCCAGAACGCTAACGGTCAATGCTATATCACTCATCGTCTGTTCCCTGTGAATAACATTATCAATATCATGGATTATGGCTTAAGCCTCCGGGCCTGTATGCAGCCTGGCGCACAATAATCGGCGGGTCATCTGAACGGTGTAGATCGGTGGGAAACGGCGGGCTGCCCTTTATAACGGCCAAAAAAAAGCCCCGATCATCGGGGCTTTCTCTGTCGTTTCGACTTAGCTGTCGAGCGCCGGACGCTCGCTAATCGCGATACGCTGCGGGATAACCACTTCCGGCTCGTTACGGGTTAAATCAATGTGCAGCAACCCGTTATTGAATGTGGCACCGGAGACTTCCATATTTTCCGCCAGGGTAAAGCTCAGGCTAAAGGCCTGACTGACTAACCCCTGGTGCAGCCATTTCGTTTCTTTGTCAGCCTGCTGTGGCGTACCTTTCACGCTCAGGCGCGTCCCTTCCAGCTGAATATCCAGATCTTCCTGACGGAAACCGGCCAGCGCAAGGGTAATGCGATAGTGGTTATCGTCGCTTTTTTCAATGTTATACGGCGGGAAGCTCTGGCTTTCGCTGGTGGTTTGCAGTGCATTGGCCAGTTTGTCAAAACCGATCCATTGACGCAGCAGTGGGGATAAATCGTAGTTACGCATAATGTATTTCTCCTTCTATGAAGCGAGTTAATCTCTGCAAATCCTGTGGATTCGCATTTGCCCCCTGACGGCGAGCAAGTTGGCAGTATCGGGCCGCACGGCGACCCGGATAAAATTAGTTAATTTCGATACGGCGCGGTTTGTCCGCTTCCGGAATCACGCGTTCCAGATCGATATACAGCAAGCCGTTCACCAGGTTTGCACCGCGGATATGGATATTTTCCGCCAACTGGAATTTGCGCTCAAAGTTGCGTTCCGCAATGCCCTGATAAAGATAGGTACGTTCTTTCTGCTCGGTTGCATGGGCGCCTTTGACGACCAGCAAATTATCCTGCGCGGTGATCTCCAGTTCGCTCTCGGCAAAACCGGCCACGGCAATAGCGATGCGATAATGGTTTTCATCTACCAGCTCGACGTTATACGGAGGGTAGCCGCCATTACTCTGACTCTGATTGTTTTCTAACAGATTAAAAAGGCGGTCAAAACCAATAGCAGAACGATACAGCGGAGAGAGATCGAAATTACGCATAATAAAAAGCTCCTGAAATCAGCGAGAATTTATGACCTTCCATCATGGACAGGTCGTCATTACCCGGAATACCCCGCAGGCGTATCCTCATCGGGTCACATTTCTAAAATGTGGCTCATTCCGCCGTTTTCAAGCGCGAAAAACCATTTTTTTTTGCAGTTTCCTGTCGATTGCTTAGACTGGGTGGAAAGCACAAAAGGCAAAATGCGATGCCTGCCACAGTGCGGTGCAATAACGCTAGGCATTCATGGAATGGCTCGATATAACCGATATGAAGGTTACCTCAATGCCCGAAACAACGATGGAAGAATGATGAAAAGCGGTCTGTTAAAGCTGGTCCTGTTCAGCGGGATGGTGGGTTTGAGCGGTTGCTCCAGCGTGATGTCACATACCGGTGGAAAGGAAGGAACCTATCCGGGAACTCGCGCCAGCGCTCAAATGCTGGGAAACAGTGATGCCAACTGGGGAACAAAATCCCTGGTCGCACTCGATATGCCCTTCACGGCGGTGATGGACACGCTGCTGCTGCCGTGGGATATGTTCCGTACCGACAGCTCGATAAAATCACGCGTCGAGAAAAGTGAGAAGAGCTCGCTGGCGACCAACGCCGTGATTCCACCAGCGGCCATGCCAGCGCCTTGATTTAAAACTCGACGTCGGTTATCCACAGCTGGCGATAGCCATTCACATCTTGCATCCAGGCAAGGTGTTTCCCGTCCGGTGAAAACACCACAGCATCCGCTGAAGGCGGGTTTTCATGATCGGCAGTCAAAAATGTAATTTCACCGCTCCGGGCATGACAGATAGCCATGCGGTTATCCAGCACAAATCCCAGCCACTCCCCTGACGGGTGCCAGTTAAAAGCCGATTGAATATCATTAACATTGTGGGTTAACTGCCGCAGATCGCGCCCCTGGGGGGAGATCAGCCAGAGTTGCACCACTCCCGCCTCGTCGCGCATCAGGAAGGCAATCTGCGTTGCCTGCGGGTTGGCCCGCACCCAGTGCCGCGGCGTATTGACCAGCCCCGGATAGCGTCGATGGTGAGTAAACGTTAAACGTCGCTGCATCACTCCGGCCGGCGGTGCAGGCATGGTGGTCTCCGTACCGGCCAGCGGCGTATCGCCCGGTTGCTTCCAACCCCGCTCGCTCTCCGGGAGCGTCACAATAAACAGCTCAGGGATTCTGGCGCCATTGGTCGACAGCGTATCGCCGATAAATGCCAGCGCATGGTTCCCCACCCAGCCTTCTTCATAGGCGCGGTTAATCTCATCGCTGCCCGGCACCGGCGTCGGCGTTGTCCGGCTGACCAGCACGCTCCAGTGGCTGCCGCCATATTCACGCGGATGCTGCCCGTGCGGTGTGACCGGGCCATAAGGGGTCGCGACGCCGACGTTTCGCAGGTCAAGGGAGGCCGAACGTTGGTGCAGGACATGATCGTTATAAGTAAAGCTGACGAACTGCCCGTTTGGGCTATAGACATGGACATGGCTGCCGCCGCGCAGCGCGCCCGGCGTATACGGTGCGGTGATATCCATCGCCTCAAGGTTGTGCGTCGCGCCCTGATACGTCACCACGCCGCGGCGGTGGTGAAAATCATACTGCCAGTTTTCATCCGGGTGTTCCGGACCATGTATAAAGACGTATTTATCCATCGCAGGATGAACGGTCACCACACCAACATGCGCCCCGTGTTCCGCACCATAGAGGATCTCTACGGCCCCGGTTTGCACATTAACCCGTTCAATCGTCTTTCCGGTAAAGGAGGCTCCCGACGGACGAACGTCAAAGGCCAGCCACTGGCTGTCCGCAGTCCAGGTGCGCGTGTTGGTTAGCTGATGATGGCGGGGAGCAAAGGTGACTTGTTTCATAGAGATACCCTGATGCACAACGTTCATATCAGGGTATAGCATCGGACAGAATTAACCTACACGTTTAACATCGCCCGCAGGCAGGATACAGGAGTTGCCCCCGGCAACGCGATTGCGGCACTACAGACCAGAACCGGGCCGGGATAACGCGCATAAACCAGGCAAGCGCAGGAAAACGTTGCTTATTCCCGCTTTAGTGGTGTCGAATCGCGCCTGAATATGAGCGGATGTTCCAGCCCGAATGCAGCGACCGACGTCGACTATGGCGATGTAAACCACGAGAGTAAACCGCGACACCACGGTACTTCTGCAGGTGGATTCACAAGGACAGAACCCGACATCAGAAGGCTTCACCGACCTGGAAGTAAAAGCCGCTGCTGCCTTTGCCGATACCATAGTCGAGGCGAATATTCACCCGCGGTTTAAATTCAAAGCGATAGCCAACGCCCGCCGTCGGTAGCCAACGGCCGTCATTCAGAGAATCAACGGAAGGTCCCATCGTCCCTGCGCCAACCCAGGCAACAATGCCATGGCGCCAGGTAAGCTGGCGACGATACTCCAGCTGGGTGCTCAGCACATTTTTATCGCGATAGCGCCCCTGATAATAGCCGCGCATGCGTTCATCGCTGCCGAGAAGCGGCAGCATGCTCCACGGTACATCGCCGTGGGTAAATACTCCGTCGCTCTCCCACGCCAGGACGCTTTTGTCGCTGAGCGCGGTGTAGCGGCTGTAGTGAAGATGCCATTCATCAAATCGGGTATCGCTCCCCAGCCCCGGAGCATAGTGGGTATAGCGGAGGTCCGCATACTGGCCCTGGCGAGGGTTCGGAACAAAATCCCGATCGTCCCAGTTCACATCGATGCTGAAGCCAGAACTGAATACCGAGGGCCCCTGAGGAGTGCTTTCAATTTTGGGCAAATCGTCGCGGTCCGTCTCATCGGCATTCTGGGCGGCCAGTGACCAGCCCACGCCAAGATACACATTGTCCACCAGCTGTCGATATACGGTGGGCCGCAGCGTCAGTACCTGCGCGGTATATTTCTCTTTGCCACCGTCGTTATCGGCGGCAGTGAAACCTTGTCCCCAGTAATACGTTGGCGTATTGGCCAGCGAACCTTCGACAAAGATGCGCCAGAGATCGTCGGCAAAAAAGGCGTAGTTTTTTACGCTAATACCAAATGCGCCGGTGGAACTGGCGTAGCCGCTGAGCGTTAACGTCGAATTTTGACTGACGGTATCGGCGGGATCGGGGCGATACATGCCAACCATTGCGGTGCCGATTCCCAGACCTAGCTCCGGCGTGTAGAACGGCCCGGGCATCACGCCCCAGTCGATCCCTTTCGAAGCATCAAACTGGTCGCTGGCCCCCAGGTTTTTCAGCCAGTCATCAATATGTTCCTGGCTCAACGCCTGCGCCTGCCCGATAAAAGAGCATGCGGTACAACACAGAATGACGCTACGCAGCGTGCTCAAAAACGTTTCTCTCCGAGATAAAGGTGATGACGGCCGGCAATACGAAACTGCGTCGGGTTTGATTATAGTTGGCATCCGGCGTGGCTTTTTCGAGGGCGGTACGGGTTCATCGATATAAGAAGGAAAGCTTATCGAATTTGCAGCAATGAAGGGGAGACTTCTGTGCGGACTGGCGTGCGGTGAGGCAAAAATTCCCTAAGCGGTTAATTTAATGCATCATCAAGGCAGAATCAGGCCCGAAAACGCCGGGCCTGAAGATCGGGTCAGGATAAAACGTACTTCTCAATCGCCCATGCAACACCATCTTCAAGGTTCGATTTGGTGATGAAGTTGGCGGCTTCCTTCACGCTCGGAATCGCGTTATCCATCGCCACGCCGACGCCGGCAAACTCAATCATCGCAATGTCGTTTTCCTGATCGCCAATCGCCATGATCTCTTCCTGCTTGATATTCAGCGCATCGGCCAGAGACTTCACGCCGGTTCCTTTATTGACGCGCTTATCGAGGATTTCGAGGAAGTACGGCGCGCTTTTCAGCACGGTATACTTCTCTTTGACTTCCGCCGGGATGCGGGCGATAGCCTGGTCAAGGATTGCCGGCTCATCGATCATCATCACCTTCAGCAGCTGGATATTCGGGTCCATATTTTCTGCTTCGCAGAAGACCAGTGGAATCGTCGCCACGTAGGATTCATGCACCGTGTAGTAGCTCACATCGCGGTTCGCGGTGTATAGCGTATTGCGATCGAGAGCATGGAAGTGAGAGCCAACATCGCGGGAAAGCTGTTCAAGATAGCGGTAGTCATCATAGCTCAGCGCTGTTTGCGCCACGGTACTGCCGTCGCTTGCCTTCTGTACTAATGCGCCGTTGTAGGTGATGCAGTAGTCTCCCGGCTGCTCCATGTGCAGCTCTTTCAGATAGCTATGCACACCGGCATACGGACGGCCGGTGGTGAGCACAACGTTGACGCCACGCGCGCGCGCCGCGGCAATCGCGGTTTTAACAGCAGGAGAGATGGTATGGTCAGGCAGCAGCAGCGTACCGTCCATATCAATTGCAATCAGTTTAATAGCCATGAGATCCCCAGGTAAGATGAGTCCTGGGCCATGCTAACGCGATTCCGCTCAAAAAACAGCAACAGAAGAAGGGGAAAACGAGGATAGGATCGAAACGAGGAATTCCTCTTTTAGGCCGGAGGAACGCCCGGATAGTGGCGCGAGGCGCCCTGTCCGGGCAACATATTCCGCAACCCCGGCCGGCATCGCGCCACCGGGGACCAGAAGATGAGCTTAGATATCGATGTTCGCCGCTTTCAGGGCGTTTTCTTCGATAAAGGCGCGGCGCGGTTCTACGGCATCGCCCATCAGGGTGGTGAACAGCTGATCGGCAGCAATCGCATCCTTCACGGTTACGCGCAGCATACGACGGCTATCCGGATCCATCGTGGTTTCCCACAGCTGATCCGGGTTCATCTCGCCCAGCCCTTTATAGCGCTGGATAGACAGACCACGACGGGACTCTTTCACCAGCCAGTCCAGCGCCTGCTCGAAGCTGGCTACCGGTTGACGGCGTTCGCCACGTTCGATAAACGCGTCGTCTTCGATAAGCCCACGCAGTTTCTCGCCCAGCGTGCAAATACGACGATACTCACCGCCGGTGATAAACTCGTGATCCAGCGGATAGTCGGTGTCCACGCCGTGGGTACGCACGCGGATAACCGGTTCGAACAGATGCAGCTCGGCATTTTCGTGAACATCGAATTTCCACAGGCTGCCGTGCTGCTCTTTCTCATTCAGATCGGTCACCAGCGAATTCACCCAACGGGTTACGGTCTGCTCATCGGACAGATCGGCTTCGTTCAACGTCGGCTGATAAATCAGCTCTTTCAGCAGCGCTTTCGGGAAGCGGCGCTCCATGCGAACAATCATTTTCTGCGTCGCATTGAACTCGGCAACCAGTTTCTCTAATGGTTCACCCGCCAGGGCCGGGGCGCTGGCATTGGTGTGCAGGGTTGCGCCATCAAGGGCGATAGAGATCTGGTATTGATCCATCGCTTCATCGTCTTTGATGTACTGTTCCTGCTTGCCTTTCTTCACTTTGTACAGCGGCGGCTGGGCAATGTAGACATGGCCACGTTCAACAATTTCAGGCATCTGACGGTAGAAGAAGGTCAACAGCAGAGTACGAATGTGCGAGCCGTCGACGTCCGCATCGGTCATGATGATGATGCTGTGATAACGCAGTTTATCCGGGTTGTACTCATCGCGACCGATGCCGCAGCCCAGCGCGGTAATCAGCGTCGCCACTTCCTGAGAAGAGAGCATTTTATCGAAGCGGGCTTTCTCGACGTTGAGGATTTTACCCTTCAGCGGCAGGATTGCCTGGTTCTTACGGTTACGACCCTGCTTCGCAGAACCGCCCGCTGAGTCCCCTTCCACGAGGTACAGTTCGGAGAGCGCCGGGTCGCGTTCCTGGCAATCTGCCAGTTTACCCGGCAGGCCTGCCAGGTCCAGCGCGCCTTTACGGCGGGTCATTTCACGTGCACGACGCGCGGCTTCACGCGCGCGGGCCGCATCAATAATTTTGCCGACCACGATTTTGGCGTCAGACGGGTTTTCCAGCAGATATTCATTCAGCAGTTCGTTCATCTGCTGCTCTACCGCCGTTTTCACCTCGGAGGAAACCAGTTTGTCTTTGGTCTGTGAGGAGAACTTCGGATCCGGAACCTTCACGGAAACCACGGCAATCAGGCCTTCACGCGCATCGTCGCCGGTGGCACTGACCTTCGCTTTTTTGCTGTAGCCTTCTTTATCCATGTAGGCGTTCAGGGTACGGGTCATCGCCGCACGGAAGCCCGCCAGGTGCGTACCGCCGTCGCGCTGTGGAATGTTGTTGGTAAAGCAGTAGATGTTCTCCTGGAAACCGTCGTTCCACTGCAGCGCGACTTCAACGCCAATACCGTCTTTTTCGGTGGAGAAATAGAAGATATTCGGATGGATCGGCGTTTTGTTCTTGTTGAGATACTCAACGAACGCCTTGATGCCGCCTTCGTAGTGGAAATGGTCTTCTTTGCCGTCACGCTTGTCGCGCAGGCGGATAGACACCCCTGAGTTCAGGAATGACAGCTCACGCAGGCGTTTTGCCAGGATTTCGTATTCGAATTCGATGACGTTGGTGAAGGTTTCATAGCTCGGCCAGAAACGCACCATGGTACCGGTTTTTTCGGTATCACCGGTTACGGCCAGCGGTGCCTGCGGTACGCCGTGGGCGTAGATCTGGCGGTGAATCTTGTTGTCGCGCTGAATCACCAGCTCCAGTTTCTGTGACAGGGCGTTAACTACAGAGACGCCCACGCCGTGCAGACCACCGGAGACTTTATAGGAGTTATCATCAAATTTACCGCCTGCGTGCAGTACGGTCATGATGACTTCAGCTGCCGACACACCCTCTTCCGGGTGAATACCGGTCGGAATACCGCGGCCATCGTCCTGTACGGAGACAGAGTTATCGCTATGGATAGTGACAACGATGTCTTTACAGTAACCTGCGAGCGCTTCGTCGATAGCGTTATCCACAACCTCGAATACCATGTGGTGCAGACCGGTGCCGTCATCCGTGTCGCCGATATACATACCCGGGCGCTTACGCACCGCATCCAGCCCTTTCAGGACTTTGATACTGGAGGAGTCATAAGAATTCGACATCAACGTTTCTCGCTCATTTAAACTTAGGTTAATCCGTTATTTTACCCTTTTCCACGGTGAACATCTTCGAATTTTTGTCCGACATGTCCATTACGTGTTCAGCGCCGATCGCGCTGACGAAAACCTGCGACTGCGTGGCTTTTAAGCGGCTGGCAAGCAGTCCGCGCCGCGCGTCATCAAGTTCCGAGGCAAAATCATCTATCAGATACAGACAGCGTCTCCCGCTTTCGCGGGTTAAAAACTCGCCCTGCGCCAGTCGTAGCGCGCACATCAGGAGTTTAAGCTGCCCACGTGACAAAGTATCTTCGACCGGCGCACCATCGGCACGAATGCGGAAATCCGCTTTGTGCGGGCCGTGGGCGGTGTAGGTCAGCATGCGGTCACGCTCGAAGTTTCTCTCCAGCACTTCGGAATAATCCGTTTCTTTCTCCCAGCCGCGCTGGAATGAGAAGGTCAGAGAGAATTCAGGTAAAAACTGTTTACAGGTATCCGCCATGTCTTCGACGATCGCGGCGCTATATTCGGCACGCCAGCGGCTGATTTGTTCCGCCAGCGGAATCAGTTCCAGATCCCAGGGACGTATCTGCGCATAGCGGCTGACCTGGCGCAGCGCGGCATTACGCTGCTTCAACAAGCGCTTCAGATTGCTCCAGGCGGTAAAGAATCCGGCTTCGTTGTGAAAGCATCCCCAGTCGAGGAACGCTCTTCTGTATTTGGGGCCGCCGTTGAGTAATGTAAACCCCTCCGGCGTAATCAGCTGCATCGGCATCAGGTGCGCCAGTTCCGCCACTTTGTGGCCGTCGCTACCGTCAATACGGACCTTGCTGTCGCCCTGTTTATCTTTAGTCAGGCCGATGGAGATTTCACGTTCTTCGCCCTGCAGGCGTCCGTGCAGCACGAACGACTCCTGCTCATGGCGAATCACCCGGCCAATTTGCAAGCTGCGAAACGCCCGACCGTGGCCGAGCGTATAGATGGCCTCGAGCACACTGGTTTTGCCGCTGCCGTTGGCGCCAACCAGAAAGTTAAAGCCGGGAGATAAGGCGAGATCCGCATTTTCAATGTTGCGGAAATCTTTGATCAGGAGTCGGGATAGCGACATAGTCAGCTCATAACCAGGGCATTATCGTCGCAGTTATTCTGGTTACGGCCAGCGCGCAGCAACCGGAGCGTACTAAAGTACGTGAGGATTGCGAGCACTGCCCGGAGCCAGAATAACAAGTCAGATAGCCCGATATTCTTTACAAGCGCATAGGCATGACAACGTAAGCTGCGGATTGTGATGCCGCATCCTCAATCTGCACGCTCGATACCGAGTCGGTCAGCAAAATACGCACATTTTCGCACTTCAGCGCATTAAGCACATCCAGCACATAGCTGACGTTAAAGCCGATTTCCATCTCGCTGCCGGAGTAGGAAACGTCGAGAATCTCTTCCGCTTCTTCCTGTTCCGGGTTATTGGCGGTGATTTTCAGCTGATTTTCGCTGACATAGAGACGCACGCCGCGGAATTTTTCGTTCGACAGAATCGCGGCACGGGCAAAGGCCTGCTTAAGAATATCGCAGCCGGCATCCAGATGTTTATCGGGATTCTTCGGCAATACCCGGCGATAATCAGGGAAACGGCCATCAACCAGCTTCGATGTGAAGATAAAGTCACCGACGTGGGCGCGAATATTGTTGCTGCCAATCTGCACGCGCAGCGGCGTATCGCCGCCATCAAGCATGCGCATCAGCTCAATCACCCCTTTACGCGGCACGATCACCGAATGGTTCGGCAACGATTCACCCAGCGGCATTGAACAGACCGCCAGACGGTGTCCGTCGGTGGCAACGGTACGCAGTTCGTCACCTTCGGTTTCAAACAGCATGCCGTTTAAGTAATAACGCACATCCTGATGCGCCATCGAAAACTGCGTGGCTTCAATCAGGCGCTTCATCGTCGCCTGCGGCAGGGTAAATTCGACTTCACTCTGCCAGTCATCAAGATTCGGGAAATCGGCAGCGGGCAGGGTCGACAGCGAAAAACGGCTGCGTCCGGAACGCACCAGCATCCGATCGCCTTCCAGCTGAACGGCAATCTCCGCGCCTTCGGGCAGGCCGCGGCAGATATCAAAGAATTTTCGCGCCGGAACGGTCGTTGCACCCGCCTCATGCGGTTGAATCAGCGCAACGCGCGCCACCATTTCCATTTCGAGGTCCGTACCGGTCAGCGACAGCGCGCCATCCGAGACCTGAAGCAGCAGGTTACCGAGAATTGGCAGCGTCGGACGACCCCCTAAGGGACCGCTCACCTGTTGCAGCGGTTTTAATAAATGTTCACGTTCTACGGTAAATTTCATAGCGTCACGAGGATAATGTTCTGATTAAATTGGAAAAGTCTTCTTTGATATCGTGGCTTTCTTCACGCAGCTGCTCAATCTTACGACAGGCGTGTAGCACGGTGGTATGGTCGCGACCGCCAAACGCATCGCCGATTTCCGGCAAACTGTGGTTGGTCAGTTCTTTCGCCAGCGCCATCGCCATCTGGCGTGGACGCGCCACCGAACGGGAGCGGCGTTTCGACAACAGGTCCGCTACCTTAATCTTGTAATATTCCGCCACCGTCTTCTGAATATTGTCGATGGTGACCAGTTTTTCCTGCAGCGCCAGCAGATCGCGCAGCGCTTCACGCACGAAATCGATGGTGATCGCCCGGCCGGTAAAGTTGGCATTGGCGATAACGCGGTTCAGCGCCCCTTCCAGCTCACGTACGTTAGAGCGTAGACGCTTGGCAATAAAGAAGGCCACTTCTCCCGGCAGACGAATGTCGTTTTCGTCGGCCTTTTTCATCAGGATCGCCACGCGGGTTTCCAGCTCAGGCGGCTCGATCGCCACCGTCAGCCCCCAGCCAAAGCGTGATTTCAGACGATCCTCAACACCATTGATCTCTTTCGGATAGCGATCCGAAGTGAGAATGATCTGCTGATTACCCTCCAGCAGAGCATTAAAGGTGTGGAAAAACTCTTCCTGAGAACGCTCTTTATTGGCAAAGAACTGAATATCATCGATCAACAGGGCGTCGACGGAGCGGTAGTAGCGTTTAAACTCTTCAATGGCATTGTTCTGTAACGCTTTAACCATGTCCTGAACAAAACGCTCCGAGTGCATATAGACCACTTTGGCGTTAGGTTTGCGCGCAACAATGCCGTTACCGACCGCGTGCAACAGGTGGGTTTTACCCAGACCGGTACCGCCATAAAGGAATAAAGGGTTATATGCGCCACCCGGGTTATCGGCGACCTGACGCGCCGCCGCACGAGCCAGCTGGTTAGATTTACCTTCCACAAAGTTGTCGAAGGTATGCTTAACGTTAACGTTAGAGCGGTAGGTAGGCTCCGCCGGTGCCGGGACGTTATCCCAGCCGGGACGCACGATCGTTGGCGCGACGCGCGCCGTCTGAACCTGCGCTGCCGGTACGGCGGTCGCAACATGCGTATTTACCGCGCCGCGTTGCGCCTGCACCGCCGGGCGAGTCCCGACTTCAAATCGCAGTTGTGGGGCATCAGCACCGCAAAAATCATTGAGGAGTCCATTGATATTATTGAGGTATTTATCCCTTACCCAATCGAGCACAAAACGGTTTGGCGCATACAGTGCCAACGTGTTATCGCTCAATTCCGCCTGCAACGGGCGTATCCACATACTGAATTCTGTGGCTGGTAACTCATCCTGCAATCGGGCAAGACACTGCTGCCAAAGCGAAAGTGACACGGCGGACTCCACTCGAACATAAAATCGATATAAAGAAAAAAAGAAACAATCGTGATTGTTGGCACACGTCGACAAGACCCAGCATTGGCCGAAAAGCCCCTGCACAAAAGGGGTGACGCGCGAACCGCTATCTGCGGTATTTATCCGATGCGGATCGGTGGATCGCGATCAGGACCGGGGATCATAGCCTAAACTGAGAAAGATATCTTGTGTTTCTCAACAGATTCTTCCCGATTTATCCACAGGAAGGATCAAAGCCGGGTAAGTGTAATCGATCCGGAGAGGAGTGAGGCACGATTTCGCCCACATATTGGAAAATTTAATGAGCTATGCTGGTTTAGGGCCTAAACGATCTAACAAAGATCCTTTACGATCCTTGCGCTTTACCCGTCAGGCCGTATAATCCTCCACCCGGCGCGTAATGCCCGTTTTCCGTTGCCTGTCGCAGGTCATTTTTTGTGCGACAAGGTGCGAGAAATAAGGAAAGAGAATTGACTCCGGAGTGTACAATTATTACAATCCGGCCTCTTTAATCACCATCGCTGCCGCGTAAGTCGTTCGAAGTTCGTTCGGGTATACGCAAAAGTCAGTGAAATTATTCAAGTTTAGGTAGAAACCGCCATGAAACGCACTTTTCAACCGTCTGTACTGAAGCGCAACCGTTCTCACGGCTTCCGTGCACGTATGGCTACTAAAAATGGTCGTCAGGTTCTGGCACGTCGTCGTGCTAAAAGCCGTGCTCGTCTGACCGTTTCCAAGTAATAAAGCTAACCCTGCGTGGTTAAGCTCGCATTTCCCAGGGAGTTACGTTTGTTAACTCCCAGTCATTTCACTTTCGTCTTCCAGCAGCCACAACGGGCTGGCACGCCGCAAATCACCATCCTCGGCCGCCTGAATTCGCTGGGGCATCCCCGCATCGGTCTTACCGTCGCCAAGAAAAACGTCAAACGCGCACATGAACGCAATCGGATTAAACGTCTGACGCGTGAAAGTTTTCGTTTGCGTCAACATGAACTCCCGCCAATGGATTTCGTGGTGGTGGCAAAGAAAGGGGTTGCTGACCTCGATAACCGTGCTCTCTCGGAAGCGTTGGAAAAATTATGGCGCCGCCATTGTCGCCTGGCTCCCGGGTCCTGATAGGCCTTATTCGGGTCTATCAGCGCCTGATTAGTCCGCTACTCGGGCCGCATTGTCGTTTCACGCCAACCTGTTCAAGCTACGGAATTGAGGCATTGCGCAGGTTTGGAGTGATAAAAGGCAGTTGGTTGACAGTGAAACGCGTATTAAAATGCCACCCTTTACACCCTGGTGGTGACGATCCCGTCCCGCCTGGACCATTTGATACCAGAGAACACTAACGATGGATTCGCAACGCAATCTTCTTATCATCGCTTTGTTGTTCGTGTCTTTCATGATCTGGCAAGCCTGGGAGCAGGATAACAATCCTCAGGCTCAGCAACAGACCACGCAGACAACGACCACAGCAGCGGGTAGCGCCGCCGACCAGGGCGTACCGGCCAGTGGCCAGGGGAAACTGATTACGGTAAAAACCGATGTGCTTGAGCTGACCATCAACACCCGCGGTGGTGATGTGGAGCAAGCGCTGCTTCCGGCTTATCCGAAAGCACTGAAGTCGACTGAACCGTTCCAGTTACTGGAAACCACGCCACAGTTTATCTATCAGGCTCAAAGCGGCTTAACCGGTCGTGATGGCCCGGATAACCCGGCTAATGGAGCCCGCCCGCTGTATAACGTCGATAAAGATGCGTTTGTGCTGGCGGAAGGCCAGAACGAAATCGTCATTCCGCTGACGTATACCGATAAAGCAGGCAACGTATTCACCAAAACCTTCACGCTGAAACGCGGTGATTATGCGGTGAACGTGGGTTATAACGTGCAGAACGTTGGTGAAAAACCGCTGGAGATTTCTACCTTCGGTCAGTTGAAACAGACTGCCAACCTGCCAACCAGCCGCGATACCCAAACCGGTGGCCTGTCTACGATGCACACCTTCCGTGGTGCCGCGTACTCAACGTCGGAATCGAAATACGAAAAATATAAATTCGATACCATCGTCGATAACGAAAACCTGAACGTCAGCACCAAAGACGGTTGGGTGGCGATGCTGCAGCAGTACTTCACCACCGCATGGGTTCCGCATAACGCTGGTACCAACAGCTTCTACACCGCCAACCTCGGCAACGGCGTTGTCGCAATCGGCTATAAATCGCAGCCGGTACTGGTACAGCCGGGTCAAACCGACAAGCTGGAAAGCATTCTGTGGGTCGGTCCGGCCATTCAGGACAAAATGGCTGCCGTCGCGCCGCACCTGGATCTGACCGTCGACTACGGCTGGCTGTGGTTCATCTCCCAACCGCTGTTTAAGCTGCTGAAATTCATCCACAGCTTCCTCGGTAACTGGGGCTTCTCGATTATCGTTATCACCTTTATCGTTCGTGGCATCATGTACCCGCTGACCAAAGCGCAGTACACCTCCATGGCGAAGATGCGCATGCTGCAGCCGAAGATTCAGGCAATGCGTGAGCGTCTGGGCGATGACAAACAGCGCCAAAGCCAGGAAATGATGGCCCTGTATAAAGCAGAAAAGGTCAACCCGCTGGGTGGCTGCTTCCCGCTGATTATTCAGATGCCAATCTTCCTTGCGCTGTACTACATGCTGAGCGCCTCGGTTGAACTGCGTCATGCGCCGTTTATCCTGTGGATCCACGACCTGTCAGCGCAAGACCCGTACTACATCCTGCCGATCATCATGGGCGCGACGATGTTCTTCATTCAGAAGATGTCTCCGACCACCGTGACCGACCCGATGCAGCAGAAGATCATGACCTTTATGCCGGTCATCTTTACGGTGTTCTTCCTGTGGTTCCCGTCAGGTCTGGTGGTTTACTATATCGTCAGCAACCTGGTGACCATTATTCAGCAGCAGCTGATTTACCGTGGTCTCGAGAAACGTGGTCTGCATAGCCGCGAGAAGAAAAAGAGCTGATACTCTGCTTAAGCCGCAGTAGAATCAATGCCAGAGAAGGCGGTCAATAGACCGCCTTTTTTACATTTACATAGAGAGTCATCATGAGCCATAACGACACTATCGTCGCCCAGGCAACCCCACCGGGACGCGGTGGTGTGGGCATCCTGCGCATCTCCGGCCTCAAAGCGCGCGACGTCGCGCAAGCGGTTCTCGGCAAGCTGCCAAAACCGCGCTACGCCGATTATCTGCCCTTTAAAGATACCGACGGCACGCCGCTGGATCAGGGTATTGCGCTATGGTTCCCCGGCCCGAACTCCTTTACCGGTGAAGATGTCCTGGAACTCCAGGGCCACGGCGGCCCGGTGATTCTGGATCTGCTACTGAAACGAATCCTGACGCTGCCCGGCGTGCGTATCGCCAGGCCCGGGGAGTTCTCTGAACGCGCATTTCTTAACGATAAGCTCGATCTTGCCCAGGCTGAAGCGATTGCTGACCTGATTGACGCCAGCTCCGAGCAGGCAGCACGCTCGGCGCTCAACTCGCTGCAGGGCGCCTTCTCTGCCCGGGTGAATCATCTGGTGGAAGCGCTGACCCATCTGCGTATCTATGTTGAAGCCGCTATCGACTTCCCGGATGAAGAGATAGATTTCCTCTCCGACGGTAAAATTGAAGCCCAGCTCAACGGCGTGATTGCCGATCTTGATGCCGTTCGCGCCGAGGCCCGCCAGGGCAGCCTGCTGCGAGAAGGGATGAAAGTGGTGATAGCCGGCCGTCCGAACGCCGGGAAGTCGAGCCTGCTGAACGCGCTGGCCGGGCGCGAAGCGGCGATCGTGACCGATATTGCCGGAACCACCCGCGATGTGCTGCGCGAGCATATCCATATCGACGGCATGCCGCTGCATATCATTGATACCGCAGGACTCCGCGATGCCAATGATGAGGTTGAACGCATTGGTATTGAACGTGCCTGGCAGGAAATCGAGCAGGCCGATCGGGTTCTGTTCATGGTGGACGGTACGACCACCCGCGCCGTCGACCCGGCGGAGATCTGGCCAGACTTTATCGAGCGTTTACCGGCGAAACTGCCGATTACCGTGGTGCGCAATAAAGCCGATGTCACCGGCGAAACGCTGGGTATCAGTGAAGTGAATGGCCACTCGCTGATTCGACTGTCGGCGCGAACCGGAGAGGGCATAGATGTCCTGCGCAACCATCTCAAGCAGAGCATGGGCTTCGATACCAATATGGAAGGCGGTTTCCTCGCCCGTCGTCGCCACCTGCAGGCGCTGTCAGAAGCCGCCAGCCATCTACAGCAGGGCAAAGCGCAGCTGCTTGGCGCCTGGGCCGGCGAGCTGCTGGCGGAAGAGCTGCGGCTCGCGCAGCAAGCGCTGAGCGAAATCACCGGCGAGTTTACCTCTGATGACCTGCTGGGGCGCATTTTCTCCAGCTTCTGTATCGGGAAATAACGCGGCATCACTGCGCATTGGTGAGCATGAACTAACCTGCATCAACATAATGTTTATGCAGGTTTTTTTATTTCCCTGGCAGGGGGGGTTCCCTTTAATCTCACGATCCCACCGACGCAAGGTTGCTTCCTGTAACGTGGCATCATTAAATGTCATGACCCTCCCACAGCAGGATAGCGCCATGACTTCTGATTACACCGTTATCGAGACCGTCCCGTCGGCAGAGGATTTTTGCCGTTTACGCCTTATTGCCGGCATGTCCCCGCGCCCGCTGGAGGGCGTGAAGGCCGGGTTGCCGCGCAGCTGCTATGGCGTGCATATCCTCTGGCAAGGCGTTCCCGTGGGCATGGGGCGCATCGTCGGTGATGGCGCGGTGAATTTCGACATCGTCGATGTGGCGGTCGATCCGGCGCACCAGGGGAAAGGGCTGGGAAGAGTCATCATGGAAAAGATCGTCAGCTGGCTGGACGCTAACGCCTGCCAGGGCGCCTATGTCACGCTGGTCGCCGACGTCCCCGGGCTGTACGCGAAGTTTGGGTTTACCCCGGTGCGCCCGGCCAGCGAAGGAATGGCCAGAGTCTGGTAGTTTATCGCAGAACGCAACGAGGGTTTTTCCTCTCAGGAAATCATTGTTGTCCAAATGGCAACTCGTACTGCCGCGCAATAGCCATTACTCTGTACGCCTCTATTCTCGCGGGGGTCTTATGGCACGCTTTCTTATCTGCAGTTTTGCGCTGGTTTTACTCTATCCATCCGGCATCGATATGTATCTGGTGGGTTTGCCGCGTATTGCACAGGACCTCGGCGCCAGCGAAGCACAGCTGCATATTGCGTTCTCGGTTTACCTTGCGGGCATGGCCGCCGCGATGCTGTTTGCCGGCAGAGCAGCCGATAAATCCGGGCGTAAACCGGTCGCCATTTTCGGTTCGACGACATTTATTCTGGCTTCGCTGCTCTGTGCGCACGCGCAGACCAGCGATCTCTTCCTCGTCGGGCGTTTTATCCAGGGCATCGGGGCGGGGAGCTGTTATGTCGTCGCTTTCGCCGTGCTGCGCGATACGCTCGACGATCGTCGTCGCGCCAGGGTGCTGTCGCTGTTAAATGGCATCACCTGCATTATCCCGGTCCTGGCTCCCGTTCTGGGTCACCTGATTATGCTGAAATACCCGTGGCAGAGCCTGTTCTACACCATGACCGGCATGGGAGTGATGGTCGGCCTGCTCTCGGTCTTTATGCTGCGGGAAACGCGGCCGGCAGTCCCTTCGCATACTCTCGCCGGGCAGAAAAATGCCACGGAATCCCTGCTGAACCGCTTTTTCCTCAGCCGTATCGTCATTACGACCCTCAGCGTAACAGCGATCCTCACCTACGTTAACGTCTCCCCGGTATTGATGATGGAAGAGATGGGGTTCGATCGCGGACAATATTCAATGGCGATGGCCTTAATGGCGCTGGTCAGCATGACGGTGTCGTTCTCAACGCCCTTTGCGCTCACCCTGTTTAAACCGCGGACGTTGATGCTGACGTCACAGGTCATGTTCTTTACGGCCGGGACTTTGCTCAGCCTTGCCACCAGCCAGACGGTAACTATGCTGGGTCTGGCGCTGATTTGCGCTGGCTTCTCAGTGGGCTTTGGCGTTGCTATGAGCCAGGCCCTGGGGCCCTTTACCCTGCGTGCCGGGGTTGCCAGCTCGGTACTGGGCATTGCTCAGGTTTGCGGCTCTTCGCTGTGGATTTGGCTGGCCGCCATCATCGGGTTAAGTGCCATGAATATGCTGATCGGGATTCTCATTGGCTGTAGCATAGTGAGTATTGTTCTGATTCTGGCCGCTTCCTCTGTTCGGGCTGCGCAACATAATGAAGAAATCCCTGTCGAGTCTCGATCTTAATTTATTACTCTGTCTGCAGCTTCTGACCCAGGAGCTCAGCGTCACCCGCACGGCGAAACGCATGAACGTTTCGCCGTCGGCGGTGAGTAAATCATTAGCTAAACTGCGTACCTGGTTTGACGATCCGCTATTCGTCAAAACGCCGCTCGGTCTGTCGCCGACGCCATTGATGACCAGCATGGAGCAGGATCTGGCGGACTGGATGCAGATGGGCAACCAGATCCTCGATAAACCCCACCACATCATGCCGAGCGGTCTGAAGTTTGAACTGGCGGCGGAAACACCGCTGCTGATGATTCTGTTTAATTCGCTGTCGCAGCAAATCTACCAGCGCTATCCCCAGGCGCTAATTCGCCTGCGCAACTGGGACTACGACTCGCTGGACGCGATCATTCGCGGTGAGGTCGATATCGGCTTTTGCGGACGTGAAACGCATCCGCGTTCACGGGAGCAGCTCAGCCAGCTGCCGTGGTATATCGATTTTGAAGTCCTGTTTACCGACCTGCCTCAGGTCTGGCTGCGCGCGGATCACCCGGCACTCGACGAAGAGTGGAATCTGGAGACCTTTTTACGCTATCCGCATATCAATATCAGCTGGGAACAGAGTGATACCTGGGCGCTGGATGACGTTCTCCACGAGCAGGGGCATAAACGTACCGTTGCGTTAACGCTGCCGGGATTTGAACAATCGCTGTTTATGGCCGCCCAGCCGAATCACACGATGCTGGCCACCGCGCCACGTTATTGCCATCACTATAACCGGCAGCACCATCTGCCGCTGGTGTCGCGGCCGCTTCCGCTGGAGCCGCTATTGCTGGAAAAAACGCGGGTGCCCTTTACCCTGCTATGGCACAAACGCAACAGCGACAACCCGAAGATAGTCTGGCTCAGAGAAACGTTTAAGCGGCTCTATGCGGACCCCCTCTGACGTGATTTCTCCTGCCATCCCCGCCTGACTGCGCAAGAAATTGTAAAAATCGCGCAAATCCCTTTTCAAGGGGGGATTTCCGCATTAAAACCTATCAATACCAGGTGATAATAGATCCCCACAACTTTTTCTCTGACCATTAATCACGGAGCGACGAATGGCAACGCATTTTGCAAGAGGGATACTCAGCACCAGGGAGCCGCTATCGACACGACTGTCCGCGGCCTGTCATCAATCCGCACAGCGCCTGCCAGAATACCGACAGGCCCGCTATCGCGCATCACGTTCACTGCTCGCCGAACTGTTGTTTATGCTGTATGGCATTAGTGAGCTCCCCGAAATCATCAGAGAAGATAACGGCAGGCCCGTTTTTCGCGATCCCCACCTGCCCCGATTTTCCATTTCCTATGCCGGAAACATTGTCGGCGTGAGCTTGACGACGGAAGGTGATTGCGGACTGGATATGGAGCTTCAGCACGCCTCACGCGGCGTCCACCCGCTGCACGATGCCAACCGCTACGTGTTCAACAGCAATGAGAATTTATGGATTAACATCCAGCACGACCCTGACGAAGCGCGCGCCCAGCTGGTGGCGCTGCGCCGGAGCGTGCTGAAGTTAACCGCTGAAGCGCCCGTTCGTCTGCAGCTGCTACCCGGCGCGGGCCGACTGCGAACCACCAACATGCAGCCTGTTGAAGCCCTGTGCGATGCGGAAACGATACTGGTCTGGTCGATTGCCGCCACGCCGGCCATCGGCCCGCTTAAAGTCTGGGAATACAATTGTCAGGAAGGCTGGCGTAGTCTGCCGGACGCACAGATGCGAGCAAAGGAGTCCTCTGCCCGTCTGATGCGCTTTACCAGCCTGCCCATAGAAAAAGCACTCTCCCTCAACTGACCGGTCTGTCCGGCCATCATGATGCAAAGGAGCAATCATGTCTGATACGTTGAAAGTTGTTACGCTACTCGGAAGTCTGCGCAAGGGGTCTTTTAATGGCATGGTTGCACGCACCCTGCCTGGCATTGCGCCGGCGGGCATGGAGATCGTCGCGCTGCCATCGATTGGCGACATTCCGTTATATGACGCGGATATCCAGCAGGAAGACGGGTTTCCGCAAAGCGTGCAGGATATTGCACAACAGATTCGCGAAGCCGACGGCGTTGTTATCGTCACGCCTGAATATAACTATTCCGTTCCAGGCGGCCTGAAAAATGCCATTGACTGGCTGTCGCGTCTGCCTGAACAACCGCTGTCCGGCAAACCGGTCCTGATTCAAACCAGCTCTATGGGCGCAATTGGCGGCGCGCGCTGCCAGTATCACCTGCGTCAAATTCTGGTGTTCCTCGATGCGATGGTGATGAACAAGCCTGAGTTTATGGGCGGCGTGATTCAGAACAAAGTCGATCCGCAGTCGGGAGAGGTGGTCGATCAGAGCACGCTCGACCATTTGAGTGGGCAGCTGAGCGCCTTTGCCGAGTATATTCAGCGAGTAAAAGCGTAAAAAAAGCCCGGCATCGCTGCCGGGCTTTTTCATTATGCACGACATGCACGACGCTTAGTGCGCATCGATAAACACGATTTTCAGTACGAACAGCAGCGAGACGATAATCACGCACGGGCTGAGGTCGCGCAGGCGACCGGTACCAATCTTCATCACGCAGTAAGAGATAAAGCCTAACGCAATCCCCTCGGTAATCGAGAAGCTGAACGGCATCATCACCGCGGTCACAAAGGCCGGCACCGCTTCCGTCAGGTCGTCCCACTTCACGCGCGACAGGCTGGATGTCATCAGTACACCCACATAGATCAGCGCACCTGCTGCGGCATACGCCGGCACCATGCCGGCCAGCGGCGACAGGAAGATCACCAGCAGGAACAGAATCCCCACCACCACCGCCGTCAGACCGGTACGTCCGCCCACGGAAACACCGGAAGAGGATTCGATATAGGCGGTCACAGACGAGGTGCCGATAAAGGACCCTGCCACCGATGAGATACTGTCAACAAACAGCGCCTGCTTCATCCGCGGGAATTTGCCTTTTTCATCGGCCAGGCCGGCTTTGTCGGTCACGCCGATCAGGGTTCCGGAGGAGTCGAACAGGTTGACCAGCATAAAGGAGAAGATGATACCCGCCAGACCGAGATTAAAGGAGCCGGCCAAATCAACATGGCCAATCACCGATGTAATGCTCGGCGGAGCGGAAACAATACCGGTGTAGTGAACATCACCCAGAATCCAGCCCAGCAGCGTCGTAACGATGATGGAGACCAGTACCGCAGCATGAATGTTACGGGAAGCGAGAATAGCGATAATAAAGAAGCCGAGAATCCCCAGCAGCACGCTGTGGGAGGTCAGGTTGCCGATGCTCACCAGGGTGTCTTTATTTGCGACAATCACGCCGGCATTTTTCAGCCCCATCATGCCGATAAACAACCCAATACCGCTGGTGATCCCCACGCGCAGGCTGACGGGAATATTGGCGATCATCCAGTAGCGTACGCGGAAAATAGTCAGCAGCAGCAGACCAACGGCGCCCCAGAAAATAGCCCCCATCCCCACCTGCCACGGCAGCCCCATCGCCTGGACGACGACAAAGGCGAAGAAGGCATTCAGCCCCATTGCCGGCGCCAGCGCAACCGGCAGGTTAGCAAACAGCCCCATCAAAATACTACCGAAGGCGGCGATCAGACAGGTCGTCACAAAGACAGCGCTGGTATCCATACCCGCTACGCCAAGAATTTGTGGGTTAACGAAAACAATGTAGACCATTGTCAAAAAGGTGGTGAAACCTGCTATCGCTTCGGTACGTGCCGTCGTGCCGTGTTCACGTAGTTTGAATACGCGCTCCAGCAGACCCTGGCCAGAAGACTGGCTGGTTTGTTGTTGACTCATTATCGGTTTCCGAACAAAAGGAGGGAAAATTCGTCGCTATCCTATACCAAAATGCGACACCGGGGGCAGTTGTATGGTAATTTTTTTCATTGAATTTGCTTATACGGCAACGATTGCGTCTTGTGAATAGGCAGGACGAAAACGTTAACTTGTTAAAATGGAAACGGCATGTCCCAAATAGAAGCCCTGTTTTTCGACTGCGACGGCACGCTGGTCGACAGCGAAGTGATCTGTTCCCGCGCCTATGTTCACATGTTCAAAGCGTTCGGCATTACCCTGGATTTAGACGAGATTTTTAAGCGTTTCAAAGGCGTAAAGCTCTACGAGATCATTGATACCATCAACGAAGAGCACGGCGTTAATCTACAAAAACCAGAGCTCGAACCCCTCTACCGCGCCGAAGTCGCGCGCCTGTTTGATTCTGAACTGGAAGCGATTGCAGGAGCGGAAACGCTGCTGGATGCGGTCAGCGTGCCAATGTGCGTGGTCTCTAACGGCCCGGTCAGTAAAATGCAGCACTCGCTGGGAAGAACCGGCATGTTGCGCCATTTTCCCGACCGACTGTACAGCGGTTACGATATTCAGCGCTGGAAACCCGATCCGGCACTGATGTTCCATGCAGCAAAGGCCATGAACGTTAACGTCGAAAACTGCATTCTGGTGGATGATTCCAGCGCAGGCGCTCAGTCCGGGATTGAAGCAGGAATGGAAGTCTTTTACTTCTGCGCCGACTCGCACAACAAACCGATCGATCATCCAAAAGTGACGACCTTTACTGATTTGGCACAGCTGCCCGCGCTGTGGAAAGCCCGTGGATGGAATATTACGCGTTAATGAAAAAAGCCGGATGGCGCTAGCGCTTATCCGGCCTACAGGATCCGTGGTGTTGCAGGCCCGGTAAGCGTAGCGCCTCCGGGCATTTTACGGCGGATCACTCTTTCGGGTCTTTACCCGCCAGCAGCTTATCCAGCTCATCGCCACCAACGTGGCGGAAATCCTGGCCTTTGACGAAGTAGAAAATATATTCGCAAATATTCTGGCAGCGGTCGCCGATACGCTCGATAGAACGGGCGCAGAACAGCGCGGTCAGCACGCTTGGAATCGTACGTGAATCTTCCATCATATAGGTCATCAGCTGACGCACGATGCCCTCATATTCCTGATCCACCTTCTTATCTTCGCGATAGATACGCACCGCCTCATCGAGATCCATGCGAGCAAAGGCATCCAGCACGTCATGCAGCATCTGCACGGTATGACGCCCCAGCGATTCCAGGCTCACCAGCAGCGGCTGGTGCTGCTGGGAGAACTTCTCCAGCGCGGTACGGCAAATTTTATCCGCCACGTCACCGATACGTTCCAGCTCGGCGATAGTCTTGATAATTGCCATGACTAAACGCAGATCGCTGGCGGTTGGCTGACGCTTGGCGATGATACGCACGCAGGCTTCATCAATGGCCACTTCCATCATGTTGACCTGCTTATCGCCGTCAATCACGCGTTTTGCCAGATCGCTGTCCTGATTGTGCATCGCGGTGATGGCATCAGACAGCTGCTGTTCCACCAGCCCACCCATGGTCAACACCTGAGTGCGGATATACTCCAGTTCTGCATTGAACTGGCCAGAAATATGTTTGTTAAGATTTAGGTTGTCCATGGTGTCTCCTGAATGCCCAACGGGTTAGATCCTGTGAAAGCAGAAGGGCAATCAACCGTAGCGGCCAGTAATATAATCTTCAGTTTGTTTCTTCGCGGGCTTGGTAAACAGATCGTCCGTGTTACTGAATTCAATCAGCTCGCCAAGATACATAAATGCCGTATGGTCTGAACAACGCGCAGCCTGCTGCATGTTGTGGGTAACGATAACGACGGTGTAGTCCTGTTTCAGTTCGGTGATCAGCTCTTCAATGCGCCCGGTGGAGATCGGGTCCAGCGCTGAACACGGTTCATCCAGTAACAGCACTTCCGGACGAATCGCGATACCGCGCGCGATGCACAGACGCTGCTGCTGACCGCCGGAGAGAGAATATCCGCTCTGATGCAGTTTATCTTTGGTTTCGTTCCATAATGCGGCTTTGGTCAAGGCCCACTGCACGCGCTCGTCCATATCGGCACGCGACAGCTTTTCAAACAGGCGAACGCCAAAGGCGATATTGTCATAAATCGACATCGGGAACGGCGTCGGCTTCTGGAAAACCATACCGACTTTGGCACGCAGCAGAGCGATATCCTGAGTATTGGTCAGAATATTATCGCCATCCAGCAGGATTTCACCTTCCGCACGCTGCTCCGGGTAGAGCTCGAACATCTTGTTGAATGTCCGCAGCAGGGTCGATTTACCGCAGCCTGACGGGCCGATAAACGCCGTAACCTGGTTTTTGGTGATATCCAGGTTGATATTTTTCAGGGCATGGAATTTTCCGTAGTAGAAGTTCAGGTTACGAACTGAAAGTTTACCCGGGGTCGCATTCGCCATACTCATCAATCTCTTCCTCATTCGGCGCCACATTTCGCCGCACCGCAAAAATTAACCGTGTTTATTCTTCGCGAAAACCACGCGCGCCAGAATGTTCAGCAGCAATACGCACAGGGTGATAAGCAGTACCCCGGCCCATGCCAGTTGCTGCCACTCCGCGAACGGACTCATGGCAAATTTGAAAATGGTCACCGGCAGGTTGGCAATCGGCTGCATCATATCGGTGCTCCAGAACTGGTTGGAGAGCGCAGTGAACAGCAGCGGCGCCGTTTCCCCGGCGATACGCGCGATAGCCAGCAGGATCCCCGTCATGATGCCGGAAACCGAGGCCTTCAGGGTGATGGCAGAAATCATTTTCCACTTCGGCGTACCCAGCGCATAGGCCGCTTCACGCAGGCTGTCCGGCACCAGTTTCAGCATATTCTCGGTGGTACGAATCACGATAGGCACCTGCAGCAACGCCAGGGCGATAACCCCAGCCCAGCCGGAAAAGTGCTGCATCTGCGCAACCACGATGGTGTAGACGAACAAACCCACGACGATGGACGGCGCGGAAAGCAGGATATCGTTAATAAACCGGATCACTTCCGCCAGCACAGACTTACGCCCGTATTCCGCCAGATAGATACCCGCCATAATGCCTAGCGGCGTACCGAAAACCGTCGACCACAGGATCAGCAGGCCGCTGCCCGCCAGGGCATTCGCCAGACCACCGCCCGCGGTGTTCGGCGGCGGCGTCATTTCGGTAAACAGCGCCAGACTCATGCCATCAATACCGCGGGTCACGGTGGACATCAGGATCCAGATAAGCCAGAACAGCCCGAAGACCATGGTTCCCATTGACAGGGTCAGGGCGATACGGTTTTTCAGCCGGCGTTTAGCCTGCATCTTACGACGCGATTCAGCCAGCTCTGTGCTGGTTTGCAATTCAATCGTTGCCATTAGCGCGCCCCCTCACTCTTCGCCAGACGCATCACCATAAACTTCGATGCGGCCAGAACAATAAAGGTAATCACAAACAGAATCAGCCCCAGCTCCATCAGCGCCGCCACATGCAGCCCGGTTTCCGCTTCGGCAAACTCATTCGCCAGGGCGGAAGTAATACTGTTCCCCGGCATATACAGTGAAACGCTATCCAGCTGGTAGGTGTTGCCGATAATGAAGGTCACCGCCATGGTTTCCCCCAGCGCGCGCCCCAGACCGAGCATCACGCCGCCGATAACCCCGTTCTTGGTAAATGGCAGGACGATACGCCAGATAACCTCCCAGGTCGTACAGCCGATACCGTAGGCCGACTCTTTCATCATCACCGGCGTTTGTTCAAACACATCGCGCATGACGGCGGCGATGTACGGAATAATCATGATGGCCAGAATAACGCCCGCCGCCAGAATACCGATACCAAATGCCGGACCGGCAAACAGCGCTCCGACAAACGGAATCGTCGACAGGACGTTGCCCACCGGCTCCTGAAAGTAGGTAGCAAACAGCGGAGCAAAGATAAACAGGCCCCACATGCCGTAAACGATACTTGGGATGGCCGCCAACAGTTCAATGGCGATACCAAGAGGGCGTTTCAGCCAGGCAGGGGAGAGCTCCGTCAGGAACAGCGCGATACCAAAGCTCACCGGAACGGCGATCAGCAACGCAATAAATGAGGTCACCAGCGTGCCATAGATAGGCACCAGCGCACCGAAAATTTCGTTGGGCGCATCCCACTCTTTGGTCCACAAAAAGGAAAAACCAAACTTCTGAATGCTTGGCCATGAAGAGATGATGAGGGAAACGATGATGCCGCCCAGCATCAATAGCACAATCAGCGCCGCCAGTTTGACCAGCACGCCGAAAATTATGTCACCCTTTTTCCCCGGAGGGTTAAATGCCGGCTTGGTTGCAGCCATAGATTACTCTTTAAGTTCGGGCCCGAAAGGCCAGTATTTTACTGACCTTTCGGGCAAAGGTAATGCTATACACATCATCCTTTAAGCTGCCACTGGCGGACAGCTTAAAGTCTGGCGGTATTTAGTACAGCGCTTTACCGCTGCTGTCTTTCACGTTGGTTTTCCATGCAGCGCGAACCTGCTCAACCACGCTTTCCGGCAGCGTTGCGTAATCCAGTGCGTTGGCTTCTTTACTGCCATTTTTGTACGCCCAATCGAAGAACTTCAGCACTTCAGCAGTCTGTTCTGGTTTGGTCGTGGCTTTGTGTACCAGGATAAAGGTGGTTGAGGTGATCGGCCATGCATTCTCACCTTTCTGGTTAGTCAGATCCTGTGCGAAGGATTTGCTCCAGTCGATACCTTTAGCCGCGTTAGCGAAGTTATCTTCCGTCGGGCTGACCGGCTTACCATCTGCGGAAAGCAGTTTGGTGTAGGCCAGGTTGTTCTGCTTCGCATACGCGTATTCTACGTAGCCAATGGAGCCCGGCAGACGTTGAACGAAAGCGGCGATGCCGTCGTTACCTTTACCGCCCAGACCGGTCGGCCAGTTAACGGTAGAACCCGCGCCAATCTTAGATTTCCACTCTTCGTTCACTTTCGCCAGGTAGCTGGTGAACACGAAGGAAGTACCGGAACCATCGGCGCGACGAACCACGGCGATGTTCTGAGACGGCAGCTTCATACCCGGGTTGAGTTTAGCGATCGCTTCGTCATCCCACTTTTTAATTTTGCCCAGGTAGATATCACCCAGAGTTTTACCGTCCAGAACCAGCTCACCCGACTTCACGCCAGGCAGGTTGATTGCCAGAACCACGCCACCGATCACGGTCGGGAACTGGAACAGGCCTTCCTGAGCCAGTTTGTCATCGGCCAGAGGAGCATCAGAAGCACCGAAATCGACGGTGTTAGCAATAATTTGTTTTACACCACCGGAAGAGCCAATGCCCTGGTAGTTCACTTTATTGCCGGTTTCTTTCTGATAGGTATCAGCCCATTTGGCATACACCGGTGCAGGGAAAGTTGCGCCCGCGCCAGTCAGGCTTGCAGCTGCAAATGCAGAGAAAGCGCTCATCGATAAGGTCGCGGCGACAACTGTTGCGACGGTGGTACGCATAACGTTCATAATGTCTCCTGCTGGATTCGTAAATCGTTGTTTCGAGGCTATGGTGAGCAAAATAGGACAAAGAGGTGACAGTAAAATGTACGAATTATTACAGTTTTATGACACTCAAAAAGACAGCCGACTGGTGAAAATAAAAACAATATAAATCATACTGTTAATTATTTAAGTGACCGTAAGATTGCAGAAAAATTTTCTTTTTATGACACTTAAAATCGTAGTCGAAGATGACGGTTTGTCATAAACCCGCGCAGCGGCATTTTTCACCAGAGCACTGAAAAACGATCGCCGGAAATAAAAAAAGGGCCGCCGGATGGCAGCCCTTTGTCTGATGCGTGTTGGCTTATTCTACGGTGACCGATTTCGCCAGGTTACGCGGCTGGTCGACGTCAGTGCCTTTAATCAGCGCAACGTGATAGGCCAGCAGCTGCAGTGGCACGGTGTAGAAGATCGGCGCAATCACCTCTTCAACATGCGGCATTTCAATAATGTGCATATTGTCGCTGCTGTTGAAACCCGCCTCGCCATCGGCGAAGACATACAGCTGGCCGCCACGCGCGCGAACTTCTTCAATGTTGGATTTCAGCTTCTCCAGCAATTCGTTATTCGGCGCAACGACGATCACCGGCATTTCGGCGTCAATCAGGGCCAGAGGACCGTGCTTCAACTCACCGGCCGCATAGGCTTCCGCGTGGATATAAGAGATCTCTTTCAGCTTCAGCGCCCCTTCCAGCGCGATCGGATACTGATCGCCACGGCCAAGGAACAGCGCATGGTGCTTATCGGAGAAGTTCTCGGCCAGCGCTTCAATACGCTTATCCTGCGACAGCATCTGCTCAATACGGTTCGGCAACGCCTGCAGCCCATGAACGATATCATGCTCAACGGCGGCATCCAGACCTTTAAGGCGCGCCAGTTTTGCCACCAGCAGCAGCAATACGGTCAGCTGAGTGGTAAAGGCTTTGGTCGAGGCCACGCCGATCTCAGTGCCCGCTTTGGTCATCAGCGACAAATCGGACTCGCGGACCAGAGAAGAACTCGCCACGTTACAAATAGCCAGCGATCCGAGGTAGCCCAGCTCTTTTGACAGACGCAGCGCGGCCAGCGTATCCGCGGTTTCACCGGACTGGGAAAGCGTGATCATCAGGCTGTTGCGACGCACCGCCGATTTGCGATAGCGGAATTCAGAGGCGATTTCCACATCGCACGGCACGCCCGCCAGCGCTTCAAACCAGTAGCGAGAAACCATGCCGGAGTTATACGAGGTGCCGCAGGCTACGATCTGGATATGTTCAACCTGAGACAACATTTCATTCGCATGCGTGCCCAGCTCGCTGAGATCCACTTCGCCATGGCTGATGCGCCCGGTGAGGGTGTTTTTGATCGCATTCGGCTGTTCGTAAATCTCTTTTTGCATGTAGTGACGGTAGGTGCCTTTGTCGCCTGCGTCGTACTGCAGATTAGATTCGATCTCCTGACGTTTCACCTGCACGCCTTTGGTATCGAATACGGTCACGCTGCGGCGAGTCACTTCCGCGATATCGCCTTCTTCGAGGAAGATAAAGCGACGGGTAACCGGCAGCAGAGCCAGCTGATCGGAGGCAATAAAGTTTTCCCCCATACCCAGACCGATAACCATCGGGCTACCGGAACGCGCTGCCAGCAGCGTGGACGGGTCACGGGAATCCATGATCACCGTACCGTAGGCGCCGCGAAGCTGAGGAATGGCTCGCAGTACCGCTTCACGCAGCGTGCCGCCCTGCTCCAGCTCCCAGTGCACCAGGTGAGCAATCACTTCGGTGTCAGTTTCAGAGACGAAGGTGTAACCACGCGCTTTCAGCTCTTCGCGCAGCGGTTCGTGGTTTTCGATGATACCGTTATGGACCACCACAATGTGTTCAGAAACATGCGGATGCGCGTTACCTTCAGACGGCTCACCGTGCGTTGCCCAGCGGGTATGGGCAATCCCCGTACCACCGTGTAACGGGTGCTCTTCTACCGCCTGAGCCAGCATCTGGACTTTACCGAGACGACGAACGCGGGACATATGCCCTGCGTTATCAACCACTGCCAGACCGGCAGAGTCATATCCACGGTATTCCAGACGACGTAAACCTTCGAGAAGGATTTCAGCAATATCACGCTGCGCGACTGCGCCAACAATTCCACACATAGTTAAATTTCCTGATAATGGCGTTATGCCATGCGTTGTCGCTGACCTGTATTTGCCCGCGTTACGGGCGCCCCGAGCCTTGTAGAGAGTGGGGTTATTTTTATGGTACTGCCTGCGGACGGGGACCTATATTGATCCTCTCATCCTGGTTCGCCGGGCGGTTTCCCCCCGGCGACAATCCAAACATTACGTCTTCTTCACCGGACGCTGCCAGCCCTGTTTATGGACCTGCGGCACACGGCTTAAAACCAGTTCGTTGTCGGCAATATCGCGCGTGACCGTCGTACCGGCGGCAATCGTGACGCCGTTACCCACGGTCACCGGCGCCACCAGCTGAGTGTCGGAACCGACAAACACATCGTCGCCGATAATGGTTTTGAATTTATTTGCACCATCGTAGTTACAGGTAATGGTACCGGCGCCGATATTCACGTTGTCGCCGATTTCCGCGTCGCCGAGGTAGGAAAGATGCCCTGCCTTCGAGCCTTTACCCAGTCGCGCTTTTTTCATTTCTACGAAGTTGCCAACATGCGCGCCTTCCAGCAGTTCGGCGCCAGGACGCAGGCGCGCGAACGGACCGATGGTGCAGGCAGCCTGCAGATGAGCATCTTCCACAACCGAATACGGGCTGATCTCACAGTCATCGCCAATGGTGCTGTTTTTGATCACGCAGCCGGCGCCGATCTTCACGCGTTCACCCAGAACCACGTTGCCTTCGAGGATAACGTTAGTATCAATCTCCACATCGCGCCCATGTTTCAGGGTACCGCGGAGATCAAAACGCGCCGGATCGCGCAGCATCACGCCTGCCAGCAGCAGTTTTTCCGCCTGTTCGGATTGATAAACGCGCTCCAGACGCGACAGCTGCAGGCGGTTGTTTACCCCTTCAACTTCGCTTAAGCGCTGCGGATGAACGGCAACGATTTCACGCCCTTCCTGATACGCCATGGCGATAATATCGGTGATGTAGTATTCACCCTGCACATTGTTGTTCGTCAGCTTCGCCAGCCAGCGTTTTAAATCCGCCCCACCAGCGATCAAAATACCGGTGTTAATTTCCTGAATCTGACGCTGCGTATCGCTGGCATCTTTATGCTCCACGATGCCGGTAACCTGACCGTTTTCACGCGTAATGCGACCATATCCACTCGGATCGTCCAGCTTCACCGTCAGCAGGCCAATGCCGCCCTGTGGCTTCGCCGCGCGCAGGCGTTGTAGCGTATCAACGGAAATCAGCGGAACATCGCCGTACAGCATCATGATGTCTTCATCATCATGGAAGAACGGTGCCGCCTGTTGCATGGCATGGCCGGTACCGAGCTGTTCAGCTTGCAAGACCCAGTTAAGATTATCTTCATGCAGCGTCTGGCGCAGTAGATCGCCACCGTGCCCGTACACCAGATGTACGGCCGAAGCACCGAGATCTTTAGTCGCATCAATAACATGCTGCACCATTGGCTTCCCGGCCAGGGAGTGCAGCACCTTAGGAAGATCGGAATACATGCGGGTCCCTTTGCCTGCGGCAAGGATAACCACGCTCATCGCACTGTTTGACATACGCATCCTGACAACAATTAGAACGAAAAGTAAAAGCCTTTCACGTTGAAATATCTACATATTTTTCATCATGAAACGAGACGAGGATAAAACGCCCTGGCTCAACGATATACACCATTTTATGGTGCTCTTTTTCACCGCTGCAAATAAGTTTATCTCCTAAAAACGCGCATAAGGGAGATAAATCCCTGCTATCTCACTGCTTTTCCTGTTTTTTTGACACCTGAATAAAGCAAGGTAATAAAATAAAACGCAGTTTCAATATTCGTTAATTGTGACGCAGGAAATAGAAACACCATTTCATTATTACGATAATGCTGCTCAATAATTACCCAGGAGACAAAAATGAATAAAAAAATACCTTTGGCATTAGCCCTTTGCAGCACAATTATCGCATTACCGCTGCAGGCTGACGAGCAGCATGTCTGGCGAGGCATCGCTTTTGGTCAATCAACTGACGTGAATTTTTCCTCCAACGTACTGCCGGAAAAGATCGGCGTTAACGATGTAACGATAGCAGGAAAAAAACTGGCTCCGCAGGATGTTGCCAATCTCCAGGCTCCTGTCACCATTGAGAGTCGGGGCGGAAAAATAGCCAACTCGCACGACGGTCTGACCTTCTTTTATACTGAACTACCGGCCCGACAGAATTTCATCCTGCAGGCCACGGTGACGGTGGATCAATTTGGTCCGGAAAATGGCGCCCTTCCGGCAGCACAGGAGGGCGCAGGGCTGCTGGTTCGCGATGTCATCGGCCATCCGCGGCAGCAGCCTTTAGTGGTTGGCTACGAAGAGTTTCCGGCAGCATCCAATATGGTCATGAACGCGATTATGACCCAGGATAAAAAAGATCGCTCGCGCGTCAAACTCCAGGCCATTACCCGGGAAGGGATCGCGCAACCGTGGGGAAACGCAGGTTCGACTATCAACCGGCTGAGTTATAAAGAGAATATCGATCTTAAGCAGACACCGGACTTCCAGCTCAGACTCGAACGTACCAACGAGGGATTTGTCACATCATGGGCGCCCGTCGGCAGCGATAAGTGGGTGAGTCAAAAAGTGCCTCATGCCGATCTGATCACGCAACAGGATAAAGACAATTACTACGTTGGCTTTTTTGCTTCTCGTAACGCCAAAATCACCGTCAGCCATGCATCTCTGGTGACATCCCCGGCAAATATCGTTGCTTCGCAGCCCTATGTTGCCAAAACCTGGCCGGTGGTGATGCAAATCGCCTCAGGCGTACAAAGCCAGAGCGCAGATTACGTATTGCAGGCCCGGGCCAGTGACGACGGCGATTTCACTGTTCGTCAGGATGAGGTGACGATTGGGATGAATAAAAAGGTCAAAGCCGGTGAGATGTTTACTCAACCCGCGACGCTCAAAGAGAAAAGTACCTTTGAAATTGTTTTTACCCCCGCCAGCGGCCAAAAACCCATTACGCAAAGCCTGACGGTTGAACGCAACCAGAGTGTTGAAGGGAACACGCTGCATGTCTCCCCTGAGGGGCAGTCTGACGCGAAAGGGACGCTGGATTCTCCGCTCGATCTCTCCACCGCGGTCGATTTGTTGCCTCCGGGCGGAAAGATTATCTTAGCCGCCGGGGATTATCCGCAAACGATGATTCCGCTTCAGGCCAGCGGGCTCAGAGAAAAGGTAAAAACGCTGCAGGCCAACGGCAAGGCGGTTATTCATGGCCTGTTGCTGGATGCCAACTACTGGCATATCAATGGCATCTCGATAACAGACAAAAGCCTGCGCATACAGGGCAGCCATAACCTGATCGAGAACGTCACGGCCTACAAAAACGAGGATACCGGGATCCAGATATCCTCCCCGGACAAAACAGGTCGCCCACTATGGGCCAGCTACAATCGGGTCGTGAACTCAGAATCCTACGGCAATGAGGATCCCGGTAAGATTAACGCCGATGGTTTCGCGGTAAAAATGCGGGTAGGGGAAGGTAATCGTCTGGAAGGTTGCTACTCACACGACAATATCGATGACGGATTCGACCTGTTTAACAAAATCGAAGACGGCGCCAATGGCGTTGTGGTGATCGAGAATTCAATTGCCCGCAATAACACCAGTAACGGTTTTAAACTCGGCGGGGAAGGGCAGCCGGTTGCCCACGAAATACGTAACAGCATTGCTATCGGTAACCATCTGGATGGGTTTACCGATAATTTCAATCCCGGCAAGCTGGTAGTGGTCAATAACGTCGCGGTAGATAACCAGCGCTTTAACTATCTCTTCCGCCCCAGCCCATACGGTAAGCCAGAGACTCAAGGCGATTTCAGCGACAACCTGTCACTGCGCAGCCAGCCCGGAAAATATGATGATGCCGTTGTCGGGAATATTAAAGATAACAACTACTTTATTCGCGGCGGGAAAAGCGTCAATGCAGAGGGGAAGACCATTCTGAGCGCCGATTATCAAACCCTGGCGCTACCGGATCCGCTGCTGCGTCATGCCGATGGCAGTTTTGCTACCGGAGACTTTCTCAACCGTCGATAGCAAGGGCGTCTTGCGCTTTATCCGGCAGAGAAAACACAAAGGCCGCCCTCGGGCGACCTTTTTCGTTCTGCTTCACACCGCATGTGTTGTCGTTTTCGTTAGCGGTACAGCGCAAATGCAGAGAGGTTGGCGACTTAGTGATTGAAGGTACCGAAAGTGACGTTCATAGCACTGAAGAAAGCGATGATTTTGTTAAGCAGTTTCATGATGACTTCCTGGATAAAGAATGTGTTCTGGTAGATTTGTTTTGTGACTCACATCACAAAAACAAGTCTACGCTTCATTTTTTAACCGATCAACAGAAATGAGACGCTCGTCACAAAAAATTAAAATATCATTTTAGTTTTGATAAATATGAAACGAAGCCATAAAAAAAGCCAGCCTGGAAACCAGACTGGCTTTTTAACTTTCAAGCCGGTGTTACATCGCTTTTTTGGTCAACTCGATAACGCGCAGTTTGGCGATCGCTTTGGCCAGTTCCGCGGACGCCTGAGCGTAATCCACGTCGCCGTGAGAGCTGTTAATGTGCTCTTCCGCTTTACGCTTCGATTCCAGGGCTCGCGCTTCGTCGAGATCCTGGCCACGAATTGCCGTATCAGCCAGAACGGTCACGCTACCAGGCTGCACTTCAAGAATGCCGCCGGACAGATAGATAAACTCTTCATGACCGTGCTGTTTAACGATGCGAATCATACCAGGCTTAATGGCGGTGAGCAGCGGTGCGTGACCCGGGTAAATACCCAGTTCACCTTCACTACCCGTTACCTGGATTTTCTCGACCAGACCGGAGAACATTTGTTGCTCCGCGCTGACGACGTCCAGGTGGTAAGTCATTGCCATATCACCCTCCGATTAAGGCGTTAAAGTTTTTTGGCTTTTTCCACGGCTTCGTCGATAGAACCGACCATGTAGAACGCCTGCTCTGGCAGGTGATCGTATTCGCCTTCCATGATGCCTTTAAAGCCACGGATGGTGTCTTTCAGGGAGACGTACTTGCCCGGAGAACCGGTAAATACTTCTGCCACGAAGAACGGCTGGGACAGGAAGCGCTGAATCTTACGTGCGCGAGCTACCACCAGTTTGTCTTCTTCAGACAGTTCATCCATACCGAGGATGGCGATGATGTCTTTCAGTTCCTGATAACGTTGCAGCAGGGACTGTACGCCACGTGCGGTGTCGTAGTGTTCCTGACCCACAACCAGCGGATCCAGCTGACGGCTGGTGGAGTCCAGCGGGTCAACGGCCGGGTAGATACCCAGAGACGCAATCTGACGGCTCAGTACCACGGTTGCATCAAGGTGAGCAAAGGTGGTGGCTGGTGACGGGTCAGTCAAGTCATCCGCAGGGACGTATACGGCCTGTACGGAAGTGATAGAACCGGTTTTGGTGGAGGTGATACGTTCCTGCAGAACACCCATCTCTTCCGCCAGGGTCGGCTGATAACCTACCGCTGAAGGCATACGACCCAGCAGTGCGGATACTTCAGTACCGGCCAGGGTATAACGATAGATGTTATCGACGAACAGCAGAACGTCACGACCTTCGTCACGGAATTTCTCAGCCATGGTCAGGCCGGTCAGAGCAACGCGCAGACGGTTTCCCGGCGGCTCGTTCATCTGGCCATAAACCAGGGATACTTTATCCAGAACGTTGGAGTCGGTCATTTCGTGGTAGAAGTCGTTACCCTCACGAGTACGTTCACCGACGCCCGCAAACACGGAGTAACCGGAGTGCTCGATCGCGATGTTACGGATCAGCTCCATCATGTTTACGGTTTTACCTACGCCCGCACCACCGAACAGACCTACTTTACCGCCCTTAGCGAACGGACACATCAGGTCGATAACTTTGATGCCGGTTTCCAGCAGTTCCTGAGAACTGGACAGCTCTTCATAAGACGGAGCTGCGCGGTGAATAGCCCAACGCTCTTCTTCGCCGATGTCGCCTTTCATATCGATCGGCTGACCCAGCACGTTCATGATACGACCCAGCGTTGCTTTACCAACCGGGACTTCGATCGGGTGCTCAAGGTCTTTAACTTCCAGACCACGACGCAGACCGTCAGAAGAACCCATGGCGATAGCACGTACGATACCACCGCCGAGCTGCTGCTGAACTTCCAGCACCAGGCTCTCATTACCATTCTGTACCTCAAGAGCATCGTACACGCGCGGTACGGCATCCTGAGGGAATTCGACGTCAACCACGGCGCCGATTACCTGGACAATTTTTCCAGTAGCCATCTTGAATCCTCTACGAATTAACCTGGTTATACCGCGGATGCACCACCGACGATCTCGGTGAGTTCCTGAGTAATGCTGGCCTGACGAGCTTTGTTGTATACCAACTGCAGCTCTTTAATCAGGCTGCCGCCATTATCGGTTGCGGCTTTCATCGCCACCATACGTGCGGCCTGCTCGCTGGCCAGGTTTTCTACCACGCCCTGATAAACCTGGGACTCGACATAACGACGCAGGAGGGTATCCAGCAGCGCTTTCGGGTCTGGCTCATACAGATAATCCCAGGATTTACGCTTCAGCTCAGCATCTTCTGATGCCGGTAACGGCAGCAGCTGAGTGATGGTCGGAGTCTGGGACATGGTATTAATAAATTTGTTGCTGACAACGTACAGCTTGTCCAGACGGCCTTCATCATAGGCCTGCAACATCACTTTTACCGGGCCGATCAGTTCGGACAGCGATGGGTTATCTCCCATGCCAGTCACCTGGGCGACAATATTGCCACCGACGGAACTAAAGAAAGATACGCCTTTAGAGCCGATCATTGCGATGTCGCACTGAACGCCTTTATCGGACCATACTTTCATATCTGCCAGCACTTTCTTGAACAGGTTAATGTTCAAGCCGCCGCACAGACCACGGTCGGTCGACACCACCAGGTAGCCCACGCGTTTAACGTCGCGTTCTTCCAGGTACGGGTGCTTATATTCCAGATTACCGTTTGCAAGGTGACCAATCACTTTGCGCATGGTATCTGCATAAGGACGGCTGGCCGCCATGCGCTCCTGCGATTTACGCATTTTGGAAGCGGCGACCATTTCCATCGCTTTAGTGATCTTTTGCGTGTTCTGGACGCTTGCGATCTTACTACGTATCTCTTTTGCGCCGGCCATGAACTTCTCCTCAATGCCTTGCGGCCTGCCCTAAGGCAAGCCGCCAGACTTTACCAGGACTGGGTTGCTTTAAAGGAGTCGAGGATGCTTTTCAGCTTGCCTTCGATCTCGTCGTTATAGCCACCGGTCTGGTTAATCTCTTGCATCAGCGGAGCGTGGTCACGGTCAACGTAAGCCAGCAGAGCGGCTTCGAAGCTACCGATTTTCGCCAGTTCCACATCTTCGAGGTAACCGCGTTCAGCAGCAAACAGGACCAGACCCTGCTGTGCTACAGACATCGGTGCATACTGTTTCTGTTTCAGCAGCTCGGTTACTTTCTGACCATGGCTCAGCTGTTTACGGGTTGCTTCATCCAGATCGGATGCGAACTGAGAGAACGCAGCCAGTTCACGATACTGTGCCAGCGCGGTACGGATACCACCGGACAGTTTCTTGATGATCTTGGTCTGAGCAGCACCACCAACACGGGATACGGAGATACCCGGGTTAACCGCAGGACGAATACCAGAGTTAAACAGGTTGGTTTCCAGGAAGATCTGACCATCGGTAATGGAAATTACGTTGGTCGGAACGAACGCAGAAACGTCACCCGCCTGGGTTTCGATAATCGGCAGTGCGGTCAGGGAGCCGGTTTTACCTTTGACTTCACCTTTGGTGAATTTCTCAACGTATTCCGCGTTAACGCGGGATGCGCGCTCCAGCAGACGGGAGTGGAGGTAGAACACGTCGCCCGGGAATGCTTCACGTCCTGGCGGACGACGGAGCAGCAGGGAAACCTGACGGTAAGCAACGGCCTGTTTAGACAGGTCATCGTAAACGATCAGCGCATCTTCACCGCGGTCACGGAAGTATTCGCCCATTGCGCAACCGGCATACGGCGCCAGGTATTGCAGTGCAGCAGATTCAGAAGCGGTCGCCACGACAACGATTGTGTTGGACAGCGCGCCGTGCTCTTCCAGTTTACGTACCACGTTAGAAATGGTGGACGCTTTCTGGCCAATAGCTACGTACACGCACTTGATGCCGGAATCACGTTGGTTGATGATCGCATCGATTGCCATCGCGGTTTTACCGGTCTGACGGTCGCCGATGATCAGCTCACGCTGGCCACGGCCGATTGGAATCATGGCATCGACGGATTTGTAACCGGTCTGTACCGGCTGATCGACGGACTGACGTTCGATAACGCCCGGAGCGATAACTTCGATTGGCGAGAAGCCATCGTGCTCAACCGGACCTTTACCGTCGATAGGTGCACCCAGGGTGTTCACCACGCGACCCAGCAGGCCACGGCCAACCGGAACTTCAAGGATACGGCCAGTACATTTAACCTTCATGCCTTCGGCGAGGTCAGCGTACGGACCCATAACTACTGCACCTACGGAGTCGCGCTCCAGGTTCAGTGCGATAGCGTAACGGTTACCCGGCAGGGAAATCATCTCACCCTGCATACAATCGGCCAGGCCGTGGATGCGGATAACACCGTCACTGACGGAAACAATAGTACCTTCGTTGTGAGCTTCGCTCACCACATTGAACTGAGCAATGCGCTGCTTGATCAGTTCGCTGATTTCGGTGGAATTCAGTTGCATGCTCCAGTCCCCTTAAGACTGCAAGACGTCTGCAAGGCGATCAAGACGGCCGCGTACGCTACCATCAATGACCATATCACCCGCACGGATGATAACACCTGCCATAACAGACTTATCGATTTTGCAATTCAGCTTAACTTTGCGTGACAGACGTTTTTCCATCGCGCCGACGATCTTCTCAAGCTGTGCTTCACTCAACTGGGAGGCAGAAATAACATCGACCTCTGCGGTTGCCTCACTGGCAGCGCGCAGGTGAATGAATTGCTCAAGAACATCCGGGAGCACTTGCAGACGACCATTTTCAGCCATAACCCGAATCAGGTTCTGGCCATTTTCGTCCAGTTGCTCACCGCATACCGCAATGAACGCGTCAGAGAGCGTTTCCGGCGCCAGAGCACCGGACAGAAGCTCTGCCATTTGTTCGTTTTTGGTCACTTCAGCGGCAAACGCCAGCATATCCTGCCAGCGTTCAACACTTTTGTGTTCGACGGCAAAGTCAAAAGCTGCTTTGGCGTAGGGGCGAGCTACCGTTACAAATTCAGACATCAGCCCCTCCCTCCTTACAGTTCAGCGACAAGTTTGTCCACGATGTCGCTGTTAGCAGCTTCATCCACGGAACGTTCGATGATCTTCTCGGCGCCAGCAACAGCCAGGATTGCGACCTGCTTACGCAGCTCCTCGCGAGCACGTTTACGTTCGGCATCGATTTCAGCCTGCGCCTGTGCGACGATTTTGGTGCGTTCCTGTTCTGCTTCAGCTTTAGCTTCGTCCAGCATCTGAGAGCGACGCTTGTTCGCCTGCTCGATGATGACCTGAGCTTCCGCTTTCGCTTTTTTCAGCTGGTCGGTCGCGTTGGCCTGTGCAAGGTCCAAATCTTTCTTAGCGCGTTCTGCAGAAGCCAAACCGTCAGAAATCTCTTTCTGACGTTTTTCGATGGCAGCCATTAACGGCGGCCATACGTACTTCATGCAGAACCATACGAAAAGAACAAACGCGATGGCCTGGCCGAGGATTGTTGCGTTCATGTTCACAGCACAATACCTCTTAAATTAACTCTGTGGCTTAGGTTTCTTTCGAACAACTTACTACGCGACAGCAAACATCACGTACAGACCCAGACCTACAGCGATCATCGGGATAGCATCCACCAGACCCATAACGATAAAGAACTGAGTACGCAGCAGAGGAATCAGATCCGGTTGACGCGCTGCGCCTTCCAGGAATTTGCCCCCGAGGATGCCGATACCGATCGCAGCACCGATCGCCGCCAGACCCATCATCACAGCGGCAGCCATGTACAGCAGATCCATATTCAGGTTTTCCATGACAGTCTCCAGTTTGTTTCAGTAAAAACGTAGTATGTTGGTAAAAATCAATGCTCTTCAGATGCCATCGACAGATAGACGATCGTCAGAACCATGAAGATGAAGGCTTGCAGCGTAATAATCAGGATGTGGAAAATGGCCCATGGCACATTCAGAACCCACTGTGACCACCACGGCAGCAGACCAGCAATCAGAATGAAAATCAGCTCACCGGCATACATGTTGCCGAACAGTCGCAGACCAAGTGAAACCGGTTTGGACAGCAGGCTTACCCCTTCAAGGATTAAGTTGACAGGAATGAATGCCCAGTGATTGAACGGCTGCAGCGTCAGTTCTTTAACGAACCCACCCACGCCTTTCATTTTGATGCTGTAGAAAAGAATCAGGATAAACACGCCAAGCGCCATCGACAGGGTGATGTTCACGTCAGCAGACGGAACCACGCGCAGTGCAGGCAGGCCGAAAATGTGTTCGCCGATGTAAGGAATCAGGTCGATTGGCAGCAGGTCCATCAGGTTCATCAGGAATACCCAGACAAACACGGTGAGGGCCAGCGGAGCAATCAGCTTGCTCTTGCCATGATACATGTCTTTGACGCTGCCATGGACGAAGCCAATGGTCATCTCGATAGCCGTCTGGAGTTTACCAGGAACACCGCTGGTCGCTTTTTTCGCAACGCTACGGAAAATGGTAAGGAACAACAGACCGAGCACCACTGAGAAGAACATGGAGTCAATGTTGAGCGTCCAGAAGGTGGCCGGGGGGTTGTGCGGATCCACCAGCGAGAAAGTACGCAGGTCCAGCTGAAGGTTGTTCAGATGGTGGCCTATGTATTCCTGCGGCGTCATATTTTCTGCAGCCATGATGCCTTTTACCCTTTGTTGTTAATTACAGCTGGTGCCAGAATTTGTACCACCAGCACCAAAACCCACGTCACTATCAGCGGCATGAATACCACTTTGAATACAGCCAGCGCCACCGCGAGGAGGGCAAAGGTCAGCAACACCTTGAAAGCTTCGCCGAAGGCGAAGGTCCAGGCCACTCGGCCTTTAGATGGTGTATGCGCCTGATGACGCCAGGCAAAAATCATAAACAACATGTTTGGCAAAACAACCGCCAAACCTCCACATACAGCGGAGACGCCCCAGAAGGGGTCTTTTAGGCTGAACAGCAGTCCACTTGCTATTACTGCCAGTAACTGAATAAACAGAAGCTTACGAGCAACGTTTCGACTCAAGAGCGACACAGACATCACGTTTTTACTCCTGCTCCCTTCGAGGTATGTCGCGTGTCGTATAAAACGTCCTTTAAGACGAAGAGTCAAGCATCAAAAAGCGGACAAATTATACGGTGACGCCCCGTGATTTCAAACAATAAGTAGCAAAATAGTGAATAAATGTTTAATTATTTTCCAGCTGGCAACTTTTCCTGCATTTTGCCAATCTGTGAGCCGTCATACGAAACTGCAAATACTGAGAAAACACAGAGATTAAAGCGTGCACCAGATCACATATTAAACATTTTAGAGGAATGCGAATTAATTCCGTTCATAAATTGTCTGTTTTCATCTTTTTGATATTAAAGATAAAAAATGAGCAGTTTTTATAAAACAACCACGCATACAATGAAAACCTTTTATTGACATTTATAATAAATATTTAACATCTGTATGCTCTGTCAGGCGCTCGATTTTTAGCGTACTGATATTTTCAATGTTGACTATTTTATGGGTTAACCAACCGTCAAAGTTAACTTCGAGATAACCCATAGTAAAAACATGGTTAAAATGCTCCGGGAATAGCTCGCAGTCACATTTATTTTTGTAACATGCTACGGTCTCATTTTTTTCACATTTTTTGATAAAAACTAAATCATTTTTGGCTTAATAACCACCAGGTGACGCTCCCCTTCCAGCTCAGGAACATGCAGCCTGATGATCTCGCTGACGGTGTATCCGTTGGGAAGATTTGCCATTTCATCTTCCTGGGCCACCCCTTTCAACGCATAGAAGCAGCCGGTTTCTGACGGCAGATGATGACACCAGCTGACCATGTCATTCAGAGAGGCAAATGCGCGGCTGATGACGCCATCGAACGGCGGCTCAGCGGGGAAATCTTCCACCCGGCTCTGTACCGGAGCAATATTATCCAGTTTTAACTCATGCTGGACCTGACGAAGAAAACGCACGCGCTTACCAAGGCTGTCCAGCAGCGTGAAATGTGCTTGCGGAAGAACTATCGCCAGCGGGATTCCCGGTAGCCCTGGTCCTGTTCCGACGTCGATAAAACGCGTTCCCTGCAGATACGGCGCAACAACAATGCTATCGAGGATATGGCGAATCAGCATCTCATTCGGATCGCGAACGGAAGTCAGATTGTAGGCTTTGTTCCACTTATCCAGCATTCCAACATAGGCCACCAGCTGGTTTTTCTGGTGATCGGTGAGCGAAATACCGGCTTCAGCCAGCAGACGAGAAAGTTTGTTGAGCACGTTCAATACCTGTCCAGAAATAATGAGCCCGGAGGCGATGACGCTTACCGGGCCGGTGAATCAAAAGGGCGGAGGCGCAGTCTGCTATCCGCCAAATTCCGCCTCTCAGGGCAATCAGGCGCTACGGCGCAGCATCCCCTGCTTTTTCAACCAGACCAGCAAAATAGAAATCGCCGCTGGCGTGATGCCGGAAATACGCGAAGCCTGACCGATTGAAGACGGTTTGTGATCGTTGAGCTTGGCAATCACTTCATTCGACAACCCGATCACCTGACGATAATCAAGCGTTGCCGGCAGGATCGTATTCTCATTACGCTGCTGTCTTTCGATCTCTTCCTGCTGACGAGCAATATACCCTTCGTACTTCACCTGGATTTCGACCTGTTCTGCGGCCTGCACATCTTCGAGGCCCGGTGCGAACGGTGACAGCTGAACCAGCTGCTCATAGGTCATTTCCGGACGACGGAGTAAATCTTCTCCGCTCGCTTCGCGAGAAAGTGGTGCAGTCAGGTGAGCATTCACTTCTTCTGCGCTGTCTGCCGCCGGATAAACCCAGGTGGTTTTCAGACGCTGACGCTCCAGCTCAATGCTTTCCAGCTTCTCATTGAAACGCGCCCAGCGTTCATCATCGACCAGACCCAGCTCACGTCCCTGTTCCGTCAGACGCAGATCGGCGTTATCTTCGCGCAGCATCAGACGATATTCGGCGCGTGAAGTAAACATCCGGTACGGTTCTTTCGTTCCCAGAGTACACAGATCGTCGACCAGCACGCCGAGGTAGGCTTCTGAACGCGCCGGCGCCCAACCCTCTTTTTCCGCAGAGAAACGACCGGCGTTCAGGCCGGCAAGCAGCCCCTGAGCGGCAGCTTCTTCGTAACCGGTGGTGCCGTTAATTTGTCCGGCAAAGAACAGACCGTGGATATATTTACTTTCCAACGTCGGCTTCAGATCGCGCGGGTCGAAAAAGTCGTACTCAATAGCGTAGCCTGGACGAACGATTCTGGCGTTCTCCATGCCTTGCATAGAGCGAACAATTTGCATTTGTACGTCAAACGGCAGGCTGGTGGAGATACCGTTTGGATAAATTTCATTAGATGTCAGCCCTTCAGGCTCAAGGAAGATCTGATGCTGGTTACGATCGGAAAAACGCATCACTTTATCTTCGATCGACGGGCAATAACGCGGGCCGATCCCTTCAATCACCCCGGCATACATTGGGCTACGATCGAGGTTATTACGGATCACGTCGTGGGTTTTTTCGTTGGTATACGTGATATAGCACGGTACCTGCTGCGGATGCTGAGCCACATTGCCCATGAACGAGAAGACCGGCATGGGGTTATCACCATGCTGCGGCGCCAGAACGCTAAAGTCGATGGTACGGGCGTCAATACGTGGCGGCGTACCGGTTTTCAGGCGGCTGACGCGCAGCGGCAGCTCACGTAAGCGGCGAGAAAGCGGGATGGACGGCGGATCGCCTGCGCGGCCACCGCTGTAGTTATCCAGTCCGATATGGATCTTGCCATCAAGGAAGGTACCGACGGTCAGGACCACCGCTTTGGCGCGGAATTTCAGTCCCATCTGGGTAACGGCTCCGACAACCCGATCGTTTTCAACAATCAGATCCTCAACCGCCTGCTGGAAGATCATCAGGTTGGGCTGGTTTTCCAGCGCAGTGCGTACCGCCTGACGATAGAGTACGCGGTCTGCCTGAGCTCGTGTCGCTCGTACCGCCGGTCCTTTGCTGGCGTTTAGTATCCTAAACTGAATGCCTGCCTGGTCGATCGCTTTCGCCATCAGTCCGCCAAGCGCATCCACTTCTTTTACCAGGTGTCCTTTCCCAATGCCGCCAATCGCCGGGTTGCAGCTCATCTGCCCCAACGTGTCGATATTGTGTGTCAAAAGCAGGGTCTGCTGACCCATTCGCGCTGCGGCCATCGCGGCCTCAGTGCCTGCATGACCCCCGCCAATGATGATGACGTCAAAAGGATCCTGATAAAACATGGTGGTATGCCTCGCATAAAGCGGTTTGAAAATGGATTGAAGCCCGGGCCGTGGATTCTACTCAACTTTAGTCGATCGAGAAAGCTCCGGGATCTTGAGTATTAAAAAGAAGATCTTTTATTTAGAGATCTGTTTTATTGTGATCTCTTATTAGGATCGAACCTTTCTGTGGATAAGCCAGATCCGCGTTTTAAGATCAAACGCTTAAGAAGGATCACTATCTGTGAATGATCGGTGATCCTGTTCCGTATAAGCTGGGATCAAAATGAAGGGTTATACACAGGTCAAAAAGCAGCCACTGGTTATACGTTGGATAACTACCGGTTGATCAGAGCTTTTAAGTGTAGTTATCCACAGAAGATCGGACGATCTTTACAAAACTTAGAGCAAATCTTTCCAGGATCCGACCCAAATCTCAGCCGGATCCTCCGGAATTTCATGTTCCAGGACATTTATCTTCAGCGTTTCGCCGATCTGTTGTGCGCCACATGCCTTCAATGCGCTGTCGATTTTGTCGATGGCGCCGCAGAAGGTGTCGTATTCGCGGCTGCCGATGCCCACGGCGCCAAAACGAACGGCGGACAGGTCTGCCTGCTTTTCCTGAAGCGCTTCATAGAACGGCAGCAGATTATCAGGGATATCACCCGCACCATGTGTAGAGGAGATAACTAACCAGATCCCCTCAGCCTGCAGATCCTCGATCAACGGACCGTGCTGGATTTCGGTGCTGTAGCCCGCCTCTTCCAGCTTTTCAGCCAGATGCTCCGCTACATATTCCGCACTGCCCAGGGTACTGCCGCTGATAAGCGTAATGTCTGCCATGATCGTCTGCTCAATTATTCAGAGTGGCACATTGTACGCTGTGTGAGAGCTGGGATCTACCTGTGGAAAATGTGGGATTAAAAAAGCCCGATCACGGGCGAATGGTCCGCATGATCGGGTTCTGCAGGGAGATCAGGGTCTCGGTGGACTGAATTTCATCGATTGTTTGGATCTTGTTGATAAGTACCTGCTGCAGGGCATCGATCGAGCGGCACATCACCTTAATAAAGATGCTGTAGTGCCCGGTGGTGTAGTAGGCCTCGGTGACCTCGTCGAGACTTTCGAGTTTGGCCAGCGCGGAGGGATAGTCTTTGGCGCTTTTCAAAATGATGCCGATAAAGCAGCAGACGTCGTAACCGAGCTGTTTGGGGTTCACGTCGATACGGGCGCCGGTAATGATCCCTGCCTGTTTCATCTTCTCTACGCGAACATGAATCGTCCCCGGGCTGACGCCAAACTGTTTGGCCAGTTCGGCATAGGCGGTACGGGCATTGGCCATTAAGGCTTCCAGGATGCCGCGGTCCAGATTGTCGATCTGATAATTTTCCATAGGTTTTTCTTATGATGTTTGAAGATTCTTTCTATATTAGCCGTATATTTTAATGAATCAAAAGTGAACGTGGCTTTTTGTTGTTTGATTATTGTATTGGTGGCCATTTTTGTTGCTTAATCAATATCAACAGGACGCAGGAGTAATAAAAAATGAAAACCGCATACATCGCAAAACAACGCCAGATTAGTTTCGTTAAGTCTCACTTTTCCCGACAGCTGGAAGAGAAGCTTGGTCTGATTGAAGTCCAGGCACCTATCTTAAGCCGCGTAGGAGACGGGACTCAGGACAACCTGTCTGGTTGCGAGAAAGCGGTTCAGGTGAAAGTGAAAACGCTGCCAGACGCCCAGTTCGAAGTGGTTCATTCACTGGCGAAGTGGAAACGTCAAACCCTGGGACAACACGACTTCAGCGCGGGCGAAGGGCTGTACACGCACATGAAGGCCCTTCGCCCCGATGAAGACCGACTGACCGCCATCCACTCTGTTTACGTCGACCAGTGGGACTGGGAACGCGTGATGGGTGATGATGAACGCCATGCCGGCACATTAAAATCAACCGTAGAGGCTATCTACGCCGGGATTAAAGCGACCGAAGCCGCTGTATGTAAAGAGTTTGGCCTGACGCCGTTCCTGCCGGAACAGATTCAGTTTGTCCATAGCCAGACGCTGCTGAGCCGTTATCCGGGTCTCGATGCTAAAGGCCGCGAGCGGGCGATTGCGAAAGAGCTGGGAGCCGTATTCCTGATGGGGATTGGCGGTAAGCTTTCTGATGGCCAGCGTCACGACGTTCGTGCGCCGGATTATGATGACTGGAGTACATCGGTTGAGGAAGGCTTTAGCGGCCTGAACGGCGATATTCTGGTGTGGAACCCGGTGCTGGAAGACGCTTTCGAGCTCTCCTCTATGGGGATCCGCGTGGATGCCGAGGCCCTGAAGCGCCAGCTGGCGATCACCGGTGATGAGGATCGTCTGAAGCTGGAGTGGCACCAGGCGCTGCTGCGCGGTGAAATGCCGCAGACCATCGGCGGCGGCATTGGTCAATCCCGTCTTACCATGCTGCTGCTGCAGCTGGATCATATCGGCCAGGTACAGTGCGGCGTATGGCCGGCTCAGGTTCGTGAGAGCGTGGCTTCGCTCCTTTAATCGCCCCGAGAGATCCGTTAACGCCGCCAGCGTCGCAGCAGGCGGCTACGTAACCCGGTATCAAAGCGCCAGATATGATCGAAGATGCGCATGATGCCGGGTTTGCCATGGACAGACATCGCTACCGCATGAAAGCGATGATGATGCTTGTGCTGTAGCTCCCCCACCTTATTGATCACCTCATCCGGCAGCCGCTGGGCAATAAAATCAGAAATCACCACCGCATCGGCATCGACCCACTGCGGGTTTTGCATTCGCTCAATGATGGAACGGAAACAGCTGGCTAAATCCGTACCGCCGCGAAAACGCTGGCTCAAGAAGCGGATCGCCTGCTCCAGACCCTGCGGGCCCGTCAGCTCGTAATGCACGACCTCACTGGAGAAAAGCATAATAAAGCAGCGGCGATTGTCCGCCAGCGCCACCCGCATTAATGCCAGGCAAAACGCCTTGGCGCACTGTTCGTTGAAACCGCCCATCGAGCCGGAAGTATCGACGCAGACGATAAAAGGTCCGCGTGGCTGTTCGTCAACATCTTGTCGGGTCACCGGCCTCTCGGTGATTTTTTCCCGCCAGGCGTCGCCATGTAGCCGATAGGTCAGCAGCTGCTTTTCTACCAGCTTGCGATAGAACTCGAATTCCAGTTCAGTGATCCCCAGCGTCGCCAGCTCCGGCGGCAGCAGGCGCAGGATATCGTCGCTCTGTTGTAGGCCATCAACCTGTTCCGGTACCGTTGCCGGCTCACGAACCAGGCTGCGAAAGGCTTCCATCGGCGCATCCTTTTTCGGTACCGATTTGGCTTCCCGCGAGCGGCCTAACTGCTCAGCCAGCTGCATCAACTCCGGCTGCTGGCTGAGAAAGTCACCGTAGCGAACGATCAGCTGATAGTCGCCGCGCTTCAGCTCGCCTGCGCTCATATCCCACAGCCGGCCCGCGGCGTTATCGTTTTCCACCAGCACCGGTTCCAGCTGTCCGCTCAGGGTCATCCTCTCCTGGACTTCGCTCAGCAGCTGATCGCGTTCTTCATCCAGCAGCTGCTGGTTGAGTGTGGTTGCCTGCACCACCAGACTCAGACGCCAGCGCTGTAAAAACAGGGTATGTAGTGCGGGCGTGAAGGTCGCATTGTCATCCACCAGCTGTTGCGCCTGGGCGGCAAACGGCGAGTGCAGCTGATGCAGCTGGCCAAGGATCTGCGGGAGCTGCACGATGAACTGCGAGGTGGAGAGCAGCTGCGATCGCTGATAGTTCTGGACTTCAACATCCAGCTCCGGCGGGATCGGCGTCTCTTTGAGTCGTGCTCTGACGGCTTCCCGCCAGCGCGGAATATCGGCGGCGATAATATTCTTCAGGCGCGGAAATTTTTCGAAGAACACGGCAAGCTGAGGAGAGGCCAGCAGCGCCAGCAGCATCTCTTCGATCATCCCCTCTTCGCTGACTGCCAGCATGACATTCAGCATATCCAGCGTCATGGCTGTCGCGCCTGTTTAATCTGCGTGCCGACGTCCTGCAGGCTGGCTTCAATACGTCCTAGCCAGTCACCGGGAATAAACAGACATTTTTGCTGTTCGCTAAAGCGGTTATGTTGCTGGTGCCATTCGTCATCCAGCGCTTCCAGCTGCTGGCGGATTTCGGCCGGCATGTTTTCTTGCGATTCGCTGCCGGGCAGCGAAAGGCGGGAGCCTTGCAGGCTGACGTCGAGAACGACCAGATGCTGGCTGGCATCGACATCGATATTCAGCTGCTGGGCGAAACCAATGCTGTTAAGCTTGCCGCGGATTTCACCGCCTTTTTCCAGCCAGTGCGAGAGCTCTTCGCGGACGAAGGTTATATGAATAACTTCCATATCGTGCAGCTTAAGCGGCTGCTGGAGCAGCAGGGTCAGCGTGGTATCCTTGAGTTCAGACGGTAATTCATAATGCGGTTTACGGCTGAACATCCCGCCGAGGCGCGTGACCTTCAGCGCGGTTTTGTCGCTGTGCTGCTGTTGGATTTGGATGCGTCTTTGGGTTATGGCGCCCAGTTTGGTCAGCATTGCCTGCTGTTGCCAGGCATGGCTGGTCATCAAGGTTTCCAGCTGCTGTGACATCAGATTCATGCTTTCGATATCGTGCCACAGGCAATCTTTCAGCAAAATCAGATCGATAGGGGCAATGGTATCCCGGCCGCTGAAGAAGGCGCTGGCCTGCAGCAGACGAATGGCCTTTTTCCAGCGCCGATCCGAGACATAAGGCGAACCCGATAACGTATCCAGCTGCTGGCGGAGCTGGAAGATAAGCTCAAACACGCTGTCCGGTAGCTTCACGGCGCTGATATCCTGCTGCCACTGCCGGAACTCTTCGTCGCTGACCTGCAGGCTGGCAGGGACCGGGTTACTGTTTTCATCCTGCTGGCTTATCAGCATCGAGCGGAAGTTCGTTTTATCCTGGACCTTATCCAGCCATAAACGGATGAGCATGCGATCGTACAGCGCTTCAAGGCTGCTGTCCGCTTCCGGTAATTCGTTTGAGGCAGCCACCAGCAGGCGCATGGGGATTTTTTCTTCTTTCGCCCCGTTGCGGAACTGACGTTCGTTGATTGCCGTCAGTAAGGTGTTGAGGATAGCCGGGCCGGCTTTCCAGATTTCATCGAGGAAGACGATTTCGGCTTCCGGAAGATAGCCTGTCGTCAGGCGCTCGTAGCGTCCTTCATCCTTCAGCGCCTGGATGGAGAGGGGGCCAAAAACCTCTTCCGGAGTAGAAAAGCGGGTCATCAGGTATTCAAAAGCGCGGGCTTGCTGAAAGGCGAATTTGAGGCGGCGGGCGATCAGGCTTTTAGCGATGCCCGGCGGACCGAGTAAAAAAACGCTTTCGCCGCTGAGTGCGGCAAGCAGGCAGAGTCGTATCGCGTGACTGCGTTCGAACAAACCTTTTTCGAGGGAGGCGCTGAGCCGGGAAATTCTTTCTGCCAGTAAATGTGATTGAGCCATAATTGAGTTGCGTGCTTTTTCATGTGTCGTTATTGATTCGAGTATAGATGTTTGATTAGGGATGGTAATAGCCTGAAGAATCGATTTATTTTCTTTGAGCCAGGTTAATATGATGTTTGTTAGGGGTACGATTCAGCAAATAATCGTGCATACTGTGCGCTTTTTGTGGGCCAAGGGACTAGGCACACATTTGTTTTATAAACGAAAAGACTAGTCTATGAGCACTGATAATAAGCAATCGTTGCCGGCAATAACGCTGGCGGCTATCGGCGTGGTATACGGAGATATCGGTACCAGTCCGCTGTATACACTTCGGGAATGTCTGTCTGGTCAGTTTGGGTTTGGCGTTGAACGTGATGCTGTTTTTGGCTTTCTGTCGCTAATATTCTGGCTGTTGATCTTTACCGTATCACTCAAATATATCACCTTCGTAATGCGCGCAGATAACGCCGGTGAAGGGGGGATCCTGACGCTGATGTCGCTGGCGGGGCGTAATACGTCTGCGCGAATGACGTCGGTTCTGGTTATTCTTGGCCTGATCGGCGGCAGCTTCTTCTATGGTGAAGTGGTGATTACGCCAGCGATTTCGGTCATGTCGGCGATTGAAGGGCTGGAAATTATCGCCCCTAATCTGGATACCTGGATTGTCCCCATCTCCATTATCGTGTTGACGCTGCTGTTTGCTATCCAGAAGCACGGGACCAGTATGGTCGGCAAGCTGTTCGCGCCGATTATGCTGATTTGGTTCCTGCTGCTGGCGGTGCTGGGCGCGCGCAGCATTATCGCCAACCCGGAAGTGCTGCAGGCGCTAAACCCTTACTGGGCGGTTCATTTCTTCCTTGAATATAAAACCGTCTCTTTTGTTGCGCTGGGCGCGGTGGTGCTGTCCATTACCGGTGTCGAAGCGCTGTATGCGGATATGGGGCACTTTGGCAAACTACCGATTCGCCTGGCCTGGTTTTCGGTGGTGCTGCCCTCGCTGGTGCTGAACTACTTCGGCCAGGGAGCGCTGCTGTTGCAGCACCCGGAAGCGATCAAAAACCCCTTCTTCCTGCTGGCTCCTGAATGGGCGCTGATTCCGATGCTGATCATTGCGGCGCTGGCGACGGTTATCGCCTCGCAGGCGGTAATTTCCGGAGTCTTCTCGCTGACTCGTCAGGCGGTTCGTCTGGGATATCTGTCGCCGATGCGGATTATTCATACCTCGGAAATGGAGTCCGGACAGATCTATATTCCGTTCATCAACTGGCTGCTGTATGTCTCGGTGGTCATCGTGATTATCAACTTCGAGCACTCTTCGAACCTCGCGGCGGCGTACGGGATCGCGGTAACGGGAACCATGGTATTGACCACGATTCTCTTCACTACGGTCGCGCGTAAAAACTGGCGCTGGAATAAGTTCGTTGTCGCGCTGCTCCTTATCGCCTTTATGAGCATTGATTTTCCGCTGTTCTCGGCCAACCTCGATAAGATTGTTTCCGGCGGCTGGCTGCCGTTAACGCTGGGTCTGGTGATGTTCACCGTGATGACGACCTGGAAAAGCGAGCGTTTCCGTCTGCTGCGTCGGATGCATGAACACGGTAACTCTCTGGAAGCGATGATCTCTTCCCTCGAGAAATCACCGCCGGTTCGCGTACCGGGGACTGCCGTATATATGTCCCGTGCGCTGAACGTGATTCCGTTTGCCCTGCTGCATAACCTTAAGCACAACAAGGTGCTGCATGAACGCGTGATTCTGCTGACGCTGCGTACTGAAGATGCGCCTTATGTGCATAACGTCCGCCGGGTGCAGATCGAGCAGATTTCGCCGTCGTTCTGGCGTGTGGTGGCCAGCTACGGCTGGCGCGAAACGCCAAACGTGGAAGAGGTGTTCCACCGCTGCGGGCTGGAAGGTCTGAGCTGCCGGATGATGGAAACCTCGTTCTTTATGTCGCATGAATCGCTGATTATCGGCAAACGGCCATGGTATTTGCGTCTGCGTGGAAAACTGTACCTCCTGCTCCAGCGTAACGCCCTGAGGGCGCCGGATCAGTTTGAAATCCCGCCAAACCGGGTGATTGAACTCGGTACCCAGGTCGAAATCTGATGCTCTGAAGCCCTTCCGCGTGAAGGGCTTTTTTTGGTTTTTTGCCCCGCTTCACTTTTCCTTCCCGGCGTTTGCGAAACGTTTCGATGGCGATCACATTTCTCTCTTCTGGTGATGGTTTTTCATGCGTGTATTGACAATACTTGCGACAGCGAAACGTTTCGCTAATGGAGCAAAAGAGAAAAATGAAAAAAGGCACCGTACTTAACGCTGATATTTCTTCGGTTATCTCCCGCCTGGGTCATACCGATACGCTGGTGGTCTGCGATGCCGGTTTACCGGTTCCCCGCAGCAGCACGCGCATCGATATGGCATTAACCCAGGGCGTTCCCTCCTTTATGCAGGTTCTGGAGGTGGTGACGGCAGAAATGCAGGTTGAGGCGGCGATCCTGGCGGAAGAGATAAAGACACACAATCCGCAGCTCCATGCGACGTTGCTCACTCACCTTGAGCTGCTGCAGCAACACCAGGGAAACACCATTGAAATTCGTTACACCAGTCATGAGCAGTTTAAAAAACAAACCGCAGATAGTCAGGCGGTGATTCGCAGCGGGGAGTGTTCCCCGTATGCGAACGTTATTCTCTGTGCCGGCGTGACGTTCTGAGGTCGCCGATATGGAAGCCTTATTGCAATTAAAAGGGATCGATAAAGCGTTCCCTGGCGTTAAGGCGCTCTCCGGCGCCTCGCTCAATGTCTATGCTGGCCGCGTGATGGCGCTGGTCGGCGAAAACGGTGCCGGCAAATCCACCATGATGAAGGTGCTGACCGGTATCTATACCCGCGATGCCGGCTCGCTGTTGTGGCTCGGCAAAGAGGTCACCTTCAACGGACCGAAATCCTCCCAGGAAGCCGGTATCGGCATTATTCACCAGGAACTCAACCTGATCCCACAACTGACGATCGCGGAAAACATTTTCCTCGGTCGTGAGTTCGTCAACCGGTTTGGCAAAATCGACTGGAAAACGATGTATGCCGAAGCCGACAAACTGCTGGCAAAGCTGAATTTACGCTTTAACAGCCAGAAGCTGGTGGGCGATCTGTCGATTGGCGATCAGCAGATGGTTGAAATCGCCAAGGTGCTGAGCTTTGAGTCGAAGGTCATCATTATGGATGAGCCAACGGATGCATTGACCGATACCGAAACGGAATCTCTGTTCCGCGTCATCCGCGAGCTGAAAGCGCAGGGGCGCGGGATTGTTTATATCTCCCACCGTATGAAAGAGATCTTCGAGATTTGCGATGATGTGACGGTCTTTCGCGACGGGCAGTTTATCGCCGAGCGCGAGGTCGCCAGTCTGAATGAAGATCTGCTGATCGAAATGATGGTTGGCCGCAAGCTGGAAGATCAGTACCCGCACCTGGATAAAGCGCCCGGTACGGTTCGTCTGAAGGTGGACAACCTGTGCGGGCCGGGCGTTGAAAATGTGACCTTTTCCCTCCGTCAGGGCGAAATTCTCGGCGTCGCCGGGCTGATGGGGGCCGGGCGAACGGAGTTGATGAAGGTGCTGTACGGCGCGCTGCCGCGCACCAGCGGTTCCGTCACGCTCGACGGCCATGAAGTGGTGACCCGTTCCCCTCAGGATGGTCTGGCAAACGGGATTGTCTATATCTCCGAAGACCGCAAGCGTGATGGCTTAGTGCTCGGTATGTCGGTGAAAGAAAACATGTCGTTAACGGCGCTGCGCTATTTCAGCCATGCTGGTGGCCGCCTGAAGCACAAAGATGAGCAGCAGGCGGTGAGCGATTTTATCCGCCTGTTCAATGTGAAAACGCCGTCGATGGAACAGGCAATAGGCCTGCTCTCCGGTGGTAACCAGCAAAAAGTGGCCATCGCCCGCGGGCTGATGACGCGGCCGAAGGTGCTGATCCTTGATGAACCGACCCGCGGCGTGGACGTTGGTGCGAAGAAAGAGATCTATCAGCTGATCAACCAGTTTAAAGCCGATGGTCTGAGCATCATTCTGGTCTCTTCGGAGATGCCGGAAGTGCTGGGCATGAGCGATCGCATCATGGTGATGCATGAAGGGCATCTCGGCGGTGAGTTCACACGCGAGCAGGCCACCCAGGAAGTATTGATGGCTGCCGCTGTGGGCAAGCTTAACCGTGTGAATCAGGAGTAAAAAAGATGACAACCCAGGCTGTTACTGGTCGCCGCTATTTCACAAAAGCATGGCTGATGGAGCAAAAGTCGTTGATTGCCCTGCTGGTGCTGATAGCGATTGTTTCGACCATGAGCCCCAACTTTTTTACCGTTAATAACCTCTTCAATATCCTGCAGCAGACGTCGGTCAACGCCATTATGGCCGTCGGAATGACGCTGGTCATTCTGACCTCGGGGATCGACCTGTCCGTCGGCTCCCTGCTGGCGCTGACCGGTGCGGTTGCGGCATCGATTGTGGGGCTGGAGGTGAATGCGCTGGTAGCGATTGCCGCAGCGCTTGCTTTAGGCGCGGCAATTGGCGCGGTGACCGGCGTGATTGTGGCGAAAGGGCGTGTTCAGGCCTTTATCGCCACCCTGGTGATGATGCTGCTCCTGCGCGGGGTGACGATGGTGTACACCAACGGCAGTCCGGTGAACACCGGGTTTACCGATAACGCCGACCTGTTTGGCTGGTTTGGTATCGGGCGCCCGTTAGGGGTTCCGACGCCGGTATGGATTATGGCAATCGTCTTTCTGGCGGCCTGGTACATGCTGCACCATACGCGGCTGGGTCGTTATATCTATGCGCTGGGCGGTAACGAGGCGGCGACCCGCTTATCCGGCATCAGCGTCAATAAAGTGAAAATCATCGTCTATTCGTTATGCGGCCTGCTGGCTTCGCTGGCGGGGATTATCGAAGTGGCGCGCCTCTCTTCCGCGCAGCCGACGGCGGGTACCGGTTATGAACTGGATGCTATCGCGGCGGTTGTGCTCGGCGGCACCAGTCTGGCGGGGGGTAAAGGGCGTATTGTCGGTACCTTGATTGGCGCGTTGATCCTTGGCTTCCTGAACAACGGTTTGAATCTATTAGGCGTTTCTTCCTATTACCAGATGATCGTGAAAGCGGTGGTAATTTTGCTGGCGGTGCTGGTAGACAACAAAAAGCAGTAACTCAGAACTCTACAGGACATCTTAACTATGAATATGAAAAAACTGGCGACCCTGGTCTCTGCTGTGGCTCTCAGTGCAACCGTCAGCGCCAACGCGATGGCGAAAGATACTATCGCCCTGGTTATCTCTACCCTGAATAACCCGTTCTTTGTTTCCCTGAAAGAGGGGGCGCAGAAAGAAGCGGACAAACTGGGCTACAACCTTGTCGTACTGGATTCGCAGAACAACCCGGCGAAAGAGCTGGCGAACGTACAGGATTTAACGGTCCGTGGCGCGAAGCTGCTGCTGATTAACCCTACCGATTCTGATGCGGTAGGTAACGCCGTGAAGATGGCTAACCAGGCGAAGATCCCGGTGATTACCCTCGACCGTCAGGCTTCGAAAGGCGATGTCGTCAGCCATATCGCGTCTGATAACGTGCTGGGCGGTAAGATGGCCGGCGACTACATTGCGAAGAAAGCCGGTGAAGGCGCGAAAGTGATTGAACTGCAGGGTATTGCAGGGACTTCCGCGGCTCGTGAACGTGGTGAGGGCTTTAAGCAGGCCGTTGCCGCGCATAAATTCAATGTTCTGGCCAGCCAGCCGGCGGACTTCGACCGTACCAAAGGTCTGAACGTCATGCAGAACCTGCTGACCGCCCATCCTGATGTGAAAGCGGTATTTGCGCAGAACGATGAAATGGCGCTGGGTGCGCTGCGTGCATTACAAACGGCAGGCAAATCCGATGTGATGGTGGTTGGATTTGACGGTACTCCGGATGGCGAAAAAGCCGTAAATAGTGGCAAACTGGCAGCGACCATCGCTCAGTTGCCAGAGCAGATCGGCGTGAAAGGCGTCGAAACTGCTGATAAAGTGCTGAAGGGTGAGAAAGTGGATGCCAGCTATCCGGTTGAGCTGAAGCTGGTCATTAAGCAGTAATATGCGATTCGGGTCGGAAACGGTCCGAGGGACAATATAAAAAAGAAAAGCAGGGCATGCGCCACCGGAATCCGGTGGCGCGCTTTCCCGGGAACAGAAATAATGAAAACCGCAGGCAAACTTGTCGTCCTTGGCAGCATCAATGCCGATCACATTCTTAACCTTGAATCTTTCCCGACGCCGGGCGAAACCGTCACCGGTCATCATTATCAGGTGGCTTTCGGCGGTAAAGGGGCTAACCAGGCCGTCGCCGCCGGGCGAAGCGGCGCGGATATTGCGTTTATTGCCTGTACCGGCGATGACGATATCGGTGAACGCGTTCGTCACCAGCTCCAGAGCGATGGTATCGATGTTGCGCCGGTGCGGGCAGTCAAAGATCAATCGACCGGCGTGGCGCTGATTTTTGTTAACGCCGAAGGTGAGAATGTCATCGGTATTCATGCCGGAGCTAACGCCGCGCTCTCTGTCGAGCAGGTTGAGGCGGAAAAAGCGCGTATTGCGGGTGCTCAGGCGCTGCTGATGCAGCTGGAGTCACCGCTGGAAAGCGTGCTGGCGGCAGCAAAAATCGCGCATCAGCATCAAACCACCGTGGTGCTTAACCCGGCACCGGCGCGTGAGTTGTCAGATGAACTGCTCGCGCTGGTGGATATCATTACGCCTAACGAAACCGAAGCCGAGAAGCTGACCGGCATCCGCGTGGAAAATGATGACGATGCGGCTAACGCGGCCCGTGTGCTGCATGACAAAGGCATTGGTATCGTGATGATTACGCTTGGCAGCCGGGGCGTATGGGTCAGCCATGAAGGTCAAGGCCGTCGGGTTCCCGGTTTTAAAGTTCAGGCCATCGATACCATTGCCGCTGGTGATACCTTTAATGGCGCTTTTGTGACGGCCTTACTGGAAGGAATCGCGCTGGACGAAGCGATCCGTTTTGCCCATGCCGCGGCGGCGATTGCCGTTACCCGTAAAGGCGCACAGCCTTCCGTACCATGGCGCGAAGAAATCGACGAGTTTTTACGTCAACAGGGGTAACGTTTGGCTACCATGAAGGATGTAGCCCGCGAGGCGGGCGTTTCCACTTCAACAGTTTCTCACGTCATTAATAAAGATCGCTTCGTCAGCGAGGCGATTACCGCCAAAGTTGATGCGGCGATTAAAAACCTTAACTATGCGCCGTCTGCCCTGGCGCGTAGCCTCAAATTAAACCAGACCCGGACCATTGGCATGCTGATCACCGCCAGTACCAATCCGTTTTATTCGGAACTGGTGCGCGGCGTGGAGCGCAGCTGTTTTGAGCGAGGCTATAGTCTGGTGCTGTGTAATACCGAAGGCGATGAGCAGCGCATGAACCGCAATCTTGAGACGCTGATGCAAAAACGCGTCGATGGTCTGCTGCTGCTGTGTACCGAAACGCATCAGCCTTCACCGGAAATTATGCAGCGCTACCCGTCAGTCCCTACGGTGATGATGGACTGGGCGCCGTTCGACGGCGATAGCGATCTGATTCAGGACAACTCGCTGCTGGGCGGCGATATGGCAACCCAATATCTGATTGATAAAGGATATACCCGCGTGGCCTGTATTGCTGGGCCGCTGGATAAAACGCCGTCGCGCCTGCGCCTGGAGGGGTATCACGCGGCGATGGCGCGCGCCGGGCTTCCGGTGATGGACGGTTATGTCATTACCAGTGATTTCGAATTTGGCGGCGGATTTAGCGCCATGCAAAAGCTGCTCGCCTTACCCGAGCGGCCGCAGGCGGTCTTCGTCGGCAACGACGCGATGGCCGTTGGGGCATATCAATCGCTGTATCAGGCCGGGTTACGAATTCCGCAGGATATGGCGCTGGTGGGGTATGACGATATCGAACTGGCGCGCTATATGACGCCACCACTGACTACCATCCATCAGCCGAAAGATGAACTGGGCGAACTGGCCATCGACGTGCTGATTCATCGCATGGCCGATCCGGGTCAGAAGCAGCAACGCGTTCAGCTCACCCCGGAGCTGGTCGTTCGCGGCTCCGTTTAACGCTTATGCCGCTCTTTAATCAGGTTGCGGCCGTCTTTCGCTCTTAACAGCATAAATGTCAGCGCCGAAACCACGGTAATCGCCCCCATCGTAATAAAGGTGTAGTGGAACTGCTCAACGGTACTGGCGCTGTCGAACCCTTCATAAAAACGTAGCACTGCGGCACTAATGGCGACCCCGAGGCTAATGGATAGCTGTTGCGTCACGGCCAGCAGGCTATTGCCGCTGCTGGCGTTATCATCGGTCAAATCGGCCAGCGTGATGGTATTCATCGATGTGAACTGGGTGGACATCGCCATCCCCAGCACAAACAGCGGTAGCAAGAGCATCCAGACAGGCATTGCCGGAGACTGGAAGGAGAACTGGGCAATCATCAGTCCGATAAAAATGGTGATGCCGACCAGGGTTTTCCGATAGCCGAGCCAGCGTAAAATCTGAGTCACGGTTGATTTCGCGATAATCGAGCCGATTGCGGTGGGAGCTATCATGCAGCCTGCGACGATCGCTGGATAGCCAAAACCGACCTGCAACATCAAGGGCATCAGAAACGGCACACAGCCGGTGCCCAGACGGGTGGCCAGATTACCGGCAATACCGACCGAAAAGGTACGCGTCTTAAATAAAGAAAGCGAGATCAGCGGAGCCGGGTGGCGACGCGCGTGGCGGATATAGGCCAGCAGCAGTATAACGCTAAGGGCAATGACCGAAAGAGCTATCCAGGTTGCGACGATTTTCTCGCCAAACAGTTCGATGCCGCTGGAAAACAGTACCAGGCTCAATCCAAACAACAGAAAACCGCTGGTATCGAAACGGCGGCGCGGCGTGGTGAAATCCGGCATATATTTGCGCGCGTACAGTATCCCGATAATGCCGATAGGAATATTAATGAGGAAAATCCAGTGCCAGCTGGCCCAGGTGACCAGCACGCCACCGAGCACCGGCCCAAGAATCGGGCCAACAAGTCCGGGCATAGTGACGAAGTTCAGTACGGGGAGCAGTTCGCTGCGCGGGTAGGCTCTTAATAATGCCAGACGCGCCACCGGCATCATCATGGCGCCGCCTATCCCCTGAATTACGCGAAAGATAACCAGCTCCATTAATGAACTGGAGAGGGCGCAGGCCAGTGAACCGAGCGTAAACAGGCCGACGGCAATGATAAACACCTTACGGGTGCCGAAGCGGTCAGCTAACCAGCCGCTGACCGGGATAAGCATAGCGACCGTTAATGTGTAGCTGATAATGGCAGACTGCATGGCCAGCGGTGAACGGTTTAGGCTATGCGCAATGGCGGGAAGGGCGGTGTTGAGAATCGTGGCATCCAGCGCCTGCATAAAAAAAGCCATGGCTGCAATCCACGGCAGTCCGGCCATACTGCGCCCTTTTTTTTCGCTCATGCGGAACCCTTGTTACTTGCCTGAATGGTTTGGTGCGTTCAATAACGTCTGGCAGGCGTTAAGCGCTCGCGGGCCATCGCTATCCTGGATAGCGTCGACAATGGCCTGGTGGAGATCCAGCTTTACCACTTCGTTCTGAGTAATCGAAGTGAAGTAGGTATGGTAGACCGAATGAAACAGAGAAGCGAAAGCGATCAGGAACGGATTTCCGCTCATTTCATAGATGTGCTCATGCCAGGCCATATCGACTTCTATCCAGCGTTCGCGCAGAAAGCGTTTTTTTAACTGGCCCATCTCTTCCATTAAGGTATTGAGCTGGGCCTTTTGCTCTGCGTTGCCAAAGGTGGCCGCCAGAAAACAGGCCTGAGGCTCAAGGCTGCTGCGCATAACCAGGAAATGGCTCACCACCTCTTCAAAGTTATCTTCCGTTAACCACCATGAGAGCAGCTCCTTGTCGAGGAAGTTCCAGCTACTGCGTGGCATGACTCGGGTACCGATACGCGGGCGCGGCAACAGCATCCCTTTGGCGGTAAGCGTCTTAACCGCTTCGCGTACCGCGGTGCGACTCACGCCAAACTGTTCGCCCAATTCCATTTCGCCTGGAAGAATACTTTCCGGCGGGTATTCGCCGGTCAGGATTTTTTGAGCCAGTTTCTCTGCTAATACCCAGGAGATGTTCTTTTGTGCCGCCAGTTGCTGTGCGCTTAAAGACATATATGCCGTTCCTTTCTCTTTTTATCTGTATCAGTATGCCATCTGGTGGACTATTTCGTTGGTTAAAACAGCAAAACGCTGGTTTTTTGCCACGTTACGAGCTGGTTTGGTGAAAAAAGAGACGGTTGAAAAGTTTTTTTAAAACAGGGCTTGTCAACGTCTCAGAACTCCCTATAATGCGCCTCCACTGACACGGAACAACGGCACGCAAGCCGCCGGGTCAGCGGGGTTCAGAGATGAACGCCAACGGAGAAAAGCGAAAATAAACGCTTGACTCTGAATGAGGAAAACGTATTATACGGGACCTCGCGACAGAGCGCTCAGCGCCGTCGCACTGCTCTTTAACAATTTATCAGACAATCTGTGTGGGCACTCAAAGTGACATGGATTCTTAACGTCCTCGGACGAAAAATGAATACCAAGTCTCTGA